>Ga0209317_1000061_pt1 | contig 153577 bp, 130 predicted proteins | sample RifGroB2_FD_183994 | JGI IMG/M metagenome (GOLD analysis project Ga0209317, IMG submission 183994) | Soil microbial communities from Rifle, Colorado, USA - Groundwater B2 (SPAdes) (version 2) | ecosystem: Environmental > Terrestrial > Soil > Unclassified | place: Rifle, Colorado | collected... | reverse complement strand
GAGAGTCATACTTGAAATGGATCTGGTAAATTCTCTTAAGATACTGATTCTCAGGGGTTTTACCAAATAAAAATCAAGTTATTTTACTGATTATCAATTATTTAACACAACTCTTAACGGAGTATTGAGATTATAGATTAACGATTAACGAAGTAAAAATGCACAAGAAGCGATCTGCAAATTCACAAATCGTTAATCGTTAATCGTTAATCTCACTTTGGAATTTGGAACTTTAAACTTGGAACTGACTTATGGCTGAAATAGGAAAAATAAATCATATAGAGGTAGTTAAAGAAGTAGATTTCGGTATCTACCTCGACGGTGGCGATTTGGGCGAAATCCTGATGCCTAAACGGTATATTCCGGAAGGGACCAAGCCGGAAGATACGATTGACGCATTTATTTACCTCGATTCGGAAGACCGTTTGGTTGCTACCACTGAAAAGCCTTTGGCTATGGTCGAAGAATTTGCTTTGCTCGAAGTGGTTTCAGTTACACCAGTTGGCGCCTTCCTGAACTGGGGCTTGCCTAAGGATTTGTTTGTACCGTTCCGTGAGCAACGCCAACCCATGGAAGAAGGCAAAAAATATTTGGTTTATGTCTATTTGGACACCAACAGCAAACGTATTGCAGCTTCCTCTAAAATCGAACATTATCTGGATAATATCCCGGTTGACTATGATATTGACGAAGATGTGGATCTGATCATTGTCAATGAAACTGATTTGGGTTATAATGCCATTATTGACAATAGCCATTTGGGCGTGATATTTAAAAATGAGGTTTTCCAACCCCTAAATCCGGGCGATAAAATCCAGGGATACATCAAAAAGATCAGGACCGACGGTAAAATTGACCTCTGCCTGCAAAAAGCCGGGTACGAAAAAATCAGTTCTTTTGCCGACAAAATCATTTCGGAACTGGAAAAAGCAAAAGGGTTCCTTTCATTGACCGACAAAAGTACTCCGGAAGAAATTTACAAAATCTTTAAATTCAGCAAGAAAAATTTCAAAGCTGCGATTGGAGCGCTTTACAAAAAGCGGATGATTGCGCTCGAGGAAAATGGAATCCGTCTTTTAATTTCTGAGTAGCAACCTAATCTACTCAGAGCCCGACTTAAAGTCGGACCCTGAGTAATATTTAAACCAATTAAAAAATCCATCATGATTAAATCAATTCAAACAGGGATGATTGCTCTATCGTTACTGGCAATCATGAGTAGCGGACTTTCTGCCAGGGATAAAAAGAAAGACGGCAGTGTACATCCGAATTCTGAAAAATGGGAAAACCTTTTTAAGAATGACCTCTCGAACGCAACTTTTCCAAAAGGAATCTGGACTTGCGACAATGGAGTTTTTACAGCTTCTGAAGATCAGGCCATCTGGTCGGCAAAAGAATACGAAAATTTCAAACTCGACCTGGAATTCAAGACTGCCAGCGGAACCAACAGCGGTGTAATTGTTTATTGTTCGAATCAGGAAAACTGGATACCAAATTCGGTTGAAATACAGATTGCCGATGACTTTGCCAAACAATGGGCCGAAAGTCCGAAAACATGGCAGTGCGGGGCAATTTTTGGTCACCTGGCTCCAACCAAAAGTCTGGTGAAAAAACCCGGAGAATGGAACCGGTACACTATTACCTGTAAAGGAAAAATGATCACAGTTGCCTTGAATGGCGAAATTGTCAGCCACATGAACATGGATCTTTGGACCAATACCAAAACGAATCCCGATGGCACTGATATTCCTTCCTGGCTAAGCACACCATTCAACCAGCTTAAAACCAAAGGATACATTGGGCTTCAGGGAAAACATGCAGGCGCTCCGGTCTGGTTCCGGAATGTAAAAATCAAAGAACTGAAAGCCGAGAAATAAAAATGATCTTTTACTCACGGAGTGACCCGTCATTTAGCTTGTCGAAATGAGTCACCCCGTGAGTAAATATTCAAATATCCAATACCCGATATTCAATAGCCAATTTCCAAATTCCAAACACACAGCTCGTATCCCGTAACCCACATCACGAACAATGAAAGTTTGCATCGCCGAAAAGCCCAGTGTGGCCAAAGAACTCGCCCAGATCATTGGAGCGAGTACCCGGAGGGACGGATATTTTGAAGGAAACGGATATCAGGTGACCTGGACATTCGGGCACTTGTGCACCCTGAAAGAACCTAACGATTACACCGAAAACTGGAAATCCTGGAACATCCACCATTTACCTATGATTCCGGCCAAATTCGGTATTAAACTGATCGAAAACGATGGCGTGAAAAAACAGTTTGCTACGATTGAAAAATTAATGTTGGCAGCCGAAGAAGTCATCAACTGCGGCGATGCCGGACAGGAAGGGGAACTGATTCAGCGCTGGGTGATGAATATGGCCAAGTGCAAAGCGCCGATGAAACGCCTCTGGATTTCGTCACTCACCGAAGAAGCGATCCGCGAAGGTTTTTTAAATTTACAGCCCGGCGAAAAGTACGATCATCTTTATGCCGCCGGAAGCGCCCGCGCCATTGGTGATTGGTTGCTGGGAATGAACGCGACCCGCCTGTACACCCTGAAATACGGCCAGAATAAGCAGGTTTTATCCATCGGAAGGGTGCAAACCCCTACCCTCGCCATTATTGTCAACCGGCAAAAAGAAATTGACGCTTTTGTTTCTGAACCATATTTCGAAATCAAAACCATCTATCGAGAAGCTACTTTTTCTGCCGCTTCAGGGCGATTTAAAAATCGGGAAGATGCCGCGCAGGTGCTCGAAGAAATAAGCCGTTTCGATCTGGTAATCGGTAAAATTGAAACCAAAAACAGCATCGAGCAGCCGCTCCGATTGTTCGACCTGACTTCGCTTCAGGTGGATTGCAACCGGAAATTTAATATGGGCGCTGAAGATACCCTGAAAACCATCCAGTCGCTTTACGAGAAAAAACTGACGACTTACCCACGTGTTGACACCACTTATCTTTCAGATGATATTTACCCGAAAGTTCCGGGCATCCTGAAAAACCTGAAAGGTTACGAAACCATGACTGCACCGCTGCTTCAGGAAAAAATCCGCAAATCGAATAAGGTTTTCGACAATGCGAAGATTACCGATCACCATGCCATTATTCCCACCGGACAATTTCGTGCCGATCTGAACCAGACTGAGAAACAAGTGTTCGATATGGTCGCCAAACGCTTTATTTCTGTGTTTTATCCCGATTGCAAAGTAGCCAACACCACCGTTGAAGCAAAAGTAGGGTCACATGATTTTAAGGCAACAGGAAAGCAAATTCTGGAACCCGGATGGAGGGCTGTTTACATCAATGAAAAAAATCCGGTTCAGAGCGATGAAAACCTGCTGTCGATTTTTGTAACCGGTGAACATGGACCACATGAACCCGGATTGTTCGAAAAATTCACCCAACCACCCAAATACCATACCGAGGCGACACTTCTGCGTGCCATGGAAACTGCCGGAAAAAGTGTGGACGACGAAGAATTAAGGGAATTGATGAAAGACAACGGTATTGGCAGGCCATCAACCCGTGCCAACATTATCGAAACACTTTTCCGTAGAAAATACATTAAAAAAGATGGGAAAAAACTGGTTGCCACACCAACCGGAATAGACCTCATAGACAGCATTGAAAATGAGTTGCTAAAATCGCCCGAGCTGACTGGTCAATGGGAAAAGAAACTGCGGTTGATTGAGTTGGGGCAATACGATGTGGCTCATTTTATGGACGAAATGAAACAAATGGTTACCGAAGTGATCGCCCAGGTGAAACGCTCACCACGGAAAGAGTTTACTTTTGCTCCCGAAGAACCGGTAATTCCGAAAAAAAAAGAACCAATTGCCCCAACCGAACAGGTTGAAACTATTTGTCCATTTTGTAAAAAAGGAATCCTGCAAAAAGGAAAATACGCATGGGGATGCTCCGATTGGAAAGACGGGTGCCGGTTTATAATTCCATTTGAATTCCAGGGTAAAAAACTCACCGATGCACAAATCAAACGATTGGCCGAAAAAGGAAAAACGGCGCTGATCAAGGGATTCAAGCAGAAAGATGATTGGGTGGATGGATTTCTGGAACTAACTTCAGACTTTAAAATCACTTTTGTTGAAGCTGAACCCGAAAAGCTGATTTGTCCGTCGTGTAAAGTTGGTGAAATCGTGAAAGGAAATACCGCCTGGGGCTGCACCAATTTTAGGGGAGGCTGCAAATTGCGAATTCCTTTTGAACTTCAGGATAAGAAATTGAGTGAAAGCCAGATTGCTCAACTGGTTTTAAAAGGACAGACACGTTCATTTACCAGCCTGAAAGGGACACAAAAAATAACCGGGATCTTTCGTTTTGATGGCGTTTATCAGGTCAGATTTCAGGAAAAATAACCTAAACAGATTTATTAACCAAGATTATCTTTCATCAGAAGTTGTACCTTAAAGGAAAATGATGTGAAAAACAATCTGATGCAATGCAAATCCACCAACAGCTACCAGGTATGGGTTGTAATCTTTCCCTTTTGATTTGTCATAAAATATCAGGCAAATCAGAATGAAGTATATGATGGTATATTGAACATTTTGTGTAAGAATTTCAGACCATCCAAACCATATCGGTCCAATCCTGCCGATTGTTGGCCCTAAAAAAACCAGGGCGGTAGCAATCATGTATCTCATGTGTTTCGGACTCATTTTCCGGTAATAAATTGCTGAAGAATAAAAAATGATCAGCAATACACAGTCAGCTCCCGGGAAGAATATATTTTCAGGATTTTCGGAGTTAAGTATTCTGATTATCTGTGGTATAAATGAAATAACAAGCAGAGGAAAAACGATATATGAGAGTTTTCCAATAGTTCGGTGAATCGCGAATTTTCTGTTCAGTATTAAAAAGGGCTGAACAATCAGCATTAAAATCCAAACAGTGGCAATGATTGCGTGCAAATGAATAAACCAATTGTTATTTGGCTTGAAATTGTTTGGGAATTGCACAATATAGGTTTTGAAAAATCCTGCGATTGTCAATGGAATCAACAACAGCAGAAAGTACCCCAGGTATTTGTAAGATTTGTCCATTTTGAGTGTTGTATTGCTGCCTTGAAGGGTTTTCGGCTTTCCGCGTTTCGCGCGGTTAAGTATATTTTTCGTTCTTGTTGAAAATTACTGGTAATAAAATCCTAATGATGGTGGTTAGAGCTTTGATAATGTTGTTTCAGAAGGTCTTCGCCGAAATCACCGTTAAAATCGCGCCAAACCGAATGAATATGATTGGCACTGTTCTGAGTGTTGTCAAATTCTATTAAAAAAGTTTTTCCCTGCACCCGATAGTAATGTGGATCACGAGGCCCAGTCCCGCCAGCCCATCCAAAACTCATTGAATTCAAATCCTCTTTAATAATTTTTTCCATTCTTGTTTTTGCTATGGGTTTGGGCATAGATAAAAGATAAGCCACAATCAATTTGTTCAATACGGTCTTTTGGGCATGTGTCATATCCCTGGCAAATATGCCGACATGCTTCAATGGGCTTACTTGTACAGCGTTGGTTGTAACAATATCAGAAAATGCTTTCACCTGAAAAATGGCGGATTGTTTTTGCTCCTTCGAAAGTGAATTCACCAATAAAAATCCAAGATACTCTTCATCTTTTATAATGTGCTTTCCTTTTTTTGAACCAACATTTGCCACTGCGGGAAAAGCTCCAAAAAAGAACGGTGCGAATGCCAACTGATTATCAACTACGGTATAATTTAAAGAAATATGGTGCCCGCTGAATTTCCAGGCCCATGTTCTGTCTTTACCAGGAATACCGTAAACAGATACAAAATAATTTTCCGGAATGCGGCTCAAATTAGTTGGTTCTGTCTCATTCAGAAAAAATTCAAGACCCATGATATCCTTAGTTCTTTGATAGCCTTCTTCACTTAAATAGGCCTGCATCAAAGAATCCAGAAAAAATTTCTGGGTAATGTTAAGGTCTTTGACTGCAATGCCTGAACGTGCAAACATGGTAGCAGGCAGGTAATGCCAGTCATAACGGTTTATTTCATTAAAAGGGAATACAGCTTTTTGCTTCTGTACCTCATTTAAAGAATTAACAAAAGCCATCGCTTTCGCTGAACCGAAATTATGGTTGTTCGTTGTTTTAGCAAACAAAGAAAAGGGCAGCAACAGAATGAGAAGCAGTTTCATATTGATATTTAAATTGTTGTGTTTGATAAATTATACCTTCCAATATTCACTGGTTCCTTTTTCATTATTTTCGTACACGTAGTTTATAGTACATTTTATAGCACCAGAACCCGATATTTCAAAAGTGTATGTTTCAGACATTCCTTTTGGCATTCCTGCATATTCGAAAGTATTATTACCGATATAGCGGTATTCCTCGCCAAAAACTTCGTTCTTCAACCACAGCGAATTATTCCTTTTGAAAAATTCTTTGTTTTTAACTTTATCGGCTTTATTCACATAAATACCTAATAATTTGTCTATTGCAGAAGGGTCGGCAGGAATAAGCTTTGCCATGGAAACATCATAATGCACTTTCATTGATTTACCGGAACCGGACACTGCCAGTATTCTTCTTTTGGCAAATTCAGAATTGGCATAGGCATCTTTTTCGATGTACTTGTCGCCATTGAAATAGAGCTGTGTTACCAAATGCTGGTAGCCTTCTGCAGTAATCATCATGTGAAAATGAGCCGGACGTATTTGCCCGTTACCAACATTATAGGATACTGGCAGAACGGTTTGAAAGGAATAATTTCCTTTTTCATCGGAAAAAGTTGTGCCGCGGTATTTAAATTCAGGAGACAAATTATCGTAAACGCCACTTCCATCGCAATGCCATAGTTCAACTTTTGCATTTTTATAGGGCGTAATACAATCCTGGTGTTTTATTTTGCCCAACAATTCAACCAATTCTCCCTTTTCTCCATTAATTACAAGGTTATTTCGGGACTGTCGGGCCTGTAAAATGGACCTAAAATGTCAGACGTCGTTTCACAATCTCCTACGAACTGATCGCCGCTGAAACTTACTAATCCATAAGCGCTTATTGCTACAGCAGATATAGCTGTATTTTTTAAAAATAATCTTCTTTTCATATCAAGAGATATTACTTTTCTTTCAAATCATCATTGTATATATCCCTGATGCATACGTATTTACCATTGCGCTTTTCCCATACGGCCATATACTTTCCGGTGGATGTAACTTTACCAGTTTCATCTTTAAAGGTTGACTTACCGACCTCTGTTACTGTATTTTCGTTTCCAAATACATCTAAAACGTCATAAGAAACGGTGGAACCTTTTGCTCTTTTTGCCATATTTGCTTCAATATCCTTTTTGATGGCAGCTTTACCTACAACCATAGGCTTATTATTTGAAAGGCTTACTGCATCGTCAGCATAAAAAGCAGCTACTGCAACTGAGTTCCGCGCATTATCAGCAGTCGCCCAACTATTTTCCAAAGCTTGTATTTCAGCTTTTAATTTTGCCAGGTCAGACTTGGCTGTTACTTGTTCAGTAAGAACAGATACTTCGGATGATTTTTCTCCGGCTGATGCACTAAATCCAACGACAGATAAGGATAGGGCAACACATAAAGTTGCAATTCCCGAATAATTCATTTTTTTCATATTTAATGGTTATATTGCCTACTCTGATTGGTTTTCGGCTTTCCCCGTTTTTTCTGTGTTTATTGTGACAGATCGTTGCTCAAATCGTCCATGCGTTTGTACAGGTACATCCATGTATCTTTGATTGAGCTTCTGAATTTAGCCCGCATTTTTTCAGTTTCTTCTTTACCTTTTGCTTTTTCAACCATGTCCCAAACACCATCGCGTTTAACATCGAGTGCAGCAAAGTTTTTATAAGGAGTTGTAACATAGTAATCAAAGCTTTCAGGACCTCCTCCATTAGCGCTATACCAGTAACCTCGTTTATCGCCTTCAGCTTTCTGCATAATTTCACTGTTTTCTTTTATAATTTCCCTGAATAAAGGACCGTTTTCAACCTGAAAAAAGTTTACCCAGATTACACCCCATTCGGAAGCGCCTGCCCTGCTTAATTCGGGGATACTTGTTGCAAAATTGTCTTCCTTACTTTCCACATGAGGAATGATTTTATCAACGACTATCTGCCAGCATTTCTTCCCTGCTTCATCATTTTCATCATCCATTACAGCCCAATTTGCACTTATTGATGTTAGTACATAAACTGAACCTTTTCCATTGTATCTTTTCCAGATGGTCCATGTCCATTCACCTTTGTTTCCAAGATAACAAGCTTTATAGGCCTTAATTCCATCTTCGAACTGTTGTTCATGTCCGCCTTTAATAGTAAACTCGGTAGAAGAAAGAATTGACTTTTCCTGTGCCTGGGCAACATTGCTCATCAGTAAACCAGCGGCAAGGAATAATAATACCATTGCCATTCGAATTGTTTTTTGTACAGATAATTTCATTTTATTAGTTTATTAATTTGCCTACTCTGATCGGTTTTCGGCTTTCTCCGTTTATTAAGTGTTCATTTTGCAGGAAGTGTGGAGACCTTGGCATTTTGTTGAGCAAAGCCTAAAGTCGCTACCAGAATTAACCATAAAGTCGTTTTGAATTTGAACCTCATAGTTTTTTTTTTGTGTGAATATGGAATAATATGACATTCTAAATTAAAAGACAAACAAGTCTTTTAATTGTTCATTCCTGCCTGGTAACTACCAGAAAGTGATACAAATAATCTGATATTCTATTGCTGCTAACCAGCTCGGATGAGAATCCGAATCAGGATTTATAACCTGTTATAAGCTTTACTGAAATCATAAAAACATTTAGAAAAATTTCTGGTGATATTTTAATCCAGATGTTGTATATTTATGAATGACTGCGGATAAAACATAAATACCCGGAATTGGTAGATATACACACATTATTGTACAAGCATAAAAAAAAATAACACTATGGAATCGAATGAAATAATTAGGAATCAGATATTTGAGATTATTAGAAATCAACTTAAGGCAAATAATCCACCAGAAACTAAACTGACACTGGAAAGATTAAAAGGTCTTGGATATAATAAACTTGATTCAAAAAAACTCATAGGACAATGTTTAGCGGTTGAATTATTTCATATATTTAAACATGGAGAACCATTTAATGCTTTGAGATATATAACGAATTTAAAGAAACTACCGGAAGCACCTTTTGATGATTGATTAAAAGCAGGGTTTCAGAAATTTTTAGCAAAAAGCGAAAATTGAATATTCAAATGTTAAACAACTGATCCGATGACTGGAGTTCATCGGATCAGTTGTTTAACAGCAAAACCTCTCTCCTCTCCAGCAACACCACATTCTCCACATGGTGCGTGTGCGGGAACATATCAACAGGCTGAATGCGGGTAACTTTATATAATTCGTCCATTATTGCCAGGTCGCGGGCCTCTGTTACCGGGTTATAGCTTACATTACATAAACTATCTTTTTCGGTACGGTTTTCAGGATGGTTATTCATTATTAACCAAAACTCTAAAAAATTACATCCAAAAGTTACCAGATTGGTAACAAATAATTACCTTTGGTGTATAAATCTTAAAAATGAGGGTAATAGCTAAAAAGATACTTCGTGATTTTTGGGAAAAATATACCGACTCGGAACAACAATTAAAGACCTGGTATAAAGAAGCATCAAAGGCAAATTGGAAGAATCCAATTGAAATTAAAAGTGAATATGCAAAAGCAAGTATCTTGAAAAGCGGACGTGTTGTTTTCAATATCTGTGGCAATAAATATAGACTAATCGCCGATATAAACTACGACAGACAATGGGTATTTATTCGATTTATTGGAACACATAATGAGTATGACAAAATTGACGCAGATAAAATTTAAAACTATGGAAATTAAAGCAATAAAAACAGAAGAAGATTATAATCAGGCATTACAAAGACTTGAAGAGATATTTCATGCGCCAATTGATTCAAAAGAAGGTGATGAAGCCGGGATTTTATCCATCTTAATTGAAAAATATGAAGATGAAAACTATGCCATTGATGCTCCTGACCCGATAGAAGCCATATTATTCAGGATGGAACAAATGGAAATGACGAAAAAAGATTTGGCAGATATTCTGGGGTATAAAAGCAGGGTTTCAGAGATTTTCAGTAAAAAGCGAAAATTGAATATTCAAATGATCCGTAATCTTCATGAGAAAATGAATATTCCTTATGATTCATTGATTACTGATTATTAAAGCATATTGAATAACTTTGAATTCTAAATTATCTGATCATGGGAATCGAAACAATTGATATTGAAAACAATAAAGGAGCACAAGCCATCAGTATTCCGAAGAAAATGAGAATAGACGATGACAAAGTTTACCTCAAAAAAGTGGGTAATTCGCTGTATATTATTCCGTTCCATAACCCATGGCAAAATTTGATTGAAAGTACAGACTCATTCACTTCAGATTTCATGGACGAAAGAAACCAACCCATTCAGCAACAAAGAGAATCATTAGACTAATGGAATATTTGCTCGACACGAATATCTGCATATACATCATTAAGAAAAAACCTACAGAAGTTTTTGAAAAATTCAAAAACCTAACGATTGGTGATGTTGGGATTTCTTCAATAACCTTGGCGGAATTACAATATGGCATTGAGAAAAGTTCAAGCCCTGAGAAAAACAGAGAAGCGTTGGAGAAATTCCTTACTCCAATTGTTCAATTAAACCCCTCTCCGCTCCAGCAGCACCACATTTTCCACATGGTGCGTATGCGGAAACATATCTACTGGCTGAATGCGAATAACTTTATATGCTTCGTCCATTAAAGCCAGATCACGGGCCTGGGTAGCCGGATTGCAGCTCACATAAACTACCTTTTCGGGAGCAGTTTCCATAATGGTTTTAACCACTTCTACGTCCATTCCGGCTCGTGGCGGATCGGTAATAATCACATCCGGTTGGCCATTTCGGGCAATAAAATCGCTGGTCAGAATTTTCTTCATATCGCCGGCAAAAAAGCTGGTATTACTGATTCCGTTCAATTCCGAATTGACATGCGCATCCAGAATGGCTTCAGAAACATACTCAATACCAACCACTTTCAGCACATTTCGGGCAATGAAATTGGCGATGGTTCCGGTTCCGGTGTATAAATCGTAAACCACTTCATCGCCTTTCAATCCGGCAAATGCCCGAATAACTTTATACAATTCGTAAGCTTGTTCGGAGTTAGTCTGATAAAAACTTTTCGGACCGATCTTGAATTTCAGGCCTTCCATTTCTTCCAGAATATGGTCATTCCCTTTGTAAACAACGATTTCCTGATCATGGATGGTGTCATTTCCTTTTCCATTGACCACATACATCAGTGAAGTAATCTGTGAAAATTCAGTAGCAATGGCAGCAAGCAGTTTTTCGCGGTTCTCCTGTTCTTCGCGGTAAAAACAAACAATCAACATCAAATCGCCGGTTGTCGAACTCCGGACAATGATGTTCCTGAGCAAACCCGACTGAATTTTCCGGTCGAAAAACTCAAGGCCGTTTTCGTCGGCATAGTTCTTTATAAAATTGCGGATTTGGTTAGACGGATCACTCTGCAACCAGCATTTATTGATGTTGAGTATTTTATCGAACAAACCGGGAATATGGAATCCCAAAGCATTTTTGTTCAAATCATCGCCTTCAGTCCCAATTTCTTCGTGAGTCAGCCAGCGTTTGTTCGAGAAACCGAATTCGAGTTTATTGCGGTAAAAGGTTGTCTTTTTCGATCCAAGGATAGGTGCAATTTCAGGGAGATCAATGCGGCCAATGCGGCTCAATTGATCAGCTACCTGCTTTTCCTTGTAATAAAGTTGCTTTTCGTAAGGAAGAAACTGCCATTTGCATCCACCACAAACTTCAAAATGTTCGCAGAAAGCGGGAACGCGGTCGGGAGATTCTGTAATGACGCGGGTTACCCGGGCTTCCATGTATTTGGTGCGCTTTTTTGTAACCTGCAAATCAACCACATCGCCCGGAATGACATGGGTAGTAAATACAACCATGTCGTTAACACGTCCAATCGCTTTTCCTTCAGCGCCAATATCAGTAATTAAAACATTCTCTAAAAATGGCTTAACTTTCCGGCCTCTTCCCATTATTTTAAAATTTCCAGCAAAAGTAGTTAAAATATCAGAAGGCGAAGGCAGTGTACAGTCTCAACAATCTCTCCTTCACACTTTATGTAAAAACAACAAAATGATTCTTTTCTCATCAAAAATATATATCTTCATCCTGAAATAATCCTTTAATTAATCTAATTCACCTATCATGAAACGATCATTAATATTAATTTTCAGCATATTGGTTTTGAGTTCATTTGCACAGGAACCAATAGGTATATTTAAGTTCAGCAAAGATATTGGATCACCAAAACTTGCAGGCTCAGCATCGTATGATAAGTCCTCACAAACTTATTCCTTATCCGGTTCGGGGTATAATATCTGGTTCGAACGCGACGAATTTCATTATCTGTACAACAAACTGAAAGGTGATTTCATCCTGACTGCCAACTTTTCTTTCGTTGGAAAGGGAGTTGATGCGCATCGCAAAATTGGCTGGATGGTACGTGCATCTGAAGAGGCCAACGCGGTTCATTCCTCAGCGGTACTTCATGGAGATGGACTGACCGTACTGCAATGGCGCGTGCTTCGGGGTGCATTCATGCGCGATCCGGAAGATGAAATTTTCTCCCCTAAACCGAATTACACCATCCTTCAGGTTGAACGTTCAGGCAAAACAATTATTTTCAGGGCGGCTCATCCGGGAGAACCGTTACAACTTATCGGCAGTCAGATCATGGATAACCTGCCTGATGAGGTATTAGCCGGACTATTCATCAATTCACATAATCCCGATGTGATTGAAGAAGCCAAAATCTGGAATGTTCGGATTGACCAGCCTGTAACCTCTTCTTACGACCCGAACAAGCAGGGATGGCTAGGTTGCCGCATGGAAACAATGAATGTGTTTGATGGTAAGCGCAAGATCATTTACGAAAAAGACAGTCGCTTTGAAGCCCCGAACTGGATGCCCGATGGTAAAAAATTGCTTTTCAATATGGATGGATTAATCTATAAAATTCCGGTTGAAGGCGGTGAACTGGAAAAACTGAATACGGGCACTGTCAATCGCAACAATAACGACCATGTCATTTCGTTCGACGGCAAGATGCTGGGAATCAGCAGTCACAGGGATGGGCTGAATGGAGGTGGTTCAACGGTTTATGTTTTACCTATTGAAGGCGGCGAACCACAACTGGTTACCCAGGATACACCATCCTATTTACACGGCTGGGCAGCCAATAACAAGGAAGTGGTTTACGTGGCCCAACGAAATGGCATTCCGATATACAACATATATAAAAACTCCATTAAAGGTGGCGCCGAAGTGGCTTTAACCGATAACAAAGCCAGGGAACATGCAGACGGATGTGAATATTCTCCCGATGGCAAGTACGTTTATTACAATGGCAGCCAGTCGGGTACCATGCAGCTTTGGCGGATGAAACCTGATGGAAGTGAAAAAGAACAACTCACTTTCGACCAATACAATAACTGGTTTCCGCATATTTCACCAGACAACAAATGGATTGCTTTCATCACCTTTGAAGAAAACATTGAATTCAATTCTCATCCTTCTTATAAAAGAGTGATGCTGCGATTGATGCCCGTTTCAGGAGGTGCGCCAAAAGTAATTGCCTATCTGTACGGCGGACAGGGTACCATCAATGTACCTTCCTGGTCGCCCGACAGCAAGCATATTGCCTTTGTCAGCAATTCAGGGAAAAAATAAAAACCAATACTTAAAGTATCTGCGACATACCCGATTCATGATACTTCACTAATCAGTTACACGAATGAACTGGAAATGCCTGTCTTTTTGAGGGAATGGGGAGACTATTTTTTCTATCTTTGCACCCTCAATTTTAGGTATTATGATTTCGGTTGATCAATTGGTTGTCAGTTTTGGCGGGTTCGAACTTTTTAAGGGAATTTCACTGTTAGTGAGTCCCAAAGACCGTATTGGCCTGGTTGGCAAAAATGGTGCAGGTAAATCCACCTTACTGAAAATTCTGGCTGGACTTCAACTTCCCAGCGGAGGTGTGGTTTCTGTTCCGCCTGATGTCAGGCTGGGTTATTTACCTCAGCACATTGATGTGATAGATGGAAGGACTGTTTTTGAAGAAGCGGTTACTTCGTTTGAAGAAATTCTTGATCTGGAACAGCGAATCGAAGAAATCAACCATCAGATTGCCACCCGGACCGACTACGAATCAGCCGAATACCATCGGTTACTCGATCATGTTACCGAATTCAACGACCGTTTCCACCTCTTAGGCGGCAATAATTTTGAGGCCGAAGTTGAACGGACATTGATTGGACTTGGCTTCCTGCGAACTGATTTTACAAGGCAGACTTCCGAATTCAGCGGTGGATGGCGCATGCGTATTGAATTGGCTAAAATTCTGCTGAAACGTCCCGATGTTTTTCTGCTCGATGAGCCTACCAATCACCTGGATATTGAATCCATACAATGGCTCGAAGATTTCCTTAAAAACTACAATGGCGCCGTGGTACTGGTTTCGCACGACCGGGCATTTCTGGACGCAGTGACCAACCGCACGGTTGAAATTACACTCGGTCGGATCTATGATTTTAAGTCAAATTATTCGAAATACCTGATTTTGCGGAAAGAACTGAAGGAAACTCAGATGGCAGCCTACGTCAATCAGCAGAAAATGATTGAGGACACCGAAAATTTTATTGCACGTTTTCGCTATAAGGCTACCAAAGCGGTACAGGTACAATCAAGGGTTAAAGCGCTCGACCGCCTGGAAAGGCTTGAAGTTGACGATGAGGATAATTCGGCGCTCCGGATCAAATTTCCGGCTGCACTTCGTTCGGGAACTGTTGTTGCAGAAGCGAAAGAACTTTCAAAAAGCTATGGAAAACTTAAAGTGCTTCATAAAATTGACCTGATTATTGAACGTGGCGAAAAAGTTGCTTTTGTTGGAAAAAACGGTGAAGGGAAAACGACCTTAGCGCGTGTAATCCTGAACGAAATTGAACATCAGGGCGAAATGAAACTCGGGCATAATGTAAAAATTGGCTACTATGCACAAAACCAGGCTAATTTACTCGATGAGGATTTGACCGTTTTCGAAACCATTGATCGGATTGCTGTGGGTGAAATACGTACCAAAATCCGCAATATCCTGGGCGGATTTATGTTTTCGGGCGACGATGTGGATAAGAAAGTGAAAGTACTTTCAGGCGGCGAACGCTCGCGGTTGGCCATGGTGAAACTGATGCTCGAACCGGTGAATTTGTTGGTTTTGGATGAGCCAACCAACCACCTCGATATGCGCTCGAAGGAAATCCTGAAACAGGCGCTGATTGATTATGACGGAACAATGATCGTGGTATCGCACGACCGCGATTTTCTGGAAGGTTTGGTCAATTGCGTATATGAATTCAGGGATAAAAAGGTAAAACAGCATTTGGGCGGGATCTATGATTTCCTCCGCCGCAAGAAAATGGAATCGATGAAAGAATTGGAAAAAAAGGATTTACCTTTGAATCAGGAAGTTAAAACGCAAAAAATAGAGGAAGCTGATAAAGTTAGCTTCGAAGAACGCAAGGAAATCAACAAAAACATCAGCCGCATCGAAAAAAACATTGAAAGGACTGAAAAAGACATTGCCAGTCTGGAACAAAAAATAAAGGAAATGGAAAAGATTCTGGCGGGAACAGATGGATCCGATCCAGAGATTTTCAAAAAATTTGACCGCTTAAAAAAGGATCTGGAGCACAAAATGTATGAATGGGAAGTTCAGCACGGACAACTGGAAGAATTGACAGCAAAGAAGACGTGGTAAAAAAAGCAGTCACAGTAATCAGTCGCAGTAGGCAGTAAAAATGTTCCGGGTTGCGGGATACGTGTTTTGGGAACCATTTCGAATCGCGTAACCCGAAACACGAAACTGTAAAAATAATTCATCACAAATATATCACCAATGTTTAAAAGAGAAGATAAACCCGCCGACGATCTGGTTTTTGGAATACGCGCCGTCATCGAAGCCATTCAGGCTGGAAAAGAAATAGATAAAGTTCTGATAAAAAAAGGATTAATCGGTGATTTGTTTAAGGAACTTTTTGATCTGATCCGCATCCGGCAGATTGCGTTTCAGTATGTCCCGATTGAAAAGATTAACCGTATTTCGCGAAAAAATCATCAGGGCGTGCTGGCATTTGTGTCGCCGGTAGCACTACAGCGAATCGAAGATATTATTCCAACCATATATGAAGAAGGAAAAACTCCTTTTGTGCTGGTACTTGATCAGGTTACCGATGTGCGGAACTTTGGAGCTATAGTTCGTTCGGCCGAATGCGCAGGTGTAAATGCCATTGTCATTCCGGATAAAGGATCGGCCCGCATCAATGCTGATGCTGTAAAAACCTCTGCAGGCGCATTGCATTTGGTTCCTGTTTGCCGTACCCGCAGCCTGAAGGAAACCATTTCATTCCTGAAAGAATCAGGGTTAAAACTGGTTGCTGCCACCGAAAAAGCAACAGCGATTTATACCAAAGTCAATCTGACTGGCCCGATAGCTTTCATTATGGGTTCTGAAGATACCGGAATTGATCAGCGTCTGCTGGCCCTGGCCGATGAAGAAGTTAAAATTCCGATACTCGGCAAAATCGAGTCGCTCAATGTCTCTGTTGCTGCCGGATTGTTGATTTATGAAGTGATCAGGCAGAGGGGATAAAGCCCCCTCCAAACCTCCCCCGAAGGGTGAGGCTTTTTAATTAACTATTAAAAAAAGTAATTCCTTAAGAATCGGGAATCGCTTAAAGTCTCCCCTTGGGGAGATTTAGAGGGGCTTCAGGGGGTTTGGGGAGGCTTCAATTAAAAATGATAAAAAACAATACAAATGATTACGGTTTCAAATTTGTCCATTCAGTTCGGGAAAAAACCTTTGTTCTCGGATGTCAATTTAAAATTCACACCGGGAAACTGTTACGGTGTAATTGGTGCCAACGGTGCCGGAAAATCGACTTTTCTTAGGCTTATCTCCGGAGATTTGGATGCCACCAGAGGTTCAGTCCTGATGGGTCCGGGCGAACGTCTGTCGGTACTGAACCAGAACCATAATGCTTTCGATGAATATACTGTACTTGATACCGTTTTAATGGGCCATACAGAATTGCTCCGGGTGCTGAAAGAAAAAGACGCTCTGTATGCCAAAGCTGATTTTACCGAAGAAGATGGACATTTAGCCGCCAAACTGGAAGACGATTTTGCAAACATGAACGGATGGAATGCTGAAAGCGATGCTGCCAGTTTATTGAGTGGATTGGGAATCAAAGAAGCCATGCACTTTACGCTGATGAAAGACCTGAACGGTAAGGAAAAAGTACGGGTACTGCTTGCTCAGGCTTTATTTGGAAATCCCAACAACCTGCTGCTCGATGAGCCTACCAACGATCTTGACCTTGAAACCGTACTTTGGCTCGAAAATTACCTGGCTAATTGTCAGAATACAGTGATCGTCGTTTCGCATGACCGTCACTTTTTGGATAATGTTTGTACCGACGTGGTTGATATTGACTTCGGAAAAATTCGTGCTTTCTCCGGAAACTATACCTTCTGGTACGAATCGAGCCAACTGGCTTTGCGTCAGCAGCAGAATCAGAATAAAAAGGCTGAGGAAAAAAAGAAGGAATTGCTTGAATTTATTCAGCGGTTCAGCGCCAATGTGGCCAAGTCGAAACAAACGACCAGCCGCAAAAAGATGATCGAAAAGCTAAAAATTGAAGAAATTGAACCCTCAACCCGCCGCTATCCAGGAATCATTTTTCAGCAGGAACGCGCCACCGGCGACCGTGTGCTGACCGTTGATAACCTTTCGTATATTCAGGATGGCGAAGTGCTGTTCAAAAAGATATCATTTACCATCGAGCGGGGCGACAAAGTAGTTTTTCTGGCCAAGGAAAACCGTGCTATTACTGCATTCTTCGATATTATTAACCGACAATTGGAACCGACTACCGGAACTTTTGAATGGGGCGTTACCATTTCCACTGCCTATTTGCCTAACGATGTAACTGGATTCTTCACCAAAAACGAAACGCTTTACGAGTGGCTTGGAAATTATTCCACCGACACGAGCGAAAACTTCCTTCGCCAGTATCTTGGAAAAATGTTGTTCACGGGCGACGACCTGCAAAAAAGCGCCAAAGTACTTTCGGGAGGCGAAAAAATGCGGTGCATGATTGCCCGCATGATGCTGGCCCACCCGAACACAGTAATTCTTGACCATCCGACCAATCATTTGGATATGGAATCAATCCAGGCCTTTAACAACAACATGAAAACCTATCCCGGACAGGTATTGATGACCGGACATGACCATGAATTTATTGAATCTGTCTGTTCGCGCGTGATCGATTTGACACCCAAAGGAACAATTGACAAATACATGGATTTTGAGGATTACCTCACCGACGAGAAAATCAAAGCGCTTCGCGAAGAGAAATACAAATAATCAACTACTTACAAGTACTGATTCCGATGAAAATGCTACAAGTTTTCTGTAATATCCCTGTAACCCCTGCCAATCGGAATAGATACTCCATTAACCTCAATTATTTCGGCTGTGTACGATTCAATTTTGCTTTTTGAAACTATAAAAGACCGGTGAATCCGCGGGAAGAGATTTGGAGGTAAAAGAGCCTCAATTTCACGAGTACTCATTTTTGAAATGTATTCTTTTTTTGTTGTAATAATTTTGATGTACTCCCTTTGACTTTCAATATAAACGATCTCTGAAAATAAAATTTTCACCTTCTTTTTATGCACATTTATAAAAATAAAATCTTTTACCTCATGGCTTTCAACTGGTTTAAGTTTTTCATTTTCCGCTGTTCGTACCTTTGTTACCGCTTTTAAAAAACGTTCAAAATCAAATGGCTTTAACAGGTAATCTGTTACGTTTAAATCAAACCCCTCCACTGCATATTGATGATAAGCGGTTGTAATAATTACGGCAGGAGGATGAATAAGTGTTTTTAAAAAAGCCATACCTTTTAATTTAGGCAGATGAATATCTAAAAAAATAAGGTCGGTCGTATTGTCCTGCAGGTAGTCAGTTGCCAGTATTGCATCTTTAAATGTTCCCTGTAATTCAAGAAACGGTACCTGCGAAATGTAATCCGATAAAACTTTTACGGCCAATGGTTCATCTTCTATTATAATACACTTTATTTTAGACATGGCTTGCCAGATTGATTTTTAAAGTAGAGGTAAACACGGATTCACCTTGTTGAACAGACAGATTGAAATCGGTATAGAGCAATTCAAGTTGTCGTCTAAGGTTCGAAAGGCCGATATTTTCTTTTACATTCAATTCCCCTGAAGATGTTTCAATTGAATTTTTTACAGAAAATACCAATTGACGGTTGTTAACTGAAAGATGAATATCAACGAAGGGATGATTTCTTGTTTCAGAAACACCATGTTTAAACGCATTCTCCACTAGTGGAATAAGTAGTAGTGGCGGCAAGGCTTGTTTCATATCTTCAATGTCGTGGTTAAAATTGATATGTAACGAATCGTCGTAACGTAATTTTTCAAGAGCAATATAATCATTAATTATTTTCAGTTCCTGTTCAACAGCTATATATGCTCCTCCGGTTTCATACAGCATAAAACGCAATATCTGCGACAGACGTAAAATTGATTCCGGAGCCAAATCAGACTTATCTCTTGCCAATGAATAAATATTATTTAACGTATTGAATAAAAAATGAGGATTCGTTTGTGACTTGAGATAGTTCAATTCTGCTTCCTGTTTTTCAATACGCAGCTTCTGTGTTGCCTCTTTCAATTTTCTATAATCATAAATATGCCTGAGAACTCCAAAAAAGAAAACAGACGGTATGCCGACTGCAGCCTGAGAAGAAATTGTTTGTAACAGTGAGGAGAATGTTAGTAAGATAGTATAAATATGCAACTGAATACCAAAGTGTCTCCATGCATACATGCCAAAAGAACATAACATTAACTGAAGCCAAAAAGCTAAAAGAAATAGAAGAATATTGTAAAGAAAATATTTTCTTTTCCTATTCACAAAAGGCAGGGTGAACTCGAAAAAACTATAATTGACAGCAACTAGGTAAACAAATCGCCATATATTATTGAAAACCTCTGCCAGCAAAGGACCGGTATAATTTACTAAATCTATGAACAGCCATAGCGATAAATAAGCGAGTCCGATCCAAAGAAATAATTTAAACCGTTCTGTATTGATAAATGTCTTCATCTTGCTATTTATGAAATAAATTCAGGACAAATCTTTTCCTTTTCATATTGAATGCCATATAATTAACTTTTGGGGTACGCAAATAACGTGAAAAAGTCAATCAAAAAAAATTGAAATGTTCTATCCTTCAATAAAACTACTTCCCGTTTGTTTACCCATTCTTCAACTTGATTGACCTTACTACGAAGTTAATATACCATAATACGCTGTCTATTGACTCGAGCATTTAGTGTTTTCTTTTATTAATTATTCTTGCAATAGTTTTATTCAACGATAATTTCAGTAAAAAACAATTTGAACTGAAAGTTCTACCCAAGCTAAATAATGGATAATAAAAAAGGAGGTAAAAAAAATGGAATCAAACAAAAAGACCGCAAGAATTTCAGATGAACTGAAAATCAATGCAAAGATGAAGCTTTCAATCCCGCTGGTAAACCAGTTAAAGTTTTTTAGACATTGCCTACTTCTTGTATGCCTGTTACTTGTGCAGACTCTGATGGCGCAGGAAGGAATCAAAGGAAATCTTGTCAGTGTCAACTGGCTTGAGAAAAATCTCAAGAATGCCAATGTCCTGATACTCGACGCGTCCCCTTCACAAATCTATTCTGCAAAACACATCCCCGGTGCAATCAGCTACGACATTTTCACCTATGGCGTCCAGGAATTGCCGGTCACCGAGATAGAAAAGCGTTACCAATCCTGGGGAATCAGTCCCGGAAAAAAGATTGTCATGTACGATCAGGGCGGCACATTCATGGCTACAAGGCTCTTTTTCTCTCTCCATTATTACGGTTTCCCGGCAAAAGACCTTTTCATCCTGAACGGCGGGCTTTCCAAATGGCAGGAGGCAGCACTGCCTGTAACAGCCGAAGTAACTCCCACCCCGAAAAAAGGTTCTTTCACCATTAGAAAGCTTAACGAAGATGTAAAAGTCGAATTGCCGGAATTCCTTACCGCATCCGGGGACCCACGCAACAATGTTTTACTTGAAGCGCTTGATCCTGACTGGCATTTTGGAGGACTTCCCTTCTTTAGCAGGGCTGGCCATATCCCAAATGCCATCATGTTACCAAGTTCAGACTTTTACAAACCGGACAAGACCTTTAAATCAGCTGATGAGATAAGGAACATGCTGACCTACCTGGGCATTAGACCTGAACAGAAGATTTACACCCATTGCGGTGGCGGAATAGCTGCCAGTGTGCCTTTCTTCGCGCTTAAGTTTCTGCTTGACTACCCCACGGTGAAACTTTACCCGGGCTCGCAGCTGGAATGGGTGTCCGATCAACGAGAACTTCCTGTCTGGACTTATGATTCCCCATTCCTCCTGAGAGAGACACAGTGGTTACAGTTCTGGGGCGGACAAAGGGCAAGGATGTACGGAATCTCACATGTTACTATCATTGATGTTCGGCCTGCCGCTGAATTCAATGAGGGACATGTGCCTTTTGCACTTAACATCCCTGCAGATGTATTCAAAAACAATATCACCAATCCCGGCAAACTGGCTGAAATTATGGGTACTGCCGGTGTCAGTGCTTCTCACGAAGCGGTTGTAATTTCTGGTGCGGGATTGACGAAAGACGCGGCCCTTGCGTTTATTATGCTGGAAAAACTGGGACAAAAAAAAATATCCGTCTTCATGGACTCCGTGGAGAAATGGGCACAACTTGGTTTCGCCGTGACGAAGGATGCAACGGTTGTGGGTCCTAAAAAGGTTCCCAATGACTTATCCATACTTCCAACGAATTATCCCGTTAATGTCAGCAAGGGCGTAATAATTGCTGACTCAAAGAACGCACACGGACTTTATCCGAAAGTATTCATTGCTTCGGGCAAAAACGTACCTGCCAGCGATCAGGATGGTAAAATTGTTCATCTCCCGTACACTGATCTTCTGAACGCTGATGGTACGCCCAAAGCTGCAAAAGATATCTGGAATATCCTGGCCAGCGCCGGAGTACTGAGATATGCGGAACTTGTTTGCTATTCCGACGATGCCGGAGAAGCCGCAGTCAACTATTTTATTCTCAAGCTTATGGGCTACCCTGATATAAAGGTGTTGGTTAAATAATTGTAAATACAAGGGATATCCACAAATTGATTTAACCTAAGAAACATGAACTACCTCTGAAAATTCTTAACAAACCGACTCAAATATATAAAAAAGCGCTGTAATCGAAATGATTACAGCGCTTTATAGAGTCTAAAAGTGACCCAGCTGGGATTCGGACCCAGGACCCCATCCTTAAAAGGGATGTGCTCTACCAGCTGAGCTACTGAGTCATCCTCAATTGCCTTATCTTTCTGTTAAGGCGCTGCAAAGGTAGAAGCTATTTTCTTTTTTGCAACCCAGCCATGAAATTAATCACAAATTTGCTACAGTTTTTATAAACATATGAATCTTAACTTTATAAGAAGAGGTCGTTGAGAAATAAAACTAATTTTGTTGTTTGTAATCATCCAATTTTTCGGCTCATGAAAAATAAAGTCGTTATTATTACCGGCGCTTCATCAGGAATTGGCCGGGCCCTGGCTAAAGAATTCGCTTCCAGGGGTGCGAGGTTATCTCTTGCAGCACGCCGCACCGGGTTGCTCAAAGAGCTTCAATCCGAACTTCCTGAAACACAAATACTGATTCATAAAACCGATGTAAGTCAGGAAGATGATTGCCGTATGTTAATAAAGGAAACTGTTAATCGTTTTGGGCAAATTGACGTACTGATCAACAATGCAGGAATTTCAATGCGTGCTCTTTTTGAAGATGTTGACCTGAAAGTAATTCGACAGTTGATGGATGTAAATTTCTATGGTACAGTTTATTGCAGCAAATTTGCTTTGCCATACCTCCTGAAGACTAAAGGAAGTCTGGTCGGTGTTATTTCCATTGCAGGTTATGTTGGCCTGCCCGGAAGATCCGGATATTCAGCTTCTAAATTTGCTATTCGTGGATTTCTGGATTCTGTCAGAATTGAAAATCTCAAAAAAGGCCTGCATGTTTTGGTTGCTGCTCCAGGCTTTACAGCTTCTGAAGTTCGGAAGGCAGCGCTAACCCGGGATGGATCTGAACAAGGAGAAAGTCCCCGGGATGAAGATAAGATGATGTCGGCTGAAGAATGTGCCAGGCATATTGTCAAAGCCGTGGAAAAACGAAAGAGAGAACTGATACTGACTTTTACCAAAGGAAAATTCACTGTTTTTCTGGGGAAATTTTTTCCTTCGCTGCTCGACAAACTGACCTATAGCCACATGGCCAAAGAACCTAATTCTCCATTCAAATAAAAAAATTTCCGATAAAAACTGAGATTTATAACGAAAAAGGAGAATTGATTAATTCAGGAGAAACAATTTTGGTGTTTTTCAATGCACTTACGAATAAACCAGTTGCAGCGCCTAAATTTTTTATTGAGGAAATGAACCGGATTTTTAATAAAAACCTTTTTGAACAACGACAACAACTGTAATCAGCACAAACAACACAATTAAAATTCCGGCAGTTTTATTGATCCACCATAAAATACGCAGATTAAACTTGTGTTTAAATATACTGACAACTCCCGACAGTGAAAACCACCAGATAAAAGCTCCGCTAAAAATTCCGAGAATGACAAAAAACGAATGATATGGTTTCTCCATACTAATCGCTACACCCGAACTGGTAAAAACAGCAAGAAATACAAAAACGGTAAGCGGATTGGAAATAGTGACCAGAAAACTTGAAATAATATCCTGAAAATGAGTGTTTCCTTTTAGTCGGTTGCGACGTAAATCAGTCACCGGATTTTTAAAGAAGATGTGAATGCCAAGCGCCAAAACAACCAAAGCGCCAAAAGCCTGGAAAAGCAATTCATTTTCACGGATGAAATCAATAATAAAAGTCAGGCTGAAACCGGCTATGACAGCATAAAGCGTATCAGACAAAGCAGCTCCCATTCCTGACATTAAACCGGCCACACGGCTTTTATTCACGGTTCGCTGAATGACTAATATACCTATTGGACCAAGTGGTATGGAGACCAAAAATCCAATTAAAATTCCTTTCAGTAACAACGTTAAAAACATAGGCCAAAAATAATCGATTTAACCGGTTAACAACATCATATTTCAACTTCACAAAACTTTTATATTTCCAAATCGTTTTCGCATAAATTCGTATTTTTAGAACGTTTTAGAATCAAAAAACTTTACAAATGGAAGAACTGGCTGTTGGTACCCGCGTAGATCATCCTCGTTATGGAGAAGGGATTATCAGTAAAAATAAAATAACCTCGTATGAAATATTTTTTGAACGTGGCGGAAAAATTGAAATTACCAAACGGAATGAAGATATGGAGGTTATAGACGCTCCGGCAGAGAAACCCAAAAATTCGCTTACCCTTGCTGAAGTTGAAAAAGTATTGCGTTACGTTCTTGAAGAACAGAGTGCACTTCAGGAAATAGTCCCGCTTGGAGACAAATGGATTGGTGGGAACATGCTTCTGCAGCCTTCAAACCTGTCGTTAAAACCGAAAGAAATACCCTTAGAAAATTTCTTTCATAAAATTGTTATGCTCAGGGACCGGCTTCGAGTGCTGGAACAAAATATTAACAGCCACGAGAAATTAACCGACGAAGAAAAGGTAAATTTGCAGCAATACATTACACGCATTTACGGATCATTAACCACATTTAATATTCTTTTTGCCAACAAAGACCACTATTTTGTTGGCGCAAAATCTTAATCAATATGAAAACCACTTTAGCAATATTCACTTTAGTCATCATCGGTATATCAGGTGTGGCTCAGGATTTTAAACTCAAAGTATGGCCAAATGGCGCACCCAGCAGCAATGGGATGACATTGCCCGAAGAAACTTTTGAAGGCAAACGGGTTCGTAATGTTTCTGAAGCCGAAATTTATGTGTATTTGCCAAAAATAGGAATCAATACCGGTGCAGCAGTGGTCATTTGTCCGGGTGGTGGCTATATCATTGAAGCTATGGACCACGAAGGTTATGATTTGGCTGAATGGCTTACCGAACAAGGTGTCGCCGGAATTGTTCTGAAATACCGTTTGCCATACGGACACCACGAAATTCCACTGGAAGATGCACAACGCACCTTAAGGCTTGTACACCAGAAAGCGGCAGAATGGGGCATTAATCCCTCCAAAATAGGCATCGCCGGTTCCTCAGCCGGAGGTCATCTGGCATCAACAGCCGGAACCAAATTTGATTTGGGTAAATCAGATACCACCGACCCAATTGAAAAATTCAGTTGTCGTCCCGATTTTATGCTTTTGCTATATCCGGTAATAACTTTCAACGAAGAATTTGGTCACATGGGCTCACGTGCCAACCTTATTGGTACCGGTAACAAATGGGAACTGGTCGAAAAATACTCGAATGAATTGCATGTTACAGCCCAAACGCCGCCCACCTTCCTGGTATTGGCCGATGATGATACAGCAGTTCCCCCACGAAATTCGGTTGAGTTTTACATGGCCCTGAAAAAAAACAAAATTCCTGCAGAAATGCATATCTTTAAATCAGGAGGTCATGGTTTTGGAATGACAAAAAAGAACCTTCCAGTTGATCAGTGGCCAAACCTGTTTGCGCAGTGGATGAAAGCTCAGGGAATTACAAAGTAACTGTGAATACCAAATTGTTATCATGGTTGTATGGTTATCGTTGTTGTAATTGTTCATTTAACCCGACTCTGACTACAACAACTACAACAATTACAACAATTACAACAAAATAATCCTGACTTTTACAATCATGTACTCAAACACTCATCCGGTTAATGTTCTGAAATTTTGTCCACGATGCGGATCAGCACATTTTCAGGCAACCTGCAACCGCTCATTCAAATGCGAAGATTGTTCGTTTAACTATTACGTCAATTCGTCGGCAGCAGTCGCTGTTTTGCTTTTTAATGATAAAGGTGAACTTCTGCTTACCCGTCGGGCTGTAGAACCGCATATCGGCAAACTTGATTTGCCCGGAGGATTTATCGATCCGGGAGAAACCGCCGAACAGGCTGCCATCCGCGAAATTCAGGAAGAATTGGGTATTCAGGTTCATTCTCTCCGGTACTTTGGCTCCTTCCCAAACGAATATGTTTACTCCGGATTTTCAGTTTACACAATCGATCTGGCATTTTTTGCCCAAACTGAAAATTTACACCAAATGACTGCCAGCGACGACGTTTCATCGTTTGAATTTCATAAACTACAAGATGTTGATCCTGAGGAAATGCCTTCCATTTCAATGTATAACATCATAAAAGAACTGATCTCACGTGAAGGAACTTATTAAAGAAAGAATCAGCGCACTGCGTTCGAAAATGCAGGACGCCGGAATTGAAGCGTATTTGATATACGGAACCGATCCGCACTTGAGCGAATATGTACCGGAACATTGGCTTACGCGACTTTTTATTTCTGGGTTTACCGGATCAGCCGGAATGGTTATAATCAGCAGTGAAAAAGCTGCTCTTTGGACTGACTCACGCTATTTTCTTCAGGCCGAAGAACAAATTCAGGGCTCAGGAATTGAACTCGTTAAAATGCGTACACCGGGTTATCCTGAACCTGCAGAATGGCTGAAAATAAACCTGAAGGCTGGTGTACAAGTTGGCACAGATGAATCGTGCATTTCGGCCAATCAATACAGATCAATGCTGCAAATGTTGGATCAATCCGGAATTATCCTGAAAGAATCGGGCGATTTACTGAATGAAATATGGCCTGATCGCCCTGCCCTGCCCGATTCCGAAATATACGAACACGAACTTCGTTTTGCATCTACCGACCGAAAAACGAAAACAACTGCCATTTGCTACGAACTGGAAAAATTGGGCGCCGATCTCCAGATTATTACCTCATTGGACGATCTGGCATGGACGTTTAACCTTCGTGGAACCGATGTGGAATGCAATCCGGTGTTTATGGCTTACGCAGCAATTTCAACTACGGAAACTACGCTGTTTATTGATGATCACAAACTTCCTTCCGGATTAAAAACAAAACTTGAAACAGAAGGAATACAGATTAGGGCATATCGTGAATTAGCCGATTTCCTGAGGAATTTGCCAACGAGTACCCGGGTTCTTCTCGATCCCGATCGCACCAATCAATCTATCCTGAAAAATATACCCGATCAATGCACCATTATTGAAAGCTTGTCGGTTCCCTGCAAATTAAAAGCAATTAAATCTGAAGCCGAAATCAGCAACATCAGGCAAGCCATGAAAAAAGATGGCGTTGCGATGGTTGAGTTTCTTTATTGGCTTGAAAATAAGCTGGATAATATTACAGTAACCGAATACACAGTTGCTGAAAAACTGACTGAATTTCGCGCTAAACAGCCTGATTTCAAAGGGATCAGTTTCTTCCCGATTGTTGGTTATAAAGAACACGGGGCCATTGTTCATTTCCATGTTTCAGAAGACAATGCTTTGCCCATCGAAAAGGACGGATTTCTGCTTTTTGATTCCGGCGGACAATACTTAGACGGAACAACCGATATTACACGGACCATCGCTTTATCGGAACTGACCAGTCAGCAAAAAACGGATTTCACCCTTGTGCTGAAAGGAATGATCTCACTAACCCTGGCAAAGTTTCCTCTTAACACACGCGGTTATCATCTCGACATACTGGCCCGAAAAGAAATGTGGCAACATGGATTAAATTATGGGCATGGAACCGGCCATGGTGTTGGCTATTTCCTGAATGTGCACGAAGGCCCGATGAGCATCCGCCAGGAATATAACGACCGTGTGATAGAAGCCGGGATGGTTTTATCGAACGAACCTGCTCTTTACCGATTAGGGGAATATGGAATACGGACCGAAAATATGATGGTTTGCGTGACAGACCAATCAACTGGATTCGGCGATTTTCTAAAATTTGACACACTCACCCTTTGCCCGATTGACACCAAAGCTATTGATAAAAACCAATTATGTCTGGAAGAAATAAATTGGTTAAATCATTATCACAAACGGGTTTATGATGAGTTGAAACCACTTGTAAACAATGAGTTGAAAGCATTTATGAAGGAACTGACAAAACCGATCTGATCTAACCACTTCATACAAATTAGGGGCTGTTGAGGTGTACTTGTTTCTGGTTTGACCCCTGAATTACCGGCGAGCTACAAAATTGCATCCCGGATAGATTTATCCCTAAACATTGATTAAATTTGTCAAAATTATGAGGTTTTACTATGAGAATTCAAAAGATATATATTGACACTTCTGTACTTGGAGGATATTTTGATAAAGAGTTTGATGTTGCAACCCGGAGACTATTTGATGAGGTTAAAAAAGGAGAATACAAGGTAGTAATATCTAATGTAACTGAAGGTGAATTACTAAATGCCCCGGAACGTGTAAGAACTTTATTAAATGATTTGGAAATTGACTACGAAGTAATCGCGCTAACTGGTGATGTTGTAAGTTTAGCATTGGAATACATTAGGGAAAATGTTGTTGACCAATCCAGTTATGATGATTGTTTGCATATTGCCATTGCGACAATCTCAAGACTTGATTTATTGGTAAGCTGGAATTTTAAGCACATTGTAAATATCAAAAGAATTCGGGGATATAATGGGATTAACATTAAAAATGGATATCCTTCAATTGAGATTCGTTCACCTAAAGATTTGATTGATTATGAAAACGCCTAAAGATTTGATTGATTATGAAAACGCCTAAAGATTACGATTGTGTAAAAATGATGCGGGATATCCGCGATAAAGTAAATGCCGAGATCGTTCAACTGGATTCTGCACAAATTGTAGAGTATTTCCGTAAAAAATCGGAGGAATTTGAGAGAAAATATGGTCAGGTAACTAAGACCCATCTGCCATAGGTGTTCAACTAAAAGTTTGGCAAACAAGCATACAATTATTTTAACTTTATTGAAAATTCCAAAACAAAAAAAAGGAAACATGTAGGATTACGAACTTATTAAAAATAAATCTAATAATCCCGATTTGAAAAAACCGTCTCAGAAACAGATCCGAGACGGTTTTTCTATTTGAAATTGAATCTGTTTACTTCACATATTCAGCATTTTGCAAAAATTCCAATGATTTCTGTACGCTTTCAATCGGAGTGAAATTGTATTCTTCCACTTCGACGATGATTTTTTTCATTCCTGATTTTTCAGCATTTTCGAAAATGGGTTTGAAATCCATAGGACCAGCTCCAACTTCGGCTTTGTCTTTCACATGCCACAATTCGAAACGTCCGGGATAGGCATTAAAATAATCAACCGGATTTTTGCCACCTTCAGTAATCCAGTACAAATCCATCTCAAACATTACTTTGGCCGGATCTGTATTTTTCAGCATAAAGTCATAAATGGTCTCACCTTCAAGGTCTTTGAATTCTTCGCTGTGGTTGTGGTATCCGAAACGAATACCGGCCGCATTACATTTTTCGCCAACAGCATTGAAATAGTCGCAATATTGTTTTAAACCTGCCAGGCTGGTATAACCTTCTTCACCCATCCAAGGTTGAACTATGTAGCTTACCCCGGCAGCTTTGTGGGCGGCAATGCAGGTATCCCACCAGGCCATTGTTTCAGCCCATTTTACTGAATCTGGCAAACCTTGTCCGGTGTGAGATGCCAAAAAAGTCAATTTATTGGCTTCTGTCAATGCTTTAAATTCTGCTGGTTCAATACCGTAAAATTTACCATCGCCGTAACCGGCAGCTTCAATAAACTGGTAGCCCATAGCTCCCACTTTTTCGATGGTCCCTTTGGCATCAGTTTTCATGTCGTCTTTTACCGACCACAACTGAAGTCCCACAACTTTAGCAGGTTTTGGAGGGGTACACGAAACAATTTCACTGGCAACAAATACCGCCAGAGCAACGATGGTCAATGATTTTTTCAAATTTAAACTCATGATTAAAAAATTTAGTTGGTGTGAACGATTATTTGTATGTTTATTTACAATTCAGTCCAAAAATAGGTTCAAAAAACCAATCCTGAAACAAATTCAGAAATTTTGTTTTTTTGCACGGTTGACCATTACAGTTCACTATCAAGATAATCCCATCCCAACACACTGGACATCACCGGCAAAACATGAACTGCCATTTTTCGTTGTCCAATATAATTAGGGTGAGTATCCGATCCGAGATCCTTTTCAGGATCCATCAAATAGCTTGGTATTCCAACAAAATAGACATTTTTCTTCTGATAGACTGACCTGAAATCTTCAACCATTTCTTTTACATACGAATAGCAAGGTTCGTCAGTCATTGGTCCAACTACACAAAAAACAGGTAAATCGCCGTATTGTGTAAAAACTTCATTAATCAGTTTTACATATCCGGCTTTAAATACATCTTTATCAGGAAAAGGTTTGGTACTAAAATCGTTGGTTCCTAAATTAATCACTACCACATCAGGCTTCCATAATTTGAAATCCCAGAGCGGCAGTTCTTTCTCGTCAAACATCCGGTTAAATCGTCGCGGCATTGTTCCGGCTGGTGAAACCTTTTCTTTATATCCGTAATTTCGAACTGCGCCCTCTCCTGAATGCGCCACAATGTGGTAATCGGCCTTAAATGCACGTGCCATAATTGGTGCATAACTCTGGTAATTATTTTCGGTTGATGGTTTCCATCGTTCACTTTTCGATAAGCCTTCGGTACCGTATCCACAGGTAATTGAATTGCCAATAAATTCAATCTTTCGGTTGGGAATATCTTTCCAGGGAAGCATTTCTCCTTTTTCAGATATCAGGATGCCTTTAAACGATCCGGTTCCCTGATTACCTTCAGTCCGTTTATAAATCCGGATATGGTGAATTTGGTTTCCGAGTTTTACAGCGATTTGTAAAGTTGTGTCGCTTTTTACCTCAAAAGTTTTGGAAGACTGATCATCAACAAAAATATTGTAATAATTGTGGCCGGTATCGTTCATTTTAACGGCACATTCGCTCCCGTTGAAGCTGAACTGGATGTACACCCCTGACCAATCGTAACGAACTTCCTGTGGATTCGAAAAATCGAAACGTCCGACATAGCGGATGGCTTCATGACTTGCCGGAATAAATTTCGTTTGAGAAAATCCGGAGAAGACAGTCAGGAGAAAGAGAAATGCAAATAATATTCGGTTCATAATTGTATCGTATTTTATTTTCAAAGTTTCATTAACGATTAAAGCTGGTACTTTCTCTCTGAAATGCTCCCTTCGACTGCTTCGTACTCAGGGAGCGGCACTTCGGTCTTCGGTCTTCTGACTTCGGTCTTCCGACTTCCGACTTCCAACTATTCTCCCTCAAAAAAGGCATCAACACCCGGATAATTGTATTTTTCGCGTGCTTCTGTTTCCGATAACAGGAAATACCGAAGTTCAGCTTCCGCACAAACCAATCCTGAAGAATTGATCAACCGTGACTCAATCACCGCCATCCGTTTGTTTTGATCAAGTAATCTGGCCCGAATAGTTATTTCGCCCTGATCAATCAATAAAGGCTTTTTAAACCTGACTTTCATTTCAGCCGTCACACCGACTGTTCCACATTTGACGTAAACTAACCAGCCGGCAATTTCATCGAGCAAAGTTGACTGTATTCCGCCATGCAATACCTTCGGATAGCTTTGCAAAATTGGGCGGGGATTCCAGTACGAAACTAATTCGTCGCCGTCTTCCCAGAATTCCAGATGCAAACCAAACTCGTTGTACGGCGAACATCCGAAACATTGATATAGCTCCGGATCATCGTTCAGATGTATATTTTTGATCTTTCTCATGTTTTACAAAAATAATTTAAAATCATTGACTTTTAGATTCATTATACCTAGATTAGGCAGTCTAAAAAAATTTGAAATGATCCGGTCGTCTGAACTTATTATAAATGCTGACGGAAGTATCTTCCATCTGCACCTCAAACCTGAACAAATTGCCAATGACATCATTCTGGTCGGTGATCCGGGAAGGGTTAATCTCATTGGCAAACTACTTACCGATATTGAATTTCAGGTGCAGAACCGCGAATTTGTTTCAATCACCGGGAAATACAACAATCAACGGATTACCATCATCTCAACCGGCATAGGAACTGACAACATTGATATTGTAGTCAACGAACTTGACGCTTTGGCAAACATTAACCTGCAGACTCGCGAAATCAACCCGGTTCACCGAAAACTGAATTTCGTCCGAATTGGAACTTCAGGTGGATTGCAGGATTTTCTGGGTGTCAACTCGTTTGTGATTTCAGGAAAAGCGATCGGATTTGACGGTTTGCTGAATTTCTATGCCAACCGTGATTTGGTTTCTGATTTACCTTTTGAGGAAGCTTTTAAACAACACACCGGCTGGGGCAAACAATTAACATCGCCCTACGTGGTTGATTGTTCCGAAAATTTACTTGTGAGAGTTCATAAGGATGACACTATTTTAGGGATTACCATTTCGGCGCCCGGATTTTACGGTCCACAGGGCAGGGTACTTCGTTTACCACTGGCTGATGCCAATCTGAACGAAAAGATTCAATCATTCGTGTTTGAAGGACATCAAATCACCAATTTCGAAATGGAATGTTCGGCCATTTACGGATTGTCGAAACTACTTGGCCACGAAGCGCTTACTATCTGCCTGATAATTGCCAACCGGGTGAAAAAGGAAACAAGCCCGGATTATCGTCAGGCGATGGAGACTTTGATTAAGCTTGTACTTGACCGCCTCACCAGTTAATACAATAACCCATGAACGAAAACAAACTGGATTTACTGATTACACTGCTTGACGATCCCGATGATTCAGTCTTTCAACCGGTTTTGGAGGAAATCCTGAAGGCTGATATTTCTGTAGTTGATCATCTGGAACACATCTGGGAAACCAGTTTGGATGATTTGGTTCAAAAGCGAATCGAGCTAATCATTCAGCAGATACAGTTTAACGATGCCAAAAAGAGAATAAAAAGTTGGGCCAGTGAGCAAGCCATTGATTTATTTGATGGTTTTTTCCTGATTTCGCGACAGCAGTTTCCCGAATTAAAACTAAAATCAGTTCAGGTTCAATTGGACAATATCAGGAAAGACATCTGGCTCGAATTCCGAAATTCGTTGACATCACTTGAGAAGATCACCATACTCAATCATATTGTTTTTGATCATTACCGGTTTAAAATTGACCGGAAAAATCCGGATTCGCCAAATCTTTGTTATATCAACCGGATTCTGGAATCAAGAAAAGGAAATCCGGTTTCCTTAACCATTTTATACACTCTGATAGCAAGATCACTCAAACTTCCGGTTCATTATATAGATATTCCGAACGGTCCATTAGTTGGTTATTTCGATCAGGCAATAGCCCGTTTGGCTCATGGAGATGATTACGGAAATTCAGTAATCTTTTATATTAATCCATCGAACAAAGGAGCTATTATTGGCCCCAGGGAAGTTGATTACATCCAGCCTGTCAGAGAAATGACAAATAGGGCAAAACTAACTGAACCATGTGCTGACCGGATTATAATTAAACGGTTACTTGAAAAACTCATTTTTGCTTATAGCCAGGCTGGCGCTACTGACAAGGTTTCTGATCTGAGCAAAATTGCAGGAATACTATAAACTAAATTCGTTCAACAAAAACATTCTCATAATTCTGACTGAAACATGAAACTAAAAGTATTCCATAAATTTTCGTACGGATTGTACATTATCGCCTCAGAGCACCTGGGTAAAAAAGCCGGATACATTGCTAATACAACTTTTCAGGTTACATCGGAACCGCCTCAACTGGCCATTTCCTGTCACAAAAACAATCAAACTGCAGAAGTAATACTCAGTTCAGGCGTCTTTTCAGTATCCGTTCTGAAGAAAGAAGTTAATATGAAAATCATTGGCGACTTTGGATTTATGTCGTCCGGTGATATTGACAAATTTGCTGGTATCAAATCCATCAAAGGGCAATCCGGCGCACCAATTGTCGTTGACAACTCGGTGGCCTGGTTCGATTGTAAAGTGATGAAATCTATTGATTTGGGAACGCATTACCTGATTATAGGAGAAGTACTTGATTCAGACGAAATCGCCGATGAAGATCCACTGACATACCAGCACTACCGCGAAAAATACAAAATGTATTCGCCCAAAAATTCACCAACCTACATCGAAAAATCAAAGCTGGAGGCTGAACTAATTCCTGTTTCTGAACAAGCGGATGAACCGGAACATGTGCACATTTTTAATGGAGAAAGCTATGTGTGTGTGATCTGTGGATACACTTACAATCCGGAAGAAGGCGATCCATCCATTGGAATTCCTCCCGGAACCCGCTTCGAAGATTTACCTGAAGATTACAAATGCCCCGTCTGTAACGCCTCGAAAGAGTACTTTAAGAAAGTCTAGAAAGAGTGGTCAGTGATCAGTCTCAGTTATCAGAGTAATTCCCGGTCATTTGCTTCGCGTCATTCATAGTCATTTTATTGCAGACTCAAAATGCTTGTGTTACAACAAATGACTACCAATGACCAAATGACTACCAATGACCTATTTTTCAATCATTTCATTATTTTTGCTATCCAAACAATAGAAGTACCATGGAAAACAAGAACTACAACATCGCTTTGATCCAGATTTCATTGGATGCAACTCCTGAAGTGAACCTGAAGAAGTGCCTGGAATGGATCAGAAAAGCCGCGGAACAAGGTGCGAATGTGGTCTGTTTACCCGAATTATACAGTTCGTTCTACTTTTGCCAGAGTGAAAATCACGATTATTTTAATTTGGCCGAACCACTTCATAACGATTCTTACCAGTCGTTCAGTGCTTTGGCCGCAGAAATGGAAGTTGTCCTGATTGTTCCTTTCTTCGAACGCCGCGCATCAGGGTTGTATCATAATTCAGCTTACATCATTGATGCCGACGGATCGGAAGCAGGATTGTACCGCAAAATGCATATTCCAGACGATCCGGGCTACTACGAAAAATTTTATTTCACTCCCGGCGATATCGGATTTAAATCTTTTAACACCAAAGTTGGTAAAATCGGAACTTTGATTTGCTGGGACCAGTGGTATCCTGAAGGAGCGCGGATTACAGCCCTGCAGGGAGCCGAAGTGCTCTTCTACCCCACTGCCATTGGCTGGCACTTAACCGAAAAAGAACAATATGGTAAAAAACAATACGAAGCCTGGCAAATTGTTCAGCGTGGACATGCCGTCGCCAACGGGATTTTTGTTGCCGCTTGCAACCGCGTAGGTTTCGAGAAACCGGTTGAATCATCGGCTGGCATCGAATTCTGGGGAGCTTCGTTTATTGCCGGGCCACAGGGCGAAATTCTGGCACAAGCCTCACACGATCAGGAAGAAATCATCATGGCCGAAGTTGATCTGGCCCTGATGGAAGATGTACGCCGCAACTGGCCTTTCCTGCGCGACCGGAGGATTGATGCTTATGGAGACATTACCAAGAGGTTTATTGATTAAACAAATAATATAAGACAATGAAAAACATCATCATATTTGGCGAAAATGTTCCCGGGTATAATATTTTGGTTTTGAACGAGCGGGAAGTCAGAGCCGCCGCGGGTATCCTGTTTCTGTTTACTTATACGGCTCTCCTTTTAATAATTTTCAAAGGCTATTTTCCTTTCATCAAGTATGTGATCACCGGGTTTCTGACTGACTTTATTATCAGGGTGTTCATTAATCCAAAATACGCCCCTACCCTTATTTTAGGCAGGCTGATCGTGAAAAATCAAACTCCTGAATATGTTGGGGCAGCGCAGAAAAAATTTGCCTGGATCATTGGAGTTGTTCTGGCTGCCACCATGTTTATCCTGATGGTAATTGTCAATTCGTACAGCCCGATAACTGGCATTGTCTGCCTCATTTGTCTCATTTTTTTGTTTTTCGAGTCAGTATTTGGCATTTGCCTGGGGTGTAAATTTTATACCTTGTTTTACAAGGAAAAAGCCCAATACTGCCCGGGCGAGATTTGCGAATTGAAAGATCGCCAGCCCATTCAAAAAATTTCAGGTTCCCAACTACTTATTCTTCTAGGTTTTATCGTTCTCATGGTTCTGTTGGTCGTATTCTTCCACGAAATATTTGGCATCAGGCCGTTTGACTTATTTGGTCTGGAAAGCCATGCAGCGGCAAAGTAATTCCTGAAAATGAGAAAAATTAGAAAATATTTATACACCAATCCATGTACTACATCCTTTTTTACAAGACAGTTGAAAACTACATCGAACGTCGGGCTCCATTCCGCGAAGAACATTTGAATCTTGCACAACAAGCCCATCAAATTGGTTCGCTGATTCTGGGTGGTGCATTAGCCGATCCGGCTGACGGCGCCCTGCTGGTTTTCAAAGGCGACAGCCCAAAAGTAGCTGAAGATTTTGTCAATCGTGATCCGTATGTGAAAAACGGATTAATCACCGAATGGCATGTTCGCACCTGGAATGTGGTTGTAGGAAACGAATAAAATTTCCATTTTATATGAAAAACGAGACATTTATTCCCGATTACAACCATATTCTTCAAGTCGTTTATAATCAAAAGCCCAAACGATTGCCTCTTTATGAACATCATATTGATGTACCTTTCATATCAAAGGCACTGAACAATGAAATTGTTTTACACGGGAATAAAGCTCAGGATTTCGAAGCATATTATAAAAAAATCATCCACTTTTGGAGTGATATGACTTATGACGCTTTTGATTTTGAAGCAGCGATCTGTGATATCTTTCCCGGGCATGGGGCCATTATGGGCGGTATGCCGGGCCCCATACAAACCAGGGATGATTTCAACAAATATCCTTTTGATGAACTTCCTGCAATCTTTTGGGACACATACACTCCTCATTTAGATGCGCTTAGGGCGGTGCTTCCGCCAGGTATGAAAGCGTACGGAGGTTGTGGATATGGTATTTTTGAGTCGAGCCAGGATTTGGTTGGTTTTGAGCCGCTGTGTTTAATGCAATACCTCAATCCTGAGCTGTTTACCGACTTATTCAAAAAAATAGGAGATTTATACGTTACACTTTGGTCAAAAATGATTGCTGACTATTCTGATATTTTTGTTTTTTTCAGAATGGGCGACGATTTGGGATATAAAAGTTCAACCATGCTATCTCCGGATACGATCAAAACCTACATTCTTCCTCAGTACAAAAGGGTGATAGATTTAGTTCATGCGGCCGACAAAAAGTTTTTATTGCACAGTTGCGGATGTATCTTTGATGTGATGGATGAACTCATTGGATTAGGGATAGATGCCAAACATTCCAATGAAGATCAGATTGCAACTTTTGATAAATGGATTGATTTATATAACGACAAAATAGGATTATTTGGCGGAATTGATGTCAATACCTTATGCTTTAAGAAATATGAAGATATCTATAGGGAAGTTTTGGAAAAAGGGACTGAGTACAGAAATAAAGCCAAAGGATATGGTCTCGGATCCGGAAATTCAATTCCCGAATATATACCAACTGAGGGTTTTCTTGCCATGATTGATGCAACAAAAGAAATAAGGAGACGCGAGACAAGATGAATGTTCTGTTTAAATGTTAGCGTATTTTGAAAGCAGGACTCTTAATGACGTTGTTATATATATCTGGATAATTTAGTATTTTTGATTAATGGAAAATGAAAAGTTTGATTTGGAGAAAATTTTTAAACACTGGATTGCCACGTCTGACAAGGATTATAAAACAATGATTCATCTTTTCGAAGTAAAAGATTATCATTGGTCATTGTTTATTGGTCACATCGTAATTGAAAGATTGCTAAAAGCCATGGTCGTCAAAATAACTGGAGAACATGCTCCCTTTACTCACGATTTAAGGCGACTTGCAAAGCTTTCAAAAATAGAATTTCAAAGTGACCAAATAGGTTGGCTTGATACCATAACTACTTTTAACTTGAATGCACGCTACGATAGTTATAAACAAGCATTTTATGAAAAATGCACACAGGAATTTACAGCAGAATGGATTTCGAATATTAAAGAACTTAGATCATGGATAAAGCAGATGCTATAAAAATTGCAGAACGATATATCTCTCTGGTTAGTCAGAAGTATAAGATTGAAAATGTCATCTTATTTGGATCATTTGCTAAGGGTACAAATCAAATTGATAGCGATATCGATTTAGCAATTATTTTTAAATCAATCGATGATATCATTGATTTGCAGATAGACCTGATGAAAATGAGAACTGACGATGACCTTTTAATCGAACCACATCCGTTCAGAGTAATTGATTTTCAAATTTCTAATCCTGTTGTATCTGAAATATTGAAAACCGGAATTGAAATAGTAAATTACGCGGCCTGAAGTACTCATAATCACAGAAGCCCCATGACCATCATATCCCGACGATTCCCTGCAGAGTGGGAAAAACATCAGGCAACACTTTTATCATTTCCTTCAGAAGGCCGCGACTGGCCCGGAAAGTACCATGCAATCAAATGGGCATTTGTTGAAATCATTAAAAAAATCACCACTTACGAACCTGTTATTCTGGTCGTAAAATCGGACGAACTACGCGAAAAAGTGGTATTAATGCTCAAACAGGCACATATAGATTTGTCTCAGGTAAGCTACATCATTCAGGACACCAACCGAAACTGGATGCGTGATTCGGGACCAGCCATTGTAAAAACCGCTGACGGAGGCCTCGAAGCCATTCAATTTGGATTTACCGGATGGGCCAAATACAAAAACCATCGGAAAGACCAGGATATTCCTGCAGCAGTAGCCAATCATCTTGGATTACCAATCATACCTGTCATTTACAAAAACAAACTGGTGGTGCTCGAAGGCGGCTCCATTGATGTGAACGGTTGCGGAACGCTGATAACTACCGAAGAATGTTTAATGGACCCGGTTAAACAGATACGCAATAAAGGTTTCAGGAAAGAAGATTACGAAAATGTATTTCGCGAATATCTGGGTGTAACCAACACGATCTGGTTGGGCGCAGGCATCGAAGGCGATGATACTCACGGACATGTGGATGACATTTGCCGGTTTGTAAACAGAAATACGGTTGTTGCCGTTCAGGAACCAGATACAAACGATCCCAATCACAACAAACTGGAAGCTAACCTGGAAATTTTGCGAAATGCGAAACTCGAAAACGGCGAAAAACTGATTGTGGTAACCATGCCAATGCCCGGTCGGCTCGACTTCGAAGACCTGCGCCTTCCGGCAAGTTATGTGAATTTTTTAATGACCAACGGATGTGTTCTGATGCCAACATTCAATGATAAAAACGATTATAAAGCTCTTGGAATTCTAACCGATTTATTTCCTGACCGCGACATAATCGGCATCAGCGCGGTTGATCTGGTCTGGGGATTGGGGACCCTGCATTGTTTAAGCCACGAAATTGCAGAGTAATTTACGTGTTCTTGCTTTTTAACTTTTGAGGATTCTGTCTGCAATCAAACTGCGATTTCATCCTTTAAAGTCTTTGCACTTTTTACCTTATTATTTTTTACATCTTCAAATGTTCGACTTTGTATAAATGAGAAAATCAATCCTTCAATAATTCAATCCATCAGTCCTTCAATTACGGTTGCTCTTTATTTTTTCTCAGCAGTTTCATAACCAGATATATCGCACTCAAAATCGCAACAAAGATAGCGATACCGATTATTTCATTGGTTGTCAGCTTGGAAAGTACCCAAAGTATAATCAGGATTGAAATCACAGGTACAGTATAACCGCCCCAAACCCTGAATGTGCCGGATTCAGCTTTTCCCTTGATCCGCAATTTGATAACAGACATTGCAACCCCAAAATAAATGAGTAAAACTGAAGCGCTTGATAGAATGGCAAGTGTTTTAAATTCACCGGTAATGGCAAACAGGCAACCCATTGTGGCATATAAAATAATGGAATAATGTGGAGTGGCATATTTCTTATGAATATTAGCCAAACTTAATGGCAGAATCACCTGATCGCGGGCTGCACTATAAATAACCCTGGGCATGTTTAAGACATCGCCGCTTAAAAATCCAAACATTGAAATAGCGGCTCCAACAAGTATTAAAGTCACACCAAAAGGTCCCATCATGTTTTTGGCGACTTCGGCCAAAGGAGCATCCTTAAAAGTCGACAACGATGCACCTAAAATACCCTGAGCAACTAGTTGAATCAATACATACAGCAAAATGACAAAAGAAATGCTGATCAGGATTCCCCTCGGAATGGTCTTTTTAGGATTTATAACTTCACCTCCGGTATTCAATCCGCTTTCAGCCCCCTGAAAAGCGAAAAAAAGAATAAGTGACATTTTACCCAGATCATTGGTTGACGGCACAGAATCCCATGCCAGATTTGAAATGGATACTTTTGTTAATCCAATTAGCACTAAAAAGAGCAAGGGGGTCAATTTTGCAATGGTGGTTACAATAACCACGGAAATTCCCTGTTTCACACCTTTGATATTTACCACGGCCAAACCTCCAAAAATGAAAATAAAAAACAGCGATCTCACAATTTCATTATTAAACACCGGCATAAAATAGGCCAATGTCCCGGCCAAAGCATTGGCCACCGCCGCATCGGCCATGATGGTTGCACCTAAAATAAAAAAATTGACTGTCAAAAAACCGAAATATTTCCCGAATGCAACCTCAATGTATGAATAAGCGCCACCCGATTGCGTTAATTTACTGCCTACTTCAGCGAAACAAAGCATAATGAGCATGATCAGAAATCCACAGAATAAATAAGCCAGAATACTTGCAGCGCCAAGTCTTTCGGCCACAATAGCAGGAATTACAAAGATTCCGGCGCCCACAATCAGGTTAACGATATTTGCGCTCAAGCCCAGGACTCCAATTTCTCTCTTTAATCCTTCATTAGTATTCATTTTCCCTTTCTATTTGATTAATTTCTGCTTATGGAAGACAAAACAGAAAGCATAAAGAAAATAATAATATGTGATTTTTTGCAGGTGCTGGGGTTACCTTTTCCTGTTTTTGGGAATATAGAATAGTTTTGCACCCATAGCGAACATCAAAAAAGACAAACCTGCAGTTTCGTCACCAGTACCCCCTCATGGACGTTTTCGACTTGGGCTGGATTATAACTCTGACTATCAGTTAACATTTATCCAGGACGGACTATTACCTAAAACAATTGTTGTTAACACGGAGCTTCCCAAAGAGGCTTATCTGCGTTCAGCCAATTTCCCGCATTTTTTAATGGCCGTAAAACTGTTCAATATTATTTGAAATCTGACGTTATTAGTTAACCAGATTATTGAGATCAACCATCACGAAATAAACATGTACCCAAATGTATGTCCTTTCGATGATTTATTTAATTTTACGGGGTATTCGCGACGTTTTCAGTATCTAAAACACTATCTATTTCATTGAAACTAAACATGTATGCAAAAGATAAGTAGGATAGGGATTTGGTTAATTCTGATTCTTATTTTTTTGTTTCAGCTTCAAACTCAGGCACAAAGCAAAAAATATTTCGTTATTACAGGCAGAATAGTTCCTGAAGTTGGGGAGGCGGGCACTGGTGTTATTGAAGTTAAAAAGAACCAAAATGAAATTACCAATATTGAAATTCCTAAAAATGGAAGATTTAGGTTCGAACTTGAGTTTTTCAATGAATACTACCTCACTTTCAAATATCCCGGACATTTTAATAAGATTATAATCGTATCAACCGAGATACCGAAAGAAGTTTGGGAGCGTGATAATGATTTTCCGCCATTCCCGATGATTGTTCAGATGCAGCAGGAATTTGAAGGAATTGACAAAAGTTTTACCCTGAAACCCCAGGGGAAAATTTTCTATGGAAAAGAAATTGATAATTTTGAGAAGGAAAGCTACATTTCGGATATCCAGTTCCAGGAACAGATAGAAACTGCCAAATCCCAGGCCAATCAGGTTCAAAAAGAAGCACAATCCATTTCGAAAGAAAATGCTCAGGATTTAGCCGAAAAACAAAAGAATTTTGATCAACTGATTAAAGAAGCCGATACTCACTACCAACGTGGTGAATATCAAATGGCTTTATTGCAGTACCTGGAAGCTAAAAAATTATTCCCTGAAAAAGCATATCCCAACGATCGGGTTGCCGAACTTCAGGATTTGGTAAAAGCACTGGAAATTACTGCAAAACAAAAAGCTGACCTCGAACAGAAATATCAGTCAGCCATTACCAAAGCGAATGGATATTTCGACAAAAAAACTTATGTCAGCGCCAGGCCTTTGTACGAAGAAGCGCTCCGGTACAAGCCCGGTGATGTTTATGCAAATGGCCGCATCAATGAAATTGACCTGTTACAAATCAAACTCGAACAAATCGAAAAAGATTTTACCCTGACGATGCAGGCTGCAAATAACCAGGAACGGCAGAATGAATACGTGCAGGCCTTAAACTCATACAAAAGAGCGTTGGAGCTGAAACCAGACAGCAAGCTTGCCAAAGATAAAATCGCCGAAACTGAACTGGCCATCGTGGCTGTTGAAACCGATAAAAAATACCTTCAGGCCATTCAATTAGCTGATCAGGCAATGGCTGCCAACGATTTTCAAAAAGCAAAAATGCAATATGTGGAAGCCCTGAAGATAAAGTCCGGCGAAACATATCCAAAAAACAAACTCAACGAAATTGCACTTTCTGAATCGCAGGAAATCGAATTCAACGGATTAGTAGCCAATGCAGAGAAAGCTTATGCAAACAACAATTTCGACGAGTCGTTCCGATTATTTAACCAGGCCCTTGATATAAAACCAAAAAATCAGGCTGTTCAGAAACGGATTGAAGATATTCAGAAGATTCAGAAACAGTTGGCTAAAGATCAGGAGCAGAAAGAAAAAAATTATCAGTCAACGATTACTCAGGCTGACAAGCTTTTTGAGAAAAAAGATTATACCAATGCCCAGGCTGAATACCGTAAAGCAATGGATGTAAAACCGGAAGAAATTTATCCAAAAGACCAGATTGCAAAGATTGATCAGATATTGGCCGAATTGCAGAAAGAAGAAGATATCAACCGGCAATACGCCCAACACATCAAATTGGCACAGGAAGCTTTTACCCTGAATAAACTGAAAGAGGCGCGGGATGAATATCAAAAGGCCTATAATTTCAAGCCTTTTGAACCGGTTCCGCCAGCCAGAATAGCCGAAATTGACAAAATACTCGCACAACTGGCAGAAACAGCCCAATTGGCCGCAATGGAAGAAGCCCAGCGATTAGCCAAAGAAAAAGCCGATAAAGATCAGTACAACAAAGCCATTGCCGCTGCCGATAAATCGTTCGCCGAAAAACAATACAAGATTGCGAGGACCCATTACACCACCACGCTTATTGCCCTGCCAAACGAAAAATATCCGAAAAATCAGATTGCTCTGATTGATAAACTCTTGTCGCAGCAGGAATTGGATAAAGTATTCGCTCTACAAAAAGCTAAGCAGGATTCTTTGCAAAAAGCCCGTGAGAACTTATTTGACCAAGCTATGTCGGCAGCAAAAGAGCACGAACAGAATAAGCAGTACCGGCAAGCCATCACCAAATACGGGGAAGCCATTCAGATCAATCCAACACAAAGGAGTGCAATTCAGAAATTAATTAATGATGCTGAAGACAAACTGCAATTGATGACCAGGCTGGATTTGGAATATAAAAAGATTATCAGGCTGGCAGATGATCAGTATGCAGCTTCGAAACTTGAAGATGCATTGGCCCAATACCAAAATGCCCTGAAAATAAAACCTGACGAAGAATATCCTAAAAAGCAGATCGCCGAAATTCAGGCAATATTGACAACCCGTGAACAAAATTACACCAGCGTTATACAAAAGGCTGACCAGGCATTTGACACATCAGACTGGCAAATGGCCAAAATCAGTTATACAGAAGCTCTCGCTATAAAGCCAAAAGAAGCATATCCGGCCCAGCGGTTGAAAGAAGTTAACCAGAAAATAGCCGATTCAAATTTGGCCGAACTTAATATTGCATCTTTGAATAAAGCCTATGCTGAAGCGCTCGAAAAAGCTGAAAAATCATTTAAGGAAAACCAGCTTACAACAGCCCGGATTCAATTCGAAGTAGCCAGATCGTTGAAACCAGATGAAATAGTACCGATCGCCCGTATCAATGAAATTGATGACTTGCTGGAGCAACGAAACAAAGATCGTCTGGCCCAGGCCCAGCGCGAACTGGACGAAAAATACAGTCAGGCCATTTCGGTTGCCGATAATTCTTTTCGCGCGAAATCATACAGCATTGCCAAACTGCAATATAAACAAGCTTCAATCATCAAACCGGACGAATCCTATCCAAAGGATCAGATGGCATTGTGTGACAAACTATTAAGCGAAGTTGTCCAGGTTGAAACTTACGTGAATAAATTGCCTGAAGTGGAAACTGCAAAACCAGTAGCCAGGCCGGTTTTCAATCCGGTAGAATCGGCTCAGGCCACCGAAGCACGGGCTAAATCGTACGAAATGATTTCCAATTACGATGAAGCTGTTAAACGGGCAGATGATTCATTTGGGATCAAAGACTATTCAGTGGCCCGGTTCTTTTATCTGAAAGCAAGTGATATCAAACCTAAAGAAGAATATCCCAAAAATCAGTTGGAATTAATCCGGAAACTGATTGATTCGCAATTGTCGGCCAATGATGTTTCTGGATATGACAATGCAATTTCGAAGGCTGATGACGCATTTGCCAAACAAAATTACACCATAGCCAAATTCTTCTATTACAAAGCCATCGAAATTAAATCGTGGGAAAAATATCCAAAGGACCGGATTAATGAAATTTTGTTGCTCACGAACTCCCTGCTTTCAGAAAAAGAAGAAAAAGAATATCGTGATTTTCTTGCCAGGGCAGATGAGGCCTTTTACAACAAAGACATGGCAATTGCCCGATTTTATTACAACAAGGCAATTACCATAAAAAAAGATGAAAACTATCCGCAGATAAAACTTAAAGATATCCAGAAACTGATTCTACAGGATAATCAAGATCAGCAAAACCAGGAATACAGTAAGATAATTGAACAGGCAGATCAGGCTTTGCAGGCTGGGAATTTTAGTATCGCCCGTTTTAATTACAACAAAGCTTTGACATTGAGACCTGATGACAAATATCCTAAAGATCAGTTAAAAAGCATCAAAGCAGCGCTGGAAAAGCAAAAATAATTAGAATTTAGTGAGCGGGTAATTAGGTTAGCCGCCCACTTTCACCGCAGAAAAACATCACCGTGGAATTAAAAATAAAAGATCAGCTCATTAGCCTGTTCGAATCACATTTTAAGGAAGAAGTTACCTTTTTCGAACAATTGCCCGGCTCAGGGTCGTACCGCGAATATGCCCGGATGAAAAGCGCTGGTCATCAGGTGATCGGAGCCTTTAACAACGACATCAGGGAAAATCAGGCATTTCTCGGTTTCTCGGCCCATTTCAGAAATAAAAATATTCCGGTTCCGCAAATCTATGCAGTTAGCGGCGATTTGAAAACTTATCTACAGGAAGATTTAGGAAACACAACCCTTTTTGATTTTCTTACCCAGGTAAGAGAAACTGAAGGTTTCTCAGTAAGAATTGTGGACGAATACAAAAAAGTACTCCGTCAGCTGCCAAGAATTCAACTGATAGCAGGGAAAGATATTGATTACAGCTTTTGCTACCCGCGTGAAGCGTTCGACAAGCAATCCATGATGTGGGACCTGAATTACTTCAAATACTATTTCCTGAAACTTGCCAAAATCCCTTTCGACGAACAAGCTTTGGAAGATGATTTTCAGGCTTTCAGCGATTACCTACTGGCTGTTGATAACCATGCATTCCTGTACCGTGATTTTCAGTCGCGAAATGTGATGCTGAAGGATGGAGAGGTTTATTTTATTGACTACCAGGGAGGACGAAAAGGAGCCCTGCAATACGATCTGGCATCCTTATTATACGATGCAAAAGCAAATATTCCGGAAGCCGAACGGGAAGAACTGCTTGAATTCTATCTCGACGAACTCGCCCGTTACAAGCACACCGACCGTGAGAAATTCAAATCACTGTTTGGCGGATACGTGCTGATCCGCATCATGCAGGCAATGGGGGCTTACGGGTTCAGGGGATTCTACGAAAAAAAGGAACATTTCCTGAAAAGTATTCCGTTTGCCCTGAAAAATCTGGAAACCTTGCTGGCCAAAAATACCATTCAGGTTCCTTTGCCCGAATTATTTAAAGTACTGAAAGCCGTTACCCAATCCTCATTTTTGAAATCAATCAGCCCGGTTAACGACAGACTGACAGTTCGAATCAGCAGTTTCTCGTACAAAAAAGGAATTCCGAAAGATCCATCCGGAAATGGCGGCGGCTTTGTATTTGATTGCCGGGCCATTCACAATCCCGGAAAATATGTAGAATACAAACATCTTACAGGTAAAGATCCGCAGGTTCAGCAATTTCTGGAAACGAAATCAACCATGTCCGATTTTTTGTCACCTGTTTTTAGCCTGGTTTCCCATTCGGTTGAAGTGTATTCGCTGAGGGGTTTTTCACATTTGTGTGTAAGTTTCGGATGTACCGGCGGACAGCACCGTTCGGTTTACGCTGCCGAAAAATTGGCGGAGTATTTGAAAAACAATTATCCGGTTGAGATTGTTTTACAGCATACCGAACAGGATAATAAATAAAGATGTCGAAGACACAGTGTAAAAATGAGGATTACAAGGAGAAAGATGATGCTAAATACGTATGCAAACACTGTGAACGGAAAGCAAAAAAAGAAGATAAAATCTGTAAACCAAAAAAAATAAAAGACTGAAAATCTGTTTATTTTCACCAATACCATGATGAAATCAGTCTTTACCAATATAATTGTTGCATTCGTCCTCCTGATCTCATTTTCCCTTCAGGCAAAAGATCCTTTCAAAGCGCGTGTTTCGCAAACTGAAACAGAATTGCCTCATCACCGTGTTACTTTTCAGCCCGATTCAACCATTAACCTTCAGGAAATCGTCGTAAAGGCATTTCGATCGGATAAACGGTTGCGCGACACACCGGGTTCGATCGGAATCATGACCAACCGGCAACTGCTGCGCGAACCAGCTTTCACACTTGCATCTTCGGTCAATAAAATTGCAGGTGTGTGGATGCAAAGCGGTTCGATAAACACCAACAGGCTCACCATTCGCGGAATAGGAACCCGTTCTCCTTACGGAAGCAACAAAATCAGGGCATATTACGGCGACATTCCGCTGACGAACGGCGTTGGTGAAACCACGCTCGAAGATTTGGACCTGGAACAAATTTCAGATATCGAAATCATTAAAGGCCCTTCCTCAGGTTTTTATGGCTCAGGATTGGGAGGCGTTTTGCTGTTCAATCCGCTCAGGCCAGCAAAAGACCAGTTGTCCAAACAGGTTTCGGCAGGTTCATTTCAAACCATCAAATACACCGGCAAACTGGCCATAGCAAATCCGAATGCCGGGCATTCCCTGGTGTACAGCCGGATTCATTCAGACGGATACCGCGAAAACAATGAAACCAACCGTCACAACCTGACCTGGACATCATCGGTTACAAAAAATCACACCTCAATTAATTTACTGGCTGCATTCATTAAAATGGATGCCTACATTCCCAGTTCCATCAACAAGAAGATGTATCAGGAAACACCCGAAAAAGCGGCCACAAACTGGGCAACTACCAGAGGATACGAAGACTACCGGAAAGTTTTGGGAGGCTTCTCTGTTCAGCAAACATTCAGTAAAAACTGGCAGGCCAAACTCAGCACATTTGCACAAACCAATCAGAGCAACGAATTGCGGCCTTTCAACATCCTTCAGGAAAAGAACCATTACCTCGGATTTCGGTCGGTGGCGGAGAAAAAATACACCTCCGGAAAAACAACCAGCCGCCTGATTTTGGGTAACGAATTTTTTACCGAAAACTACCAGTGGCAAACACTTCAGAATAATAACCGGGCAGCCGGAAACCTGTTGACCGACAATGTGGAATTTCGCTGGTACAACAATATTTTTTTCCTGGCCGACCTGAATTTTCAGGAGCGGTTTCAACTTTCGGCCAGCCTGAACCTGAACCGGACGAGCTACCGTTATGAAGATCATTTTCTGTCGAATGGCGATCAGGGAGGTAAACATCAGTTTAATCCGGTCGTTTCCCCGCGACTGGCTGCCAACTGGAAATCATCTGATAAGATAAGCACATTTGCCGTTGTGAGTCATGGCTTCTCCCCTCCTACCCTTGAAGAAACCCTGATGCCAGAAGGTTTACGTAACACAGCCATCAAGCCTGAAACTGGTTGGAATTTTGAAGTTGGCGCTAAAGGATCGGTCTCCGAATCGCTCTGGTTCGAAATTTCAGCTTATTACATGAAAGTTAAAAATCTTCTGGTTGCACGACGTACCGCTGAAGATGAATACATGGGGATCAACGCTGGCAGTACCAATCACCCCGGATTGGAAATTAAACTGGATTATCGGCTCATCGAACGCCCTGAATGGTCGTCGTTCTTTCGGATAAATGCCAGCCTGACGCGATACCGTTTCGCTGAATTTATGGACAGCGGAATCAATTATTCAGGGAATAAACTGACCGGAACGCCTGCATCAACCACTAACTGGATGCTCGAAACCATACATTCCAAAGGATTATTCCTGAACCTGCATGTTCAAACCGTTGGCCGGATGCCTATGCGCGACGACAATGCTTTGTTTACCGATGCCTATCAGTTAGCCAACCTGATGGCCGGATACGAAAAGACATTCAAGAAACTGACTGTCAGCCTGTCTTCAGGAGTCCAGAACATATTGGACCAACATTATGCTTCGATGGTTCTGATTAATGCCACTGCTGTTGGCAGTCAGACGCCCCGGTATTATTACCCTGGCTTGCCCCGCAATTACAAAACAAGGATCAGTTTAAAGTATTCGTTTTAGCATACTGGCAAGCGATATCTGGCCCTATTTACCTCAAAATTAAACTGCCATATATTTTCATTATCGTTGACTTATATCAATCTGTTTCAAATTGTGAAGTAGATATAATTCATACATTTGAGTTTACCTAACTAAAAAAATATGAAATTATGCCTCCTCAGCTTAAGACTTTGCTCCCCCTTTTGGCAGTTTTCATTTGCATTTTCCTTGTCGCCCGTCATTTTCTGATTCCGGAGTCGTTCGGCAAATACGGGCACTACCGGGCTGATTCGATGGATGAAACTGCAGCGATTCCAATCAACTATGTTGGAAAAGAGGCCTGCGCTGAATGCCATGACACCGAAACCGCAAAACTTGCATCCGACCTTCACTCCGTTTTATCTTGTGAAATATGTCACGGTCCTGGAGCACTGCATGTTGCTGATGCTGAAAAAGGAATACTATTGAAACCCGGCACCAGGGAATTTTGCGGGACATGCCACAGTATAAATCCTGCACGCAGAACTGAAGTTATTAACCAAATTGATACAAAGGAACACCATCCTGAAAAAGATAATTGTATCGATTGCCATAATCCACATGCCGTATGGGAACTGAAAGAATAAACGACACGAGACGAAATTTTTTAAGAAAGTCAGCCATGCTGGCCGGAACCTTATTGGCAACTTCGGTTACCAAGCCTTTTACAGCCGTCATTTTTGCCGCAAACCAGCCAGATAAAACAAAACCCTGGTATGGGATCGGGATTGATATTGAAAAATGTATCGGCTGCGGTAATTGTGCCAAAGCATGCAAATTAGAAAATGATGTCCCCAAAGAACCATTCTATTTCAGATCATGGGTCGAACAGTATGCTATAAAAAATGATGGTACCGTAAAAGTTGAATCACCTAATGGCGGGATCGATGGATTTACTCAAACAGTGGCGGCAGAAGATATATTCAAAACATTTTTCGTTCCCAAGATGTGCAATCATTGCGCAAAATCGCCTTGTACACAGGTATGTCCGGTCGGTGCTACTTATGAAAGCCCGGAAGGAATTGCGCTGGTTGATGATAAATATTGCATTGGTTGCCGGTATTGTATTCAGGCCTGCCCATACGGATGCCGTTACCTTCATCCGGTCAAAAATACAGTTGACAAATGCACTTTATGTTATCACCGGATAAAAAAAGGTTTATCACCGGCATGTGTAGAAGTTTGTCCTACTGGAGCAAGAATTTATGGTGACCTGAATGATAAGGAAGGCCTGTTAAACAAATTTCTTAAGGAACACCACTGCCATGTTTTAAAACCTAATTTAAATACCGGTTCGAAATTATTTTATAACGGATTAAGCGCGGAGGTACGATAATATGGAACATTTATATGAAATGCTCAAACAGGTTGACGGATACATTTATCCCAACGAAATAGAACTGCATTGGGGTATCCTGATCGTACTTTACCCTTATATTACAGGATTGGTTGCAGGCGCTTTTATACTTGCTTCACTTGAACGGGTTTTTAAAATAAAAGTCCTTCGGCCAACCTATCATCTGGCTCTTTTGACCGCTCTTTCGTTCCTTATTGTAGCTATTCTTCCATTGGTCACACACCTTGGACATCCGTTCAGGGCATACGAAATAATGACCACACCGCAAGTTGGTTCAGCAATGGCCATATTCGGCTTTGTTTATTTGTGGTACCTTATGGTCGTACTATTGCTCGAAATTTGGTTTGATTACCGTCATGACCTTGTTGTTTGGGCAGACCAGTCAAAAGGATTTAAACGAAGGATCTATAAAATACTTACCCTGGGAGTAACCGACATTTCTCCAAAAGCTCTTGCCTGGGACGAAAAACTCGGATATATTGTTACGGTAATTGGTATTCCTTCAGCGTTCCTCCTGCACGGTTATGTTGGTTTTATTTTTGGCTCTATCAAAGCCAATCCATGGTGGTCAACCGTTCTGATGCCGGTTATTTTTCTTCTCTCGGCGATGGTTTCGGGTATTGCACTGGTTATGTTTCTATATATGATCATTTCGTGGATTCGAAAAGTAAAAATTGATATGGCCTGTTTGGACGAAATCGGGAAATTTCTCTTTATGGTATTAATTCTTGATTTCACGCTTGAATCGCTCGACCAGGTTCATCGTATTTACGAAGCCGAAGAATCTTTCGAAATATTGCACATGCTGGTCAACGGTAAATTAAATATTACACTCTTTGTTTTTCAGGGACTTATGGGAACGATTATTCCTTTAGTAATACTTGGTTTATTCAGGATGTATTTACCAAAGGAAAAAATACGAATACCTATGTATTTTCTGGTAAGTAACTTAGTTCTTTTTGGTGTGTTTTTTATGCGTTGGAATGTTGTAATCGGTGGTCAGTTATTTTCAAAAAGTTTCCTTGGATTTACCAGTTTCAAATTAGGAATGATTGGAGCAGAAGGATTTTTAATGGCTCTGGTCTGGATGATTATGCCTTTTCTCATTCTTTCATTTATACTTTGGTTGGTGCCGCCATGGAAAAAACATTCTGAATAAAATCTGATTCAATATGCAAACAGAAAAATCTGATTCGCAGGAATTAAAGACTATTCGTGAGGAATTACATCAATTAAATACCCGGATCACGCGTCTTGAAGCCTTATTTGATAAACAAAAAGGGACAAAAAGTCAAATCCCTGCAATTGATTCTGAACAGCCGGATGATGATTTCGAACTGAATTTTTCATCCAAATCAGATGATTCAATTGAATTTCGGGTTGGTGAATACGGGATGGCGTGGCTTGGCAACATCGTATTACTTTTTGGAATATCCTTTCTGGTTCAATATCTGCAAAATTCAGGTTATAAGGTATTTTCAGCATTGATTGGATTTATTTTAGTTGGGGGGATATATGCAGGAGCCTACTATACGCGCCAATCCTTATCGTACCTGTCCAAACTTTTTGCCTATACCGGCCATCTGCTATTGTTTTACATGATGCTAAGGCTTCACTTTTTTCAGGATGATCCTTTAATCCCGAACAATCTGGCCGGACATTTCGCTTTGGTACTTGTCCCCGGCGTCCTGTTATACCTTTCGTATGGCCGTAAATCACAACTATTGGCAGGAATAGCTTTACTGATGCTTTTATTTTCTGGTATTATCAGCAATTCAGTACCATTTGCTTCAGGAATAACAACACTTGTTGCACTCCTGTCGGTCATACTTTTCTACAGGTTGGGCTGGCTTAAAATTGTTTTTATATTTATTTTTCTGATCTACCTGGGTCATTTAAACTGGTTTTTAAACAGTCCGTTTCTGGGCAACAAACTTGAGTTTATTAAATCACCCGGAATTGGATATTTCCATCTGTTTGCAACCGGTTTCATAATCTCCATTCTCGCCCTGCTACCAAAAAAGGAAGACGTTTCAGATGATTTTATCATTACCTCGGTCGTATGGAACGGACTGCTTTTTACATTAGTCCTAGCATTAACCGTGGTTACGTATTTAAGCCATAACTATGTTCCTGTTTTCGCTGTTCTGGCCATTGTTTGCCTGATCTATTCGGTTATACTTCAATCCCGTTCATATCTGAAAATCACGGCATCCATGTACGCACTGTATGGTTTTCTTGCCTTGAGTGTTGCATTTTATGGGATACTTCTCTTCCCAAAAGTCTATATGCTCCTGGCGCTTCAAAGTTTGCTTGTAGTTTCCATGGCACTTTGGTTTCGTTCCAGGTTCATTGTGGTAATGAATACTTTCCTCTTTCTGATTTTGATGATATTTTACTTGTCATCACAGGCAAATCATAACCCTACCAGTTTTTCGTTTATGTTGGTCGCTTTTATTACTGCCCGGATCATCAACCTGAAAAAAGAACGGTTAAATATAAAAACAGAGTACATCAGGAACCTTTATCTGGTTATTGGATTCGTGATGACACTGGTTGCCTTCTACCATGCAGTTCCTGAATCATACATTACTGTTTCATGGATTACGGCTGCCATCCTTTTCTTTATTCTTGGCCGGCTAATTAATAATATCAAATACCGATGGCTTGCAATTGGCATTATAGTGGTATCGTTCGTTAAACTCATTTTTTTCGATATGTCGGATATTGATATTGGGTTCCGGGTTTTGGTTTTCCTGTTCCTGGCAATTATCTCAATAGCAGTATCTGTTCTATACACCAAGTACCTGATCAAAAAGAAGGAATAATGCGAATCAATGGCTCATTCAATCCGGGCCGGAAAAATTGATTTTTATCAGCGTTAATTATTTATTTATCAGAAAAGTAAATTTACCAGGATGCATAAAAATTACGAATACATCAAACGACCTGTTGTCTTAATGGCATTTTCATTGTTTCTGTATATCGGTTGCCGGCAAAAAGAAGCAGACAACACGAAGCTAATTCAAGTTCCTGAAGTAAAAGAAGCTAGCATTTCGATAGGAGAAGCTCAGGAAAATGCGATCGAACTTCCGCCTTTCAGCGATGGAATATTTCCCTGCAGCGACTGTCATACAGATTTAACCCCCAATCCGGTGAAAAGAGAATTAGTGGACATGCACGATGACATTTCGGCTATGTTTGATCATGACAAAGAAAACCGTTGGTGTACCGATTGCCATGATTTGAGTAACAGGGACTTTCTAAAGTTGGCAAGTGGAAAATTACTGGATTTCAAGGAATCATATAAGCTATGTGGACAGTGCCACGGTGAAAAACTAAGGGACTGGAAAGTTGGGGTTCATGGAAAGAGAACGGGTAATTGGAACGGGAAAAAAGAATATCTGCTTTGCGTTCATTGTCACAATCCGCACTCTCCAAAATTCCAGCAAATAGCTCCGGAACCTCCACCAATCAGACAGGAAGATATTAATTAGTACCTTATTATCTTCGATATAGCCCATATAGAATTACATAAATATAGATGAAAATGTTATCAAGTTGTCAGGTTATCGAGTTGTCAAAAAAAGCACCAGAGGTGCGTAATATTTGTAGAAAGAGAAATTAAAGAATGAGAATCGTCCGAATGATGAAGCTGAATCAAGCTTGGACCTCTTTTCGGACGAAATAGAATCAACCTTAAAAAGAAGTTTGATAAAAGTTTTTAAAATTTGAAATCATGGTAACGATGAAAAAGGAAAATTCACGAAGGTCGTTTTTCAAAAATATATCCCTGGCATCACTCTCGGCGCTTGCACTCAACGGATGCGACTCAAAGGCCCTGACAGAGTTTCTTCAACGGAATTTCAGGACCTTGTCGAAAAAAGAAAAAAATGACATCGTCAAAAATCTGGAAGTAAAATACAAAGAAACCTACGGAAAAGAATTTCATGTATCGGCTGAACCTGCCATGGAAGGGGTTTTGTTTGGATATGCTTTGGATTTATCGCGTTGTATTGGCTGCCGGAAATGTGTTTATGCCTGCGTTAGTGAAAACAATCAGTCGCGTGAACCGCAGATTCATTGGATACAGGTGCTCGAAATGGAAAAAGAAAAAGGGATTGATCTGGCACATTCAAATGTTCACTATAATCCTGAAAAAGTTCCGGAAAAAGGGAAATCTTATTTTCCGGTAGCCTGTCAGCAGTGCCGGAATCCACAGTGTACAACCGTATGCCCGGTGAAGGCTACCTGGCAGGAACCTGACGGAATTGTAGTGGTTGATTACAACTGGTGTATTGGCTGCAGGTATTGCATGGCAGCCTGCCCTTACGGAGCTAGGCACTTCAATTGGGGACAGCCAAATGTTCCGGCAGAAGAAATAACTACTGAAATGCATTATCTGGGCAACAGACCAAGAGTGAAAGGGGTTGTCGAAAAATGTACGTTTTGTATCCAACGGGTAAGGGTAGGCAAATATCCTTCTTGTGTTGAAATTTGTCCGGTAGGGGCCCGGAAATTTGGGAATCTTTTGGATTCGGAGAGTGAAATCAGATATATTTTGGAAAATAAACGTGTATTTGTCTTGAAACAAGAATTAAACACCCAACCCAAATTCTATTATTTCTTTGGTATATAACCGGTTAGCATATCTAAAAATATACAGTTATGAATTTTATTCGTTTTATAACAGGCAGTATAAAAATAATCCTTCAGGGCAGCAAGGCCTATTATGCATGGCTGATTTTCCTGTTGCTATTAATCCTTTGGGGCGGATTTGGTTATTTCGGACAGCTAAGTGAAGGATTGATAAAAACTCACATGCGCGATTCGGTTTCCTGGGCTTTTTATATCGGAAATTTCACATTCCTCGTGGGAGTAGCGGCTGCCGCTGTTCTGTTAGTCATACCTGCCTATATTTACGACTGGAAACCAATCAAGGAAATTGTAATTTTTGGCGAATTGCTGGCTGTTTGTGCTGTAATTATGTGTATTTCATTTATTGTGGTAGATATAGGAAATCCCCTCCGGTTTTGGCACATGCTACCTCTGATTGGCACCATGAACTTTCCATCTTCAATGCTTTCCTGGGATTTTTTCGTTCTTAACATCTATTTAATAATTAATTTAATTGTAGTGACCTACCTTCTTTATTGTATTTTTTTCAAAAAGGAGTATAATAAATCACTTGTTTTGCCACTGGTTTTAATAAGCATACCCATGGCTGTGGCCATTCATACAGTAACCGCATTTCTATATAATGCTTTGCCTGCCCGTCCATTTTGGAATAGCGCCTTGCTTGCCCCAAGATTTTTGGCTTCAGCATTCTGTTCAGGCCCGGCTATTCTTTTGATTCTATTTCAATTACTTCGGAAAACCACCAAATTTGAAATTAAAGACGAAGCTATCTGGAAAATCGCTGAACTTATGGTTTATGCCATGTTCATTTATTTATTCTTTACGATTGCCGAACTGTTTAAAGAATTTTATTCGGGAACCGAACATCTGTTGTATTGGAAATACCTGCTTTTCGGAATAGGCGATAACAATGAAATTGTTGTTTACAGTTGGTTGTCAATTATTATGGGATGTATTGCTTTTATACTTTTCTTAATTCCAAAAACCCGTATGAATTTCGTGACCCTGAATATCGGCGCAGTTCTTATTTATGCCAGCGTTTATGTCGAAAAAGGAATTGCTCTTATTATTCCCGGATTTACACCTGATGTATTAGGCCAAATATATGTATATACACCTTCAATGACCGAGATCAGAACCGCTGCAATGATATTTTCTCTTGGATTTTTACTCTTCACTTTTTTAGTAAAAGTTGCAATAGCCATTGTATTTGAAGATTACAACATAGACGTTCTGAATCAGAAAAAAAATGCCTTAAATTAAATCCGGAATTTAGTATTGATTCCAAAAACATTGTATTCTTTCCACTCCATAGTGGGCCTGGTCAAATGGTAACAATAGTAAAGGTCGATACCCAGGTTATCAAGGTTCAGTATATGAAATCCGCCATACAAACGAATAGTTTGAACCTTCAGGGAATAAATATTCGAGAATATTTCATCCATAATATACGGCTTGGGCAGCTTGCTGGCCGAACGGACAAAAAAATCAACATTGGTTATATTATCGAAAGTATATTGGGTTTCAAAAACCTTAAAAGTTCTGATGGCAACACGGTTGGCAAATCGTATTTTAACATTTCCTGGTTTACCAGAATAGACTCCATAAAACATATACGCTCCGCCTGGATTCCAGATTTCTGATTTATAGGTCTCATTCAGACGAAGACCCAACCCTAAAGAAAAATGATCAGATAATTTGCGATAGCCGGCCAAATCGAAATGAAGGTAATCAAACCGGCCAATCTGAATGTTGAAATGATCCTTATTTGAAAGCACAAATTCAGTTTTATCATTTAATAAATAACTTATGCCCGTTGAATTCCAGAAGAAAGAACCATCATTGCCCAGTTGCCCAAATCCTTTTGAAGTTAGAATTGACATAAACAAGATTAATAGGAAAACGTATTTTATCATGATAAAAATTGAATTTTTTGCCAGCGAATTATACCTTTAAAGTTTTGAATTCGCAAAAATATAATAAATACTCATCAACCCGCTAAAATAAACCTACCAATGTCAAGATTCTTATTAGTCACGCTTTCATTATTTATCGGAATTTCAGGAGTTTGTAAAAAAAATAGTGATCAACTGCAACTGATTGCCAAAGATGCAAAAGTGACCAAAGCCGGTGGCGGATACATTTTTACCGAAGGGCCATCGGTTGCAGCCGATGGCCGTGTATTTTTTACCGATCAGCCCAACGACAAAATTGATGTCTGGGACGAAGACGGAACCATTACCACTTTTATGCAGCCTTGCGACCGGTCGAACGGAACATATTTCAACAAAAATGGTGAATTGGTGGTCTGCGCCGACCTGCACAACCGGCTTGTCGCAATAAATATGGACAAAAAAATGCGCACCCTGGCTGAAAACTTCAACGGTCAGCCGCTGAATGCCCCAAACGATTTGTGGATTGCGCCCAACGGCGGAATCTATTTTTCTGACCCCTATTATCACCGCGGTTACTGGGAACCGGGCCGAAAAGAACTTCAGGATAAACGTGGCGTTTACTTCCTTAATACAAATGGAAAAGTAATCCGCGTGATTGACGATTACAAACAACCGAACGGCCTGATAGGTACTCCTGACGGAAAAACGCTGTACGTAAGTGATATCAACGATGGAAAAATATGGAAATACACGATTAACCAGGATGGTACTCTCAGCAATAAAACTTTTTTTGCCCCTGAGGGATCAGATGGAATGACCATTGACAATCAGGGAAATGTTTACCTGACCAACAAAGTCGTATCTGTATTCAATCCGAAAGGCAAAAACATAGCACGGATTGAAGTCCCTGAACAACCTTCGAACGTTTGTTTCGGGGGCAAAAAACGTAATATTCTTTTTATTACTGCCCGAACTTCGGTTTATACCCTGAAGATGAAGGTTAAAGGAGTACAATAATGATGAAAAAATTCATACTGGCCCTCGATCAGGGCACTACCAGTTCGCGGGCCATTGTTTTCGATCACCGTGGAAGGGCGCTTGCCACTGCACAGAAAGAGTTTAGACAATTCTATCCTCAATCCGGATGGGTTGAACACGATCCTGAAGAAATCTGGTCAACCCAGGCTGGCATGGCTGTAGAAGCAATAACTAAAGCCGGCCTGGAAATCACTAACATTGCTGCCTTTGGAATTACCAACCAGCGCGAAACAACTGTGGTTTGGAACCGGAAAACAGGCAAGCCCATTTACAACGCTATCGTGTGGCAGGACCGTCGAACAGCAAACCTGTGCGACCAGCTCAAAGCCGATGGATTGAGTTCGGTGGTTCTCGAGAAAACAGGTCTGATCATTGACTCTTACTTTTCGGCGACCAAGATCAAATGGATTCTTGACCATGTTAAAGGGGCACGCAGACAGGCCGAATCAGGAAAACTGGCATTCGGAACCATTGACAGTTGGTTGGTTTGGAACCTTTCACGTGGAAAACTACACATTACCGATGTTTCGAATGCCTCGCGAACCATGCTTTTCAACATTAACACTTTACAGTGGGACAAGGAATTGCTTCACATTTTCAACATTCCTGAAAGTATGCTTCCTGAAGTCAGGTCGTCAAGCGAAGTCTATGGCTATTCTTCCAGTCAGCTTTCTCCTGAAATTGCCATTGCCGGAATTGCAGGCGACCAGCAGGCTGCCCTGTTTGGTCAGATGTGCATCGAACCGGGAATGGTAAAAAACACCTATGGTACAGGCTGTTTCATGATGAAAAACATCGGAAGTAAACCTATCATATCGAAAAATAAACTGCTCACCACGGTAGCCTGGAAAATAGGTCAGGATACGACCTACGCCCTCGAAGGCAGTATTTTTATAGCAGGGGCAGTAGTTCAATGGCTTCGTGACGAACTTGGGATCATCAAAAAATCGGCTGATATCGAAAAACTCGCGGCCAAAGTGAAGGATAGCGATGGGGTTTACTTCGTGCCAGCTTTCGCCGGATTGGGCGCTCCCCACTGGAATCAACATGCCCGTGGCACCCTGGTTGGCATTACAAGGGGCACGACTGCCGCCCACATTGCCAAAGCTGCCCTCGACAGCATTGCATATCAAACCTACGATGTGTTGCTGGCCATGCAAAACGATACGAAAATCGAAATCGGCGAATTACGGGTTGATGGCGGAGCAACAGTGAATAACAAACTACTTCAGTTTCAGGCCGACATCCTTCAGAAAAGGGTGATCCGTCCCAAATATACCGAAACCACAGCGCTCGGGGCAGCCTACCTTGCCGGACTTGCAATTGGCTATTGGAGTAACGTGAAGGATCTGAAAGAGCACTGGCAACTTGGTCGGACTTTTACTCCTGAAATGGAAAAAGAAGAAACCGTCCACCTGATTAAGGAATGGCAGCGGGCTATAAAAGCATCTCAGGCATGGGCAGATGATAAAGACTAATTCAATATGGACAAAAACTTAACAAATCCTGATCCTTCAATTATAGGAAGGATCGCATCAGTAGATTTCTTTCGTGGTCTCACCATGTTTCTTTTGATCGGCGAAAGCACCCATTTGTACAGCCATTTCAACAAAATAGAAGGAAGCAGTGTGATGCATTTTATTGCCACACAACTCGATCATCATGAATGGCACGGATTGTATTTTTGGGACCTGATCCAACCTTTTTTCATGTTTATTGTCGGAGTGGCGATCCCATTTGCAGTGGCCAACCGGATCAAAAAAGGAGATTCCGGTCAGACCATTTTGCACCATGCAATCAAACGATCGTTACTGTTACTGTTTTTAGGATGGGCTTTGTATTGTATTGAACCCGGCGAAATCGTTTTCAGGTTTCAGAACGTCCTGGCGCAATTATCAGTCACTTATATGGTTGCTTTCCTGATATTTAAGAGAAGCTTCACCTTTCAACTGATTTTCACATTGGTCGTTCTATTACTCACCGATCTGGCTTACCGGTTTTTTCCTGTTGAAGGTTTTAATCACTCCTGGGTGGCTTTTGAAAACCTTGGGGCCTGGACCAATAATAAAATTGAGGGCGTTGATAAAACAAGCATCTGGGCATCAATAAACGCCATCCCAACAATAGCTCATACTGTTTGGGGTGTTCTCTTCGGACAACTCCTGATGAGCACACGGCCAGTAAAAAAGAAAATTCAGATCATGCTGATGGCCGGTCTGGCTGGTTTACTGATAGGTTATTCGCTCGATTTTTTGAATATCACCCCAATCATTAAAAAGATTTCAACCTCTTCATTTGTGTTTGCCAGCGGAGGTTGGGCCATACTCGCACTCTGCTTCTCATACTGGTTAATTGATGTGAAAAAGCTATTTGCCAGCGGGTCAAAATTTTTTATCATCGTTGGGATGAACTGCATATTTATTTACCTCTTTTTTCATATCGGAGGCGCCAATCTAGTCAGCTCGATCTTCGTACCATTTACTAAACTATTCTTTTCGTGGGCCGGCGATATATCGGTGAAAATTGTATCAAGCCTGGCTACCTGGCTATCATTGTGGTATATGTGTTATTGGTTGTATAAAAACCGGATTTTCATCAAAATTTGAAATGAAAGCGAATGGGGATCTCACTTTATGCCCAATCCTGGTAATTACAAAGATACTTTGACACTGAATTCGGTACCGGCAGGAAAATATAATCTGGAATGGATTGATCCGATTTCAGGGAAAGAAAAAAACTCTGAAAATCTGAACAGGGCTGGCGGAAACCTTCAGTTGAAAACACCTGTTTATTCAATTGATATTGCAATGAGAATGAACAGGCAATCCTAAAGATTAAACCTGATCACTATGAAAATGAATATCTTTTTTGTTCTCTTCCTGACAGGAAACCTCCTTTACGGGCAGAACAGCACTTCCTTCACCTTAAATGGGGAATGGAAACTTTTCTACGGTCTTTTCGATAAAAATGCGCCAACCATACCTGCCGAATTAACAGGTAAAAATTGGCCAATGATTCAGGCGACAGTTCCCGGAAATGTGGAACTCGATTTATTGGCTGCCAAGGAAATCAAAAATCCTGAAACAGGCAACAACATTTACGACCTGAGAAAATACGAAGCATACCAGTGGTGGTATTTTAAAACTTTTAAAACCCCGGACTATCAACCGGGCGAACGGGTTGAAATGGTGTTTGAAGGTTTAGATTGTATTGGAACCGTCTGGGTAAACAACCATCTCATTGGAAAACCGGAGAACATGCTCATTCAGCACCGGTTTGATATTACCGATTTCCTGGCAAAATCAGAAGAAAACAATGTTTATGTTTCCATCAATCCGGCAGTGGCTGAAAGCCAGAAATATCTCATTGGAACAGTTGGCTCGCGTGATAACTTTAATTCTGAAGGGCAAAATATCCGTAAAGCCCCGCACATGTATGGTTGGGACATCATGCCCAGGTTGGTCAGCGCAGGCCTTTGGCGCGAAGTTCGTTTGGATATCATAAAACCAACTCATTTTAAACAGGTTTATTGGATGACAAATTCGGTAGATGTTCAGCAGCAAAAGGCCGAAATGATTTTAGACTGGGAATTTGCCACCGATTATCCTACCATTGACGGTCTGACGATGGAAGTTTCTTTGAAAAGGAACGGCAAAACATGCTTCGAAAATCAATACCCACTGTTTCAGCGATGTAGCCGGCAAAGAATTTACCTCGACAATGTAGATTTTTGGTGGCCAAGAGGATATGGAGATCCGGCGCTGTATGAAGCAACCTGCAGGATTGTGAATGACAAAAAGAATGTACTGGACGAAAAAACTCAGAATATTGGCATCAGGACAGCCGAATTAATCCGCACCGACATTTCAACAAAAGAAAAACCCGGGGAATTTGTATTCAAAATTAACGGGGAAAAGATTTTCGTAAAAGGAACAAACTGGGTTCCGCTCGATGCTTTGCACTGTCGCGATAAAAGTCATCTGAAAGAAACAATTGATTTGGTCACTGACTTGAACTGCAACATGATTCGCTGCTGGGGAGGCAATGTATATGAGGACAGCGATTTCTTTGATTTATGCGACTCAAACGGCATCATGATTTGGCAGGATTTCGCCATGGGCTGTACCTTTTACCCGCTCAATACTGATTTTCAGGACAAAATCCGGAAAGAAGCCGTCGAAGTTATCCTCAGACTTCGGCAACATCCTTCCGTGGTTTTATGGTCAGGAAATAACGAGAATGATCAATCTGCTGAATGGACTTTCAGGAAACCCATTGATCCTGCTATGGATGCCATCAGCAGGGAACTTTTGCCTCATATTATCTGGGAATTTGATCCGATCAGAGATTTTTTGCCTAGTTCACCTTATGCCAGTGAAGAATATTTCAAGACTGGCCGTGATTTTAATTCACTTCCTGAAAACCACCTCTGGGGGCCGCGCGGTTACTACAAAGCTCCGTTTTATACCGAGCCAAATGCCAATTTTGTGAGTGAAATCGGCTATCACGGCTGCCCCAACCGCGAAAGTCTCGAAAAAATGTTCGACCCCGATTTTGTTTATCCGTGGGCAAAAGACGGAAACTGGAACGATGAGTGGCAGACCAAAGCTGTTCGGGCTCATCCGAAATCTAACTTTACAATTAACCGCAACAATTTGATGATCAATCAGGTTAAAGCTGTATTTGGAGAATCGCCAAAAGATTTGGATCAGTTCATTTTCGCATCTCAGGCGGTCCAGGCCGAAGCCATGAAGTTTTTTATCGAATTCTGGCGGATGGACAAGTTCCGCAGAACCGGGATTATCTGGTGGAATGTGCGAGATGGCTGGCCCATCATTTCGGATGCCGTAGTTGATTTTTACAACAGTAAAAAACTTGCTTACTATTTCATCAGACAAGTTCAGTATAATGCCTGCGTGATGATAGGAGATGCCAGCGAAGGCGCGCATCCGGTTGTGGCCGTGAACGATACGCGCGAAGAAAAGTCGGGAACAGCGTTGGTTCGCGATGCCGATACTGGTAAAACGCTATTTTCCGGAGCTTTCACGATACCTGTAAATGGCAAAACACTAATCGGCAAAATTCCAGAAACTCAAAAGCAGGCAATGTGGCTGATTGATTATACGATTGGAAAAGAAAAATACACCAACCATTATTTGAATGGCATAGTTCCATTTAAATTGGAAGATTATCAGCGCTGGTATAAAAAACTGAACATCAAAAGAAATTAATCATGAACATCATAGGAATTGACATTGGCGGAACCAAATGTGCCGTCATACTTGGCTGGGTTGACAAAGAAGGGAAACCCACCATTATCGGGAAAAAGGTGATCCAAACAAGCGAACATCCTGATCCGTACTTGATGATCTCTCGGCTTCAGAATGAAATAGAGAGGTTATTGGACTTTTACCAAACAGAGATCAAAACCGTGTCTTCGATCGGTATAAGTTGTGGCGGCCCGCTGGACAGCAATCTTGGAGTGATTCTTTCACCCCCGAACCTTCCAGGTTGGAACGAGGTTCCGATTGTGAAACTGTTTACCGAAAAATATGGAATACCGACTGCCATTCAGAACGATGCTAATGCCAGCGCGCTGGCCGAATGGCAATTTGGCGCCGGTCGTGGAACACAAAATATGGCTTTCCTCACTTTTGGTACCGGACTTGGCGCCGGATTAATCCTGAACGGGAAACTTTATGCCGGAACCAACGACAATGCCGGAGAAGTTGGCCACATCCGTCTCTCTGATTTTGGACCGGTTGGTTATGGAAAAGCCGGTTCGTTCGAGGGTTTTTGCAGCGGAAGCGGAATTGCACAATTAGCCCGGACAAAGGCCATGGAAAAGTTTCAGATGGGAGGAAAAGTTGCCTGGTGCGATGGGATTTCGGAACTTCAGTCCATAACTGCTCAGGTAGTGGCAGATGCGGCTAACAGTGGTGACCCGCTCGCATTGGAGATTTTTGAAATCTGCGGAACATATCTGGGTAAAGGGCTTTCGATTTTGATTGATATCCTTAATCCTGAACGGATCGTCATCGGAAGTATTTTTGTTCGTGCCGGACATTTACTGATTCCGTCGTTAGAGAAAACGCTTCAGGTTGAGGCTTTGCCATTGGCAAGGAAAGTATGCCGGATTGTGCCTGCAGAACTTGATGAACAAATTGGCGACCTGGCATCTCTTTCAGTAGCAGTAAATCAACTTGAAACAAAAAAGGTAATAACCTGAGTTCGGAATAATAAAGCTAAAGAATGTTTTCCATTTTACTCCGTTAGGAGTTCAATGTCAATAGAATACAATCATCTTAAATATTCATTCTCCGTTAGGAGATATACTTTTCTGAACATAGGGCCTACGGACAATATTTTGTTTATGGCAACATTTTCTATTGATATTGATTGCCTACGGCAAAGTTAATGGACTTCATAAAAAGTTATTGTTTCTATTACTTATATCGAACTCTGTTTAATAACTAAAAATATGAATCAGAAAATTATTATCAAACAGTTTTTGCCGGTAATGTTCGGCTTTTTCATCATGGGTTTTGTTGATGTGGTCGGGATTGCATCCAATTATATCAAACAGGATTTTATGTTGAGCGACACGAGCGCCAATCTGCTGCTGATGATGGTATTCGTTTGGTTTGTGTTGTTCTCAATTCCAACCGGAGTTTTGATGGGCAAGATTGGCCGCAAAAAGACTGTTTTGCTATGTATCCTGATAACCGCGGCAGCGCTCTTTGTACCAGTCATTTCCTATAACCTGGTTACGGTACTTGTGGCATTGTCGTTGCTTGGGATTGGAAACACTATGCTTCAGGTATCACTAAATCCATTACTGAGCGACATAGTTCCTGATTCGAAATTGGCCAGTAGTATGACTTTCGGGCAATTCGTAAAATCCATTTCTTCATTTATAGGCCCGGTAATTGCTGGCGGGGCTGCGCTTTACCTTGGAAACTGGCGGTATTTGTTTCCTTTATTTGGAGGCATTTCGATACTTGCGGCCGTTTGGTTGAGTGCAGTAAAAGTTACAGAACCAAGTTTTGATGGAAAAAAAGGCTCTTTCTCTGATAGTATCAGGTTGCTGGGAGATCGCACAATCCTGGGACTTTTTATCGGAATACTTCTGGTAGTTGGAATTGATGTGGGACTCAATGTTTCCATACCAAAGCTTCTGATGCTGAAGACCAACATGCCGCTGACAGAAGCTGGATTGGGCAGCAGTTTATATTTTGCAGCCAAAACTGCGGGCGCTTTTATTGGCGCTGTTATTTTGGTGCGTATATCTGCCTCCAGGTTCTATACAGTTACTGTTGTCCTTGCCCTCATATCCCTTGCTTTTACTTTGCTGATTCAGTCAACATCCGGAGTTTACATCGGAATCTTTCTTTTAGGGCTTACCGTGTCCAATATTTTTTCGATCATTTTTTTCAAAGCCTTGCTTCACAAACCTGCCTTCAGGAACGAGATTTCAGGCTTAATGATGATGGGTATTATCGGTGGCGCCCTTGTTCCGTTGGAAATTGGTATTGTTACTGACAGTCTTGGACTAACATCAGGAATGTTGGTTTTAGGAGTTTGTATGATTTATCTTCTAGCAAATTCACTATGGAATAGAAGAGACGCTATTGTTCCGGTTCATTAATTCAGAAAGATAAGGAACAAACAGACTGATCAATTAATGATCTGTCTGTTTTTATTGAATTTGTCTTACTTTTAGAACATCTTAAACCATCAAAAATAATTAATCCATTGGCCCTATGACCAGAATCAGATTTGACGAAATGAAAGCGACCATCAAACAAGCTTTCCAAAAGGCCGGGATGCCGGGAGATAAAGCCGACGTTTGCGCCCAAATTCATACCGAATCGAGCAGGGATGGAGTTTATTCTCACGGATTAAACCGTGTGGAACGGTTTGTTGATTATATCGGAAAAGGCTGGATTGATGTTCATGCAGAACCAACACTCAGTGCAAACTTCGGATCAATGGAAATATACAACGGCAACATGGGCCCCGGTATTTTAAACGCCATTTTTGCCATGAACCGTGCTATCGAAATTGCAGGAAAAAACGGACTTGGTTTGGTCAGCCTGAATAATACTACACATTGGATGCGGGGCGGCGCTTACGGTTGGCAGGCCGCCGAAAAAGGGTATATCGGCATTTGCTGGACCAATACCGAATCGTGTATGCCGGTATGGGGCGCAAAATCCTGTGGCATTGGCAATAATCCTTTCATCATGGCAATACCGCACGCTGACGGACATATTGTGCTCGATATGGCTATGTCGCAATATTCATACGGAAAACTTCAGGTCACCCGACTCGAAAACCAGAAGCTTCCTTATCCAGGTGGATTTGATCAGGATGGGAACCTCACAGACAATCCTGGCCAAATTGAGAATTCGAGAAGGATATTGCCCATGGGCTATTGGAAAGGTTCAGGCTTTGCAGTTATGCTTGATCTAATTTCAGCACTGCTCTCAGGAGGATTGACCACAGCAGGCATTGACAAATTCGACAAAGGTAGTTGTGGAAATTGTTCCCAGGTTTTTATTGCTATTAATCCTTTAAAATTTAATTCGCAGGAATTTATTGATCAGGCTATTAACGAAACCATCCAACAGATTAAAACTTCGGAATTGGCTGAAGGAACCGGAGAAATATATTATCCCGGCGAGCAATCGTTGAAAACCAGGCACAAAAACATGGAAATGGGTATTCCTGTTGATGATGGAATCTGGGCAAGGGTAAAAGAACTGGCCAATCAAACCTAAAACCAGAAATTTCTATCTGGAAATTTTTCTTTTTTTATACAGAATGAAAAGATCATCTTCGTCATCGCCGTTTCTAACGCCGTTAATCAACAGAGCTAAAAGAACAGGTATTTCTTCCTCCAGAAATCCTGATTTCAAAGCAATTCCGGTTGCCAACCTCATTTCGTTGTCGTCAATTTTACCATCGGCGAAAACCATCTTTACAACATCGTATAGTTGTCCAAAGCGTTTCGATAATTCGTACGGAGGAATATATGCCGATTTTTTACTGGTTTCCAGTAAGTCGTCCACTTCTAAAGTGGTTATGCCCAAGTTACCCCCCAATCTGTAGAGCATTTGTAATTCGGTGTCTTCAATTTTTCCATCAGCCAATGCCATTTGGACCAGATGAATGAAATGTTCCTTATCTTGTTTCCGTTCAGGATGATCGAAGTGATCTAAAAATTTCATTGCCATATTATTAAATTTTATTTTTTATACTTTCTTTAAAGCCAGAAAACAGATAAAAATACCTGCATACCTGCATACCTGCTTTATTTCTTCAACATTCTACTTATTAAAAGAGTTTATTCCAGGTCAATTTTTTTAAACTTTGGAACAAGTGCATGCATGACGAACCAGGCAATCAGATAGGCCGTGGCACAAATCATAAACATGATTCCATAACCAATTTTAATATCGCCTAAAGCTTTGTAATGGTCGAATAATAAACCTGCTGACTTTGCAATCAGAATACCGCCAACAGCTCCGGCCATACCTCCAATACCGGTTACCGAGGCAATCGCACGTTTAGGAAACATATCAGAAACAGTAGTGAAAATGTTGGCCGACCATGCCTGATGTGCTGAAGCTGCAATACCAATAATAATAACTGCATACCACATGCTAAACCCACCCATGTACTGAGCTGAAAGTACCGTCAATGGGAATAATGCATAAATAAACATAGCTTTTTTACGTGCTTTGTTGGCATCCAGTCCATGTTCGATAAAATATTTGGGTAACCAACCGCCAAATATACTTCCAAAAGTGGTCATGGTATAAACCAAAGCAATAGGGAAACTAACCTGTGTACCAGTCAAACCATACTCTTCCTTCAGGAAAGCTGGCAACCAGAACAGGAAGAACCACCAGACCGGATCGGTCAGTAATTTACCTAAAAAAAATGCCCATGTTTGCCTGAATGTCAGCAATTTGAACCAGCTTATTTTTTTTAGCGCTGAACCATCTGCCGCTACCGTTTCATCTTTATCGCTCATTATATGGTCGTACTCGGCTTGTTTTAGTTGCCCTTTTGCCAATTTTTTTTCAGGAGTGTCATACATGATTTGCCAAAAAATCAACCAGATTAAACCAACAGCGCCGGTAATAATAAAAGCCCATTGCCAACCCATAGTTACGGCGATCAACGGAACAACCATTGGCGCTATAATTGCCCCGACATTTGTTCCTGAATTAAATATACCTGTTGCCAGCGCACGTTCTTTTTTAGGAAACCATTCGGCTGTTGTCTTAATCGCAGCAGGAAAGTTACCGGCTTCAGGAACTCCCAATGCAGCACGGGCTACTCCAAATCCAAACGGCGTTCTGGCAAACGCATGTCCGATAGCTGCAAGGCTCCAGCCCAACAAAGAAGCTGCATAACCTTTTTTGGTGCCAAACTTATCAATAATTCCCCCAACTAAAAGCATGCCCGAAGCATAAGCCACCTGAAAAGCAATTACCAGATTGGCATAAATTGATTCATAATGAGTAGGATCAGCCCCAAAAAGTCCATCATCTTCAAGAAATGGTTTCAGTAAACTGATGACCTGCCTGTCGAGATAGTTGATTGTGGTTGCAAAAAAGACCAGTGCACATATCGTCCACCGGTAATTTCCGATTTTTCGAAGTTCGTTCATTAAGTTTTTTTTAGTATTAGCTTGCTTATGTTTTTAACTTTTGAATAATGGCGAGCGCTTCTTTACATTTTTCGGTTATTGCTGAGTAATTTCCTGACTCGATTACCTCTTTCGGGAATAATTGCGAACCCATGCCCACACAGTGAACACCGGCTTTAAACCAGCCTTTCAGATTGGCTTCATCAGGAGAAACTCCTCCGGTTGGCATAATGCTGGCCCATGGCATCGGGCCTTTTACTCCTGAAACAAAATCAGGACCTCCGACCGATGAACCAGGGAATACTTTTACTACTTCAGCGCCCAGTTCGTGTGCATGATTGATTTCGGTTACCGAACCGCAACCCGGGCTCCAGGCAATTTTGCGGCGGTTGCAAATTCGGGCAGTATCTTCATCAATGATCGGAGAAACAATGAAATTGGCACCCAGTTGAATGTAAAGTGCAGCCGTTGCGCTATCAATCACCGAACCAGCTCCCAGAATCATTTCCGGAGCTTCTTTGACTGCCCATTTCAACAATTCGCCGAACACTTCGTGGGCAAAATCACCTCGGTTGGTGTATTCGAAAACCCGCACACCACCTTCGTAACAGGCCTTCACGACCTGTCTGCAAACCTCTGCATCCTTGTGATAAAAAACCGGAACCATGCCGGTTTCTTTCATCTTTAATGCGACTTCTATTCTTGTAAAACGAGACATATCTTATAGTTTCAAGTTCCAAATTCCAAGAGCCAGGTTCAGTGATGATCGAAGTTTTGGATATTGAATATTGGTTATTCGAAATTGGATATTCTTTAGAAGCAAAGTCCCAATATCCAATACTCAATAACCAATATCCAGTTATCGTGCCACCCGGCCCGAAGCATCGCCACCCATCAGTTTTTCAACTTCATCAACGGTTACCCGATTGTAGTCGCCGTATATCGTATGTTTCAGACACGAAGCAGCAACAGCAAAGTTCAGCGCTTTCTGATCATCGCCAGCGTAAGTCAGCAAACCATAAATCAGACCGGTCATAAATGAATCGCCGCCTCCAACCCGATCAACGATGTCGGTAATCTGATAGGTTGGAGCTTCGAAAAGCGTTTCCCCATCCCAAAGTACTCCCGACCAGCTATTGTGATTGGCATTAATTGACCCACGCAAAGTAGTAATAACTTTTTTACATCGTGGAAATTTAGCCATAATCTGTTTTGAAACAGATTTGTAAGCAGCAGCATCAACATGACCGCCGGTCACGTCAACGCCTTCAGGTTTAATTCCAAGCACCATTTCAGCATCTTCTTCATTACCCAGAATCACATCCGTTCCGGCAACCAATTCAGGCATCACTTCACCGGCTTTTTTGCCATAATTCCATAAGTTTTTACGATAATTCAGATCGCATGAAACGGTGATTCCTTTTTCGTTGGCTTTCCGGATAGCTTCCATGCAAACATCGGCAGCACCCTGAGAAATGGCCGGAGTAATTCCGGTCCAGTGAAACCAGTTAACTCCTTCAAAAACCTTGTCCCAGTCAATCATTCCTGATTTTATTTCAGAAATGGCAGAGTGAGCGCGATCGTAAACCACTTTACTGCCACGGCTGACGGCGCCGGTTTCAAGGAAATAAATACCGATGCGGTCGCCACCATAAACGATCTGGTCAACTCCTACTCCAAACTTGCGCAAGTCCATTACACAACTCTGAGCTATATCGTTTTTAGGCAAACGGGTTACATAATCGACCGGAATGCCAAAGTTGGCAAGCGAAACAGCAACATTGGCCTCACCACCACCAAAAGTGGCTGTTAAACTATCGGTTTGATTAAAACGCAAATAACCAGGAGTTGCAAGTCGCAACATGATTTCTCCGAATGTAACTACTCTCATCTTAATTTTATTTACTATTTGTTGATTTTCAATTTACTACCAAAAGACAGGAAAGATGAAAAAGGAAACGTTTCCTGATTCCTTCTTTTTTTTTCCTTTTACATGTGCAATCGATTGCAAATCTACTATTTTTATCAATTTCACCAAGTTCCGTTTGTATCAAATAACGGGAAAAACAACTTATTCTAAAAATTGAAATAGTTTTTTGCGTTGTTAAAGCTGATGTTTTCCACCATTTGCCCAAGCAATTCCATGTCATTCGGAATTTCACCATTTTCCACATCATTGCCCAGAATATTGCACAACGTACGACGAAAATACTCATGACGGGTATACGAAAGGAAACTTCTTGAATCGGTAAGCATGCCAACAAAACGGCTGAGTAATCCCATATTGGACAACGTATTTATTTGTTTTTCCATACCATCTTTCTGATCAAGAAACCACCATCCGGAGCCCCACTGCATTTTTCCCGGAATACTTCCATCCTGAAAGTTTCCGATCATCGTAGCATACAATTCGTTATCTGCAGGATTCAGGTTGTACAAAACAGTTTTACACAATTTATCTTCCATGTCCAATTTATTCAACAACCTGGATAACGGCTCTGCTATTGGTTTGTCACCGATAGAATCGAATCCGATATCAGGACCTGACTGATTGAATAATCGAGTGTTGTTATTTCGGAGCGCACCAATGTGCAATTGCTGGGTCCATCCACGAGAATGATCCATCACACCAAATTCGTACAGCATACACGATTTGAATTTCAGAATCTCTTCGTTTGTCAGTTTACTTCCTGATCTCACAGTTGTAAAAATCGCACGAATCTCCTTTGCGGTATAATCTTCAGCAAAAGCAGTATCCAAACCATGATCAGACAAGCGACAACCATTTTCATGAAAATACTGGTGACGTCTATGCAGCGCTGTCATTAAATCAGCGAATGTGGTAATAGTCATATCAGCAACAGTGGCCAACTGATTGATATAGTTGTTGAAAAATGCAGGATCGTCAACCATCATGGCTTTGTCGGGTCTCCATGCCGGAAGCACTGCAACTTCGAATCCTGAAGCTTTTATTTGCTGGTGATATTGTAAATTGTCAATCGGATCATCGGTGGTACAAATGGTGTGCACATTGGCCATCCGGATGATGTTGCGGCAACTGTATTCAGCAGTATTCAGCTTTTCATTGCAGGCATCAAAAATCTGACGGGCATTTTTCGGACTTAAAACTTCGTTAATCCCGAAGAATTTCTTTAGTTCAAGGTGAGTCCAGTGATACAGAGGATTGCGTAAAGTTTGAGGAACCGTTTCGGCCCATTTCTCAAATTTTTCCCAATCGGAAGCATCGCCGGTACAAAAACGTTCATCAACACCATTGGTACGCATTCCACGCCATTTGTAATGATCGCCAGCCAACCAGATTTCGGTAATGGATTTAAACATCCGGTCCTCTGCAATATCTTTTGGATTGATGTGACAGTGATAGTCGAAAATTGGCATTTTTGCCGCATGTTCATGGTATAATTTCTGCGCAATTTCGGTGTGCAACAGAAAATATTCGTCCATAAATGGTTTAATCATATTTGCAATTTATTGATTTATAATATACTATTGAAAATTTGAATTCACTCCACAATTCTGAAAACTAAAAAAAAGTCCTGAAGGGACGACCTGTAATAGCACAGGGTGAAATGTAATCCTGTGGGTTGATATATGTTCATTGCATTTTATATTGTTGGTTCATAGGATTCCGTTGCACTCCATCCTATGCTATTACACATCGGGGCGTTGCCCCTTGCTTCGGATGAAATGATTTCTGCACCACCCCAAAGTCCCTTCGGGGTATTCGTTCGACTTTTCAAATTGAACTCAATTTCAATTCGTTCATAATTACAAATTGAAAAGTCGTTTCAAATGTCGCTCATAAATATTTTCCTCAACACAGGCGCCGATCACTTCTGAGTGTTTTTTCAGCAAACCGGTATAAACTGTCCCCATTTCGGCTGCAACTTTATATCCAACATGAATTAACTGACGCAAATTGGGGTTGTAATCGGGATGCCCGGGAATATGGCGCAGTGTGTTGGCAAATTTTTCGCTGTTCCATCGAGCCACTTCCTCCGCAGACGGAAGTTTTGAATCGTCAATATCAATGACATCAGCATACGGAGCACAAAGTTCATCCTTCCGACCTAAGGCATTGGTGTAAATAAATTTGGCTGCTTTCAATGCTTCGCCTCCTGTCATAGCCAGTCCGATCACTTCTTCGAGCCAGGTGGTTCCGGCGGTTTTCACATGCAACCCTTTATCGTGTTTTCTAATGATACCCGCCATGATTGGATAAATCGTGAATTTATCGCTTCCGGAGTGAATACTAAGTTTAAGTTCTTCAGGTAATCCAAATTCCTTTACTGCGAAATCGATTACCAGCACGTCTTCTTCAAATTCACGGGCAAATTGATCTACATCTCCGGCATAATCTACACCCTTATTGAAACGGCCTGTAAATTTCGGGGCAATCGTTTGAACCGGAACGCCCTTATCAGCCAGCATTTTCAGGATAAAAAAAAGCTCGACAGGTGTTTGTGGTTTTTCAACCTCATCCATCGAAACCTCGGTAATAAAATTGTCTTCACCTTTATTTGCATACAGATAATTGTAAATTTCGAATGCCTGATGAGTTGCTGCTAAATATTTTCCGGCAATTTTTTCAAGCAATTCTGTAGTTACATGAAACGGATGACCGATTCCGGGAATAGCCAAATCGCCCATATATTTATTACAGCTTGACACAAAATCGCGCATATCTTCAATAGGACTTTCTTTCCTAATGAAGGACGCTACATCAAGGGTAAAAAAGTCAGAAGTTTCAACAAATTGGGCAACTGTTTTCAGGTTAATGTGGTCGGCATCTACAAAATACTTTCCGGAGAAATCCAAAGCAGCAACTACCGTATCAGCCTCTTTACGGACATCAGCCGGATGTGAATGCACATAAATATGTTCACGGTTCGACTTGTTCCAAACCGGATTAATATCTAAGCCTGTTTGATTGGCTTTCATAATTGCCCTGAGCTGAGCAATTCCCTGATGCGAAAACCGGTCACCGATTCCTAAACTATACTTTCCTAATTTCATTTCTGATTAAATAACTGAATAAATTAAAAAAAACGGACTTTCCGTGTACGAACACGAAAATAGAGACAATAAATTGATTCTACAACCCGGAATAAATAAATATACACAAAAATGTTATAAAATATTTTTTCCGTGTTCGTACACGACAAGAAAGAAAAAATATTTAGCTTTGCTCCTGTTCATTATATTTTAGACTTTAAAACTGAATTTTATTAAAGCAATTAGTCGCACCCGGATCAAGGATATTGCAGAAAAGGCAAATGTATCAATCGGTACCGTTGACCGCGTCATTCACAATCGAGGAGAAGTTTCGAAAACCACGAGCGATAGAATTCTGCAAATAATCAACGAGATGGAATACCAGCCAAACATTCTGGCAAGTACTCTTGCTTCGAAGAAAACCTTTTCGTTTGCATTGCTTTTCCCCGAACCAATTTCTCCGGAAGCATACTGGAATAAGCCTATGATTGGAGTGCGGAAAGCATTTCAGGAGATTCAGCAATATGGCGTAAATATAGATATTCACCTTTTTAAACAATCTGATTCACTTACCTTCAATAAAGAAGCTTCACAAATTCTCCGGGATAATCCTGATGGTGTTGCACTTGCACCATTCTTTTCACGTGAATCCAGGGAATTCATTTTCGAGCTAAAAAAGCGAAACATCCCTTATGTTTTTATTGATTCGAACCTGAAAGACAGTGAAAAAATCAGTTATACAGGCCAGGATTCATTTCAATCCGGCATGCTGGCTGCCAAATTACTCGATTATTCCATTCCCGAAAACGCCTCCATTCTGATTTTACATTTTGCCAAGCAATTAGACAACATGAATCATCTGGTTCAACGGGAAAAGGGATTTTATGGGTATTTTCAGTCAGGCAATCAAAATGGAAAAAGACATTTAATTACGCTGGAAATTCCAGACCCGAATGATCAGGATTCCATCGATAAAATAAAAACAAGTATTCTTTCAAATCCTGAAATCAAGGGCATTTTTGTAACCAACTCGCAGGTTTATTATCTGGGGCGAATACTCGAATCCTCAGGTATTTCAGGAATCCGGGTGATTGGACATGACCTGATCAGCGAAAATATAACTTTCCTGAAAAAAGGCATCGTTGATTTTCTGATTTGTCAGCGACCAGAAGAACAAGGTTACCGTGCCATTATTTCGTTGTTCGAGTATCTGATTTTGAAAAAGGAAGTCAACAATGAAAACTACACATCCATTGATATTATCACCAAAGAAAATCTGGACTATTATAAATAATTTAATACTTACAAAATGAATCCAATCAGTTTTAATGACCTAAAAGGTAAAGTATGCGTAATTACCGGTGGCGCAGGTGTTATCGGAACTGCAATGGTAAAAGCAATGGCCTCCGTTGGGGTAAAAATTGCAATTGTGGATATTAGTCCCGAACGTTCGGAACAAATGGCAACCGAAATTTCAACTGAATTTGGCTGTGAAGTAATTGGTGTTCTGGGAAATGTTTTAGATAAAGAATCACTGATCATAGCCAAACAAGTGATCAACGAAAAGCTGGGCGATATTGATCTTCTCATTAACGGAGCCGGTGGAAACCACCCATCAGCCACCACAAAAGTGGAGCAAATGGATGAAAATAGCCTCGATCATCTGGAAGATACTTTCTACGGACTTGAAATGGACGGTTTCGACAAGGTTTTTGCTCTTAATTTCAAAGGAACGTTGCTTCCATCGATGGTTTTTACAACCGATATGCTGAAAAATAAGAAAGGTGTTGTACTGAATGTTTCCTCTATGAATTCGTACAAACCATTGACAAAAATCCCTGCTTATTCAGCGGCAAAAGCGTCAATCAATAATTTTACTGAATGGTTGGCAGTTCATTTGGCAAAAGTTGGAATCCGCGTCAATGCTATTGCTCCGGGCTTTTTCATTACCGACCAAAACCGTTTTTTGGTACTCGATAAAGAAACCGGCAATTTCTCAGCTCGCGGACAGAAAATCGTAAACAACACCCCAATGGGAAAATTCGGCGAACCGGAAGATTTACAGGGCGCTACCTTATTCCTGCTTTCTGATGTCTCGGCCTTCGTCACAGGCATCGTAATTCCTGTTGACGGCGGATACAGCGCGTTTGGCGGGGTTTAAACAGGAAGCCCCCCAACCCTCAAGCCTCCCATAACCCCTCCGAAGGAGGGGAACAAAAAAGCAGAATATGAAGTTATTGTATTAAAAAAGAAAATATTGTGAACATGCACCATTTCAAGTCTCGAGGGAGATTTAGAGGGGGCTTCTTAAAACATTGTGAACATGCACCGCCAAAAGTCTCCCCTCCGGGGAGATTTAGAGGGGCTTTAAATTTTTGACTATGGAATTAAAAAAAGACTCTAAATATGCCCTGCTAGTTCCAACCAGTATGGGCGTTCGTATCACACCGGTAAACGGACAACCAGTACACAGCAGTAACCTGTTTGAAATGCAGGCTACGAGCGCCGAAACCAACGTGGCAAGCATTGCTTCCTACCTTGGACTTCCGGTTAAAGTTCTTACAACTTTTGTTAAGGACAGCCCGATTGCCCAATTCATCAAGAGCAATCTCCGCAGCCGCAATATGGATTATGAAGGCCCCGAAGTGGCACAAGGCGATCCATGGGGATACCGCCACCAGTTCAATATTGCCGACAGCGGCTTCGGTACCCGAGGTCCACGCGTACAAAACGACCGTGCCGGCGAAGTGGGCCGTACCCTGAATGTGAAAGATTTCGATCTGGAACTCATCTTTGGAAAAGAAGGAGTTCAGATTGTACACCTCTCAGGTTTGATTGGAGCTTTGTCGCCGGAAACAACAACCTTTTGTTTGGAGATTGCACGGGCAGCAAAAAAATATGGTACACGCATTTCATTCGACCTCAATTACCGCGCTTCTTTCTGGAAAGGACGCGACAAGGAGTTGCGTGAAAGCTTTACCGAAATTGCTTCAGTAGCTGACATCCTGATTGGAAACGAAGAAGATTTCCAACTTTGTTTGGGGATTCAAGGTCCTGAAGCAGGCGGAAAAGGAATTGAAGCCGAAATTGACGGGTTCAAAGGCATGATTAACCGCGTAAAGGAAGCTTTTCCGAATGCTTCAGTTTTTGCAACCACACTTCGTCAGGTGATAAATGCCAACGAACACCTTTGGGGCGCCATTATGCTCGAAGGCAACGACTGGCAGGTAATTGAACCACGTAAAATCACCGTTCTCGATCGCATTGGCGGTGGCGACGGTTTTGTGGGTGGTTTACTTTATGGTATCCTAAAAGGTTGGGAACCTAAAAAATGGCCACAATTTGGCTGGGCAACCGGCGCATTGGCAACCACTTTCCTCACCGACTACGCCCAACCTGCCGATGAAGATATGGTTTGGAGCATCTGGGGAGGAAATGCGAGAGTGAAAAGATAAGGAAGCCTCCCCCATCCCCCTCCGAAAGAGGGGGCTAAAGCGGCTTCATGATGAAGAAAATCTATTGAATAACGAACTAAATTCCTCCCCTTTGGGGAGGTTAGGAGGGGCTGATATGTTATATTACGAAATAGGTTCAGTGAACCACGAACTAAGCGCCGAAGACCTGAAAAAAGGTTTGTTTGAAGCTTTGGAAAAGATGGGACCAAGGAAGAAAGTTCTCGCAATTCCGCCGGATTACACCCGTTTGCCAAGTCGCGCCGGAGAGCTGACCGAAATGACCTGGCAGTTTTATGGCGATGCCTTGACTGATGTGCTTCCGGCTCTCGGAACACATTCGCCAATGACCGACCACCAAATTTCGAACATGTTCGGTTCCATGCCTGCATCGCTCATTCGCGAACACGACTGGCGTAATGATGTGGTAACCGTAGGAACAGTTCCTGCCGAATTCGTAAAAGAAGTTTCAGGTGGAGCAGTTGAATTTCCATGGCCTGCACAAGTTAACAAGTTATTGATTGAGGGAAACTTCGATCTGATTTTATCTATAGGGCAAGTGGTTCCTCATGAAGTGGTGGGAATGGCCAACTACAATAAAAATGTTTTCGTCGGAACCGGCGGCGTGGAAGGCATCAATAAAAGTCATTTTATCGGAGCAGTTTTCGGAATGGAAAGGATGATGGGACATGCAGATACGCCCGTACGCCGCATTTTCAACTATGCTTCGGATAATTTCACCAACCACATGCCAATTATTTATGTGCAAACCGTGGTCGGATTGGATAAAACCGATGGAATAATCAAAACACGCGGATTGTATATCGGCGACGACTTTGAAGTATTCGACAAAGCAGCCAAACTGGCTTTGCTGGTCAACTTCGAGATGCTGGACAAACCGCTGAAAAAAGTGGTGGTTTACCTTGATCCAACCGAGTTTAAAAGTACCTGGCTGGGTAACAAATCGGTTTACCGTACCCGAATGGCTATTGACGATGACGGCGAATTGATCGTTTTAGCTCCGGCGTTGAAAGAGTTCGGCGAAGACAAGGAAATAGACCGGTTGATCCGCAAATACGGTTACTTCGGAACTCCGGCAACTTTGAAATCCAGCGACGAAAACGAAGAACTGCGCAACAACTTGAGTGCTGCTGCTCACCTCATTCACGGATCTTCGGAAGGACGTTTCAAAATTACTTATTGTCCCGGAAAAGGCACAGAAAACCTGACTCGGGCAGAAATCGAAAGCGTAGGTTTTAAATACGCCGACATTGACGAAATGACTGCCAAATACGATCCGGCCAAATTGCGCGACGGTTACAATACAATGCCCGACGGAGAAGAAATCTTCTACATTTCCAATCCGGCCTTGGGCTTGTGGGCATTTAAAGACCGGTTTAAATACTAAGAAGCCCCTCTAAATCTCCCCGAAGGGGAGACTTTGGGTTACCATGAAAATGAAGAAAATAGTTAATAATAGCGCTGACCTAAAGCCCCTCCTACGGAGGGGTTGGGGAGGCTTGGATTCCGTAAACTGGGGAATAATTGGCTGTGGAAACGTTACCGAGCTGAAGAGTGGTCCGGCCTTTAATAAGGTGGAACATTCCGGATTGGTCGCAGTGATGCGCCGAAATGCTGTTTTAGCTGAAGATTATGCCAAACGGCATGACGTGCCGAAATGGTATTCGGACGCCAATCAACTGATCAACGATCCTGAGGTTAACGCTGTTTACATTGCTACCCCGCCTGATACACATGCTTCGTATGCTATTGCTGTTATGCAAGCCGGAAAACCGGTTTATGTGGAAAAACCTATGGCCCGAAACTATCAGGAATGTCAGGAGATGATCCGTGTATCTGAAGAAACCGGCATGCCTTTGTTTGTAGCTTATTATCGCAGGTCGTTGCCCGCTTTTCTGAAAGTAAAAGAGTTGATTGATAATGGAATCATTGGGAAACCGCTGACGGTAAATGTTCGCCTGCATAAATCAGTACCTGACCGCGATTTAAAACCTGAAACTCAATTCTGGCATGTGAATCCGGAGATTGCTGGTGCCGGATATTTTTACGATCTGGCTTCGCATCAGTTCGACTACCTCGATTTTGTGTTCGGACCAATTACTGAAGTCACAGGAATAGCCAAAAACATTGCCGGACTTTATCCGGCAGAAGATACCGTTTCTGCTGCTTTTGCGTTTGATTCGGGAGTAAGCGGAACCGGGAGTTGGTGTTTTGTTGTCCCAAAAGGAAGTGAAGAAGATATCATTGAAATTACCGGAACAAAAGGAAAACTTAGCCTCTCCAGTTTTCAGCACGGCGATGTTAAACTGACAACTCCGGAAGGAATGGTAAGTTTCAGCTTTCAAAATCCTGAAAATATACAACACAATCTTATTTCTCAGGTTGTTAAAACATTGCGAGGAGAAAGCGAATGCGTGAGTACCGGAAAATCAGCCGCCAGAACCAGTTGGGTTTTGGAAGAGATAGTCAGAAATTATTATATTAAAGTTCAAATAACCAATATTCAATAACGAAAAACCAATATCCAAATTCAGACAAACCTTGAATTTGGAACTTGAAATTTGGAACTATGAAAATAGTAATTGACAATAAAATCCCTTATATCCGTGGCGCATTCGAAGGAGTGGCCAAGGTCGTTTACCTCCCCGGTTCAAAAACCACTCCGGAAGTGGTAAAAGATGCCGATGCGATTGTAACCCGAACCCGCACCATCTGCAATGAAAAACTGCTGGCAGGTTCATCGGTGAAATTCATTGCAACTGCAACCATTGGCTACGATCACATCGACACCGAATATTGCGATGCCGCCGGAATTAAATGGACTAACGCACCGGGCTGCAACAGTAAATCAGTAGAACAATACATTGCTTCAACCTTGATGGTTTTGGCTGAACGGAAAAATCTGCAATTGAAAGAATTGTGTATAGGCATAGTTGGAGTTGGAAATGTGGGCAGCAAAGTGGCCCGTGTTTCCGATCTTTTGGGGATGAAAGTACTGCTTAACGACCCTCCGCGGGAACGCGCTGAAGGTTCTGCCGCCTTTGTTAGCCTGAAACAGATAATGGATCAAGCAGACATCATTACCCTGCATGTTCCGCTGAAGATGAAAGGTGAAGATGCTACTTTCCATTTGGGATCCGGAGAATTTTTCTCCGGATTAGTTCGCAAACCCATTTTAATCAACTCCTGCCGTGGTGAAGTAGTTGATACATTGGCTGTAAAAGAAGCACTCAAAAACAATCAGATTTCAGGATTTGTATGCGACTGCTGGGAAAATGAGCCAGATATCGATCTGGAATTATTGGCGATGACAGAGATTGCAACTCCACACATTGCAGGTTATTCGAAAGACGGGAAAGCCACCGGCACACAGATGAGCGTTCATGCCATCAGTCAATTCTTTGGCCTCGGATTGGAAAATTGGCGACCTTCTGAAGTGGAGCAACCGGAAAATCCTGTTTTTGAACTGGATGGTACGGGATTGAGCAATGAGGAAATAATCTCCAAAGCCATTCTGAGCACCTACGATATCCGGAATGACGATCAGACTTTCAGGAAAAATCCCGCACAGTTTGAGCAATTACGGGGTGATTACCCAACCAGACGGGAGTTTCCGGTGTTTACTATTGTTCTGAAGAATATGCCTGAAGGAACTTTGGACATTCTGAAAAAATTAGGATTTAATATTTAACCACAGAGAAAACAGAGGAAAAACAGAGATAAAACAGAGATAAAATTTCTCCGTTTTCTCTGTTTAAACTCAGCGAACTCTGTGGTTACAAAAGCGAACTTATGGAAGACAACAAATTAACCGAACAAATCATCGGATGTGCAATCAAAGTCCATCGTGCTTTAGTACCAGGACTTCTGGAATCAGCATATCAGGAATGTTTGCTTTATGAATTAATGAAAGTCGGATTATTTGTTGAAAAAGAAAAACCTCTGCCTCTGGTGTATGAAGAAGTCAAACTTGAATGCGGTTATCGAATTGATTTGCTGGTTGAAAAACAAGTTGTTATTGAGATTAAGTCAGTTGAAACTCTAAATAATGTTCATACAGCACAGGTACTAACTTATTTAAAGCTCTCTAATTGCAGAATTGGCTTACTGATAAATTTCAATGTAACCCAACTTACGAACGGTATAAAAAGGTTATACAATAAATATTATTCAGAACTACTCATTTAACTCTGCTTAATCTCTGTTATCTCTGTGGTTAAAAGAAATTACAATCATTCAAACAATACAAAATGAAAAAATTAGCAGACATTGGATTGATCGGGTTGGCCGTGATGGGCGAAAACCTGGTGTTAAACATGGAAAGTAAAGGCTACACGGTGGCCGTTTTCAACCGCACCACCGCCCGTGTTGACGAATTTATGGCTGGCCGTGGCGCTGGCAAAAATTTCATCGGAGCTCATTCGATTGCTGAATTGTGCACTTCACTGGAACGTCCGCGCAAAGTAATGATGCTTGTTAAAGCCGGACAGCCGGTGGACGATTTCATTGAATTGATTATTCCTCATCTGGAACCCGGAGACATCATCATAGACGGTGGAAATTCGCATTTTCCGGATACGATTCGCCGTGTCAAATATGTTGAAAGTAAAGGTTTTCTGTACATCGGAACCGGCGTTTCAGGCGGTGAAGAAGGCGCTTTGCTCGGACCATCCATCATGCCCGGCGGATCGCCTGCCGCATGGCCAGCCGTGAAAGACATTTTTCAGGCTATTGCGGCCAAAGTGGATGACGGGACACCTTGCTGCGACTGGGTGGGTGAAGGCGGTGCGGGCCATTTTGTGAAAATGGTTCACAATGGAATTGAGTATGGTGATATGCAGATTATCTGCGAAGCTTACCAGTTGATGAAAGATATGTTGGACATGAACGCCGACGAAATGCACGAAGTTTTCAAAAAATACAATGAAGGCGACCTCGATTCGTATCTGATTGAAATTACCCGCGACATTTTGGGATTCAAAGATGAAGACGGCGAACCCATGGTTGAAAAAATCCTTGACACTGCTGGTCAAAAAGGTACCGGAAAATGGACAGGTGTAGCTGCTCTCGATCTTGGAATTCCACTGACTTTGATCGGGGAATCGGTTTTTGCACGCTGTTTATCTGCTCAAAAAGACCTACGTGTTGCAGCTTCAAAAGTAATCAGCGGACCGGTGGTTGACAAAACTATCGACAAAGCTCAGATGATTGCTGATTTGAAGGATGCTTTGTTCGGCGCAAAAATCATTTCGTATGCACAAGGTTACAACCTGATGATGGAAGCCGCCAAAGAATATGGCTGGAACCTGAATTACGGCGGCATTGCCCTGATGTGGCGAGGTGGCTGCATCATCCGCTCACGGTTCCTTGGAGACATAAAAAAAGCGTTCGACAAAAACCCTGCTTTGCCCAACCTGCTGCTCGACCCTTATTTCAAAGAAATTGTTGAAAAAGCTCAGGCCGGATGGCGCCGTGTTTGTGCCACTGCACTCACCAACGGAATTCCTGTTCCAGCTTTGACTTCGGCGCTTTGCTATTTCGACGGATTCCGCAGCGAACGTTTGCCGGCCAATCTGTTGCAGGCCCAACGCGACTATTTTGGCGCTCACACCTACGAACGAACCGACAAACCTCGTGGCGAATTCTTCCACACCAACTGGACCGGACGAGGTGGCGATACGACTTCAAGAACGTATGTGGTATAGAAGCCCCCTCCAAACCTCCCCCACAAGGGGAGGCTTAAAAAAGCCGCTTTTCTGAAATGGGGAGCGGCTTTTTAGTTCTGATCCGATGACTGGAGTTCATCGGATCAATCCAGAAATGACTTTTACTTTAATTCAACTCGTATTTCATTTATGAAATTTACCAAATGATCAAACAATTTATCAAGCAAGGCAATATTATCAGGCATAAATGATGTTTTATTCCTTTTAACAAGATCTTGATAAAAAGCCAGAAAATTATCCTGAATTTGGCCAGACAAACTGACAATTCTATTGAAATCTATCGATTCAAAATCATATTTAAATAAGTGATCATACCGAGGACGATAATTAAACAGAAAATAGTGAAACTCAACAAAAAAATCAACATGTTCGAGAATCTTATCTGTTTCATGGAGGTACTTTTCAAGAGAAATAGTATTGCTTTCTTCGAGAAGTATATGTGATAAACATTCCATTTGCAATTGCAACTTTATTGGAGTTTGATGAATTCCAGGCAAATATTTCATGAGTTCTTCATATGCTTCAAGTTTTTTCTGTAATATGTATAAGTTTTTATTCTCCTCACTCGAATTTTTACTAAGCAGATAGGTAATATATCCAAGGATGATTACACTATATATGGAAATAATAGGTGAAATAATTCCACCAATATAAGCTCCAAAATTTCCCCAATCTGAAATACTTGAAGAAATATTAAATGATTTAAACTTCAACCAAAAATAAAAAATAGGGATAATTAAAGAAATAAGCATAACTATGCCAATGGTGATAAATAAAGTTCTTCTTTTCATAGGTTCATTTTTTCCCGTGGCACAAAATCAAAACCATTACCAATTAAATACAGGTCGTTCATTTCGTAAAAGTTGATGTTTTTCAGAGGAATAAATTTAGAGAATAATTTTGATAAGTCACCCGCTCAATAGCAAAGAGATGCCCAATTTTTACTGATCCGATGAACTCCAGTCATCGGATCAGGGTATCAAGCCCAATTCCTTGGCTAATTCGCGATTAATGAGCTTGCCTTTTCGTCCGCAGTAGTAATCACGGTACGACGAGAATTCCCAATCTTCAGGATTTCGGACAAGCCTGTCGTTCACCGGATTCTGGTGTACATAGTTAAAGCAAATATTCAGGTAATTGTTATCGGGTAAATCGATGTTTCCCATCATACCAAAATGTGTATCAAAATATGCCGGAGCAAATTCGGGTTCGGTCAGGCAAAGGGCTTTGGTATGTTGCTGAAACAATGATCCGTGCTTTTGGAATTGCTTATTGATTGCTCGAGTGTATGATCGCAGCATAATGGCTATTGAGTCGTTCAAAGTATGCAATTTTGCAATATTCGGAGAACTCATCCGATGACTGGAGTTCATCGGATGAGTAAACTCTACTTCACTATTACTGATCCGATGAGCCCAAGTCATCGGATCAGGCGCATCTACCATCAGATTACGTACTTCAATCTGTTCATTCACTACCTCGATCATGAGGTGAAAATGTGTTGGCATAAGGCACCAAGCCAATATATCGGCGTGAGGCTGAATACTTTTCTGGATTTTACCGAGAAAAAACAGGTAGTTCTCGCGATTGAAAAATATAGTCTGCGAATTATTTCCGCGGTTAAATACATGATAAATTTGGCCGTTTGCGAAATCCATGATGTGGTTTTGTCTTCAATTTAACACTTTTTTCCGAATAAATTATTGGTAATCTAATTTACTTGAATGTCTGACTTGCTTTTATCAGGTATAGATGTTAAATTCGTCACACAATCCTTTTATTACCTCAGGTTAACGCCAAAAACCACACTCATGAAAAAAACATTTTTCCTGATATTCAACTTGTTCACAATTATCACAGCCTTTGGACAGCTTCAGCTTAAAGCCCCGGGAGTGAAATGGGACGAAAGCTATAGCTTTGATCAGTCCAACGTGTTTCAGGTTGAAGCATACGCCAAAGGAAATGAATTAATGCGAACTATGCATTTCAAAACCTATTACCAATCGACTGGCAATAACTTTGTTACCAAGTTGGTTACCGAAACAAAAGGTACTGGCATGGAAACCATTTTAGACAAAATCAACGAAGTTGCCATTCAGATTTGGGGTGAAGGGGGAGGCGCTGAACCTTATTACAACGCCGGAGCTTTTAAATATCCGGCAGAACAGGACCTAAAAAAACTTGATATTTTGCCGACTTCGGAAATAAAAGACATTTTAGGCTATTCATGTAAAAAATATACCTATACCTATAAAAAGATTTTTGGTGAAGTCTGGATCACTGATCAGATCACACTGTCCAATGATGTGGGAGTTTTTCGTGCCGCGAAAATGGCAGCTATACACAATACTCTTTCGGTTGGAGGATTTGTAATGGAAATGACTACTGAAGATGCCAAAGGCGGCAGGACACTAATGAAAACTGTTTCACTTAAGAATTCAGAAAAATACACCATTGATTTGAAGGGAGTGAAAATGAATACCGCGATAAACAAGGTAAATTATTACACCTTTTGATACTTGGTAGATTTCCAATTGCAGTATTATTCAAAATAGAAAACTGCAATTTCAGTCTGTTAAAATGGATTAATCTGGTCCTACGTTAATTTCTTAAGTCTGGAATATGAAAGTAAATAGAATTTCCTTGCTGATGTTTTCAGTTTTATTTCTTCTGACTGCGCATACAAAAATGTTGGCGCAATCAATTGAAGAAAAAAGCACCAGCCTGGAAGCTACCTTTCCAGTTATCGATAAGCTATTCAGCAACTACGCCAAACAAAATCACTTTCCGGGTCTGGTCTATGGACTTGTTGTGGATGGGAAACTGGTTCACAAAGGCAGTATTGGCTACTCTAATCTTTCCAAAGAAACATTAGCCGACAATAATACTGCTTTCCGGATTGCTTCGATGACTAAAAGTTTTACGGCAATGGCTATTCTGAAACTTCGCGACGAAGGAAAACTGAAACTCGACGATCCGGTTTACCTGTACATCCCGGAAATGAAAGATCAAAAGTATCTGACCAAAGACGCTGCTCCGGCAACTATTCGGCATCTGCTCACGCACGGAGCCGGATTTCCGGAAGACAATCCATGGGGAGATCGACAATTGGCGCGGACTGAAGAAGAGCTGACTAAGTTGATTAAAAATGGAATTTCGTTCTCCAATAATCCCGGAATGAAATATGAATACAGCAATCTGGGTTTTACGATGCTCGGCCTCATCATCCGAAAAGTTTCCGGTCAATCATACCAAAATTACATCACCAAAAATATTCTGGAGCCGTTAGGAATGACTCATACCTGGTGGGAATATTCCAAAGTTCCGGAAAAAGAACTGGCACTTGGATACCGTTGGGTCAATGGAAATTGGTCAGAACAACCCTTGCTTCATGATGGAATTTATGGCGCTATGGGTGGAATGATCACTTCTCTGGAAGATTTCAGCAAATACCTGTCGCTTCATTTATCGGCATGGCCACCGCGGGATGACGAGGAAAAAGGACCTGTAATGCGAAGTTCAATTCGCGAAATGCACTTTCCCTGGAATTTGAACTATCTAAGTTCTCAGGTAAAAAAATACGATGGTAGCCTGTGCCCCACTGTTTCTGCCTATGGTTATGGCCTGGCCTGGGCTAAGGATTGTGAAGGAAAAGTATTTATCAGTCATGGAGGTGGATTACCCGGTTTTGGCAGCAACTGGCGAATTATGCCCGATTATGGTATCGGGATTATTTCGTTGAGTAACCTGACTTATGCTTCAGCCGGAAACATCAATGCAAAAGTTTTGGAAACTGTTGTGCGATTGGCCAAACTCCAGCCCAGACAATTGCCTGTTTCACCCATTTTAAATCAACGAAAAAAAGAATTAACAGCCTTACTGCCTGACTGGGAAAATCCTGAAAAAACCGGAATTTTTGCAGAGAGCTTCTTTATGGATTATTTCATTGATTCACTAAAAAAAGAAGCTGCTACCATTTATTCCAATGCCGGAAAGATTACTCAGATTAGGGAGTTCATCCCTGAAAATAACCTTCGTGGTTTCTTTATTTTGGAGGGTGAAAACAGTAATATCGAAATCAGCTTTACACTGACTCCAGAAAATCCACCATTAATTCAGGAGTATAAGATCCGGGAAAGGGCAAAAAGGAAATAATTCCAAAAACGCATATCTTATTTTTTTGCCTTACTCACCCGATCAACCAAATAAACAATCGAATGATGCGAAACTCCGGAATGCAGACTTAATCCAATTTCGCAGGTCCGGCTGTTGGAATAACCGTTTTTAACTTCTGTCGGAAGCTGCATTTTCAGGTCACGCAAACCATGCTCATTGAGTTCAGGGAATGAAAATCCGCGATCGCCTGCAAAACCACAGCAGTTGGTTACAGGTACAATCACTTTTACAGCGCACTTTTCGGCCAGTTTTACCAGTTTTTCTTCAAGGCCCATTTTCTTCATGCTGCACACCGGAAACACCGTAATGGTTTCCTGAACCGGGGTAATTTCCAGATTGGTAATCAAATGGTCAAGGATAAATTCAACCGGTTCGTATAGTTTCAGCTCCGATTGCATGTTCTCTTTCATCGTAAACAAGCATGGACTCATATCGCACAAAACCGGATATTTGCCATTTTCACTGGCTTTGAGTAAAGCCCATTCCAGTTCGTTCGACTTTTTTTGCCCGGCTTCGGTGTATCCTTTGCTCGAAAAAGCCATTCCACAGCACAAACTGTTCAGGTTTTCCGGATAAATGACCTCGAAGCCACCTTTATTCAGCAATTCCAGCATCTTCGCTGAAAGCTGTTTTTCTTTCCGATGCTCTTTCGAAACGCCCATCGCGCGGTTGATGCACGAGGGGAAATAAACGACTTTATTTGCTGATTTCAGCCCTTGATTGGTGTTGATTTTCTTTGCTCCCCGTGGCATATATTCATTCCAAAGCGGAATGTTGTTTCCTGACAGTTTTCTCATTCCCACTGAAATGCTTTTCATTAAAGAATTTCCAAAAATGGAATGGAAGAATCCGACAGTCGAAAGTGCTGTGCGAACAGTGGCGGTGGTCCCGGCCATCCGGTCTGCAATCCACACAGCGCGTTTTTGGTTTTCTCCAATAACTTCAGTGCGCAGGTTTTTCACCAACTTGCCGGTATCAATTTTGACCGGACATGCTGTAGCACACAAGCCATCGGTGGCGCAGGTTTCATTTCCGGCGTATTGATAGGCTTTAGCCAAAGAGGCTGCAATATGCGGTTCGTGTCCGCTTTTTGCCAGACTGGCCATTTCGCGGTAAACCACAATGCGCTGGCGTGGCGTCAGTGTAAGTTCTGCCGAAACACAAGTCGGCTCACAAAAACCACATTCGATACATTGGTCAATTTTTTCACTGGCAGCCGGAATCGGTTTCAGGTTCTTCAGGTGTGCTTCCGGATCGTTGTTCAAAATTACTCCAGGATTGAGTAAGTCTTTGGGGTCGAAAATGCGTTTGATGCGTTTCATCAGTTTATAAGCTTCGCTTCCCCACTCCATTTCCACAAACGGAGCCATGTTCCTACCTGTGCCATGTTCAGCCTTGAGTGAGCCGTCGTATTTCGAAACTACCATCTCCACAACATCGGCCATAAACCGGCTGTATCGCTCAATCTCGGAGGCTGTACCAAAATCCTGGGTAAACACAAAATGAAGGTTTCCTTCCAACGCATGACCAAAAATCACCGCTTCGCGATAGCCCCATTTTGCAAATAAGCGATGTAAATCGAGCGTTGCTTCGGCCAAACGAGGTACGGGGAAAGCCACATCTTCAATAATTACCGTTGTCCCGGTTTTACGCATGGCGCCTACTGAAGGGAAAAGTCCTTTGCGAATTTTCCAGAACAAGGCACATTCTTTAGTATCATCAGTAAACTGAATCGGAATCTCAGCGGGAATGGACTGAACTTTTTCAAGAATTTCGGCAATTTGTATTTTCAACTGTTCGTATTCTGTGGCGCGGGTTTCCACCAGAATGGCGCTGGACGCTGCACTCAGGATTTTCAGGTAAGCCGGCATCCCGGCCTGATCTTCCACCGATCGCAATCCGGCGCGATCCATCAACTCGACTGCTGCAACCGGAGCCGATTTCAGCAGTGAAACGGCCTGACAGGCTTTTTCAATATCCGGAAAAATCATCAGCGAACTGGCCCGGAACGGATGCTCAATCACTGTTCGGTAGGTGATTTCAGCAATAAAGCCCAGCGTTCCTTCAGAGCCAATCATCAGGTGCTGAATCACCTCAAACGGATCGGTAAAGTCGACCAAAGCATTCAGGCTAAAGCCTGTTGTATTTTTCATTTTGAATTTTCGGGCGATGCGGGCCGAAAGCTCATCATTGGCCTTAACCTCCGTAACCATGTTCTGAATCTCCTGAACCAACTGCGAATGGGTTTGCCGAAATAGCTCTTTGCTTTCATCGCTGGCTGTGTCGAGTACCGAACCATCGGCCAGAATAATACGCATCGTATCGAGCGTTTTATATGAATTTTCAGCAGTTCCGCAACACATGCCGCTGGCATTATTGGCTGCAATTCCGCCAATCATGGCCGCATTAATGGAGGCAGGATCGGGACCGATTTTTCGCCCGAAAGGAGCCAGCAGAACATTCACTCTTTCACCTGTCAAACCAGGCTGCAATTTAATTTTCAGTCCATAAGCTTCTATACTGAATTTTTTCCAGTGGTTTCCGGCAATGACCAATACAGAATCGGAAATGGCCTGGCCCGAAAGGCTGGTTCCGGCAGCGCGAAAAGTTACCGGAATATCCAATTTCGAACTTTCCTTTAGGATTAACGAAATTTCATCTTCGTTTTTGGCCTTGATCACCATTTTTGGAATCAGCCGGTAAAAACTGGCATCGGTACCAAAAGCAAGAGTATAAAGAGGATCGTGGAAGATTCTTTTTGAATCAATGGTGGATATCAGTTGTTGATAAAGTTGCTGGTATTTTCCGGTGAGCATGATTAGGATTCTGGTAATGCGTCTATATTTTTAGCGTTTAATGGAGTCACTATACTTTTACCAATATTGGCTTCAATCTCTTTACGTGTATTGCCAACAATAGAACCGCCTCGGGCAGCTACACGTCGGTTATCAGCTAGTGTTTTCGGCTTGTGTTCCTTCGATATTTCGGTAGTGGTAGCCTCAGCAAGCGTGTTAAGCGCTAATTCGAGATTAGTCATATTATCGCGCAGACTCTCTTTTTTTAATCCCTTGAATTGCTTGTATTGTTTGGTTGTCAATCCCGACCTACCATGTGTTATGATATCGGTTAAGTTAGCATATTCCTGACCCTTTTTAACCCCACGTTGCTCCCATTCATCTGTAAGCTCTTTGCGAACTTCAATGCTTTTAAGGCGTTGATTGATCCAGTTTGTAGAGTATCCTTTCCGATGGTAATATTCCAGCATACGATCAATTCCTTGTTCAGGATCGTCCATTTCATCCAAACGCTCACGGGCAATTTCAGCAAGCCACATCTTAAACGGCTCTGCTTTAGGTGATGGGATTGATTGAATAAGCCGGAAAAGTTGTTCTACATCAGCCACATCGCTCATGCGCATTTTTCCATCCGGAGCTTCCATTTTCAAAGCGTTACAATTTGTAACGGTTTGATTTCCCTCTGCCAACAATCTCTTTTTCAATACTCTCCAATAAACTTGTGGATTGGGGCTATCTGTCAATACTCTGACAACATCAACAATAGATACATACCATTTTTCCTGGTCGTTGTCCCAGACGGTACGAACTTTTTTATCCTCAAATAACTTTAGTGCGTTTTGCTTGGTCATATTAGATAAAATAATAGAAGTTGATTGAATTGGTTGTAACAACTACTAATATAGCGATTTTAGCCGGAAATTATGGGATAATATCCAGGGATTCCATCTTTCTAAAAAAGAGATGGAATCCTAATCTATACTAAATCTTCCATTTCGGATCCAATGCAGAAAGCCCCATTCCCGGCTGATCAATCAAAGTTACCTTTCCCTTTACGACCTGAACACCCTGATACGGATCGTTTGAAATCAGTAAATTACCATCCAGATCGGCCCAGTCACATTTAGACGACAACTGTGCCGCAGCCGAAACTGCACACGATGTTTCGGTCATACAACCGATCATCACCTTCATGTCCAGAGATCTGGCAAGTGTAAGCATTTGATGCGCTTCGCGCATGCCGGTACACTTCATCAGTTTGATGTTGATGCCGTTATAAATCCCGCTGGCTTTTATTACATCAGGCAGTCGTTGCACAGATTCATCGCCAATGGTTGGTAACGGACTGTGTTCTGTCAACCAGGCCATCTCATCAACCGAAGTTTTAGGCATTGGTTGTTCAACAAAAACCACTCCTTTTTCCTTCAACCAATGAATCATGTCGAGCGCCATTTGTTTGTCCGTCCAGCCCTGATTCACATCCACGCATAGTGGAACACTGGTAACCGAGCGAATAGTTTCAATCATTTCGCGATCGGTTTTTTGCCCAAGTTTGACCTTCAGAATTTTATACGGTGTGGCCTCGGCAACTTTCTGCCTGACCACTTCAGGAGTATCAATACCGATGGTAAACGAAGTATTTGGCGTATCTGCCGGATCAAATCCCCATATTTTGTACCAGGGTTGTCCCATCAACTTACCAACCAAATCGTGCAAGGCAATGTCAACCGAAGCTTTTGCAGCGCAGTTTCCGGGCATAACCGAATCAACGTACTTCAGAATATCATCCATCTGAAAAGTGTCATTAAACTGGCTTAAATTCAACGATCCCAGAAATTTGGTAGCCGATTCAATGCTTTCACCCAAATAAGGAGGCATCGAAGCTTCGCCGTAACCTGTAACACCTTCAAACTCCAGACTGATCAACACATCAGGTGTTGTTTTGCGTGAACTGTTGGCCAAAGTAAAAGTATGCCTCAATTGAAGTTCGTATGGGATGAAACGTAAAATCAATCCTTTTCCTGAAGTTTTAGACGATTTTTTTTTCACAGCAGCAAATATGGTTTCAGCACCGGCTAACCCGGCCAAAGCTGTCAATCCGGTGGTTCGTATAAAATTGCGACGTGAAAGCCCCTCCCCGACTCTCTCCGAAGGAGATAGCCTCTCCCCAGCCCTCTCCAAAGGAGAGGGAGTAGAATCGCTCTGAATATGTTTTTTCTGAATATTAGTCATGATTTTCTATTGAGTGTTAATATTATTATTTTATTGTTCTCATTCTATTGGCTTTTTAGGTCCTCCCTTGTGGGGAGGATTTAGGTGGGGCTTCTTTAGGGGAGGCTATACCACGGATGATCCTTCACCAAAGAAATTCCTTCCGTATTTAATGAATTCAAAATCCGGCCGGAAGCCACAAGTTTTTTCTTTAAAGCCTCACTATATACCGGATCATTCGGATCGAGACTGTTTATGCGCACCAGGCCTGATGAATGAATAAACTTCCCATTTCCCATGTACAAACCCACATGGGTTACCCTTTGGGCATTGCGTCCGAAAAACAATAAATCACCCGGCAGAAGTGTCTCCATCTTATTAAAATCAGGATGTTCGCCGTATCGGACTTGCTGAGAAGCATCGCGTGCCAGAATAATACCCTGCGAATAATAGGAATTTTTGGTAAATCCTGAACAATCAACGCCTTTTGATGAAGTTCCACCCCACAAATAAGGAGTTCCCAACATTTGCCGGGCAATTGAAATCATGGCCTGAACATCAGGTTTCCGGGTGGACCATTCCCTCCAGGATAAACATTCCGATTTTCGAATATATCCGGTTCTTTTGTCGGGCAATCTGATTTTAAGGAATCCTTTAACCACGCCTTCCACCTCAAACAAATCGCCTAATACAAGGTCGGTAACGGTACTGCCTTTTCGGTTTGGCGAATCTAAAGCTTTCCCGTTGATGCGTTTAAACACAAAGCGATCCGATTTCTTCCATTGATCCAATTCATCCGAAGTAAGACTTACGAGCCCATTTCCTTCCATCCAGCCCAAATACCGATCGGGTGTTTGAACATGATACCATCCATTCAACGATTCAAGCACTTTAAGCGGAGTTCCCATCAAGGCCTGAGAAACCATTTCTGCCGCATGATCAGGCTGTGAGCGCAGGTTAATTACTGAAAGAGTAACCAATCCCCACACTTTTCCTCCTAAATTGGAATCAGGCAAAAGCTGAATGGAATCAGTAAACTGGATATGTTTTTCTTTCAGCAATTGGATGATCTGCCTTTTCCCTTCCGGCAAATCGGTTTTTCCACTTATTACAATAATTGATTTGGTGGTGTCTTTCAACGTAATATCCAAAACAGCTATCCGTTTATCAGGAACCAGTTGTTTTTGAATATCCTGTATTTCAATTTGCAAAGCTTTATAATTGGGAACCTGTGCCCATGCTGTTGTGCAAACCAGCAATAACAAGGCGATATAAGTACAGATTTGGCGATAATAAGGATTCATATAATTTAAAATAAGGTATTATTTGATGGTAAAAACATTAGACCTGACCGATTCTACCTGATCGTCGTTGAGCGCGGTTACAAAATAACTCTTTCCTGATGTACCAGTAAACTTTTGATCGGAATTTATTTGAACAACATGAGCATTAAAAGTATTGTTTACGTCTTTATCCTTTTCGAGCAAATATAGAGCGTATTTTTTTGCTCCTGAAACAGAAGCCCAGCTCAAAAGCAACCCCGCATGACTGACAACTGGCGCTCCTACAGTGGGTGCAGTTAACTTCCCCATCACAGGCAATACCGATTTCCATACATATTTTGTTTTCAGAAAATTAAATAATTCTGTATTTTCCAAAAACCTCATCCTGAAATAGAAACACCCGTGAAGATTAGAACTTTTGCGTACTTCTTCAATTTGCCTGTCTATTTCAGAAACTGAACCATACGCCGGATAAGCAGGATCTTTAAATTTATAGGCAGCAATTCCGATCACCATCGGTACTCCCCGGGCATTGCTGTTCCAGAAAGCAGCCTGTTTGCCAAAATCGGCAACCGCATGACCGAACTCCCAGTAAATTTGCGGCGCCAGATAATCAACCCATTTATTATCGAGCCAGACAAACGGATCGGCATACAAATCTACACTATTTTCACGCCGGCCGGATGGTGAAATTCCAAACAAAACACCTGGTTTATTCGCTTTGATTAACTGACTGACTTCGGCAACCATAGTATTCACATTATCTGCCCGCCAGGTGTGAATATCTTTTCCGTTTCCATATTTTTCAAATGCTGTCTTATCGTCAAATCCAAACGGCGTAGTGGTTGACTTTGCACCTGAGGGATAAAAATAATCGTCGAAATGGATGGCATCTACCTCATAGCGTGTAATAATGTCATTTACAACAGCCATCAGATGAGCTCTTACTTCAGGCAAACCCGGATTAAAATACCGAACCCCATTGTAAGTTACCACCCAGGAAGGGCTCTTAACCGCGACATGGCTGGAAGCAAGTATGGCCGAAGTACTGCCAATCCGGTATGGATTCAGCCAGGCATGAAACTCCATTCCCATTCGATGAGATTCGTCGATCGCATATTTCAAGGGATCATATCCGGGATTCTGACCCTGAACGCCAGTCAGGTAAACCGACCACGGTTCCAATTCTGAAGGATAAAAAGCATCGGCAACCGGACGAATCTGCAAAATGACGGCATTAAAATTCAAGGTCTGACATCGGGATAACTGCATGGTAAGCTCCAGCTTTTGAGCAGCAGGATCGCTTTTTGTTATTGGCCAATCGTAATTACCAACTGTCGCAATCCACGCAGCCCTGATTTCCTTTTTATCAACCACAATTTCATCTTTAGCAGGATTAAAAGTGGAATCAGCAGAATCATCATCAGGAACTACATCGTCATCCTGACAAGACCAGGCAATGGCTCCTAAAATGAAAACAAGAATAAATTTTTTTAAATAAGTTTCGATACTCATGTTAAGTTAAAATAATGAAATAATGTCACCTATATTATTGTTCCATCATCTTGACTCACCCCGTCGCATCTTCGATGCTCTGCCCCTCTTAGAGAGTGGTGAAGACCGAACCTTCGGTCTTCGGGGTGAGTGAATTGAAAACACAACATTATATTGGTTTAATTAGTTATATTAATCCATAAGACACAATAAACCATGTCTCTAATTTTTGTATTGGATACAAGCCACCTGTCCATCCAGTGATGTAATCAGCATCTGATCTGTGCCAACAGGTGTTACTCCATTAATCAATGCATTAGACAATTTGTATTTCCAAACTACCAAATGCGTTGTTTTACTGATCGCCACTACCATTCCACTGCACGTTGGCACAAAAACTAAATCACCGCTTTCGACAATGGGTGATGGTCCGATTTCGTAGCCCAATTCAGCCGGGCAATCCCAAATCAGTTTTTGATCATTCGAAGCGGTTTCAAAAGCCAGAACATGACCTTCATTCATATTTTTGATATAAACCTGTTCACCATCAGCAGAAATTCCAATCGTTTCGCGGCACGAATATTTCCCGGAATCCCATATTTCAGCACCCGATTTGGCATCAAGTGCAGTCATACTTCGATCGGGAGCCACAATAAAGATATTGCTGTTTGCTCCAACCGGCCAAACGGCAGCAGGAGAAAGCATCCGGTTGGTATATTTTTCACGTTTCCAGAGCAAATTACCAGTTTGCTGATCGAGCGCATAGAAAGCATTGCCCCACGAGCCAAAATAAACTTTCCCGTCATATACCAGAGGTTTCGATTCTACAAAGTTTTTAACTCCGCCAAATTGCCAGATCAGTTTTCCGGTCAACAGATCAATGGCCCTGAAAATTCCTTCAGATGAGCCGATATAAACCGTTTTCCGATCAATGACAGGAGAAGCCACAATTGGTTTTTTTGTCTCAAATTTCCATTCAGGTTTGCCCGTTTTCAGGTTCAGGCAATAAATCATGTTATCGGTTGAGGCACAAACCACCAGGTTATGGCTAATTGCCGGTGTCGAGTATATTTTTCCTGAAGTTGAAAAGCGCCAGATTGCTTTACCTGAATTGCTATTAATTGCAACAATTTCGCCTTTGGTATTGGTATAAACAGCAATTTTTTCCGAAACGGTAATTCCTGTTCCGATATCGCTTTTTTCCTGAAATTGCCATTTTACCTTAACCTTTGGATATTTTGAATTGACTAAAAAATCAGGACGAGGCCATTTAATGGTGTCATTTTTAAAGTTTCTATTCCCCAGAGGCACTTTGCACCAAACCGGATTGGTTTTCAAGCCAGGTGTGCGTTCTGAATAAAATAAAGTATCGGCCGTAACTGTCGCAATATTGTATCCACCCACCTCATTTTTTGCCCGCAGATTCGAACGCCCCATTATTCCCGGAATACCTTCAAAATTAAACAGTTTATTGCTGTGCCCGTGACCAAGCAGGCTAACCTGAATATTTCCGGTTTTTAGCAGATCAATCACTTCGTACCAGTTCGATAAGGATTCGTCGAGCGGATAATGATTGACAAAAATGATGGGTTGGTCAGGATCTTTCATGTACCCAAGAATAGAATCCAAAAACACCATTTGCTCGCGGGGAACCAATCCGGGCGCCATTCGCATGTTTGGACCGCTGGCTGTTCCAATGAATAAAAAGCCATTCTTTTCGAACGAAAAACCTTCAGTCCCAAATATTCGGACGAAACTGTTATTCCCGCTTTCCGACCACTTTGAATCGTGGTTTCCGGATAAAATATAATAAGGTTTGTTCAGCTTGCTCAGGATTGATTTGGCTTCAAGCAACTCATCGTCGGAGCCAAATTCAGTAACATCACCGGAAAGTATAACCAGATCAATATCAGGTTGCTGATTGATATCATCCACCGTTCGGACAAGGTCTTCTGTTGACGTCGAGCCTCCGATATGAGTATCGGTAACGTGCGCAAAACGAAAGGTCTGCGCCGAACCAAAACCGATTTGTAAAACGAATAAGAGGAGTAGAATTGAAATACGCATTTCTTTCAGTTATCAGTTATTTTACTTTTCTGATCCAGTCGTTTATCCCTTTTCGAATCTTTTTAGCAACCCTTAACTGGAATGAGGGATCGGCGATCAGTTTTTCATCCGTTTCATTGCTCATAAAAGCCACTTCTACCAGACAATTTGGATATTCAGTCGGGCCATTCAGTGAAAAATTAAAACTGCCAATATTCCCGAAATTATTCAATCCCAACTCCAGCATCCGGTCTAAAACAGCCACAGAGAGCGACCTGAAACCGATGTAACGATAGTAGGTGCTTGTCCCTTTTACATTTGGATTTGAAGCGGCGTTGTTATGAATGCTGATTAAAAGATCAGGATTGGCTTCACGAAGCATCAATGAGCGTTCAACCATACCAAGATCAATATCATCGTTTCTGATCATAAATACAGCAGCGCCCTTTCGCTGAAGCTGTTTTTCCAATTTCCGGGCTATCTGAAGATTGCAAATTTTCTCTTCTATTCCACTTTTAACGCCGGTTGCACCAGTGTTTGTTCCGCCGTGTCCGGCATCAATTGCAATTTTCATATGCCTGAATGAAAGATGTACAGGTTGATGTTTAACCGCAATAACCAGGGCCTTTTTTTTGTACTTGATTGAATAGCCCCAATGTTGAACATGTTTCAACTCGATGGTTATCCGGAAAACGTCATCTTCAATCTGTTCATGATAAACATTTTTTATTTCTCTGGCTGTTTTTAGCTGGGTAATCCAATTCGTATTACAGGTTGCCCCATAGATGTCAACAACAATCCGCGAGGGACTGATCTGTTGAATACTTTGATAGGGAAGCCGTTCATCCAAACCAATCGTTACATAGTCATAGTTTTCGTCTCCGGATACATTCCATGAAGATGTGAGGTAATAATCAGGTCTCCTGAAATCATTCGTAAACTTCACTTGTTCCTTCGGTATAAATGCCCGATGATTTTTTGACAGGCGAACGATATAGTCATCCTTCAGACTATCAACCACCTGCAATACCACCGATGTATCAAGATAAGTCATTTTAGCTCCACCAAGCCGGTCAATTCCGGGACCATACTTCAGAAATGGCATTTGTCCCTGAGTTTTGCCAAAAAGGACCATTTCTCTCTTTAGTATCGCAATGCTGTCGTTCTGTGCAAACGAACCGGTAAAACAAACCGTTCCAAAAATAAAGACAGCAGCTTTTACAAACCCGAATGAACCAAGGAGATACTTTAATTTTTGAGAAACCATGTTGATAAAATTGCCAAGTTATTGTTTACAAATTATAAAGGCTATCAATAGTTTGATAGCCTTTATATGATTAATTACTAATAGAAGGATTAAACTTCGCCTGGCCTTTTGAAATATTTCGATTCAGCCCGTGGAATAACTTCACCTGAAAAACGTTTTGCATCCCCTTTGGTTGGGGAAACAATGATATCAGCATAGTTACCACCATTTTTCAAAGAGATTTCAACTTTTGCAGTTACGAAGGAACCTTTGCACTGCATTTCAATCTTAATATTACCTTTTTTATCGGCAACCTGCTTGTAATCAGAAACAGTTACTTTGTTTGTATGACCATTACCAGCAGGAAAACCTTGCAAGATAACGAAGTCCTTTTCGTAGGAGATAAAATTTGTAACATCAGTGTTGGTCTCAATAATTCCATTGCCAGCCTCGTAAGAATCGACTATGATTACAAAATCCTTTGCCTCAACAGCTGCAACAGCTTTTTCAAACTGCGCCTTTGCAGCTGCTTCTTTTTCGGCTTTTTTATTCTGTGCAAATGAAACAGATAGTGTGATGCATACCAGACCCATTAAAAAGAATATTCTCTTCATCAGATTTTAGTTTAATGTGATTGTGCTCATTCTGATAGCCTGATCAGCGTATTTGTCCCCAATTTTCCCATTCATGTGAAAAATATAGTTCCTCCCTTTTCCAAGCGAGAAGCCTGTTGCCGCATAATTGGTCAAAGCACCTGAGGAAGATGGATAATGCTTGAGGAGTACGCCTGCTGCATCAAAAACAACAAATACCATCCCTGTTTCGGTTCCTGACCAAACAGTACCACTCTTTACCAATTTGTATGGAATCAATTTCGAAGCTTCTTTGAAACCACATGAAGCGATATCAATGTATTTATATGGGCTGGCAGTAGTTCCAGCTCCCCTTCTGCCTTTCAGGAAAAGGGTTCCATACGGAGTCACGCCATCAGCTTTATATAAAAGATTTACAAACTGAACATGTGCAACAGTGTCAGCCCAGGCATCGGTAGCAGGAAACACATCGGCATCCTTTACAACAAATGGGGCTTCGGTCAGACTATGAATAAAGGCTGTATATTTTCCGGAGCCAACTGTAAAAGTGTTGCTGTATTGAACCACGTCTTTTGTTGTGCCTGTGTAAGCATCAACTTTTACTGTACCCTGGGGTACCACATGATATTTAGCTACACTATTAGGGAAAATACCCCCAATAGCAGTTGATACTTCCGACACGAGCAGATCATTGTATTTTAGTCTGGTAATATTCAAGGTAGTTGATGGAACTACCGGAATATCATAAACTAACCTTACCTCTGCGGATTTTGCCGGATCAATAACTGTGGTTCCAAATGTAATTTCATTGGTTTCACAGGAGGCCAGCAAAAACACTATTAAGACAGAAATTAATGCAAATATTGTTTTCATTATCAATCGTTTTAATATGATTTAAATTAATTACCTGGTGTTGTAAACCAAACCATGGAAGTTACATAGTTTTCTTTATCACCCGGAATAGGTGTTAGCTTCTGCAACGAAGGAAGGTTCCACATGTATTCGGAATTATATCTTGGACGGAGTCTGTATGCCGGCGAGCCCAGGTTGGCTGTTGCAAATTTCGTTCTTCTGTTAACCACATTAGCAGCAGGCAAATATAACCCTTTATACACCCGGTTAGGATCAGAATCCAACTTGTGATAAACCACATCACTGGTCCAGGATGTTCCGGTAGCAGGAATTCCACCAGTGCCAAGAACAAGATCATAATGATACCGGCGAAGATCATTCCAGGTGTCGAGACTCCATGGGAACAAAGCTACGTACTTTTGCATCATGATATGAGAAAGTGTGAAATCTGCAAGTGGCATACCATTTACAAACTTACTGTTCATATATTCGGTTGCAAGTGCGCTAAATCGTGCAGAAGTAATTTTATCGCCTATAACCGATGTTTGTTTGTTTTTGCTGTCTTTCACTATAGTTCCGGGAACGATCAGACGTTTAACAAAATCCATGTGTCCGGATACCCCATTTTTGAATGCAGCATATGCTTCAGCTTTTTGTCCTTTCTGAAATAAGGCTTCAGCCTTAATTAACTGAATTTCGGCATAACTGGAGAGTGGCCATGGGGCATCATCACGATAAAGCCATCGGCCTGTACCAGAATTCGCTATGGTAGGTGCGCTGGTTGAACCCCAAAAAGTACAGGCTACTGCATTGGTTAGTCTTGTACCCACAAACTTATAAGTGCCTTTCTTTATTTTTGTCTGATCAACCTGCATGGTATCTAATGTTCCAAGCAACAAAATGGCTCTTGGGTCAAGAGTTGCCGTATCGGTAACCATCTGATAAGGACTTAATCCTTCAATTGCACCTGAAGCATTGTAATTTGGAATATTTCCCGTCAATACCTGAACGATATAATCTGACTGCCCAAAAACATTGGTAAGATTACCTCTTAGTACGCCAAAGAAATTGGATGTTGTAGAAACTCCTGTTGCCTGGAAGGTAAGAGAAGCATCATCGGCAGCGCTGGCAAATGATTTATCAGCACAAATGATGGCCGAATCAAGGTATGCCACATTTTTCTTTGACATGGCTATATAGTTTCTGGCTAATACAGCATAGGCGAATTTTTTCCATTTTGCAGCATCTCCTTTATATATCAGGTCTGATGTGGTTAAAGTCGACGGGTAAATTGTTGCATCGGTCTTTTCAAACTCGGCAATGGCCTGTTTGGCCCATTTACGTACCATTGAAAAAGCATATTCCTGACTGTCGTAATTATGCGAAAGAAGACCTGGGACATAGGCATCCTTTACCGGAAGGTCGCCATGCAGGGAGGCCAGAGTGTGCCATGAATAAGCTTTAACTGTTAAACCAATACCAGCAAGTCGGTATTGTTCAAGTTCCCTGCTGTCGTTGATAATATTCTCAAGGTTCATACCCTGTAACCAGTATGACATTCTCCAGCATTCGCCCGCAGCATCGCTACCAGCAATGTAGCTGTGCGAAACACCAAAATTAGATACATAAGTTGAAGTACCGCTAAAATATTGAGAAAGCGGAGCAACCGCCCTAAGGTCATATTGTAATCCTTCGTAAGATGCAAGCACAGGACCAAGGCGAAGTACAGGATTTACCCAGTCAGGAGCATCTACGTTTTTATTCACATCCAGCCAGGTATCAGTACAAGAACTAAACCCAAGGACCAGAAGAATTATGAATGATATTAATATTTTTCTCATTTCTTTGATAATTAAAATGTTACACTTAAACCAAATGAAATTCTCCTGGGAGCAGCAATTGACATCATATCAAACCCAGCTCCGCCTGTTCCACCCAATGCTGATGAGTTAGAGTTACCTACTACATCAATTCCGGAATAGTTTGTCAGGACAACAAGGTCAGATCCGGAAACAAAAATTGTTGCAGCAGAAATAAGTTTTTTGGTGCCTGTTTCCAAAAGTTTTTTACTTAAAGAATATGAAAGTCTCAATTCCTGTAGCCTTAAATAGTTGATATCTGTCTCTATCCAGTTGGGGTCCAATCCGGCGTATCCGTATTGCAGGTCACCCAATCTTACACCAGTGGTATTTGGAGTTGGAGTCTCGGTATTTTCATAAGTATCTTTCAATACTCCGTCGAAAACTACTGGTCCTGCTTCACGCTGTGTTACCGATTCAATGCTGTAGCCATATTGCTGCATATAACGTTTTGTACCGTTAACAACTGTTGCACCGATACGGCCATCCAGTAATGCTGAAAGTAATAATCCTTTGTATCGGATTGAAGCATTAAAACCGACAAACAGTTTTGATTCACGATCACCTAAATAGCTCCATGTACCAGCTGCCAAAGGCAAACCAGAAGATGGATCAATCAGTACTTGTCCCTTGGCATTTTTCTGATAATCCAAACCAGTTAACGAAGTAATCGGGTAACCAACCATAACTCCATTCCGGATGTTTCCTGAAACCCAGGTATAAGCATTATAATATTCGGATACATTCTTTGGAAGAGAAATCACGTTACTTCCATTTTTGAACAGATTCAAACCAGCATTGACTGTCCAGTTGCGATTTTTCACAATATCGCCATCAACTCTGAACTCAACACCATTGGTCTTAAACGAACCTACGTTCATGTTATTTAAAACAAAACCAGTTGCATAACTCATCCTGAATCCGGTAATAATCTGATCTTCAGAGAATGTATTGTAATAAGTCATATCAACATTCATCCTGTTATTGAAAAGACGTGCTTCAATACCAGCTTCCCATGCTGTATTCATTTCCGGACGGAGATTTGGATTTGGTCCGGTAAAACCATAGCGGTATCCGCCATAAGATGTTGGAGCAGCTTCAAGAGCAGGATAAATGGAGAGTGGTGGCGCATCTTTACCTACCTGGGTAACCGATCCTCTAAGTTTAAGATAGCTGATAGGACCTAATTTAGTTTTTAGAAATGGAAGATCAGTAACAATAACACTTAGGTCGGCTGCCGGATAGAAATAGCTGTTGTTATTGGCAGGCAGGGTTGACGACCAGTCGTTACGTCCACGAAGGGTTAAAAATGCAAAGTTATCGTACGAAAATTCAAACGACCCGGATACACCCTGCAGTCTTCTGGTTGATGTTCTGGTGGTATTTACCAGGGTAGCAATGTCGCAGTTATTAATTGACTGGAAATCTGCTACCATAAATTTTTCACCATGAACAGACAAAGTCTTTGATGCTTGTTCAGTCTGGTGATATCCAACCTGGGCCGATGCATTGAATTTGCCGAACTCCTTTTTATAAGTTGATATAATATTGATGGTTGGATTAGAATCATTCATCTTCGATTGGTCATACGAACCCGTTCCGGTAGCAGTTGAAGACCACTGAGGATGACGAACAATTGTCATGGTAGTAGCAATGATGTCGTAACCTACTTGTGCACGGATAAGCATATCCTTAATTGGGGTAATATTTACGACCATATTGGAGATGAAACGTTGGGTTTCGTCGTAATTTCTGTTCTTGTACAGGTCAAAATATGGATTCAAAATATCCACATCTACATATCGGTTTGGATACCGAATATTTCCGGCCGGATTAAGATAAACCCTCATATCGTCAGTTACAGGCCAGTTCATGGCGCGGTACAAAACACCATTGGTACCTCTGCTGACTTTGGTATTGGTAGCATTGGCATAATTCAGCGAAGCCTCAATGTTCATCCATTTCGAAAGTTTAGCGGTTCCGGCAATAGTAATATTATCGCGTGTATAGTCTGAAGTAGCTACTATACCGGTTTGTTTTAGCGTACTTGCAGAGGCACGAAATGTCATTGCTTCAGTACCTGCTTCAAAAGAAACATTGTGTTTCTGACCTACCCCAACCTGAAATAAGTTTTTTACATTGTCATAAAATACTGTACCTGGTGCGTATTCTGCTCCCCAATGTCTGGATGTATAATAGTTTGTATTGCCATACATCCCGTTATCATATTTAGTTTGAATTTCCGGATAACGATAGGCCTGATCAAAACTGAATGAGTTGGAATATTTCACGATTCCCTTTCCAACTTTTCCTTTTTTCGTTGTAATAATGATAGCACCATTCGAAGCATCACTTCCATAGAGCGCAGCAGCAGCAGCGCCTTTCAACACGGTCATGCTCTCAATATCTTCAGGATTAATATCAGAACCACGGTTGGTGAAGTCAAGTTCCCGGGTACCTACAACCGGATCAGAACCTTGCTTTGAGGCAAGTCCGCCAATCGGATTAAAGGATGAGTTGCTCACCGGAATACCATCAATTACAAAAAGTGGCTGGTTATTTCCTGAAATTGAAGTAGCGCCACGAATAATAATGGAACTGGAAGATCCGGGAGTTCCTCCCGAATTGGAAATCTGTAAACCTGAAACACGTCCTTGCAGCGCATTCACAAAGTTCTCACGACCCGACTCAGCAATGTCAGATCCCTTTACAGTCTGAGTAGCAGCACCAACTGCCCGGGCAGGTCTTTTAATACCAAATTCACCCACAATTACTGTACTTTCCAACATTACATCAGAGGGTTCAAGCCTAACATTAATCACAGTGGATGTGCCAACGGTGACTTCCTGTAGATAGTACCCAATCGAAGTAAAAACCAGAACCTGTCCGATATTCGCCTGTATTGCATACTCGCCGGAGGCATCAGCAATAGAAGCTTTGGTCGTACCTTTAATACTTACAGTTGCGCCTATAATAGCTTCATTACTTTTTGCATCAACCACCTGACCTTTTACAGTTAGTGTTTGTGCACTGGCAGTTTGCGTGAGCATAAACCCCAACCCAATTAAACACATTAGTAAGATTGCTTTCATTTCATTTCAATTAGTTTTGGTTTTATAAAAAATTAGATTTATTAATATTAGTGGCACTAAATTAAAAATTAATTTCCAATTAACATGTGTTTTTGTAACATGTAATACCAATTTATTTTTTATGAATTTTTAATGCTTTTTAACAATTGAATATCAATCTATTACAAAACATTAAAAATGGTACTATTTTCTATAACATATCAGGAAGTACTTTAAGGATACAACAAATACTTTTTACGAAACTTTTTAAAATCAGATAGGCCTGGTTCCCATGAATCACGAATCACCTTTTCTGATTTTCCGGCTATAATTTGTTCTTTTAACGCTGTGGTTCCTGCCAGTTTATCGAAATTTCCCATCTGTTTGCTTTGTTTGTAATCGAAGAATTTATCCTTGAATGGATAAGCCTGATACAACTCCATGAGCCATTTAAGATTAATCTGGCCGGTTTTTCGGAATTCGCTGGTATCATATTTCCTTAAATCGAGCCCAAAACAAACTTTATCCTTATGAAGCGGTGTTTCGCTCATCCCTTTAATACTTGCCGGAGTGAATGAAAATTCATATTTCCCTTTCATATCCGGATTACCAAGTATTGTAAAAGGGAAATAAGTTCCCCGCCCCTGACTGATAATTGTCCCTTCAAACAAACACAGCGAAGGATATAATAGGATAGACTGCGGAGAATTCAGATTCGGGGATGGGGCAACTGGTAATACATATTTCATCGCATGAGTGTAGTTGGCGACCGGAATAATGGTTATCCGGCATTTTACCCGGTTAGTCAGCCAACCTTCGCCATTGTACATTTTAGCCAGTTCTCCGATAGTCATTCCATGGGTAATGGGTATTGGGAACATACCAATTCCTGATTTCAGTTTCATATCCAAAATAGGGCCGTCAACCGAAAAACCATTTGGGTTTGGCCGGTCAAGGATGATTAATTCTTTGTTGTTCTCAGCACAAGCCTCCATCACACGCGCAAGCAAATTGATATAAGTATAAAACCTTGCCCCCACATCCTGAATATCAAAAATCAGCAGGTCAACATCGGCCAAATCTTCTTTCGAGGGTTTACTTTTTTTGCCATAAAGCGATATTTCGGGTATTCCGGTTTTAGCATCAATACTATCGGCCACCACTGCCCCTGCGCTGGCAGTTCCGCGAAAACCGTGTTCCGGACCAAAAACCTTCACGATGTTTATTCCAAGTGTTTTGAGGCTGTCAATCAGCGAAGTTTTTCCAATTACAGAAGTTGGATTGGCAACAATAGCAATCCGTTTGCCTTTCAAAAAAGGAAGATATTTCTCTGTTTGCTCGGCCCCGGTTTTGATTCCGGTCTGAGCCTTAACAGGAAGATCAACTCTCGAATGTTTTTTAATTGGATTTCCATAGGAAATAAAATTGGAGACAATCAAAATCAGGATTGATACGCAAATTGATTTCATAAAATGGTATTTATAGAGTTAAGTAAATTTTATTCGTTAATTACCCCAATCATTGCCAAATAATTTTCGATGGGCACATAGGCCGGAATGCTGTTTCCAGAGCCTAAAGCATAGGCTTTTGATCCAGTTGATTGCAAGATTTTACGACATCTTCCCCTGATTGTTTCAGGTGTATTCCGAACGAGAAAATCCATGTCAATCCCGCCCAATATAGCAATCCGGTCGTGCCAAAGTTTATAAGCTTGTTCAACAGGCAGGATGTTATCCTCAAACGAATGTTTGGCATCGTATTTCATATCTTCAACTATATCATCAATCACTTCAGATAGGTTCCCGCAGGAATGAAGTATAGCGCATTTCTTGTTTTGATGAATAAGTTCAACTATCTTTTTGTGCCAGGGAAATACAAATTGTCGAAGCATTTCAGGAGAAAGCATGGTTTGGGTTTTAAAACCCCAGTCGTCGTTTACAATTAGTGCGCCAACAGAATCGAGAGCGCTGCATATTTCGTAAAACCTCAGCAAACGTAAGCCAACTTCATCAAAAATGTTGCCGGTCAATTCCTCATCTTCATAAATCATGAAACAAAGCCGTTCAAAACCAACCAGATCAATCACATTTTCGAGGACACCTCCGGGAGCAGAAACGATGAATTTCATTCTGTCAATCAGTTCCGGAGCTAATTGATTCAGCAATTCAAAATCTCCTTTTTCCGGATTTGGCCAATTGTACGATTCAAACGACTTCCAGTCAGTTATCGCGGAACCTTCGTTGAGTGATACGGTAGCTTTCTTTTCGGGTTCGGTGTTTTCGAACGAAAATGCGCCAAAATAGCGTGAAGGGATTGTGGCATAATCGTAACCTGTCCGGTAGAAGAACCGGATGATTGCACGAATCTGATCGGTTCGGTTATCCAACGCTGCAAACGACTCTCCATTCACATACGAAATCAGATCGCTGTTCACAAAATATTCAAAAAGCACAGGCCGGTCAGGTTTCTGTCGGCAAAGCACTTTCTCCAGTTGGTGAAAGTCGGCAGGATATTTCCGGGTTGTAATCATCTATTTGTACAACTGATATTTCTTCGACAACTGTTGAAAGGCTGCTTCATCTTTTCTCCAATAGGGCAGCATGTCTTCCACTTTCATATTTTTACTCATCAGCAAACGAATCTGGTCTGAACCACAAACTTTGTCGAACATGTCATACCGTTTTTCGGTATCGGGGCCAAAGCATTTTTTATCAGGATATAATGCAGCCATTTCCTGCATCACATAAAACTGGATTTCAGTCAGTCTGACTTTCCTATAATCAGTTAGGTAAAACTGAACACCTGAATAATTCTTTCCCTGGCCAACAGCATAAAATGGCTTCAGGAAAATGGGGCGAAACAAAACTCCCGGTAAATGCAGGTCATTCAATCGTTTGGTCAATGCTGAAGCGTCAATCGAATCTTTTGCAAAAAGCTGGAATGGAAGGGTATAACCCACTCCGATTGACATGAAACTGAATTCGCCCAAAATACCGGAAGCGGCATAATAATAGGCCGATGTGGCGTGCGGAACATGGGGTGAAGTTAATACCCAGGGAAGTCCGGTTTGATCGAATGTCATGCTTCGCTTCCAGCCTTTCATCGGAACTACGGTGAGTTTGCAGGTCTTTTTCAGCATATTTTCACCGTTTAGTAATTTGGCCAGTTCACCACAGGTAAGTCCATAGATATAAGGAATTTTAAACTGACTCACAAAAGAAATAAACTTGTCTTCGGCCAGGTTGCCTTCCACTTTTAATCCGCCAATGGGATTTGGACGGTCGAGCACAACAAATTCAATATTGTTTTCGGCAGCGGCTTCCATCGCCAAACCCATTGTGCTAATGTAGGTATAAGACCGGCAACCGATATCCTGAATATCGTAAACCAAAACATCAACTCCCTTTAGCATTTCAGAACTGGCTTTGCGGGTTTTTCCGTAAAGCGAATAAACCGGAATTCCTGTTTGCTTGTCGATGGTAGTTTCCACTTTATCTCCTGCATAAACATCACCGCGAACACCATGTTCCGGTCCGTAAAGTGCAACCAGTTTCACACCGGGAGCTTCGTTCAGAATATCGACTGTGGATTTCAATTGGGAATCTATACCGGTTGGATTGGTAATTAATCCAACCCGTTTTCCCTGAAGAATTTTGAAATCATTATCGCGCAGTACTTCAATTCCGGTTTTTACCTTTGAAACAGCAAAGGCATTCAAAATCAGGAATGATAAAAGGGCAATCAGTAAAGTTTTAGTTTTCATGATTTTTTGTATTTCATTGTTCTAAGTTTTCTCTATTCCGTCCGATTCAGATTTTCGTTCTTTTGAAACTTTATTCGCGGACGGGATCATTTCTTCCTTGGCTTATTCTACAAATATTTCATTCCTTTGGAGTTAAGCGACAAATCAACCTGACAACCTGATAACATTTACAACTCATCAATCTTTCAATTCTTCAGCTGCTTATAAATTGCCGACAAAATTTCTGTTCTCACATTTAAATCGCTGATCAGGTTATTGTTGCGTGTCGGACAAACGCGATTCGACAGAAAAATGTACAGCAATCCGCATTTCGGATCCATCCAAACAAAAGTTCCTGTAAATCCAAAATGTCCAAAACTTTCCGGGCTTACTTCCGGACATGGATAAGCGTCTGCGGGTTTCAAGGAATCAAGATTGAGTGATGGTTTATCAAAAATCAATCCCCGGCGATTTTTGTTCTGCGGAAACTGAACCCTGGTAAATTCTTTCATGGTCGCTTCACTCACATATTGTTTTCCGCCGTAAGTTCCCATTTGCAGGTACATCTGCATCAGCTTTGCCAGGTCGTTGGCCGAAGCAAATAGTCCGGCATTGCCCGATATTCCGCCCAAAACCGCAGCCGATTCGTCATGAACTGTTCCCTGCAACTGCTGAAACCGGTAATAATCATCATTTTCGGTCGGAACAATCCGGTCGCGTGAAAACTTCTGCAACGGAAGATAAGTTATCTCAAATGCTCCCAATGGCCGGTAAAAATTGGATTCTAAATACTCCTGAAAATTAATTCCTGATGTGTTTTTTACAATTTGTGGTGTAATTACCAGTGGCAAATCGCTATAAACATATTTTCCACGGGTTTTCATTGGAGTTTTTCGTATATCCCGATTTACTGTTTTCAGGAATTTATTATCCAAATAAATTCCGGGAGCTACACAGAGTGAATGTTTTTCATCGGCCTGCATCCAGTACCATTTGGGCGACAGTTTCCCGGCCAGGAGTGTTTTTTTCCAGAAACCGATAAAAGGCACAAGTCCCGACTGATGGGCATACAATTCGCGGACAGTCACATCCTCCTTATCAGAACGATGGAACACGCGGTTTTTCCAATCAGGAAAATACGTTGAAACCGGTTTGTCAAGGTCCATTTTTCCTTCATCGTACAATTGCAGGATGGCTGGCGCACCTCCACTCACTTTGGTTACCGAAGCCAGGTCGTACAAGTCACCTTTCATCGCCGGAGTGCGGTTTTCGAAAGTATGAAAACCATAAGCTCTCCTGAAAATGATCTTTCCATCCTTTGCCACCAGTACATTACATCCGGGGAAAGCCTTTTTCTCCAAAGCGTTATTCACAATCGAATCAATATCAGAATTCAATTTAGTAGATTGCATCCCGACTTCTTCAGGAATGGTGTATTTCAGGCGAACCGGTTTTTCAATATTGATTCCTGCACCTTTTGCATAGCTGGTTCCAATTTTTTCAGGGAGTTTTCCTGATGAGCCAATTCCGCCAAAAATAAGTTGCGCCGATAAGGACTGGGTCAGGCGGTCGTTGTTATAAGCCATGATCAAACCGGCAGGTTTACCCGAACTTTGTAAGCTATCCAAAACTTCAGGCTTGCAGAAATAAGCGATGACAGAAGTTTTTTCATGGTTCAAATCGGTAAGCAACTGCTCAAGATTGGTAGTTGGAGCTGAATGAATTCCTGCAATTATCAGATTGAAGCCCTTTAGTTTCTGCTTAATTTCTGCCAAATCCCGAGATGTAAAATTTGCCGGAAGATTGAAAAAATCCACCTTCAAATAATTGGTCAACATCTGCTGAAATTCTGTCGGATTGGATTCGCCGACCGAAAGAGCAGCAATTTTCAGGGTATCCAGCCGGTCGAGTGGAATCAGTTGGTTTTTGTTTTCGAGCAAAGTCAATGAAGCTTCAATTTGTTTCCGTCTTTTCAATTCAGCTTCCGGCGAATTCGAATTATTTTGCGACTGGCTGAAAACCGGAATAGCTGACCAGAAAAGAATAACTAATCCAATTTTAAATAAAAAGATTGAATGCCACTTTGATTTTAAACCGATTGATTTCATTTTCCTGAAAATTAAAATTTAGCTAAATCGTCACCGATTTTCCTGGTCAAATCCAGAAATGTATCCTGATCAACACAAACCTGGTCTAAAATATCAATTATATCGTGACTGGTAATCTTTTCAAAATCTTCCTGTCGTGGAAGTATAAAAACGCCGCCAAAATCAACCGACCCGGGACTGATCAGAATATGTTTGTTGCCGGTAGCAAAGAATTGAGTTGGCCGGTGAGCTTTTCTCGGAAAAAGGTGAATGGTCCATTTGTATCCAGCGAAAGTACACAGGGCATTCATCATGGGCTCCATCTTTTTAGGCTGCATCTTTTGAAAGTGATTGTAATAAATTTCAACCATTTTCAAGGCTTCCTCCATCGAGGTGGATTCAACTGAAATCATTTTCCGGAGATAATTATCGAAAGCCCAAACCTTAGTTTCCTCTCCCGAATGAAGTAACCTGGCTTTAGATTTCAATTGTTCGAATTCAGTTGTAATTGGCATAAATGAACTCTCACCAGCCTGAAAATGCAAGTGATCGGGCGCAGAAGCGCCACATTCCGGACCATTGTAAAATACGGTAAAACCCTCCATAGCCTTTGATAACTCAAACAAATCACGAACATTTGGCATAAACCGCTGATCGGTATGCGAGTTGGATGATATGGTAAAATGATATTTAAAAATCGGGAAGGGATTCACTAAAATCACGAATTGATCTCCAAAAGCTATGGCATCCTGCTCTTCCGGACGGTTTTCACTGCATAAAAAACACTGGCGGGCCGCAATAGAATCTTTGTCGACTTCGGCCACCGACGAACGCATTCGTTCAGGATTATACTGAGCACGAATTTCGAATCCATCGAATTGGAAACTTCGTTCTTCTACCTTCTCCAATCCTTTGTAGTTGCTAGCAGCCAAAGGCCAGATGAGTTTCTCTGCCTCAACAAATTCACGAAGAACCTGGGTTGCAGATTTATTGGTCTTTGCAATTATATCCATTAAATGTTCCATGATAATTCTTATTCACTTTTATTTTACTTCGGGCTGAAAGCCCGGTCTATCCTAGCCCAATGGCAACGCCTTTTGTTTCCGTGCCTTCAACTCAATCGTGCGAATGCGATCTTTGTATAAATTATGTCCATTCATCACTTCAACGCTTAATGCGGCGTCGGAATTTTCGTCCCAGCGGCGGCACAGGTAAATCGGATTGTAAATGCGCCCTATTTGATACTGACGCGATATGGCCAAACCCAAAGCATAATCCTCGCCATAGTTCACATTCGGAACCGGAATACGGCGCAAGACCGGCGTATAGAATGCCCGCGGTGCGCCTAAACCATTAATCCGAAGCGCATTATTTCTTCCGTTCTCAGGAGTCCATTCTTTGTGATCGATGATTCCGGGAGGAATTTCTTCCAGTGCAAAATTCACCATCTGGTAAGTTCCTACCACCATCGCACAATTCTGGGCATAAAAAGCGTCAACCACCTGCTGAACCGTTGTTTCGTCAAAATACAAATCGTCGCTGTCGAGCTGAATGGCAAACTTTCCGCATTTTGGATGATTGGCAGCCAAATTCCAGCAACCACCAATTCCCAAATCCGAACGATCAGGAATGACATGAATCAGCCGATCATCCAAAACGGCATACTTCTGAATCAGTTCAGTAGTTCCATCGGTCGAAAAATTATCAGCAATAATCAGGTTAAACCTGAAATTTGCTTTCTGCGACAAAACTGATTTGATGGCATCTTCAATAGTTCGTACCCGATTCTTCACCGGAATAATTACTGAAGCCTCAATTTCAAAATTCTGTTCGTCAAATGGTACAGGCGTAAAAACAGGTTCAAGGAAACCGCCAATATTTTTCAGGTGTTGCGTGCAGGCTTTTTCCATTTCAATTTGTACAGCCCGGTTTTTCGGGTCAACGTAATCAAAAATTTTCTCGCCCGATTTGCGCAGATCCTGTTCCTTTTCGGTGTATAAAAACTCAGGAATACGGAACAATTCGGAATACTGCGAAACGCCCAGCCGAAGCGCATACAATCCGGCAAAAGCATAATCTTCAGGAATACTTTCAACCGCTTTTTTCAATAATTCTGTGCGATAAAAGAGTAATGACCCAAAGTTAAAATCATCGCGTAAACTTCCTTCCTGATAATCAATGACCGGCTGGTTTTCCACCTGCCCGCCTTTTACAGCCAGGTAATTCGAATAAACCATGCCGCTTTGCGTATCGTCGGCCACCTGTACAAAACGTTCGAGCGCCAATTGCCCCAACTGAAGCGAACTTTGGCGGGTGTAAATCAAGGTATAAATAGTATTGGCCAGAGCAGCAATACGATTGATGGTTTTGCAGTTGGTCATCGGTTCCGATTTCAATACCTCTGCCCCCTCAAACCGGCAGTTTTGCTCTGCACTGCACAACACATATACCTTCGAAACCAAATCCGACTTTCTTAATTCCTGAACAGTCGCAAGCGTTTCCTCCTGCGAACTATATGGAATAAAGCATGTAATTTTTTTCATTTCCTTAGTTTTTTGAACCACATAGACACATAGATTGATTTTTTCTATGTGAACTATGTGTCTATGTGGTTATTATACATTTTAATGTTTTCTTTTTTCCGTCCGAAATAACTGAATCTCTCATCCAAACATGTATTCACGGACGGTTTCGTTCTTGCATTTCTTTCTCCCCCGGATTCCGTTTCACTCCATCCGGGGCTACAATACTGTTCACCGCTACGCGGTTTCTTTTCCTGAACACTGCGACTGAACACTGATCACTTCATTCCCCAATACTTCAATATCTGGCCCATCAGTTCATTCCTTTCTTTTTCTGTAGTGATGGTTTCGAATGGAAAACCAAGCACAACCGTTCGATATAGTCCGTCGAAACAAACACCTGCTGTTTTGTTATCAACCTGATAGCGGAACAGAACTTTGGCCTTGTCTCCTTTGGGTTCAATGGCATCAGGCGATTCCACCTTGTAAATTTCAGGATGATAGCCCTGCACAAAACTAAAATCAGCAGGAAATGCAGATCTGAATTCGTTTACCGGATAAATGGCGCCACTCTTACTCGCATGATTGGTCATAAAACGATAATGCAATACATCGGCTGCAAACTTTTTAGCCAGTGTATCGCCACAAAGTTCAAGATCGGTTCCAACATAGGCACCCGATATGAAAACTTTTGCATCTTTTCCTGAAGTGTATTCAGTAATGGCTTTTCGCATTTCAGGAGCGAAAAGCGAAAAATCCCGCTTCTTAAATCCATAAAAGTGGCTGGTGGTTTTTTCTTCGCCGAAAATGATATCGAGCGCCGAAAAAGAGTTTTTATCCCAGTTTTTCTGTTCAAAAGCTTCGTCGCTCATCGAAATAAAACCAAATCCATTGTTCCGGAACGATTGCCCGTGAACAAATGGATAATCGAACGAATTTCCCTGAACCACCCCAGTTTCCTGATCGGCATGGGAGGAGCCAAATCCTGAGGCATCGTCGTCTTTCCAGGGCGATTTCCGGTCAAAATCATATTGATCGCCAATAAAAGCAAAGTCCATTTTGTATGCAACACCTTCGTCTTCACTGGTCATAAAACCAGCCTGTTTGCCATTATCAAATGCTTCGGGCCCGCAAATACGGTCGAAAGCATTTACGATTAAAACCGGTTTTTTACCATCGGCAGGCAGGCTGCAGGCCAGAATTTCAGAAGGAAAACTTTCGCCGCCATCGTTAACTGCCGTGATTTTAAAACTGGCGATAACTCCCGGGTGTAATCCTGAAATCAGATATGTCGTATCCAAAACCGCTCTCCCGTTATCAAATCCTCCGTTTTCGATGCGGGTATAAATCCGGTATGACTGGGGTGTTGCTGTTGGTTCCAACTGATCCTGAACAGGTCGCCAGCTAAGCCGGATCGAGTTTCCTTCCAGTTCCATCCTGAAATATGAAACAGGCAATGGCTGAACTACATATTCCTGATTATTCTGAAAAGCCAAAAACTTCAGGATTCCTTTATAATAGGCCCGGCTCACATCAAATTTGAAACGGGGATCGTAGGCCTGATACATATCGGCAAAATTCTGGTGTGACAACAATTCAGAAAGCAAGGTGGGCACTTTCGGGCGATTGGCCTCCGAGTAGGCCTTGTTCCACATTCCCCTTCGGGTCCATTCGGGTTCATATATGGCCCGCAAATCGTTCACCACCTGGGTTTGCACCATATCGGCCAAATCGCGGCTGGACCATCTTGATTGTCCGTTCGGAAATTGGGAAGGTTCTTTGGTGGTGTCATAAATCATCAAACTACCGATGATCGAACTATCCGGAGTCGTACCGGCATCGGTATGAAAGGCCATCGCCATATCAACCGGAATACCCAGTCCTTTCACATTCGGGTTGGCTGCCGGTCCGTTAGGGGCGCCCATCAGGTAATTCACCCATTCGCCCCGGCTCTGGTAATCGTCTTTATAATCATTTTTCCCGCTTTCACGTTTGGAGTAAACAGCAGCATCCTGTCCCCGGTTCGAATAATCGGTTTTTTGTTTGTTCAGCAAATAAACCAGCGTATCGGGCATTCCGATGTATTGCAGGTAATAACGCGCCCCTTCCTGATAACGCGGACGTTTACTGGCAAAAGGCAACCAGGCCGAAGAATCCAGGGCAAAACCTTTTTCATCGCGAAGTTTTTGCAAATGCTCCATATCCTGAAGTTTTCCGCGGACTACATTGCCCATTCCCCCACCAAAACGAACAGCATCAGCCGAAACATATTTGCCTGCTTCGTGGGATAGATCAGAAAGTTCAACCCTACCAGTTTCCTTGTTCAGGCCCTTTTCAAAGCGGAAAGTTCCCAGATAAATCCAGGTTCCGCCACCAATGGTTTGATTCACCAGCAATTCTGTTTTTCCTCCTGAATGAAAAACTGTATAGCGCGCATCAGTCACATTTAGCTCATTTTGTGTATAGGAAATATAGACAGCATATTCACCGGTTTCGAGAATTTCAGGTGTATAGGCCACTTGCGAACTGGCTATACTATTCGCGTTCATTAAGCGTGTTTCGCCCATTTGGAAAAGATTTTCACCTTCGAGCAAAAAAGGTACTTTCAGTCCAAAACCTTTTTCTTTTCCGGCCTGAATTGCTTCGCCGGTTTCCTGATACACCGAGCCTTTGGTCGAACCATCAGCGTCAATAATTATTTCATTTCTCTGAATATCGCGTTCGCGCGGAAGGAAAACACTGGCGCCTGCATTTTCGAGCATCGGGGCAATATATGGAACCACAAAACTCATGGACCATAAATCTTCCACAGTCAGGAAAACCCTTGCGCGTTGCCACTCCCACCGATCCAGCGTATTTTCGTAATACCAGCCGTGACTTTGCCACATCGCGATATTCCGGTTACTCAAACCATTCGATGGAACAAGGTTTTTCGAAATGTTCCTGACAATTGGGACCACTGTTCTTCCTGGTTTCGAAAATCTGGATGAATCAATCTTCACTGAATTTCCCCGATAAAAATTAGGAATAAGTTCCGCGATTTCCTTTCCCGTACTTTCGATGGTAACTGAATATTTTCGGAATTTTCGCCCAAGAAAATCTTTATACCAACCGTAATACTGTGTTGTATTTTCGGGCCTGAACGGAATGTACGAGAACGACTCCTTCATCTTCAGGCTCACCTTTTTCGATTGAAAGTCAAGAATAACCGTGTCCGGTTTAAATTTATAAACCGTTCCTTCGGAAGCTTTGAAAGCAAATTCGGCAGATGCCTGATTGGCCTTTTTCAGGAGGCGTTTGGTTTTATCGGCTTTTACTGATGAAGCCGTCAGGCAAAAGAACAGGCAAGCAAATCCGATATTCAGCAAAAATTCAAGTTTCATATATCAAATCCAATTTTGTAGTCTAATCCATTCCGTCCAAAAGAAGATTTTTTATCTTTTGAATGTTATATCGCGGACGGTTTCTTTTCTTTTTTAATGTCCGTTCACTAAAGTGAACGGCAAAGGATAACGCTTCGATTATAATCAACTCTTATTCAGAACGATATCCTTTGCCGTTGGCTTCAGCCAACGGACATGCAGTCCTATACTTTTATGAAAATCTTCTTCCTGTACAGCACATAGCCGATCAGCCAGAAAACCAGCACATGCGAAATGGCAAACAGGAGCGAACCGTTCAGTTCGCCAGCCATTGGCAGGAAAATTTGCTTGTATAACCAGTTTGACCCGCTAACCAATTCCCCATCGGAACCTGTAATTTTGATCATCCGCCCCAAAATTCTGGCCCACAATCCCGAGAGTGCAAAAATGAACAGCGGGTTCATGCCAAAAACTACGAAAAACGAAGTCCATTTCGAATAACCTTTCAGATCAATGATCCAAATCAGCAACGACAGCACCAGGCAAGCCCATCCGGCGGTATAGAGAACATACGAACTGGTCCATATAGGTTTGTTGATCGGGAATACCTGATCCCAAACCAAACCGGCAAGGATAGTCACAACACCAATAACAACCAGTTTTTTCGGTACCAGTTTCTTTTCAATATCTTTTACAACAGAACCAATGAGATAACCGATAATCACCGTTACAATTGCCGGGATGGTGCTGAAAAGTCCTTCAGGATCGAATGGAATTCCAAAACCTTTATACATGTGCGATACCCCAAAAATTGTCTGGTCAATGTTGGAAACAATATTTCCTTCAAGCGAAAAAGGATCGGTTCCTCCTAAAGCATAAAGCAAACCCCAATATAGTAAAAGGATTGCACCGCCAATATAGGGAAGATACCTGCGGGGTGAAGCAAGAACGATTACAGCGCCAATTCCGTAAGCCAGCGCTATCCGCTGAAGTACGCCCATTATCCGCAGTTTGGAAAAATCTGCCGCCCACTGCGGAAACGAATTCAGGAATAAACCGATCGCAAAAATCAATAAAGTTCGTTTGCCAATTTTCAGGAGCGATTCCTTGTTTAAGGTATTGCCATATTTCGAAAATGAAAAAAACATGGAAACACCAACTACAAAGAGGAAAAATGGGAAAACCAGATCAGTTGGGGTGCATCCGTGCCATTTGGCATGCTTGAGCGGGGCGTAAATATGATCCCAACTTCCGGGGGTATTGACTAAGATCATCAGTGCGACGGTCATTCCACGCAACACATCGAGCGCGAGGTAGCGTTGTGTAATTTTCATTGTATAGTTTGTTTTTTAGTTAGCAGAAGCAATCCTGTAAACATGATCAATCCGTTCAGGAGCAAAAGTTCGAATCCAAATTTGTAACCGCCCAGCCATGCTTCTGAATTGATATTGATGATGTAAGTTAATACAGGCGACATTAATCCGAGAATGGGCACATAGCGGTCTTTCACCTGTCGTTTGGTTAAAATTCCGAAGGCAAAAAGTCCCAGCAATGGTCCATAAGTATAGCCCGCAACCTTAAAGACCGCCGTTACCACACTTTCGTCGTTGATGATTCGAAAAAGCACAATCACTAAAAATATCAGTACTGAAAAACCGATATGCACCCTTTTTCGGGCGGGTTTGCTTTCCTGATTTTTCGGATCGAGATTTAGGAAATCAATACAGAACGAGGTAGTAAGGGCAGTCAGGGCAGAGTCGGAACTTGAATAAGTTGCCGAAACAATACCCAGCAGGAACAAAACTCCGGCAATAGTTCCAAAATGGTTCAATGCCAGCAAAGGGAAGAAATCATCTGTTTTTTCAGGTACCGGTATTCCTTTCATCTGTGCAAATATATACAGCATAACGCCCAGGCTCAGGAATAAAAGATTAGTCAGGATAAACGCAAGACTGAACCAAAAAAGGTTTTTCTGGGCATCCCGCTTGTTTTTGCAGGTCAGACTTTTCTGCATCATATCCTGATCCAATCCATTCATCACGATGACAATGCCAAGTCCGGCCAGAAATTGTTTGAAAAAATTGGTTTTCGAGCGCCAGTCCCAGTCAAACATTTTACTGTATGGATGCTCATCAATGGCTTTCACCATATCACCAAAGTTCATATCCAACTGGGTAGAAATGAGGATGGTAGTCAAGATTACCGAAGTTACCAGAAAGGTTGTTTGCAGGGTATCAGTCCAGATAACCGTTTTAATTCCGGCGCGGTAGGTATAGGCCCAAATCATAAAAATGGCGATGGCTACCGTAACCACAAATGGAATTCCGAGTGCATCAAAAAAAGCCAGTTGCAACACACCAGCAACGAGATACATGCGGAAAGAGGCTCCGATAGTACGGGAAATCAGAAAAAAGAACGAGCCGGTTTTATATGACCTGACTCCGAAGCGTTGATCGAGATAGGTATAAATGGATACCAGATTAAGTTTGTAATAAAGTGGAATCAGTACTAGCGCAACGGCCCAGTAACCCACAAAATTACCAAGCAGAAATTGGAGATAGGTCCATCCCGAATGCCCCACTTCTCCGGGTACCGAAATAAAAGTAACTCCTGAAATGGTGGTTCCGATCATCGCAAAAGCCACCACATACCAGGGAGACTTCCGGTTACCGGTAAAAAATGTTTCACTGTTTACATTTTTCGAGGTAATAAAGGATATTCCAAATACCAATCCAAAAAAAACGACAAGAACAATAAATAAGATGGTTGTACTCATTTAAATGACTATTTACTTCTTCCCTTTTCCAAAAATCACCGGTTCGCTTTCGTGATGTGTTGAACTGATTGCCGTTACAGCATATTTAAACTTTGAAATTTTGGTCTTCTTGTTTGACTCAAAAACCAATGATTTATCGCTGGTAACCGTGTAAATATTTTCAGGATTTGCAATGTCCAGGTTTGATTTTTTGCTGAATTTATAGATGACGAACATACGACTGTTAGGCGAATTTTCCCAGTTTAATTTTATCGTTTTCCGCTTTTTGTGTAGCTGTGCATTAATCGCGGCAGCAGGCTGAACCGGCGCTACCCGTGGATTTGGAGGGGTCAGTGCCGGATACTTATACATTTCTTTCAGGAGGTTTTCTTTTACCCCTAACGGATTGTTCTTCATGAATTTGGCGCTGAAAAACATGCTCCCGGCAATATTCGGATAACTGCGGTTCAGCCTGATTTGTTTGGTCAGTTCATCGGAAGTTTGCCAGGCTACATCACGCGATTTGGCGTTAATCAGGTATGGCGCCTGACCAATATACAACTGGCAACCATACGTATTATTGCTCCACCAATCGGCCAGAATGGCGTAATCGGCAACCGTTTTTCCGATGAACCAGTACAATTGTGGAGTCACGTAATCAATCCAGCCTGCTTTTTGCCACAACAAAATGTCGGCATACAAATCGTCGTAATTGGTCACTCCGGCTTTGGTAGCCGATCCGGCCGGGTCAGTCGAGTTATTCTTCCAAACCCCAAATGGCGAAATTCCAAATTCAACACTTTGGTTGATTGATTTAATGCTGTCGTGCAATTGTTTAATGATCAAATCCACATTATTCCGGCGCCAGTCGTCTTTTTTGTCCGGTGCAAACCCATTCGGCCAGGTTACAAATGAGTTCTGATCAGGAAATTCCTGATTGGCAACCCGATAAGGATAAAAATAGTCGTCGAAATGAATGGCATCAATGTCATATCTCCTAACAATATCGCTCACCACCCGTGACACATGGTCGCGTACTTCCGGAATTCCGGGATCAAAATACTTTTTGCCTCCGTAACTTAACATCCACTCCGGATGGGTATTGGCCACATGACTCTGTGTAGCAACCGATTTTTCAATGTTTTGAACAGCCCGGTACGGATTTAGCCAAACATGAACATCCAATCCCCGCTTCCGGCATTCTGAAATAGTAAAGGCCAGAGGATCATAATACGGATCAGGTGCAACTCCCTGCCTCCCTGAAAGCCATTCCGACCAGGGCTCCAGCTTCGAATCATACAACGCATCAGCATCAGGTCGAATCTGAAATACAATTGTATTCATATTATATGCCTTCACCTGATCGATTAGTTCAATCATTTCATGTTTCTGCTGTTCAGTTGTCAAACCTTTCGCCGATGGCCAGTCAATGTTTTCAACCGTGGCAATCCATACAGCCCGCATTTCGTGTTTGGGATAGGTTTGTGAGTAGGTTGATGTTGCGGATAAGGCCAGCAGCAGTAGCACAAAAATCCGGATAAAAATTTGTCTTTTCATATAAGTTTAGTTCAGTTTAATAATTATCATGTCCGTTCGCTAAAGCCCCGAGTACTCGGGGCAAAGGATACAGCTATTTTCAACCTGATTTTTCATTTAACGCTTTTGATCCTGAAACTCGAAACCCGGAACTCGCAACTCACCTGTATTCCACTTCCATGTGCCAATCCCATTTATCGAAATAGAGATTTCCTCCCTCCCATTCCAATTCTCCGCGCTGAAAATCGTAAGGTTCGCTGCGCATAAACTTTTTCTCCGGAGTTAATTTCCGGCCATAATCGTCATTTACAATCAGGCGATAAGCATCAATTCCTGAACGGTAAAAGTTCCGGACCTTTTCACCGGCATCATTCTGCAAACCAAACGACTGATCAACAGGAACCCAGCCCACACCTTCGAAATAAACTTCGCACCAATCGTGCAAATTAACCTCACCGGGATGAAGCATCCAACCACTTTGCCATTTCACCGGAATCCCCTGCGATCGCGCCAATGTCATGAACAACAAGGTTTGCATGCCGCAATCGCCGTGCTGATTTTTCAGGACATATTCCGGAATATTCGGAATTGTTCCGTACTCCAAAGCGCTTGCCCAGCGCACTGAACCGTTGATCCAGTTATAAATTTTATGAGTTTTCAGCAAAGGGTTGGTTTCGCCATCCAAAATAAGGTTGGCCAATTGAATGATTTCATCTGTAAAAACGATCTGAGGAGGGCGTTCTGCTGTAAATTCCTTGTAAACGGCGCTTGATGTATCGTAAGGCTTCAGGTGTTCAGGTTTTAAATCGAAATATTGAGCTGCAGTTTCAACTTCAAATTCAATCTGGAAAACGGTTGGCCGATCTTTTTCGGCCTTCTTTTCAAGGTAAATTGTCCGTTGCAAATCACTTGCAGGTGCAACAGATGCCTGTTCAGGATTCGATTTTAAAAGCCATATGTTCTTTTGCCGGGAATGTCCTTCCCTCGGGAAAGGCATCCAGCAACGGATTGTTTTCCCATTTGGAATAACATTGGGGTTTACTGTTATGGTGTAATTAAGCTTCATTCGGACAGGCAAAACAGGCTCGCCTATTGTTTTAGTCTGTTCAATTACGTTTCGGGTATGATTGATACAGAACAAATCGAGCGAATCAATGATTAACCCATCAACCTTAGTTTTACAGATTTTTGCCTCGTCATCAAGCCTGAACAAGTTACTTACAGCATTATTGAAATAACGCTTTTCACCATCAATCAGGCGCATTTCAAGTTTTCTGTTTTCTTCCCACCGCTGTATCATTCCAGAATCCAGATCAGGAAAATATTTGTTAAGCCGTGAAATTACTTCAGCTTCTTTCAGGCTAAAATCAATCGGTATGCGCCGGGCAATTTCAACAATTGAATCCAGTTTAAACAAATTAATTTCGCCCAAAATCCTGATTCCTTTTATAGAATCGGCCAGCAATTCCGCCTTTTTCAGTTCGCCGGAATACACCAATTTCTCAATTACCGAAAAATCAAACGGCTTTTCGGAAGTTGCTTTGCAGGCGCCCAAAAGAAAAAGTAATGTGCCTGTTTTCAGCAAACTGTTTGCCCAATTTACAAATTGGTATGACCAATATTTTTGATTCGATCTTATCATGAAATAGATACTGAATTTTTATCAAAAAAATAAGGTTGGAAAACTTCAAAAGTTGTAAATTATCGCTTTTGCATTATATCACATTTATTTTCGCTCGCTATCTTAATCAAACAAAAAAGAGTTCTCAATTAAAATCGTTCGGTAGAGTAACCATTTTTCTTCAGAAAAGAAATCAGGTCATCCAGCCTGTTGTAAAACTTATCGGTCCGTTCGGGAGCTGTTCCCAGATGAATCAACATGATACACCCATTTAAACCATTCGGATCTTTCTTTTCAAAATTTTTGATGTCGTTCATAATGGTTTCCGACGAACGGTAGGCGGGCATATCCGGCGTGGTATAATCGGCATTCGAACGAATTCCGGGTGTAAAGTTTACGACTTTCAATCCAATTTGCCTGCTCCAGTCAACGCTTTCAGCATTGTACCACTCGTATGGCGGCAAAAATACCCGCGCTTTTTCAGGGGTAATTCCAAAAGCTCCCATTTTTTTGAAGTTGGCTTTCAAGTCTTCAGATAATTGCTGCTGACTAACCAATGTCGAATCGCGTTTACTCCAGTCGGCATACAGCAAATGCCCGTCGGAATGTGCGCCCAAATAATGGCCATCCGTAATCAAGCCGTTAATAAGTTTACTGTTTTCGGGATTACTATAAAAAGTTCCGGTAAAGAAAAAGGAAGCTTTGGACTTGTTCTTTTTCAGTGTTTGAGCAATCACTTTGCCACCTTCGGCATATTCGTGAGCCGAAAAAATAAGGTAAACTTTCTTGTCTTTCGGGTTCATCCGCACTACCGCACCCTGACTATCATACTGATCCTGCTTATTCTCCTGGTCAGCCTCAAGCGACGAAAACAAATAACTTAAGCTGGCTGTTCCATCCATCGTGGGTTCGTTGGTCGAATAATCGCCCATATCGTCATGATATACCGCTTTTCCATTCTGAAATTCAGCATATTCATCTGCATCGTGCAAACTTATTCCGAGCAGGTTTTTATAAATATGCGAGTAAACCGGACCATCAACCAGTCCGCCTGTTGTGGTTTTTTTCAGGATGTAAGTAAGCGACGAATGGGGAATTTCAGGATAATCGCCACCAGCCGGAAGTCCGCAGATCATGGATGTTCCCCAAGGATTGCAACCGAATAACCAGTCGGTCAATGCAGCTTCCATGACTTCGTAACTCGTGTCGCCAGTTATTTTCCGGTACAATTTGGCCTGGGTTGCAGCAGCAACTACCAGATTATTCGAGCACCATATAAATGGCACTCCGATACGAAAAGGATCGTTTCCCGCATATTTCTTCAACTGATCGAGTCCTTGTTTCATCAAACCGGTAAACTGTTTTGCTATTGCCGGATCGTTGGACTGAGCCATTAAAACATGTCCCAGGTTCACAAACGGATAATACTGGTAATGACGCGCGCGGTTCAGTTCCATCCAGGGAGTTACCGGTTCCAGTTCGCCCCAGTATTTGGCCTGCTTCTGAAAATCGGTCGTTTTATCCAGAGGAATAAGGGTGGCAGCCGCCAGTTCCATATCGTCAACGTAATTATCTTCCTCGTAAAAATACGGTGAAGCGATACAGGCAGTCTGGCAATTACCCAAATCTGATTTGGCAAAATCCCAGGCATCGAAAGACTTTTGAAGCATCTGACCGGCAAAAGCCGAATCAATCTGTTTGAAAACGGAAGCTCCCAATGCAAACGATGAAGCAAATTTTGCCGCGATAGATGAAACGCCGGTTGTGCGGTTTTTATATTTGCCAAGTCCCTGCGATTTTCCTGATACAAAGTAAACCGGCCGGTATTTTCCAAGTCCGTAACTGCCTATAGTGTCATTCGTTGGCAATCGCAAACCAATATGATCGCGGTCGTCGGCAATCTGGTTATACATTTCATTTTTAGCCGGATTCATCCGCATCAGCCATTCAAGTCCCCAGCGCGCTTCGTCCAGAATATCGGGAACGCCATTGATGCCAGGCCTGCCGTTTGCATCGAACCGGTCGCCATAAACTGTTGGATTTTGCCGATAAGCAAACAACAACTGATAAATGGCATTCGCCGAAGTGGTCGAATACTGCAAATAATCCGATGCATCGTGCCATCCGCCAATTGCATTGATTTTTTCGCCGGTACGGGATGGATGTTCAACTATAATTCCATCATGGGTATGGCAGGAATCATTCAGGAAAGGATTAAACCCGCATCGTTGCTGGCGCATATAATTCAGGATGAAATCGGCTGTGCCCTGATAAACATCAGGTGATATTCGAAACGACGGAGAGACACATTTACCGATCCGGAGATAAAATCCACCGATTTGTTCAACCGACGAAAAATTCAACCTTAAAGCCATTTTTTGCCCCCAGACTGAAGCATCAGCAGGTTCTGTTTGCCCTTCCAAAATCAGCTTGCCGGAAAGTGTTTCGAATAATTGAAACGTGGAAACATGTTGCTCCCTGTCAGAAATAAACACTGCAACTTTCGATGAATGAGGCAAATAACCAAGCTGGTTGATCCGGATAACTTCGTAAGCTGATGCTTTAAAAGCAACCAGGGAAATCAGGATAAGTAACAAATTAATTTTCATATCCAGTCAGGTTTTGGGTTAGGGTTCAGATTAGTTCCTTTAAAAAATTGCTTTCTATAAAGATAGATATCTATTTTATACCGACAGTTTTGTCAGATATCTTTTCTGTTTTACTTATAATCCAATTCCGCATCAAAAATAGTCTAATAAATGAATTTACAAATATTGGTAATACATGTTATATGATACATTTATTTTCTAATCTAAATCCTTATCTTTACAACATTAAAATGAAAAATATGACCTGTCAAAATCATTATTCAAAATGAAATTAATTGCTGATAGTGGTTCGACCAAAACAGCCTGGAAACTTATCAGTCGTTCGGGAACTATTAAAGATATAAAAACCTCAGGGATTAATCCCTTTTTTCGTACGGAAGATGACATTTTCCTGGAATTAAGAAAGTCTCTTTTGCCTGAAACCGGTAGTGAGATCACAGAAATCTACTTCTACGGAACTGGTATCATCAATGCTGAAAAAGGTGACATTATAAAAAGGGCCTTAAGTAGAATTTACCATCAGGCCGCCATCGAAACCTACAGCGATGTTCTTGGCGCTGCCAGGGCATTATTCGGGAATAAAGCCGGAATTGCCTGCATTTTAGGGACCGGATCGAATGTATGCCTGTACGATGGCGAAAAAATTATCCAAGGAATTTCACCTCTTGGATTTATTTTGGGCGATGAAGGCAGCGGCGCAGTAATGGGCCGAAAACTATTGGGCGACTATTTTAAAGAAGTGATGCCTCCCGATTTGCGTGATGATTTTACTAAAAAGTATAACCTGACCCGTGAAGAAGCCTTAAACAGCGTTTACCGAAACGAAAAGCCCAATCAATTTTTGGCTCAGTTTACGCCATTTTTGTCGGAACATGCAGGTTCGGCTTATTGTCAGGAATTTGTTCAACGAAATTTCATGGAATTCTTCGAGCGGAATGTAAGCCACATTCCTGACTACAAGAATTATCCGATCGGATTTGTTGGTTCAGTAGCTTTTTATTTCAGTCCGATTTTAAATCATATAGCCAGTTATTTTGGATTCGATCAAACCATTATCATTAAAGATCCGATTGAAGGACTGGAAAAATATTATAACAACCAATAACAGAATGACAACAGAAAGTACAACCGAAGCCGATTCATTGTATCACGATCTGGAACAGAAATCGGTAAAAGAGCTTTTATTAAGCATTCACGAAGAAGATAAAAAAGTACTTCCGGCAATTCACGAGGCTATCCCCCAAATCGAAAAACTGGTCGAACAGGTTTACCTTCGCATGAAGAAAGGTGGCCGGCTATTCTATATGGGGGCCGGCACGAGTGGAAGATTAGGAATTCTGGATGCCTCTGAAATTCCACCAACTTTCGGTGTTGGTCACGATCTGGTCATCGGCCTGATTGCCGGCGGTGACCGTGCCATACGCAAAGCAGTTGAGATGGCCGAAGATGATGAAGAACAAGGCTGGAAAGACCTCGAAAAATACCAGGTAACCAAGTTAGACACGATTGTTGGAATAGCGGCTTCGGGCAGAACGCCTTATGTGGTTGGCGCAGTAAAAAAAGCCCGTGCCGAAGGACTACTAACTGGCTGTATCGTAAATAACCACAACAGCGTTCTGGCACAAAATGTCGAAATTGCCATTGAAGCCATTGTCGGGCCTGAATTCCTTACTGGCAGTACCCGCATGAAATCAGGAACTTCACAAAAACTGATCCTGAACATGATTACCACTTCACTTATGATCAAACTAGGAAGGGTAAAAGGCAACAAAATGGTGAACATGCAACTTACCAATCAAAAACTGATTAACCGGGGAACCCGTATGATCCGGTCAGAACTGGGCTACGACGAGGTTAAAGCCAAACGATTGCTGTTGCTTCACGGGTCGGTAAATAATGTATTGCTGGCCGAGAAAGAAGAGAACAGGCAATAATAAAAGGATTATCTATCTCCCGCTTCTGATTTTTTTTACCATTTCAGGGGTAACTGGTGAAGAATTATTACCAAAACTTGAACGAACATAGGAAAGAACATTGGCAATTTCTTCATCGGTCAGTTGTGCCTGTGAAGGCATAAAACTATTATAAACCTCGCCATTCACCTCTATTTTCCCACTAAGCCCCTTCATCATAACCGCAATTAATTCTGAGGGATCTTTACTTACCCAACTACCGGGAGTGAGCGGCGGATGCATATTCGGAACTCCTGAACCATCAGACTGGTGGCAGGTCAAACAATACTTCGTATAAACAGCTTTACCCGGATGCACTTTTTCAGCAACCTGTGCGGGCAGATTTTTATTGATTTCGGAGGTTACCTGTTCAGAACCAGCCGTTGCAGCTTTTTTATTATCAGTATTACTCCCGCAAGAAACGATCAAGATCAACATCATAACACTGAATATCAATCGGGTAAATAGTTTTTTCATCGGATTTAATTCTTTTTTTTGTTCGAATAGAATTGCTGAAGGATCGAATCATCGTTGGCTTCCTTCGATAACGACTCAATTGTATTTGGTGGAACATCACACAAATCAAGGGCTATCAATCCATCCAGACAATTATTAAACTTCGGATCAACATTAAATCCGATAATTTTAGCATTTAGCCTGATGTATTTCTTTAAAAGAACAGGTAAGCCTGAATTCAGTTCGTCCACATCGCCAATAAATTTATCCAGCGAATTGATGTCATTGTCCATCGTCTGCATGATCACATTCAGATTTTGATCATCGGTTTTAAACTTGTATGAATTGCGCGGTGTAATGCTTTTTGCCAGTTTCCAGTCGAAATGATATTCCATAATGAACTTGATGATCATTTCTTTGGAAGTAGCTGAGTAGTCATCGCTTACACTGACCGGACCCATCAGATAGCGGTATTCGGGGTTTTTAAGTGTAAAATACATAATACCTTTCCATAGCAGGAACAGTGGTATGGGTTTTCGCTGATATTCCCTGACCACAAATGAACGCCCCAGTTCCATCGTTTGCCTGAGCATATCCTGAAGGTCGTCCCTGATTTTAAACAGGCTATGAATATAAAAACCACGAACCCCAAACTTGTGCATAATTTCGGCGCCTTTTCCAATCCGGTAAGCGCCAACTATCATTTGAGCCTCTGAATCCCAGATAAACATCTGGTTGTAATAAAGATCAAATTCATCCAGATCAATGCTGCGGTTGGTTCCTTCACCAACCTGCCTGAAAGTGACTTCGCGAAGGCGGCCAATTTCAAGGAGAATGCCGGGAATCCGCTTTGACGGCGCACAATAAACTGCATAATTTTTCATCCTGAACAACAAAAATTCTGAGCCGAGTTCCTGAAGTTCCTGAATAATCTTTTCGCGCGGTACCGGTTCTGCAACAGGTTCAATCCGTAGCTGGCGTTTCAGCGAATAGTTGAAAAATTTTTTTACTTCAATCTTCGAGCACAGCAGATAAGTTTTGGCGCGCAAATATCTGCCATACTGGTAGAGATCCGCGAATTTATCCTGTTCTTCAACCGAAACAGCGCTTCCGATCCTGATCTTAACCGGATTTTTATGCCGGTGTAAAATTTCAGTCGGAAGTTTCATGCTTTTCAACGAAGAATGAATATTTCCCATCATATAGAACAAACGACTGTTATAACCCTGAAAATGAATCGGGACAACCGGTACTTTTTGCTCCTTGATGTATCTTATTGTATTTTGATTCCACTGTTTATCCGACAAGGCATGCGACGCATCGAACTGAGAAACCTCTCCGGCGGGAAAAAGGCAAAGCAATCCGCCTTTTCCCAAATGTGCGGTAGCTTTATCCCATCCGGAATGACTGACCTGTTTATCTGACTTTTTTTTGGCCACCTGCTCTTCCAGAAAAAAATCGCTGACCGGTTCGATCTTCCGGAGCAATTGAGAGGACACTATTTTAACATCTAAACGAACCTGACTTAAAATCTGGATGAGCAGAAAACCTTCGAGGCCACCAAATGGATAATTGCAAATAACTAGGACCGAACCTGTTTTTGGAACCCGCTTATGCAATTCTTCCATATCAAATACATAATTGATCTTCAGAATTTTGATCAGTTCGTCAACAAAATCAAGTCCTTTCTTGTCGCCAATCTGATTGTAAACCCGGTTTAATTTATCGAATCGCAGAAAAAACATCAGGAACCGGGCAAAATGTTCGCCACCAATAAAACTAAGCTTTGGGTTTGCTTTCAGGAAGTCTTTTGGTTTAAAAAGTTCCATATTCGTAATAACAGGTGTTTCTAATTCAAAAAGAAGCAATTACATCTTTTCTACTTTGTCGAACCAAACCAGGTTGATATCGAAAAAAGAATTCTTAAAAATGAACATTTTTTTTGGTCAATTGTAGTTGAAATAGCTTAATTCGCATAAAAATTTAGAAATTGAACATACTCTATCAAAAATACGACATCAATCAGTGGTTGCCTACCACCAAAAAAGAGGTAGAATCGAGGGGTTGGGACAGTGTTGATGTCATCTTTTTTACCGGAGATGCCTATGTTGACCATCCTTCGTTTGGTGCCGCTGTAATCGGCCGGATACTTGAAGCAGAAGGCCTTAAGGTGGCCATTGTTCCGCAGCCAAACTGGCAGGACGATTTGCGCGATTTTAAAAAACTGGGCAAACCAAACCTGTATTTCGCGGTAACTGCCGGCAATATGGATTCGATGGTGAACCATTACACCGCCAATAAGCGAAAAAGATCAAACGATTCTTATACACCGGGGGGAAAGGCAGGCCAGCGGCCTGATTATGCTACCACTGTTTATTGTAATATCCTGAAAGAACTTTTTCCTGACGTACCTTTGGTTATTGGCGGAATTGAAGCATCGCTGCGCCGTGTAACGCATTACGATTACTGGAGCGACAAGCTGAAGCCTTCGATTTTAATTGAATCGAAGGCGGATATGCTCTTTTACGGAATGGGAGAAAAGTCAATTCTGGAGTATTCCCGGCTGATCCAAAAAGGAGTTGATCCTTCAAAGCTGACCAATATTCCTCAAACAGCATTCCTGATTCCGAAGGACGGCGAGTATGTGACCAACAAAAAGTGGAACAGCATTAAGCTTTATTCTTTCGAAGAATGTCAGGAAGATAAAAAGAAATATGCCAAAAACTTCATGCACATTGAGGAAGAATCCAATAAGGTTGAGGCCAATGTTATTATTCAGGAAATTGGCGATCAACAAGTAATTGTAAATCCACCCTGGCCTCCATTGGAAGAAAAGGAAATTGACCGGTTTTATGATCTTCCGTTTACACGCCTTCCCCACCCCCGCTATAAAAATAAAGAAGAAATCCCGGCCTATAACATGATCCGCCACTCGGTAAATATTCACCGGGGGTGTTTTGGTGGCTGTACATTTTGTACCATTTCGGCCCATCAGGGGAAATTTATTGCCAGCCGTTCCGAAGAATCAATCCTGAAAGAGGTGGACAAACTGGTGTTGATGCCCGATTTCAAAGGATATATTTCCGATTTGGGAGGGCCTTCGGCCAACATGTATAAAATGAAAGGTATCCACCAGGAAATTTGCAATAAATGTAAACGTCCGTCCTGTGTTTTTCCTGATGTTTGTAAAAACCTGAATATTGATCACAAACCAATGCTCGATTTGTACAAAAAAGTTCGCCAGCATCCTGATGTTAAAAAGGCCTTTATTGGCAGCGGAATCCGTTACGATATGATTTTAAAGGAAACCAGCGATCCTCAGGTGAATAAAAACAACATGGAATACCTGCGCGAAGTCATCAAGCACCATGTCTCAGGAAGGCTGAAAGTTGCTCCTGAACACACATCCGATCAGGTTCTTGATTTGATGCGAAAACCTTCATTCAAACTTTTTCATAAGCTGAACAAGGTTTTTCAGGAAATAAACAAAGAAGAAGGTTTAAATCAACAATTAATTCCTTATTTCATTTCGAGCCATCCGGGATGCGAAAATGTGGACATGGCCAATCTGGCGGTCGAAACCAAACAACTCGACTTCAAACTCGAACAAATCCAGGACTTCACCCCAACTCCGATGACTTTGGCTACTGTGATTTATTATACCGGGTATCACCCTTACACGATGCAAAAAGTCTTTACTGCCAAAAGTCAGAAAGAAAAACTGGCCCAACGCAAATACTTTTTCTGGTACCAGCGCGAAAATCAGCAGGAAATAAAAAGTGAGCTTTTGCGTCTGAACCGGAGAGATTTGCTGGACGGGTTGTTTGGCAAAGCCTCCCCCCTCCGTAGGAGGGGGATTTGGCCGCAAACCAGTGCCAAAGTAAAGCCATCTGACCATTGACTATTTGGCCATTGACCATTTAAATAGTTAATCGTAAATAACCTAATCGTAAATCAATTAACCATTAGACCAATAAATATGAAATTAAAAATCATCACAATCATATTCTCCTTGTTTTTCCTGACTTCGTGTGCCGAATTAACGCAAATCGCCCAATCAGTTGCCTCTCAGAATTTGCCGTTAACCAACGCTGAAATAGTAGGCGGTCTGAAAGATGCACTTTTGGTTGGAACGGATAGTTCGGTAAACCGCTTATCGGCTATTGACGGATATCTGAAGGATCAGGCAGTAAAAATTTTATTGCCTCCTGAAGCCAAAACCATTACCGATCACCTTTCGAAACTTCCGGGCGGAGCCAAATTGGTCGAAGATGTGATTGTTCGCATTAACCGTGCGGCAGAAGACGCAGCTAAAGGTGCCAAACCAATTTTTGTGAATAGTGTGAAAGAAATGACTTTTACCGATGCTTTACAAATCCTGAAAGGCCAGGATAATGCAGCGACTCAATATTTCAGACAAAAAACATCGGCACAATTAGGAGAATTGTATCGCCCTAAAATCCGTGAATCGTTGAATAAAAACCTTGTTGCAGGCATTTCAACCCAGCAATCGTGGAACGAACTAACCACGCAATGGAACAGGTTGGCTGGTTCTGCTATTGGAAAAATTGGAGGACTAAAAACTGTTGATGTAAAATTGGAAGACTATATTTTGCAGCAAGCTTTAAACGGACTGTTCCTTAAAATTGCAGAGCGTGAAAAAGACATACGAAACAATGTCAATGCCCGTGTAACAGCACTTTTAAAAAGGGTTTTTGGAAGCCAGAAATAGAAGCCTCCCCTAACCCCTCCAAAGGGAGGGGAATGAACCGGTATCCGACCATTTATTCGTTCATACAAACATGTTCTTTATAAGTTCTTCCTGAGTTGAGATTAAGTTCAGAATCTTCACAATCTGACTCCCTTCCCTAGGGGAAGGGTTGGGGATGGGGCTAATTAGTCTGAAACAACCTTCCCTGCCAGGTATTCTGTTCTTCCAGCAGTTTTTCCAGTTTAGCAGTAAACTCAAAGTTCTTCAAACCCCATCGGGGAGCAACCAGCAATTCATACAGGGCTTCGCTTACAAACCGCTCAACAACTATTTTAGGGTTCAGGAATTCCATCAAGACACTGCGAATAACGCGAATCGAACCAATACGCAGATCGGATTGACTTTCGATTTGATCCGTAAAATCATTAAAAATCCAGATATGGCAGACAAAATACCCGACAATGCCATCATTGAATTCGTAGAAAAGGATTTTGAAGTGAGAAAAAAAAGCTATGCAAAAAACAGCAAATTGATCAACGTAAAAAATGAGATTGAGATAATTTAATAGACAGTATCCTGATCACTGCGACTGATCACTGCGACTGATCACTGCGACTGAAAATTCCTTCCCTGCCAGGTATCCCTTTCTTCCAGCAGTTTTTCAAGTTTGGCCGTGAACTCGAAGTTTTTCATGCCCCATCGCGGTGCAACCAGTAATTCATCCGGGGCTTCGCTTACAAACCGCTCAACAACTATTTTAGGGTTCAGTAATTCCAGGTACCTTGCCACTAAATCCAGATAGCCATCCACTGTAAACATCGGAAACTGCTCCTGATTTTGAAGGTACTCAAGATACATTTTCGTACCTCTATGAATTTGAAGCTGGTGTAGTTTCAGGTTTTCGACCGGAAGTTGAGAAATCACTTTGGCCTGTTCAAGCCAATCGGTCTCATTTTCGCTCGGTAAACCCAGTATCAGATGAGCACAATTGTGGATTTTCCTTCGGGCAGTTTCTTCCAGAGCCCAAACCGATTCCTCGAAACTATGCCCACGGTTCATCCGGTCGAGACTTGAATTCAGGTGCGATTCAATCCCAAATTCAAGCATGATGTAATATTTCCGGGCAAGATCCTGAAGATAGTCCAGAATTTCAGTTGTCAGACAATCAGGGCGGGTGGCAATGACCAAACCAATAACTTCAGGATGATCCAAAGCTTCGCCATACAGGGCTTCCAGGTTTTCGAGCGGGGCATAAGTATTGCTGAACGACTGAAAATAGGCCAGATATTTCATTGAATTGTATTTCCTGGAGAAGAATTGAATCCCTTCATTCAGTTGACTTGTGACACTTTTTCCCAGATTGCAATATTCGGGTGAGAAGGTCAGGTTATTACAATACGAACAACCTCCGCTACCTCTTGAGCCATCGCGGTTGGGGCAGGTAAAACCGGCATCAATCGAAATTTTCTGCACCCGGCCATTAAATTTTCCCCGAAAATAACCGGAAAAATCATTATATCGCTTGTTGCTTCCCCACAAAAACCGGTTTGTCATGTTGTTTTATTTAGTGGCAAAAGTAGTCCATTTTACCCAATACTCATGGATGACTTCAAAGTGATCCCATGAGTAGCATTTCCTATGAACCTAAAAGATTTTGGCCCTCAAAAACCCGGAATAACAGCTCTGTTTTCCTGAAAATAAAGTAAAAACACTTAAAAGTTATATTTCATGAGAAACAACAACACACAAAATCTCTAATATTCAAATGATTAAATCAAAAACACATCCTGAAAATTGTTAAAAACTAGTTTATAACTTTTAGTTCAGAAGGCCGGGAAAGGTATAATTTCTTCGTGTTGAATTCATAAATTTAAAAAACGATAAAAAGTTGTTATGTTTAAGCCTGAAGATATCAGCCAGATTGTAGCCAGAGGTAGTAGTCTGGCCACGATTGAACAACAGATTTTAAATTTTAAATCCGGTTTTCCATTCCTCCGGTTAACCGAAACGGCTGGTATTTATCACGGGCTTATCACTTTGTCGGACAACGAAATCCAAAAATATATTTCAGTGTTTGAAAACAAAGTTTCACAAGGTTTGTCTCTTCTGAAATTTGTCCCGGCATCGGGTGCGGCGAGCCGCATGTTCAACACATTGTTTTTTGCGCTGGAAGAATTACAAAACGGGACTGCAATATCAGAAATTTTAAATGATAAAGAAGTTGCCTTGTTTTTGGACCAACTCACCAGGTTTGCTTTTTATGGCGACCTGAAAGTTGTTGCATCGAACAGAAATAAAGCGATAGAAAATGTTTCATTTCAGGAATGGTTGGAATACCTGCTTTTTGAGAACGGACTGAATTACAGCAGTCTTCCCAAAGGATTACTCAAATTTCACAGCTACCACGGCGAAGATCGTACTCCGGTAGAAGAACATTTTGTTGAAGGCGTCCTATATGCAAAAAATAATGAAAGTGTCGTAAATCTTCATTTTACTGTTTCACCTGAACATCAGCAAGCCTTTAAAAAACATGTGGCTGAAATCAGTCCCAAATATGAACAATTTTTTGGGGTTCACTTTCAGGTAAGCTTCTCGCAGCAAAAACTTTCGACCGATTCCATTGCTGTCAATCCCGACAATGAACCTTTCAGAAATAATGATGGCAGCCTGCTTTTCAGGCAGGCAGGACATGGAGCATTGCTCGAAAACCTGAATGATCTGGATGCTGACCTTATTTTTATTAAAAACATTGATAATGTAGTTCCCGATCAGTACAAAGCCCCGACCATAGCCTATAAAAAAGCCCTGGCCGGCCTGCTGCTGAACCTTCAGGAGCAAATTTTTTATTATCAGAAGATACTCAGGGAGCATCATCCGGCTTCGCTCGAAAGTGGTTTTTATGCCGAAGCAGCTAATTTTCTTGAGAATGTACTGAATATTACTCCGCCAAATAATCAGTATTACAGCGAAAAAGAAGAATTATACCATTATTTCAATCATAAATTTAACCGGCCAATCCGGGTTTGCGGAATGGTGGAAAACCAGGGAGAACCTGGCGGTGGGCCATTTTTCGCTGTAAACCGCGATGGTTCTGTTTCACTGCAAATTGTTGAAAATTCGCAAATTGATTTTAAAAATCAGGAACAATCGGCCATCGCAAAAAAAGCAAGCCATTTTAATCCGGTTGATTTGGTTTGTGCCGTAAAGAATTATACCGGAGAAAAATATAACCTGTTGAAATTCAGGGATCCGGAAACAGGCTTTATATCCGGAAAATCTAAAGACGGAAAAGAACTGAAAGTTCAGGAACTGCCCGGATTGTGGAATGGATCAATGTCGGATTGGAATACGCTTTTTGTAGAGGTTCCGATCGCAACCTTCAGTCCGGTTAAAACGATTAATGATCTTTTGCGAAAAGAGCATCAGGTAAAATAATGATTCAATCGAAAAGTATTCTTAAATTTGTACCCATTAATGAGAATATATGAATGAAGAAGCCAGAGATAGTTTTGAAGATGATGATTTTGACGAAGCAGTAGCACGTTTCAGAAAAATGGTTAAAACAAATACTTCAAAATATTTCGATGTGTTTGAAGTTGAAGGCATAGTTGACCATTTTCTGGAAGATGGCCGTATAAAACTCGCAAAAAAAGCAGTTGAAACGGGGCTTAGGCTACACCCGGCTTCTATTTCTATGAAAATACGCCAGGCACAGATTTTCATGCACGAAGGAAAGCTTGAAGAATGCCTCGAATTACTGAAAATGGCTGAAAAGATTGAAGCTAATAATCCGGATATATTTCTCATAAAAGGTGAAGCTTATAATTTGCTTGGCGATGTACCAAAAGCAGTTGCAGCATACGAACACGCCCTTGAAATGGACATTGATGAGCCTGATGAAACCCTCTACAACATTGGCATATCATTCGGACAGGCCGGCGAAACGCATTTGGCTATCAGCTACCTCGAAAAAGCCTATCATGCTAATCCAAAAAATGAAATTGTACTTTATGAATTAGGTTATTATTTCGACAAGGATTCGCAATTCGAAAAAAGTATTGAGTTTTACAACAAATACCTGGATATTGATCCTTTCAATCATTCGGTATGGTACAATATCGGCATTACCTATAACCGGATGGGGATGTTTGCTGAAGCCATTGAAGCTTACGATTATGCCCTGGTAATCAATGAAGATTTCCTTCACGCCCATTTTAACAAAGCGAATGCTTTGGCCAATAACAACCAATTTGAAAAAGCGATTGAATGCTATCAGGAATACCTGCTTCTGGACAAGGAAAACGACGACGCTTATTGTTATCTGGCTGAATGTTATCTGAATGGCGACAGGTACGATGAAGCTTTGGTCAACTACCAGAAAGCAATCGGGCTAAATGAGTCAAATGCCAGCGCCTGGTATGGTTCCGGATTAATTATGTGGTCGGAAGGTCAGTTAACCGAAGCACAGGCCTTCTTTAAAAAAGCATTAATCCTAGAGGATGACAACGCTGATTTCTGGGGAATGGACGCTAAAGTACATGCAGAACTGAATGAAACCAAAGAAGCCATTGTTTCGTTTGAAATGGCAACTATGCTTGAGCCTGATCATATTGAAAACTGGCTTTCGTACTCAGAAATGTTTTATGATATCAATGATACCGACCGCGCCATCGAGGTTTTACGGACAGCCAGCAAAATAAATAAATCGAACGCATTTTTAAATTACCGGCTAACCGCGTATTTGCTCGATAAAAACGAGGAATTGGAGGCTGCCTGCCATTTTGAACGTGCCTTAAAAATTGATTTTAGCATTCAAAATGAACTGTTTGAATTTTATCCTGAAGCATCAAAAATTGAATCAATCAAAAAACTCATTTCCCAATACCAATCATTGAAACTTTAAATTGATGAACTATCGTTTGCCACACATGCCTGAACGTCCGGGCCAACCCCGTGAAAATGGTCTTACCATGGTCATGGACAAAGGATTAAGTTTGCGTGAAGCTGAAGATTTATGCGACATTTCTGCTCCTTATTGCGATTTGATTAAACTGGGGTTCGGGACTTCAATTATCACCAACCGGTTACACGAAAAAATCAGGCTTTACAAATCAGCAGGCTTGAAACCCTATTTCGGGGGCACACTTTTTGAAGCTTTTGCCGTTCGCGATATGGTTGATGATTACCGACGGTTTCTTGACGAATATAAAATGGAAATGGTTGAAGTTTCAGACGGTGTTATGGAACTGGACCATGATTTGAAATGCGAGTATATTGTCAGCCTTAGTAACGATTTCACCGTTTTATCAGAAGTTGGCAGTAAACTCAAAGGAAAGGAAATCTCGAACGAGAAGTGGATTTCGTATATGCAAACCGAGTTACAGGCCGGTGCATGGAAAGTGATTGCCGAAGCCCGCGAAAGCGGCAATATGGGAATTTATAATGATGACGGATCGGCTAATTTTGAGTTAATACTGGCTATAAAAAAAGCCCTCAATCCGGACGATATACTTTGGGAAGCGCCTTTAAAAAACCAGCAAGTCTGGTTCATCAAGCTTTTAGGACCGAATGTCAACCTTGGCAATATTGCAACCAACGAAATTATTCCGCTCGAAACGCTTAGGCTCGGACTACGGGGCGACACGCTGCTTACTTTTTTACCTTGTATTCACAACTGGGATATTTAGAAAAAAGGCTATCTCATATCTATGACTTCTATTCCTTTGTATTTCTTTGGATCAAATACAAAATCTGAATCAGCATAAACCCCGTCAGTTTTAAACTGATTGACTGATACATGGTAATCATTCCCATCCTTACCCGTCATCAAAGCGCCACGAATCAGCATTTTCTGTTTATCAATCATGATTTTGATTTTCTGAATATCCCCGTCCGGTTTTTGAGGGGTCAGATCAATGTTGTAAACCGGTACCCCTCCATCAACAGATTCATTGATGAACTTATAATTAAATCCTCTTTCATAAATGGTAAAGATCTTAGCCGGATCCATCAATTCATCAGTTGATTCATCCAGATTGGAAATACTCACTTCGTTTGAATTAACCATGTAAGTCCAGATTGTTTTCCCGTCGCAAGTTACCTGTAAGCCCAACTGTGGAATGCTCAATTTGTATTTCTTATTCTTCAATATAATTGTTCCGCTACTTTTTTCCTGAATATTTTCGGCTTTGTTATCCATTTCAAAAGTGAACTTAGCATCAATGGATGAATATGACTGAGTTGTTTTGGTAACTTTTTCAAGAATTTCTTTTGCTTTTGTATCCTGCTGAGAAAATCCCGCGAACATAAAAGTCAATAGAATTGATGTTAAAAAAAATCGTTTCATTATTTTCAAATATTATAAACTGTTATTTTAATCCATTCAATAATTGTTCCAAAGAATACTCATCCTGAATCAGGACTTGCCGGGCTTTGCTTCCTTCGCTGGGGCCAACAATTCCTGCAGCCTCCATCTGATCCATCAACCGGCCGGCACGATTGTACCCGATCGAGAATTTTCGTTGAATCATCGAAGTTGAACCTACCTGATTGCTGACAATCAGCCTGGCGGCATCGTCAAACATTTCATCACGGTTTCTCAAATCAACTTCAGCAAGTCCGCCATCATTTTCACCTACATAATCAGGCAAAAGAAATGCGGTCGGATAGCCTCTTTGTTCAGCCACAAACTCGCAAATACGTTCTACTTCAGGAGTATCAACAAAAGCGCACTGAACGCGGGTCATGGTGCTTCCGGTAGAAACCAGCATGTCGCCTTTTCCGATCAACTGATTGGCGCCCGGAGTATCAAGAATGGTTCGGGAGTCTATCATCGAAGCAACTTTAAATGCGATCCGGGTCGGGAAGTTGGCTTTAATTACACCGGTAATAATATTAATTGATGGCCGTTGTGTGGCAATAATCATGTGAATACCCACAGCGCGGGCAAGCTGGGCAATACGTGCAATTGGCAATTCAATTTCTTTTCCGGCAGTCATAATCAAATCGGCAAACTCATCAATGACCACTATGATATATGGCAAATAACGGTGACCCTTTTCCGGATTTAGCCTCCGGCCAATAAACTTGGTATTGTACTCATTAATGTTCCGGACGTGAGCCCTTTTCAACAAATCGTACCGGTTGTCCATTTCAATGTTTACCGAATTCAATGTGTTTTTAACTTTTTGGATATCAGTGATAATAGCATCTTCTTCGTCGGGCATTTTGGCGAGGAAATGCTTTTCGAGCGATGCATACAAAGTTAGTTCCACCTTTTTGGGATCAACCAGAACAAATTTCAATTGGGATGGATGCTTTTTATATAGCAATGAAATGATGATCGCGTTCAAACCGACAGATTTCCCCTGGCCGGTAGCCCCTGCAACCAATATGTGCGGCATTTTGGCCAGATCAACCATAAAGGTCTCGTTCGAAATGGTTTTTCCAAAAGCGATAGGCAGTTCGGCTGTTGACTCCTGAAATTTCTTAGAACCAATGATGGAACGCATCGAGACAATTTCAGGTTTCTGGTTTGGAACCTCAATACCGATAGTTCCCCTTCCGGGAATTGGCGCAATAATGCGGATACCCAGCGCAGAAAGGCTCAAGGCAATGTCATCTTCCAGGTTTTTGATTTTGGCAATTCGAATTCCCGGAGCCGGAACAATCTCGTACAAGGTGATCGTTGGCCCTATGGTTGCCCTGATTTTGGTGATTTCAATCTTATAATGACGAAGCGTTTCAACAATCTTATTCTTGTTTGAAATCAATTCCTCATTGCTGACTTCGGCATTGCCCGAAGCATGATCGTCAAGCAAATCGAGGGTTGGGTATTTATAAGAGGATAAATCAAGAGTCGGATCAAAAGGTTCCAATGATAAATTGCCAACTTCTGCATTTCCATCAAAAACAGGCTTAACAACTTGCAGTTCAGGTTCTTTTGTTTTATTTTTTTTCGTAACCGGTTCATCCGAAAATAGCATATCCTCAATACTCATTTTAGCATTTTTTTTCGAAACTGCATTTTCAATTTCAAAATCGTCAGCCGAATCCGGGTCAATAATGGTCTTTATCTTATTGTCTTCTGTGATAATTTTAGAAATTGACGGATCGGCGATTTCCAGTACAGGACTTGCTTCGGTTAAAACCGGGGATTGAACTTCTGCCAGTAACGTATCTTTTTCCTTCCGGGCAAAAACGCTGGTCAACCAGGGAATAAACTGTTTAAATGTAACAATGAGCAAAACAAACAGCGTGAATATTAAAATTAACGCAGCTCCAATTGTTCCCAATAAAGAGGAAAGTAAGCTGGAAAGTATAAATCCATACATACCGCCCACATAAAGAAACTGATCGGCTGACGATGAAGCTAATGCCAGTGCGAGGGTTAATGATGCCCAAATCATCCACAAAAAAGAAAAGAGAAAAGTTTTGAAGAACCGAATTTTTTTATACCCGAATAAATTCAGCGCTGCAATAAAAAAAATCAGGATTAAAAAGAAGGAAGGAAAACCAAATCCCAGGTTTATCAATTGTTCGCTCAGGTATGCGCCACTTTTCCCGGCAATATTCTGCACTTCAACTGAAGGGTCAAAAAGAAAATCCTGCCACGGCAAATCCAGCTTACTTTGATCTGATTTCCCGGAAAAAGTATAAGAAACAAAGGCAACAGCCAAATATCCGCTAAATATTGAAAAGAAGACTCCAAGCGTGTACCTGAATTGATTGCTCTTAAAAAATCGCACTATGCCCCAGGTTTTAGAAGGTTTGGGCTCCTTTTTCGGTTTTTGAATTTTTTTTGCCATTCGGGTTGATAATTCGTGCGCAAAGTTAACGATTTTTGACTATCATATATTTTATCAAGACTTTGATCATGAATAAAATTCGTTCCTTTTTTTAAGTTTGCCCTGTAATGACAGGAAATTATGAAGAAAATTGCAGTTGTCGCACTTGGAGGAAATGCTTTGTTGCGTGAAAATGAAAAAGGTACCATTGAGCAACAGGAAGCAAACACTACTGAAACTCTTGAAAACTTAATCTTTCTCCTGAAGGAAGGTTTCGAACTGGTCATCACCCATGGGAATGGACCACAGGTGGGAAATATTCTGATGAGGAACGATGCCGGCCAACAAATCTACGACATTGCACCAATGCCTTTAGATATTTGCGTGGCCGATTCGCAGGGTGGTATTGGATACATGATTGAGCGCATGATCCGGAATGTGCTGAAGAAACACGGCATTCAGAAAAATGTGATCACTCTGGTATCAATGACCATTGTTGATCCGAACGATCCGGCATTTCAGAATCCGACAAAAGGAATCGGAAAAGTCTATTCGGAAGAGGAAGCCAAAAAACTTCAGGAAGAAAAAGGCTGGATTTTTAAACCTTCGTCGAAAGCTCAGGGAGGCTGGCGCCGGATGGTTTCTTCGCCCCAACCGATTGATATTATAAACACGGATATTGTCGAAAATCTGGTTCGTGCCGGAAACATCGTAATTACTGCCGGAGGTGGGGGAATTCCGGTTTATTATGATGAAAATAATGACCTGCGAACGCTCGATGCGGTAATTGATAAAGATCTGGCTTCGGCGTTTCTGGCTTCAAAAATCAAGGCAAGTCACTTTTATATCCTGACTGATGTATCGTTCATATACAAAGATTTCGGCCTGCCTACGCAGGAAAAACTTGAATTTCTGAATTATACCGACACTGTTAAATACCTTGAAAATGGTACTTTTCCGGAAGGCACCATGGCCCCAAAAATAAAGGCCTGCCTGTATTTCATTAAAAATGGCGGAGAAAAAAGTGTGATCACTGAAGCTAAAAAACTCGAAGACAAATCGTACGGATCAAAAATTACAATGGAGTACTGACGGAGTGATCAGTGTTCAGTCGCAGTTTCCAGTTAGCCAGTAGCGGACATTTAATGTTTCGAAGAAATGCTGGAACAACAACCCTGATAACAATTAAAACAATCACAACCATTACAACAACATAAAACTATGGAAATCAATTTAAAAAACCGGCATTTTCTGAAATTACTTGATTTTAGCGCCGACGAAATTCACTACCTGATCAAACTTGCTTCAAAACTTAAGAAGGCCAAGGCATCTGGACTGGAAGAACAAATGCTGGGTGGCAAAAATATCGCCCTGATTTTTGAAAAGGCCTCGACCCGGACACGTTGCGCCTTCGAAGTCGCTGCTTTTGATCAGGGTGCACATGCCACCTATTTGGGGCCATCCGGCTCGCAAATCGGAAATAAAGAATCAATTAAAGATACCGCCCGTGTACTGGGAAGAATGTATGATGGCATTGAATACCGTGGTTACGGACAAAGTATCGTGGAAGAACTGGCCAAATACGCAGGTGTACCGGTATGGAACGGCCTGACTGACGAATTTCATCCGACTCAGATTTTGGCCGATTTCCTGACCATGAAAGAACATTCCCCGAAACCGCTTTCTGAAATTAAATTCTGTTACTTGGGCGATGCCCGCAACAATATGGGGAATTCGCTGATGGTTGGGGCTGCCAAACTCGGAATGGATTTCAGGGCAGCCGCACCTGCCAGTTGTCAGCCAACAGATGAATTGCAACAAATTTGCCGCGAAATTGCAAAAGAAACTGGCGCTAAAATGTTGATTACAGAAGATTTGGCCGAAGCTGTAAAGGATTGTGACTTTCTATATACCGATGTCTGGGTTTCGATGGGTGAGCCCGAATCAGTCTGGGCCGATCGGATTAAGCTGCTCCTGCCCTATCAGGTCAATCAAAAAGCAATGGAATTAACCGGGAATCCAAACGTGAAATTCCTGCATTGTTTACCGGCATTCCACAACCGTGAGACGAAAATGGGCGAAGAAATATTCCGAAAATTCGGATTGGATGGACTGGAGGTTACCGAAGAAGTATTTGAAAGCGAGGCTTCCATCGTTTTCGATCAGGCCGAAAACAGGCTGCATACAATAAAAGCGGTGATGGTGGCAACGATTGGGTAGCCATTCGGTTAACTGCTGACTGCACAAGTATATTCCGCTAAAACGTAAACGGGGTAAAGCGCATAGCCTCTCCCGTCTGCGTTTTTTGAAAAATTCTATTCTGTCAATTTTAAAATAGGGGTATCAAATCGATCTGAAAAACTCATAATTAATGCTTTCAAGTTCTGTTAAAGTTGGATACCGATAAAAAATAATGTCATCTTTCGAACCGATATAGAATCCACTTTCAATGGTCCGGTAAAGTAGATTACCTGAAAAAACCCGTTGAACGGTCTTTATCCGTTTTTCATTTTCTACGGTCAAATTTTCAAGACAGTCTTTCAGGTGACCAACATTGGTATAAGGTAAATAATCAATCGATCCTTTTTGTGGATTAGTCGCCAAATCACCCAGTTTCAGTTCAACAAAGAATAGTTTTGGAACTACGATTGGGATTGATCCATCAGTCAGTCGTTTCAAAAAAGCCGAAGGGGGCAAATCGCTGGCAATCATCGGCGTTATCGGACATAATTCCTGAAAAAGATAGAATCTGTTTTTAATTTCTGAGGAATGATCGTATGGTGTTTTTTTCAATTCTAAAGTGCGGCCATTATCAGTCGTCAGAAACAAACTCTTAATTGCAGATAATGGAATCATTTCCAATACTTTGTACACAGAAAGATACACTGAACTTTTTGGATTGCCATCTTCATTTGCAACACAATGCCGATTCAGATAATCCATATCGATCAGATTTTCGATCTGACCAAGGTCAATTTCAAAAAATAATGCTTGACCTTTGTTCATTTTCTTTGTACCAGTTGAAAGGTATTCTCCAAAATCTTTAGGGGGTAACATAGAAGCGATCAGCGCTTCGGGGATTGCGGTTAAATAAATAAACTTGCTCATAGGTTAAAATTTAAAAGTTAAACAAATCCTACGATCTAATAAAATATTGCTTTGAAAGCTGAAACTATAGTAAAGTTATGACATCTGCTTGAAAAATAATGTGAATTTTGGCACTTTATTTATAAGAATATCAAATTCTCACATTAAACCATGAACAAGGTGAAATGAACTGTTATTAACCTGAAAATAACTGAACGTAAGGATTTTTATAATCCGGGTTTTTCAAATTATAATCTGTTTGACAAATCGTTTTAGTCCTGATTTTTTCACCTTGCATTTCCTTTCTATTTCCATTTAGTTTACATTTGTCAGCATAATGCTGCACAGTAAAAACCAAAATTAAATTACCATGAAATCAAGAAATGTGATTGCAGGAATAATTCTTGCAATTTTCCTGACAGGAAACATTAAAGCACAGTCTGGCTATCAGCCTTCTGAGAAAAACCTCCAAAACAGGGAGTGGTTCCAAGATGCCAAATTCGGACTTTTCATTCACTGGGGAATGTACTGCCAGATGGCCGGTGGCGGCGATCAGGGCATCGCCGAATGGATCATGAACCAGAAGAAAATCCCGATTGCCCAGTACGAAAAACTTCCCAACTTCTTTAATCCGGTCGCGTTTAATCCGGCTGAATGGGTATCAATGGTCAAAAAAGCAGGGATGAAATACATTACCATTACCAGCAAGCACCACGAGGGTTTTGCGATGTATAATTCGAAAGTGAGCGATTACAATGTGGTGAAGCGGACGCCTTATGGCAAGGACATTATTAAAATGCTCAAAGACGAATGCGACAAACAGGGAATCAAACTGTTCTTCTACTATTCGCAGCTCGACTGGCATCATCCGGACTATTTTCCACGTGGTAATACGGGCCAGGGTTATACCGGCCGGCCTGAAAAGGGTGACTGGAACAAATACATTGATTACATGAATGCCCAACTCACCGAACTCCTGACAAACTACGGAGAAATTGGCGGAATTTGGTTCGACGGAATGTGGGATAAGTGGGACGCTCCCTGGCGACTGGATGAAACTTATGCTTTGATACACAAACTTCAGCCCGGAGCTTTGATCGGAAGCAACCATCATAAATTTCCTTTTCCGGGTGAAGATTTCCAGATGTACGAACGCGACCTTCCCGGAGAAAATTCAATGGGATTTAACCACACCGGCGCCATGTCTGATTTACCGCTCGAAATGTGCGAAACCATGAACGGTTCATGGGGTTTCAACTTGGTTGACAATCGCTACAAATCGACCACACAACTGCTTCAAACCTTGATCAAATCTTCAGGATATGGAGCGAATTTCCTACTGAATACCGGCCCGATGCCTAATGGGAAAATTCAGCCTGAAAATGTGGATACCTTAATGGTGATGGGCAAATGGCTCGAAAAATACGGAGAAACCATTTACGGAACCCGAAAAGGCCCGATCAACCCAGCAACATGGGGCGCTTCAACACAAAAGGATGGAAAAGTCTGGGTTCATGTTCTGAATTGCAATGAAGAGAACCTGTTCATCGGTAAACTTCCTAAAAAACTGAAAGCCGCCAAATTCTACGACGACCAGACAGTAGCAAAATTCAAGGAAACAGAATTTGGGGTAATCCTGAATATTCCGGCTGCTAAGAAAAAAACTGTTGATACGATTATTGAAATTGATTTTTAATATCTTCGGGCGGTTTTGAAAAACAAACAAGAACAGATAATATCATATTATCCGAAAAAAAATTGATAATTGACCATACGTAAAATCAAAAATATGTTTGATCTGGATTTAATTTCTAAAAACTATCAGGAATTAAGCGCTAAAATTGAGAAAACTAAGAAGCGCTTGAACAGGGCCTTAACTCTGTCTGAAAAAATCCTTTACGCACATTTGTATCAGGATCAGCCTTTGCTGGACTTCAAACGGGGAGCCGACTATGTTGATTTTGCTCCCGACCGGGTTGCCATGCAGGACGCCACAGCTCAAATGGCCTTACTGCAATTTATGAATTCAGGAAAAAGCAAAACCGCAGTTCCATCAACAGTCCATTGCGACCACCTGATTCAGGCCAGTAAGAATGGTTTGGCCGACCTGGAAGATGCCATCAAAATCAACAAAGAAGTTTACGATTTCCTGGAATCAGTATCCAATAAATACGGAATTGGTTTCTGGAAACCAGGGGCAGGAATCATCCATCAGGTGGTGCTCGAAAACTATGCTTTTCCGGGAGGTATGATGATTGGAACCGACTCGCACACCGTAAATGCCGGAGGTTTGGGCATGGTCGCTATCGGAGTTGGCGGCGCCGATGCCGTTGATGTGATGGCCGGAATGGCCTGGGAACTTAAATTTCCGAAGTTAATTGGAGTTAAGCTAACCGGAAAACTGAACGGCTGGACAGCTCCCAAAGATATTATACTCAAAGTTGCCGGAATCCTGACCGTGAAAGGCGGAACCGGAGCAATTATCGAATATTTCGGCGAAGGCGCCCAATCAATTTCTTGTACCGGGAAAGGTACAATCTGCAACATGGGCGCTGAAGTTGGCGCCACCACTTCAACTTTTGGATATGACGAATCGATGGAACGCTACCTTCGGGCAACAGGCCGCGCAGCAGTAGCCGATCTGGCCAACGGAGTCAAAGAACATTTATCTGCCGATCCTGAAGTTTATGCCAATCCTGAAAAGTATTTCGATCAGGTAATAGAAATAAATCTGGATGAATTGGAACCTTATATTAATGGTCCGTTTACACCCGATCGTGCCACTCCGATTTCAAAAATGGCCGAAGTGGCCAAAGAAAACGGCTGGCCAACTAAAATTGAAGTTGGTTTGATTGGTTCGTGTACCAATTCATCGTACGAAGACATTTCGCGTTCGGCATCGCTCGCCCAACAAGCCGTTGATAAAAAACTAAAATCGAAAGCTGAATTCACCATTACTCCTGGATCAGAATTGGTAAGATATACCATTGACCGCGACGGTTTTATTGATATTTTCAACCAGATTGGTGCAAGCGTATTTGCCAATGCCTGTGGTCCGTGTATCGGTCAATGGTCGCGCCCGGGAGCCGAAAAAGGAGAAAAAAACACCATCATCCACTCCTTCAACCGGAATTTTTCGAAACGGGCCGACGGAAATCCAAACACCCACGCTTTCGTAGCTTCTCCTGAAATCGTAACCGCATTGGCTATTGCAGGTGATCTTACATTCAATCCGTTAACTGATTACCTGATCAACGAAAACGGAGATAAGGTAAAACTGGATATTCCTTCAGGACAGGAACTTCCGGCGAAAGGTTTTGATGTGGAAGATGCCGGATTTCAGGCTCCTGCTGAAAACGGTTCTTCAATCCAGGTAAAAGTTGCTTCTGATTCTTCAAGGCTTCAACTGCTTCAACCATTTGAAGCATGGAACGGAGAAAACCTGATGGGCGCCAAACTACTGATCAAAGCCAAAGGGAAATGTACTACCGACCATATTTCGATGGCTGGCCCGTGGTTGCGTTACCGTGGCCATCTCGACAATATTTCGAATAACATGCTCATTGGAGCAGTAAATGCCTTTAATGACCAGGCTAATAAAGTTAAAAATCAACTTACCGGCGAATATGGCGAAGTGCCTGCCGTTCAACGTGCTTACAAAGCAGCAGGCCTGGCTACAATTGTAGTGGGCGATCAGAATTACGGTGAAGGTTCGTCGCGCGAACATGCGGCCATGGAGCCTCGTCATCTGGGAGTAAAAGCGGTAATTGTAAAATCGTTTGCACGAATCCACGAAACCAACCTGAAAAAGCAGGGCATGCTCGGTCTGACTTTTGCCAATGAACCAGACTATGACATCATTCAGGAAGACGATACGTTCAACTTTGTTGACCTGAAGGAATTTGCGCCGGGAAAGCAATTGACACTTGAAATCGTTCATGCTGACCAGACCAAAGATGTAATAAAGCTGAATCATACCTACAACCAACAGCAAATAGACTGGTTTAAAGCCGGTTCGGCATTAGATTTAATCCGTAAACAAAACTTATAAAACATTAAAAAACCACATAGACACATAGTTCACATAGAAAAGTTTAAACCAGTTAACTCTATGTTTCACTGCGTCCTCCTGTGGTAAAAACAAACAAATAACTAAAAATCAACCACACAAATCACATACAAAAATTATTAACTATGTGTTCTATGTGTCTATGTGGTAAAAAAAACTAAAAATGAATAAAATTAAAGTAGCAAACCCGGTAGTTGACCTTGACGGAGATGAAATGACTCGTGTAATCTGGTCCTTCATCAAAGAGAAATTGATTTTTCCATATCTGGATATTGATATTAAATATTTCGATTTGGGAATCGAACACCGCGATTTAACCAACGATCAGGTAACAGTTGATGCCGCGAACGCCATCAAACAATACGGTGTAGGCATAAAATGCGCCACCATTACCCCTGACGAAGCCCGTGTAGAGGAATTCGGCCTCAAAAAAATGTGGAAATCGCCCAATGGAACAATCCGTAATATCCTGGATGGAACTGTTTTTCGCGAACCGATCATCATCAGCAACATTCCCCGATTGGTTCCTGGATGGAAAATGCCAATCTGCATAGGCCGTCATGCTTTCGGTGATCAATATCGTGCAACAGACTTTGTGACCAAAGGAAAAGGTAAACTGACCATTACATTTACCCCGGAAGATGGCAGCAAGGAAACTTCTTTCGAAGTGTATAATTTTGCCGGCGACGGCGTTGCCTTGGCCATGTACAACACTGACGAATCCATCTCCGGTTTTGCCCGCGCCTGCATGAATCAGGCATTGGCTAAAAAATGGCCGCTTTATTTATCAACCAAAAATACTATCCTGAAAAAATATGATGGACGGTTCAAGGACATTTTTCAGGATATTTTTGATGCCGAATTTAAAACAGCCTTTGCTGAAGCCGGAATCACTTATGAACACCGCCTGATTGATGATATGGTGGCTGCCTGCATGAAATGGGAAGGCGGATTTGTTTGGGCATGCAAAAATTATGATGGCGATGTCCAGTCGGACACTGTTGCCCAGGGATTTGGATCGCTTGGACTGATGACTTCAACACTGGTCACTCCGGATGGAAAAACGATGGAAGCTGAAGCAGCACACGGAACTGTAACACGTCATTTCCGTATGCATCAGCAGGGAAAACCGACTTCAACAAATCCAATTGCTTCCATTTATGCCTGGACCAGAGGCTTGGCTTTCAGAGGCAAACTGGACGGAAACCAGGAATTGATTGATTTTGCCCTGGCCCTGGAAGAGGTGTGTGTCGAAACTGTCGAAAGTGGTAAGATGACCAAAGATTTGGCTTTGATTGTTTATGGCAACGACCTGAAAACGGAAAATTACCTGACCACGGAAGGATTTCTGGATGCAATTGACGAAAACCTTCAGAAGAAGCTGAAGTAATTAGTATTCACATCACGAAAGTAAAGACATCAAACATGAGCCAAAACATCGAATTTAAGAACGGCAAGGTAATCGTCCCCGACCAGCCGACCATTCCGTTTATTGAAGGCGATGGTATAGGGAAAGATATCACAGAACCAAGCCAACGGGTTATCAATGCTGCTGTTAAGGCAGCTTATGGCGATTCGAAGAAACTCATCTGGAAAGAAGTTCTGGCAGGTAAAAAAGCATTTGACCTGACTGGTGAATATATGCCCGATGAAACGCTCAAAGCTTTTCAGGAATATCTGGTCGGAATCAAAGGTCCGCTTGAAACACCGGTTGGCGAAGGAATCCGTTCGTTAAATGTTGCCTTGCGGCAAACTTTGGATCTGTATGTTTGTCTGCGTCCAATCCGTTGGTTTAAAGGTGTCCCCTCGCCTGTCCGTTATCCGGAGTTGGTTGATATGCACATTTTCAGGGAAAATACAGAAGATATTTACGCCGGTATTGAGTTTATGACCGGCAGCGCTGAGGCCATCAAATTTTGTGATTTTTTAATTAACGAAATGGAGGTTGATGTAATCCGATTTCCTGAAAGTAGCTCGTTTGGTGTGAAACCTGTTTCAAAAGAAGGCTCGGAGCGGCTAATCAGGGCAGCCATTAAGTATGCCATTGAACGGGAACTGCCTTCTGTAACTATTGTTCACAAAGGGAACATCATGAAATTTACTGAAGGCGCTTTCAAAAACTGGGGCTACGATTTGGCAGAAGCTGAATTTGCGCATCAGACATTTACCATGCGAAAATTTCAGCAAATTGCTCGGGAAAATGGATTGAAAGAAGCGAAAACTGCCTTTTCAAAGGCAAAAGCGATGGGCAAAGTCATTGTTAAAGATGTTATAACCGATGCATTCCTTCAGGAAAGTTTATTGCACCCATACGAACATTCAGTAATTGCTACGTTAAACCTTAACGGCGACTACATTTCAGACCAGTTGGCGGCAATGGTTGGTGGTATCGGCATTTCTCCCGGGGCAAACATTAACTACATCAGTGGCTATGCTATTTTTGAAGCAACCCACGGAACAGCTCCAAATATTGCCGGTACCGGAAAAGCGAATCCTGGCTCACTTATACTTTCGGGAGCAATGATGCTCGAATACCTGGGCTGGTACGAGGCTGCAGAACATGTATATGATGCTATGGATCATACCTTTTCGAAACGTAAAGTCACTTCAGACTTGTTCAATATGATGGAAGGGGCAACTTTATTAACGACTTCCGAATTTGCAGATGAAATTATTCGAAATATTCATTAATTTAGAGGACTAAATCAGGATCACGATTAAAAACCAAAAATAGTATGGAATACATAAAAAACAGGTTCTATGAAAAAGCCATGAAAAACATGGCAGATTTCCACAAGTTAAGAAGAGATTATGGAGATGTAGTTTTAGGACAGGTAACTATTGATCAGGTGCTTTCCGGCATGAAGGGCATACCGGCACTTCTGACTGAGACATCAAAGCTTGATGCCAATGAAGGTATCAGGTTTAGAGGTTATTCACTTCCGGAATTACAACAAAAACTACCCAAATTGGAAGAAGAAGGAGAACCCCTTCCTGAAGGATTGTTTTATCTGATGATGATTGGAGAAATTCCTGAAAAAGAAGATGTTCTTAATATTTCGAAGGATTGGGCAACCCGCGCCCATGTTCCACAGCACACTTTCGATGTGATAAATGCCCTGCCAAAAAACAGCAGGCCTATGACCCAGTTTAGCGCCGCAATTATTTCGATGGCCTACGATTCTGTATTCATGAAAGCCTATCGCGCTGGTGTAAACAAAAAATTCTACTGGGACTTCATGTACGAAGATATCATGAACCTGATTGCACGTTTACCCCGAATTGCCGCATACATCTATCGCCGTATTTACCACAACGGAAATCACATTGAACCTAACCCAACCCTCGACTGGGCAGGAAACCTGGCTCACATGATGGGTTTTGATTCAGTTGAGGTTAAACGCCTGCTTCGCTTGTATATGGTTATACATGCCGATCATGAAGGTGGAAATGTTTCGGCTCATGCCACCCATCTGGTTGGTTCGGCCTTGAGCAATGCCTATTATTCGTTTGCTGCCGGGATGGTTGGGCTGGCTGGCCCGCTGCATGGTTTTGCCAACCAGGAGGTGATGGACTGGATGGCTGAAATGATCCAGCAACTGGGAACTGACGAACCTACTGATTCTCAGATTGCAGCCTATATTGAACAAACTCTGATACAAGGCCGTGTGGTACCTGGTTACGGACATGCCGTGCTGAGGATCACCGACCCTCGTTTCACCGTTCAGCAACAATTTGCCGAAAAATACATCGTGAACGACAAATTGATCAATGTAGTGAATGCCATCTATCGGGTGGCTCCGCCAATTTTGGAAGCTACCGGTAAAATCAAGAATCCATGGCCTAATGTGGATGCATTCAGTGGGTCGTTGCTTAATCATTACGGAATTACAGAATCTAATTTTTATACCGTACTTTTTGGCGTTTCGCGATCACTGGGAGTACTATCTTCTTTAGTTTTCGACCGTGTATATGGGCTTCCGCTCGAACGCCCGTCGTCGCAAACGCTGAGTTGGTTCATGAACAAAGCCGGAATTAAACACGAAGAATAAATTTACCAAATTTAGAATTTAGAAGAGGCTGGACATGGAGTTCAGCCTCTTTTGGTTTTGGGTTATTCGAACCTGAAGTATTTCATAACACCTTCCAGATCGTGAAGTGGTTTTAATGAAACTTCAGTCCCGGTATCGCCTTTTACTGAATAATCAAACGGATTATCCAGATCAATAATCAGGAAGACCATGTATGATATCAGAAAAGTAACCAGTAATGTAAAAAACAAAGAGGCATAAAATGGTTCAATTTTGATGATAATAAGACCTAATCCGATTAAAAAGCCCATCACTTCAACAATGGCATAGGCCGAACCAATAAAATTGGTATCACGGATAGTATCAATGCGCAAAATCAGTTTCCGGATATTGTTTTGCTCATTCTTCATTTTCACAATATAGGCTGGCTGAATACCTTCCTTATCTAACTCAACGAAAAAATCGTTCATTTGTGCGAGCTTTTCGAACACTATTTTAGTCCGTTCTTTTTTGTAGAACCAGTCCAACAGGGAATTCATAAACGTCTTTTCAAATTCAATGAATTTCCGGGCAGTTTCAGAGTTTTTGCTTTTCCAAATGGTGTAGGCATCGTCCATCAGGGCTTTCATCGAAGCTGAAAGCTCACTGGGAATTTTCTCACTTTCCTTGTAGTCTGAAAGTACTCCGCTAATCAGAAAACCAATCAGGAATATGGTTCCGGCTACCAAGCTGGTAAAAAGAGCATTTAACTCCATCACTTCCAAACCAAATTTGTGCGAAAGAAGCTTCAGTACTGCAATTAGAATCATCAGTGGCATAACTTTAACGGCAATTGACCATTTCTGCCAGAGTTGTTTTGGGGATCTCATAAGGATGAATATTTCGAAAATGTAATTTATTTTTTATGCTTCTTTAATTCCTGATCAAAATCTATTTCTAAGAACATGTTTGAGGGCAGAATGTTCCAAAATGGAACTAACTGCATCTTCGGTTGCCAGCGTTTGTTTTTTTGCTATAACTTTTGGTTATTTCCCTTCAATAATCTGTATTTCTTCTGGCGTCAGTTCGTAATGCTGATAAACCAATTCATCAATTTTACGCTCTAAATCATTAGTGACAACATTTGTGTCATGCCTTTTTGCCTTGATGATTTGATTTACAAGCTCTTCAATAGCTAGTTTTTGTTCGATCGTCACTTTAGCTATTGGTATTTGCCCGAAGTATTGCCAAATTAACTGGTAGCCATTTTGTATCGCTGTGCAATATTTTGAAATTAACCACCAACCTATTTTCGAATTAAGGATGCCAACTAAAAATTTATCGTCTTTAGGTATAATCCATCATGAGTGTCCATTAAAAAAATAAATACGTTCATTGAAATCATTGATAATCTATAATTTGCAAGAGTTTAAGTTGCGTGACGATTTGAATTGATTAGGTTAGTTGGAAAAACATCCGACGATGAATCAAGGAAAATATGTTTTCGCACAGATCGT
>Ga0209317_1000059_pt1 | contig 156094 bp, 134 predicted proteins | sample RifGroB2_FD_183994 | JGI IMG/M metagenome (GOLD analysis project Ga0209317, IMG submission 183994) | Soil microbial communities from Rifle, Colorado, USA - Groundwater B2 (SPAdes) (version 2) | ecosystem: Environmental > Terrestrial > Soil > Unclassified | place: Rifle, Colorado | collected... | reverse complement strand
AAAGAACCCCGCTGCATCAAGAGAAGACCTAAAAGTTATCAATTGCTAACATCACCAAGACGTGAGATGAAAGAGATCCCTCACCGGAGCAAATACCATGCTGGAACCCCTTAAACTAGCGCCATTCGTGCCTGTCCCCCTAGCCTGTGCCGCCAGCGAGCTTGCCCTTCTCACTTTATCTTAGCTGGCGCAGCCGTTTGATCCCTTCCACGCAGCTGTACGGGATGGCCATGTTGCCGCGTCCAGTCCCCATGCTGATCCCTGCCTCGATGCCGTGATAGTCGGAGCCGCCGGTCCAGATCATCCCCCGTTTCTCCGCATAATTTCGCAAATAGGCGCTCTCCTGCTCGCCGCAGATGTTGTTGTAGGCCTCCAGTCCTTCCAGCCCCAGGGCGAAAAGGGCATCGATCACTCCGGTGAGCGTCTCGCGCTCGTCCGTGATGCTGGTCGGATGCGCCAGCACGGCCACGCCGCCCAGCCTCTTGACAGTGGCGAGCGCCTCCTCGGCGGGAAAGTAGCGCTTCGGTACGTCGCAGGGGAGCAGGTAGCGGTTGAAGGCGTCCTGCATGTCGCGGGCGTACCCTTTGCCCATCAGCACCTGGGCGATGTGGGGGCGTCCGAGCGCGCCGCCTGCCAGTGCGCTCGCCTCAGCGCTCGATATCGGCCCTTTACCCTCGACGCTCAGCTTCTCGTTGATCCTGTCCACGATCGCCTCGCCGCGGGTCTCCCTCTTTTGCCGGAAATCGTTCAGGGTCTCCAGCAGTTCGGGGTCCCGGTGATCAATCAGGTAGCCCAGAAGGTGCACATCCTGGTAGGAGCCGAAGGCGACGGACAATTCCAGCGCCGGCAGCACCTCCAGGCCGCAGGCGGCCCCCGCCGCCAGCGCTTCCTCAATGCCGTCCACCGTATCGTGGTCGGCGAGGGCGATCGCCTGCAGGCCGAGTTCGCTTGCCATGCTGACGAGTTCACTCGGCGTGCGGACGCCGTCTGAGTAGGTAGAGTGCAGGTGCAGGTCAACGAGCTTTTTCATGAATGTCTCCGATTGGGCGTCAAAATGCCAGTATAGGGGTTTTAATCTTTAGTGACAACTGCTAAGCGCTGCAGTTATCAGTTGCCTTGGTCAAGCGCTTCTTGTATAAGGAAGCTTAGTGTTTACGCTTAACTGGAAGAGGTGGCTGTGGCAAAAAAAAGTGGCATGGCGGGCGCCGTCTGCGCGCTGTCGATGTTCATCCTGGGCGGGGTCCTGACTTTTTCGGGGCTCGGCTTGATAGCCTTCATGAAAGAGCGCGACCTGTTCGGTCTCGGGGAGGGGCGCAGCTTCGGCATACTGCTACTTTGTATCGGACTGATCTCCTCCATATTGGGCGTTTTGATCATGCGACTGGTAAGGAACAGGTTCTGAATTGCAGGATCACCAGATCCACCAGGCGATGGCAATCCTCTCGGAGGCCGTGAAACCATGGGTGACGCCGGCTGTCACCGTGGTGGCAAACAGGGGTCGCGACCCCTTCAAGGTGCTGATCTCCTGCCTATTATCCTTGAGGACCCGGGACCAGACGACCGCGGAGGCCTCCCATCGCCTGTTCGGGCTGGCCGCGACACCGGCGGAACTCTCCCGCTTGAGCGTCGCCGAAATAGAAGAGGCCATCTACCCGGTCGGCTTCTACCGCGTGAAGGCGCAGCAGATCTTGGAGATTTCCCGGCAGCTCTGCGAGCTTTATGAAGGACAGGTTCCGGATCAACTGGATGCCCTGCTCAAATTTAAAGGGGTGGGGCGAAAGACGGCCAACCTGGTGCTGACGCTTGGCTTTGGCAAGGCCGGTATCTGCGTCGACATTCATGTGCACAGGATCTGCAACCGGTGGGGCTACCTCAGCACGCGCACCCCCGAGCAGACCGAAGCAGTCCTGAGGCAGAAGCTGCCGCCGGAGTACTGGATAATCATCAATGATCTGCTGGTGAGCTTTGGACAGAACCAGTGCACCCCGGTTTCCCCGCGCTGCTCCAGTTGTCCGCTGTACCTTTTTTGTGAGCGGGTAGGGGTCGGCAAGTCGCGTTAACACCGGTATTGCCAATCGGCGTGGTTTTAGTATAATGAGGACTGATTTTTTCGCATCTCTGATCAATCCCGCCTTGGCGGGGCTGAACTGTTATCCGCTGATGCCGAGCGCATCAGCCACTTTTGGGGGGTACTATGCTGAAGAAGATCGGTTTTGTAGGTTTGGGGACTGTTGGCGTGCACATGGCAGCCAATCTCGCCAAGTCGGATTACCAACTGACGGTGTTTGATGAAGATGCCCAGGCAGTCGCGGAGCTGGCAAAGCTCGGTGTCAAGATCGGCGACTCCCCGATGTCGACAGCCAAGGGGCAGGATCTGGTGATCGTCATCATTCCCGAGAGCGAGTTCCTGGTTTTCGGTCCGGGAGGGGTGCTGGAGGGAATCGATCCGGGCACCATCATGGTCGATATGGGGACTCACTGCATCGAGACCATCGAGCGCATGGCGCAGGAGGCGGTCAAACGCCGCGTCATGTTCCTGGAGGCTCCGGTCTGGGGAAGCAAGGAACATGCGGCAAACGGCCTGCTCACCATCCTGGCCGGGGGAGACGAATCACTTCTTGGCCGCTGCCGTGAACCCTTTTCCTACTTCGGCCTCAATATCATCCATGTCGGCAAGGTGGGGGACGCAACCAGGATGAAGCTGATCGTAAACCTGCTGCAGGCAGAGATGATGCAGTCGCTTTCCGAGGGGCTTGTTTTCGGCGAGAAGATGGGATTCAAGGCGGACAAGATCCTCGAGGTGCTCGACTCCGGCGGCGTCGCCTCGCCCCTTTTCCACTCCAAGGGGCGCTCCATAGCGCGCGGGGACTTCAGCCGTAACCTGGCGCTCAAGTATGTCCATGCCCAGATGCTGCGGGTGCTGGAAACTGCCGAGAAGCTGGACCTGGAGCTGCCTTCCGCCAAGGTTGTCAGTGAAATTTTTGCCCAAGCCGTGGCGGACGGCAGGGGCGAAGAGGATTTCTCCGCAATCGTCAAACTGCTGCGCAAATAGGTATTCTCCGCATCTGCTGAAGCTAAAAAAGGGGCGCCCCAAAAGGGCGCCCCTTTTTTAGTGTCCGTCCACGCCGGCCCTTTCCAGTGCCTAAGCCCCCGTCTATTAAGATAATTTGTCTATACAAAAAAGAGCGCATTGGAGTAAAAATAATAGTCTCTCTTTCAGGAAAGGACCGGATTGTGATCTGTAAATAAATTATAATCCTTTTACTGGCCTAGCTTTAATCTGAAAAAATCCATTTAAATAATATTTTTACAGACGTCTGCTCTGGCATAATTATACCCAATTACCTTAAGAAAAGGATCAACACTCTATGGGGAATACTAGAAATATTAGATTATTGGCACTAGCAGTTTTTCTATGTGTAGTCGGAGGGCTTTGGTATGGTCAATATGTCTGGAAGAATTACCAGACGGATAAGAAGAATCAGATCAGCTATACCGCTTTCATGGACAAGGTCAGTTCCGGAGACATTCTAAGAGTCGGGATTGCCGGCGATCAGATCACCGCTGAGGGAAAAACAGGCGAAAGGTTCCTGCTCTTTCTGCCTGCCGGTGCCGAATTGCCGAGCCTGCTGCTGGAGAAGCGGATCGAATTCTCATCCAAGCCTCCGGCCGCCCGACCGAAATGGTTCGAACTCAGCATCATACTTATCGTCTCTGTGTTTCTCTTCCTGATGGTTCGAAGGTATGCCGGGGTCGGCCGTAGCAAGGCGAAGCTGGTCGACGGCTCCAGGTCTACCACCTGTTTTGCCGAGGTGGCCGGAGCCGAGGAGGCGAAGACCGAACTGATGGAAACGGTCGAGTTTCTGAAGGACCCGCAGAGATTTTCCATCCTGGGTGGCAAGATGCCGACCGGCGTGCTGCTGGTAGGCCCTCCCGGTACCGGCAAGACCTTGCTGGCGCGCGCGGTAGCCGGTGAAGCCGGCGTCCCGTTTTTTTCCATATCAGGCTCGGAGTTCGTGGAGATGTACGTGGGCGTGGGGGCCTCCAGGGTGCGGGACCTATTCGCCCAGGCTAAAAAAGCCGCGCCCTGCATCCTCTTTATTGACGAAATCGACGCGGTCGGGCGCAAACGCGAAGTCGGCGCGGGCGGCGCCGGCGACGAGAGGGACCAGACCCTGAATCAGCTGCTGGTGGAGATGGACGGCTTTTCCGTCAATCCCGGCATCATCGTTCTTGCCGCCACCAACCGTCCCGAGGTCCTGGATCCCGCTCTCCTTCGCTCGGGGCGCTTCGACCGAGAGGTGACGGTCGGCTCGCCGGATATCAGGGGACGCGAGGAGATCCTGAAGGTGCACGCCAAAAAAGTCCCCTTGAGCCCCGAGGTGGACCTGAGCGTCATCGCCCGGGGAACGCCCGGGTTTTCCGGCGCCGATCTGGCCAATGTCGTGAACGAGGCTGCCATCCTGGCTGCCCGCCTGAACAAGGGTGAGGTGGAGATGGTGGATTTCGACTCTGCCAAGGACAAGGTGCTGATGGGTTCGGAGAAGAAGTCGCTGGTGCTTTCCGACCAGTCGAAACTGAGTACCGCCTATCACGAGGCGGGCCACGTGCTGGTGGCAAAGCTGGTCGCCGGCTGCGATCCGGTGCACAAGGTCTCGATAATTCCCAGGGGGAGGGCGCTCGGCATTACCGTGCAGATTCCGACCGAGGACATCTACTGCTACACGAAGGAGATGCTGGACGGACACCTGAAGGTGCTGATGGGGGGACGCGCCGCCGAGGAGCTGATCTTCAACACGACCACCACCGGGGCCGGCAATGATCTTGCCCGGGCAACCGACACGGCCAGGAAAATGGTCTGCGAGTGGGGCATGTCCGAGGCCTTCGGCCCGGTCGCCTTCGGTAACCACGAAAGCACCGATCCCGGCTCCGGCGGAGCGCAAAACGGCAAGAACTTCAGCGATGCGACGGCCTTGGAGATCGACTCCGAGATACGCTCCATCGTCACCACCTGCTACGCGGAGGTGCGCACCCTGCTCGACACCCATATGGAGGCGCTGAAGCTTCTTACCGCCGAGCTGGTCGCCAGGGAGACCCTGGACAGCGCTGAAATAGACGCAATTTTGCAGCCGACCCTGGACGCATTCGGCCCTGAACGGAATAGACCGGTTTGACTAGTTGGAAGGCCGCAACGGGGTAAGTCCAGGATTGGTTGCCGTACTTGCGTCCCTCACTCTTCAGGTAGTCGTCCGTTGCTGTTACATACAAGACTACCGGTACAAGTAACGATCCGGTTCATTCTCACAGCTTTCCCCAGCCAATTTCTCCCTTGCCCAATTTCCTCGCGTCAGCCCGGCGGGCCCTGCCACTTAACGGTGGCTGGGTCAGTCGTGCGTTTCCGCAAAACCCAAGCTGCCTGCGCCGTCATTATTCTGATATGTAACAGTTGCCGGTCTGATGGTTAGGTGCTATCTATTAGGCTTGCTCATCCTGACAACGAGTGAGCAAGGGTGGATTACTGCCTTGGCTCTTGCCTAAAGATAGGAGAAACGATGACAAACAACGATGTGTTCCGCAGACTGCGCTATGCCATGAATATCAACAATCAGGCGGTCATTGAGATCTTCCGGCTGACCGGCCACGAAATCAGCCAGTCCGAAATTACCGCCATGTTCAAGAAGGAGGGCGAGGAAGGCTTTCTGGACTGCAGCGATGAGGTGCTGGAGAGTTTTCTGGACGGGCTTATTGCCTTCAAGCGGGGAAAGCGTGGCGAAGAATCCAAGAAGGCAAAATCGCGTTCCGCGCATCTGACCAATAACGACATCCTCAAAAAGCTCAGGATTGCGCTTGAGCTGAAGGAGGAAGAGATGCTGGCGGTATTCCGGATGGCGAATTTCCCGACCTCCAAAGCGGAGCTGAGCGCGCTTTTTCGCACCAAAGGGCATGAAAACTACAAACAGTGCGGAGACCAGCTGCTCAGAAACTTCCTGAAGGGGCTCACCATTAAGAACCGGGATCCGTCCGAGGAAAGGAAAGATCCCGCGGCCTCCGCAACGGCATTTGCCCCGGATAGTCAGGAAAAACCAGTCACTTCCTGAGCTTAAGCGGCCGGACCAGGTCCGTTTGAGAGGTACCCTTCGGCGGGCGTCCGGAAAAGCTCTCGTTGCCCCTCGCGGCTACAGGTGAACTAGGGCGAGATGCACCTGAAAAAGGTGCACCTCGCCCCGGGGCTGCTGCGGTATGAATAATCGACTATCGCGGCTCCGGTACCATCTCTGCGGCCATTAACAGCTTTTCCCGCGCGGGCCATTTTTATTTCAGGCTGCCAAAGTAAAGTGCCCGACCAGGCGATGCAGTTCGCCGGCTTGACCCAGAAGGTTCTTTGCTGCATCGGCTGAGTCGTGTGAACAGCTGGCACCCATCTGAACCACTTCAGTGATCATCTGGATGTTGCCGGTGATCTCCGAGGTCGTCGCCATCTGCTCCTCCGCTGCGGTTGCTATCTGGTTGATCTGATCGGCAACCGCGTTGATCTGGTTGCGGATGTTGCCAAGCGCCTCGCCGGACTTGGCAGCGTCTTTTGTCCCGCGCTCCACCTCGTCTACACCCTCTTTCATGGACGCAACTGCACCCTTGGTCTCCGTCTGAATGGTCCGTATCATCTGGCCGATTTCCTTGGTCGCCCTGGTGGTCCGTTCGGCAAGGGCGCGCACTTCGTCAGCCACAACGGCAAAGCCGCGTCCCTGCTCGCCAGCTCTGGCAGCCTCTATGGCCGCGTTCAGCGCAAGCAGATTGGTCTGGTCGGCGATATCCTCGATGGTTCCCACTATCTCCCCGATCTGCTCGGAGCGGGTGCCGAGGTTCTCCACTGTGGCGGCCGCCTGCTTCACCTTCTCGGAGATGCGGTTCATGCCGGCAATCGTTTCCTGCACGACGCAAACCCCCTCTACGGCCAGTTCGCTCCCCTGTCTGGAACTCTCCGCCGCCATGCTGCAATTCTGGGCTATTTCCATCGAGGTGGCCGACATCTCCTCGCTGGCCGTTGCGACGGTGACGGTCTGTCCTGCCACACGTTCCGAACTTTCCGCTGCCTGCTCGTTAACCGCGACCATCAACTCGGCCGAAGATGCCAGCTCGGTCGCCGTCTTTTTTATGGACGTTATCATGGCGTCCGTGGAGGTCAGCATGCGGTTGATACTATTGCCCAGGTCGCCTATCTCGTCGTCGGCGAATATTTTCAACTGCATCGACAGGTCACCGTCGGCCACCCGGCTCATGGAAGCCGCCACCCGTCGGAGCCTCGAGGTGAAGTTACGTATCAGAAAGATGACTGACCACAGACCAAGGATGATGGCAGCCGCTCCGGTGCCAAAGAGGGTCCATTTCCCCCTGGTGTAAACGGCGGCCGAATTCGCGTACGAGGCATCGACCCCCTCCTGTTGAAACCTGATCTGCTCATCGAAACCTTCATGGACCTTTTGGGTCAGGGGAATGGCCTCTTGCAGCAAGACGGCGATCGCTTCGTCCTGTTTATGGTCGAGCGCCAACTGGATCACCCTGTCGTTCGCCTGGGCGGCGGGTATAATGAGCCTTTTCGCGGTTCCCAGTAGTTCGAGCCCTTTGCCCTGCTTTTCGATTTCCTCCAGGCTCTTCATCGCCTCCAGGTAGCGCCCCCTGGCCTTTTCTATCTCCTGCCTTTCTTTGCTGATGGCTTTTTCGTCCTTTAGCAGCACCAGCGTCCTGATAGAAGCTGAAAGATCATCGAGTGCCTTAGACGCCCTAAAGGCGTGAATCGTTTTAACATAGTTTCCCTTGGCGATGCTCTCAACCGAGCCGTGCACAGACTTGGTGCTGAAAAAGCCCAAGCAGGTAATCGTGACGATCATCAGCAGCAAAAAGCCGAACGCGATACCTAGCTTGAACCCAATTGTTTGATTATTAAAAAACATAAAAGCCCCAGAGATATTTCCTGCTGTAGGAGAAAAAAACCAAGCCGCCCGAGAGCGACCCCTGCTGCTTCACTTCCAGCGCGGAGCAGCAGGTCTCTTGGTCTGCAACAGTGGTTGCCTTACTTAGAACACCGGCATGGTCGCCGTCTGATTCATGTGACCTATGTACTGCTCTCCGTAGGCGCTGAAGCCGACCCGTCGGAAGGTCGACCAACGCGCCGTATGTCCGGCGTTCTCAGGATACAGTTGAAGTTCATCATGCGGGAACGGCTTCCAGCTCCCTCTTTACTTCACCGAGAAGCTTTGTCCTTATCACACCTTGCAATAACGGATTGATTTTTCCTGGCATGTTCTTTCACCCCCTTTATTAAAGATATTTTGTATACTTTTTAATAGTCTCTCATAATATCTTTTTCGGTCCACAAGCAAAAAGCTACAGTAGAAAATTGTTATAAATTTTTTAAATACAGAGCTTCCCGCGAGTAGAACAGTAAAGTCCATCTTTCCTCATCATTGGAGATATGGATAGCTTCTGCGGCTAGCTTAGTGGCTCTTGCCCGTGCGGAGGTTTCAGCGCGGCTGTTGACTCTGAGTAGGGAAAGAGAAAAGTCATTAGGCGGAGCGATCTCAGGGGTTGCCGGTCCCGCCATTTATGTTATCTAACTATTACCGGCCCGTTTTCAGGTGTCATCTGTCGACTGACGTCACCCCGACAACAGTCAGTTAGGTGGGGATTTCCATGATCCGCCGGTAGCTTGCACAGCATCTTAACCCCGGATAGGCAGGAGAAAGTCGGCACTCTCGATTTCTAAGCGGCACACCAGGGGGCGTAGCTTGCGGATTACCAGGCAGGCCCTCGGCCGGCGGCGAGTCGCATTTGTTCCCTGCAGTTTCTGCTACTTCACCAAGGAGGTAATGGGACATGAAAAGAAGGGTTTTTTTAAAAGTTGTCGGTCTGTCGGCTCTTTGTCATCGCTGGCTGCTGCCTGAAGCTTTTGCAGCGGCCCAACCGCTGGTGGCGGTAGCCCAGGGGAAGGACCACGCCCGGGTGACCCGCAACGCCATTGCGGCCTTGGGAGGGATGAGGCGCTTTGTAAAAAAAGGGGATCTGGTAGTCGTGAAGCCGAACATCGGCTGGGATCGGACATCAGAGCAGGCCGCAAATACCAACCCGGTGGTCGTGCGGGCAATCGTGGAGGAGGCGCTTCGGGCCGGCGCCAGGAAGGTGAAGGTTTTCGACCGCCCCTGCAACGACGAACGGCGCTGTTATGTGAACAGCGGCATGACGGCGGCGCTGAAGGACATGAAAAACGTGGAGCTCAAGTACATCGAGAAGGAGCGCTTCAAAAAAGTGGCGCTCAATGGGAAGGTGCTGAGCGAATGGGAGCTCTACGACGAGGCACTGAACGCAGATGTATTCATTAATGTGCCGGTCGCCAAGCACCACGGGCTCACCAAGGTGACGCTCGGCTTGAAGAACGTGATGGGTGTGATGGGAGGAAAGCGCGGTTCCATCCACAGGAACATCGATGAGGCGCTTGCCGATGTGAACCGCGTGCTGAAAAGCCACCTGGTCGTGGTAGACGCTACCCGCATACTTACCGCCCATGGACCGCAGGGGGGGAAGCTGCGCGACGTGAAGATCCTGAACCAGGTGCTGGCCTCCATGGATATTGTGGCGGTAGACGCCTATGCTACGACCCTTTTTGGCCGGCGTCCGGAAGAGATCTCGGTTACCGTAGCGGCCTACCAGAGGGGACTGGGCGAGATGGATTTGAAAAAGGTGCGAGTGGTGCGGGTCTGATGCCATGAAAAGAATGACCCTGGCCAGGGCCTTCCAGTTGTTTTTTTTGCTGGTGTTTCTCGTGTTGTTTGTGAAAACCGAATACCGCGGATCCGACACCATCTCTGCGGCCATAAACAGTTTTTTCCGCGCCGATCCGCTGGTGCTGGTGAGCTATCTGGCGGCTACCCGCTCCTTTAGCTGGCTCCTGTTGCCGGCGGTCTTAACGCTCCTTTTTACGGCGCTCCTCGGACGTTTCTTCTGCGGCTGGATCTGCCCGCTCGGAACGGTGCTGGACCTGGTCACCTGGCGGATCAAAAAGAGCTCGCCGATCAGGCTTCTCCAGGGGAACCTGAAGTACTGGCTGCTGTTGCCGATCATTTCGTCCGCCTTTTTTCAGGTGAACCTCTCCGGCATCCTCGACCCGATCGCCATCCTGGTGCGGGCGCTCACCTTTTTCCTGTACCCCATTTTCGGCGACGCGGTCCGCAGCAGCTGGGTCGGGATGTACCGGCTTTTGGGGGAGCGCCGCGATCATCTCGCCCCGGCGTTTGCCATCTTTCGCGATCACCTGCTTCCTTTCCGCGAGACCTTCTACCCGCTCGCCTTCCTCTCAGCAACGATCTTCTTTGCCATCATCTTCCTCGAGCGCTACGAGTCGCGTAACTGGTGCAAAAACCTCTGCCCCCTTGGTACGCTGCTCGGCCTCTTCAGCCGGCTGTCCCCGCTGAAGAGGCTTCCCGCCAATCTCTGCAGTGACTGCCAGGCCTGCCGCTCCGCCTGTCCGACCGCCTTCGACCAGGACCTCCTGCAGTCGGATGCCTGCATTCTCTGCATGCAGTGCAGGCTTGCCTGCCGGCAGAAGCGGGTGAAATTCATCTTTGCCCGTCCTCTAAGGGGCGGCGGACCGATGCTCCCCGAACGTCGGGTGCTGCTGGGCGGCCTTTTCTCCGGTTTCTTGCTGGCCGGCAGTTTCCGCTTTCGTCGCCCCGAGGCAGAGGCACGGCTGCTGCGGCCGCCGGGCGCCGGCTCAGAGGCTGAATTCCTGAAGAAATGCGTGCGCTGCGGGGAGTGCATGAAGGTATGCCTCACCGGGGCTCTCTATCCGGCCATCGCGCAGGGAGGCATCGAGGGGGTGTTTACCCCGGTGGTGACCCCCCGGCTCGGTTATTGCGAATATAACTGCAGCCTGTGCGGCCAGGTCTGTCCGACCGCCGCCATCCCGAATCTCCCCATTGCCCAGAAGAGGCGGGCGGTGATCGGCAAGGCGGTGTTCGACAGGAACCACTGCCTTCCCTTCGCCCGCAAGACCAACTGCATCGTTTGCGAGGAGCACTGCCCGATTCCGGACAAGGCGATCCGCTCGGAGGTCGTTCAGGAGTTGGATCAAAGCGGCAGGATAATCATTTTGCAGAAGCCGTACCTTGTCGAGGACCTTTGCAACGGCTGCGGTATCTGCGAGAACGTCTGTCCGCTGGACGGAAAATCCGGTATCGAGGTGTTTGCGGTAAAGGACAAGACGCCGCTCAGGGAGGAGCTCTTTGTTACTGGAAAGGAAGAAGGAAAAGAAATGGTGAACGGCGGAGTGAAAGAAGGCACCTACACGGAGGATCCCTACCGCTGAGGCTTGCCGGAACCTTCAGGTAAACGTATCGGGCAGTCATGCCTCTTCCTTCGGGAGGGGAGGGTGAGGGGAGGGCACTTCTCTCGGGGGAGAAGGGTTTGAATTTTACCCGCCTTCAGTGGTGGGGGACTACCCGCCGGCCGCCGCCTCCTGGGCCTGTGCGGTTTTAGCCCCCTCTATGGCGGCAATCGCCTGCTCCAACGACTCCTGCAGACTTTCGGCGTCTACTTTCGCCTTTTCCATTATCTGCGGTATCGCCTGCACTCCGATGGGGGTGAGCCTCCCGGACAGGTGATTCTTGATCTCGCCGATGTCGAACTGGTAGGCGCGATAGGCCCGCTTTACCTGCCAGCCCTTCTCGGCGACCGGGTCGAAATAATCACCGATCTCGGCCGTTCGTCTGTTTTCGGGTGTGCTCAAACGCGGATACACGCAGGCAGCCCCTGTCTTTTCCGATTCCACCAGGTACGGTGCACCTGTGAACTGCATGGCGTCTGCGTGCATGACCAGGCGCTTGCCGATCTCCTGCATGCGCTCCACGCTCTTTGAAAAGGTCTGGTAAGCCTGCTCCAGATCGGGGTCCGGGGAAACTTCCAGCTCGACCAGGGCCGCGTTCGTTGCTTCCGTCTGCATTTTCGCCAGCTGGTAGTCGTCCTGTACGCTTTGCAGGGTAGCCGTCGTCTTTACTGGCTGCCTGATTGTGACGGAGGCGCAGCCATCCAGTGAGATAACGGTGGCAAGTAGCAGCGAGGCCAGCCAGGCATTCTTCCTTATCTTGGGTTCCATCTGCGCTCCCCCCTTAACGTTTTGCTGTTGTTTAATGATATGTAATACTGCAGGGTTGTCAACGAGACCTTCACCTGATAGATAAGAGCCGCGCGACGCTCCACTTGCTGCAGCAACAGGGATTCTCTGATACACTTCATGGCGTTAATGATACTTCCTCGCCAATGTCCCCGCCTGCTGGCCTTCGGTCCAGGGGAGGGGCTATCCCAAATAGAGAGTTTCGGAGGAGTGACATGAAACCTTTTCTACTGGCATTGCTGATGGCCATGGTCGCGCAGAGCGCGCAGGCCAAACTGGTGACTAAAACGGTGGAGTACCGTCAGGGCGATACCCTGCTTGAGGGGTATCTCGCCTATGATGACTCGATCAAGGGGAAGCGGCCTGGGGTATTGGTCATACATGAATGGACAGGGCTCGGCCCCTATGAGAAGAAGCGGGCTGAGCAGCTGGCAACCCTTGGCTATGTGGCCTTTGCTGCCGACATCTACGGCAAGGGGGTGCGCCCGGCTACCCCTGAGCTGGCGGCCACAGAGGCAGGCAAGTACCGTGGGGCGGACCGCGGGCTCCTCAGGGCCCGGGCGGCGGCGGGGCTCGCTCAACTGGCAAGCTTTCCCGAGGCCGATCCTGAGCGTCTGGCCGTCATCGGTTACTGTTTCGGAGGGACGGCAGCGCTGGAGCTGGCCCGAAGCGGAGCCAACCTGCGCGGAACAGTCAGCTTTCACGGCGGACTGGACACCCCGATTCCGGCAGACGCCCTGAAGATCCGCGGCAAGGTGCTCGTGCTGCACGGGGCTGACGACACGTATGTGCCTCCGGCCCAGGTCGCCACCTTTCAGCAGGAGATGAGACTTGCCAAGGTCGACTGGCAGATGATCTATTACGGCGGCGCCGTGCACAGCTTCAGCAACCCGAAATCCGGCAACGATGCGACCAAGGGGCTCGCCTACCATGAAAAGGCTGACCGGCGCTCGTGGGAGGCGATGAAGCAGTTTTTACACGAGATCTTCGCCAGATAGCCGCCGGGAAGAAAGCTCGCTAGACAGCAGACGGAAAAAGAGGCCTCGGCCTCTTTTTTTGTCCCAAGTCCAAACCTTGACTTGGGCGGCTCGGCGGCGTTATACATGGTGCATCACTTTTCCGGAGCCTTTTCATGTCCATTAGATTCATCCATACCTCGGATATCCATCTCGGCAAGACCTACCGCAGTTCCGGTTGCGATGCCAGCCGCTACCAGGACTTTTTCACCACTTTCGCGGCAATCGTGGCGGAAGCGGTGCGCGAGCGGGTGGACTTCTTCCTGATCGGAGGCGATCTTTTTCATACCGGCCAGATTCTCCCCAGAACCTTCGCCAAGACCATCGAGACCCTGCAGCCATTAAAGGACGCCGGCATACCCTGCCTGGCCGTGGAGGGGAATCACGACTGGATCCACCGCCGCGACTCCGTCTCCTGGATGGAGGCGCTCTCGCAGCTGGGCTACCTCTGCCTCCTGCGTCCGGGGAGGACACCCGAGGGGGGCTACCGCTTCGACCCCTTCGACCCGGAGCAGGGGTCCGGAGGTCACATCGAAATCAATGGCGTGCATATCTACGGTCTGGGCTATATCGGCTCTCAGGCGGGAAGCCATGTGCCGCGCATCTGCGAGGCGATCGCCACCAGCCGGAACATCCTGCTCTTTCACGTCGGCGTCTGGAGCTATTCACCTGTGGAGATCGGCAATATCCGCCCGGAGGAGGCGCTGCCGCTTGCCGAGCGCTTCGATTATGTGGCGCTTGGTCACGGCCACAAGCCGTACATCGTGCAGACGGCGAAGGGACGCCCCTACGCCTTCAACCCTGGATCGCCGGACTGCGTGAACTTTGGCGAGGAGCGCTACCATAAGGGGTATTACCTGGTCACCCTCGGGAAGGACGGTGTCGTGCACGAATTCCGACCGAGTTCGCCCCGCCCCATGTACGTGCTGACCGTCGATCTGGACGGCGCCGGTAATGCCGGGGAGGCGCTGGAGCGTTTTGCGGCCCGCATGCGGGAGAAGCTCCCGGAGTCTGCCGAGCCGCGCCTGCCGTTGGTCGAGGTGAGGCTGATCGGCAAGGTCGGCTTCCACCCTTTTGAGCTGAGCCGCGAGCGTCTGCGGCTGGCCCTTTTGGAAATCTGCCAGCCTCTGCATCTGGAGCTCAAGAACCACCTCTCCCAAGTGGCGGGCGGGGGAGGGGAGGAGAAGGTCAAGAAGAGCCTGGCGGAGATCGAGCGCGACGTGCTGGGGGAACTGATCCAGTCCAAAAGCGAGTACCAGTGGCGCGAGGAGGAACTGGTCCGCCTCTGCCTCGCCATGCGCGATCTGGTGCTGAAGGGAGACGTCGAGGGGGAGGAGCTTTTGGAGCTGCTCCAGTCCGGGGGTGGCGCGTGCGCATAGTCTCCGTCCAGCTGAAAAACATCAAGTCGCACCGCGACAAGGAACTCACCTTTTCCACCGGGATCAACGTGCTCTCCGGCGCGAACGGCTCCGGCAAGAGCACCATCTTCCAGGCGATAGGCTATGCCCTATTCGGCGTAAGCGCCCAGGATTTCGTCTCCCGCGCCGAGCGCTTCCTCACCATCGGCACCAAACGAGGCGAGATCAGCGTCGTCTTCGAGCCGGCCGCCGGAGAGCTGTACCGGGTGACGAGGACGGTCGGGCCGGCCGGTAAATGGCTGCTTGCCAAGGAGAGCCAAGGCGTTTTCGAGATCGAGGAGCATGCGAACATCCAGGAGACCGAGCAGCGCATCGCCTCCCTGCTGGGCCTGGCCGGCGGCAGGCCGCTCGCGGACCAGTTCAAGCTGGTGATCGGCCCCTTCCAGAACGATTTCCTGGGCCCCTTCGTGATCAGGCAGCCGACCAAGCGCCAGGACGCCTTCGACGAGATCCTCGGCATCGACGCCTGGCGAAAGACCTTCGTCGGCACCAAGACGTTGACGAGCGCGATCCAGGCGAAGACCGACACCCTGCAGGCCGAGGCCGCAGGCAAAATGGAGCAGGTATCCGTGCTGCCGGCCAAGGAGCTCGAGCTTTGCGGACTAAAAGAGAGCAGTGCGGCAAAGGGTCTTGAACTGCAGCAGCGTCTGGCCGGGCTGGAGCGGATGACGGCGCTTCTGGCCGGCATGGAGGCGCAAAAGGAGCGGCTTGAGTCCGTACAGAACGCTTTACAGGGGCTGGAGGAGCGGGCCGCCTCGGGAAAGGATCATATCGCCACCCAGCAGCTTTTGGCAGAGCAGTCCAGGACTGCTGCCGCGGTACTGCTCGCCACCAGGGGAGGTAAAAACGCTTATGACGGCGCCGATGAGAGGCTGAAGTTGCTGCGGATCCAGGAGCAGCAGAAGCTGCTCCTGGAGCGAAAGCTGGCCGAGCTCGACAAGGAGCAGTCCGGCATTCGCACGGCGCTAGGGATCGAGACCAGGGAGCTCGCTGAACTGCGCGCCGCAGTGGAGGCTGACGGCGGACGCCTGGCTGACGAGGAAAACCTGCTTGCTAAAGCGCTGGCCGAGCAGAAAAAGCTGGAGTGCGAGTCGAGTCTGGCACTCGCAAAGGTGAACCGCTGCGCGCTCGATTTTCGGGAGCTGGCCGTGCATCGCATTGAGAACACCCTCCCCTATCTCATGGTGGCGCTCGACCGGATCGCAGGAATCGATCTGCAGTCAGAGGAGAGGCTTCGGCTTCTGGAGACGGGAGGGGTCCTGAAAGCCGAGGCGGGGGAGCTGGTCTCCCGGCAGTCGTCACTGGAAAAGCTCCAGGGGGAGCGCTCCGAACTCTCCGGCAGAAGGCTTTCCCTGCTGGAGGGGCGTGAAAAGATCGGCGCAGGGGATTGTCCCTTTTTTCACGAGCCGTGCAAAAACCTGGAGGCCGGCGGGGCGGACGAGGTTTTCAGTTCGCGCATAGATCTGCTCTCTATCGAAATCGCCCGCCTCGACGCACTGGCGGAGACGCTCGCTCTGCAGGTAGCCTCGGCGCAGGCGGCGGGACGGGACCTGGCCGGAATCGAGCAGGTGGCACTTGAGCTGGAAAAGGCCGGCCGCGAACGACAAGGCCTGGAGGAGGATTTCAGCCGCCACTTTTGCGAGATCGCACCCGGCCCGCTGCTGGGAGCCGTCAACGAGTGGCTCGCTTCGGCCGGCCTTGCCGCGACCATCACTCAGCAGATGAAGGGGGTGGAGCTTTCCCTTGGCCCGGAGATGCGCGAGCGGCGCGAGCAGCTATTAGTCTGGAGCGACTGTTGGCGCGCCGTTATCGTCTCGCTGGAGCAGACCCTGGCGGCCAGATTGAAAGAGGCGGAAGCTCCGGTGCAGGGATGCGCCCTGAGGCTTGCCGAACTCTCCGCCCGGGGTGAGGCGCTGGCCGGGAAGAAGCGGGAGCTTGCAGCGGGCCGCGAGCGGGTGTTGCAGCGCGAAAAGGCAGTAGAGGAGCACCAGCGTACGCTTCAGTCGCAGCTGGCAGGGTTCGCCGCGGCCAAGGAGGCCCAGCTCATTTACGCCGGGCTCGATGACGCCCTCAAGGTCGCCGGGGAGGAGCTGGAGCGCTTCCAGCCGGACCGGGATGCCTTCATAGCAAACCAGAAGGCGGCCGAGGAGCTGGAAAAGCGCCAGGAGACCCTTGCCAAGTACCAGGCGCGCCTGCTGGAGCTCGATCAGCAGCTGGCCGCCAGGCGGGACGAGCTGCAACGGCTGATCGCCGGCTACCAGCCCCATGAGCACGACGTCGCCAGAAAGGAGCGTGAACTGCTGGTCTCGGCCGTGGCGACGCTGCACGCGGAACTGGCCGGCCTCGCCGAGGGTGTCGCCAGGCTGGAAGGTGAGCTTGGGGTACTTGCCAAAGTGGCCGAAGAGATCGCCTGCAAGCTTGCCGCCATCGAACAGCTGAAGGAGCAGGGGACCCTGGTCAAGTTCCTGCGAAACCAGGTGTTCAAGAACGTTTCCAGCCAGCTTTCGGAGCGTTTCAGGGAGGAGATCAGCTTCCGGGCGGACCGGATCTATCGCTGTATCTCCGAGGCGGACGAGGAGCTTTTCTGGGGAGAGAATTACCAGGTTGTGCTGAGGGATATGGCGGATGGCGAGATCCGCGAGCGGACCGACGATCAGCTCTCCGGCGGCCAGATGATGAGCGCCGTGGTCGCCCTGCGCCTGGCCCTCCTGCAGACCATCGGCGCCAGGATCGCCTTCTTCGACGAGCCGACCTCCAATCTCGACGCGGAGCGCCGGGAGAACCTGGCGAAGGCCTTTCGCGCCATCGAGGTAGGTAAGGAGGAAGTAACCGAACACTGGTACGATCAGCTGTTCCTGGTGAGTCACGATGTGAGCTTCACCGAGATCACCGACCAGACAATCCAGCTGGATTGAGAAAGAGCCAGAAAGCCGGGAGCTTTGGCAGGATCGGCATCCCGGCCGCGATTTGCCGTTTTGCCAGACACAGGGGCCACCGGAACAGGAGGCTGCACCCGCATGCATGAAAAGAACCTCGGGGCCTGGTTCATCATAGCCTCCGCAGCCGGCTTCGCCACCCTGGGCGTCCTCATAAAGTACGCCTTTGCGGGCGGCGCCAATATCGTCACCATTCTCGCCGGCCGCTTCCTGATCGCGGCCGTCTTTTTGCTGCTCTATCTCAGGCTGCGCCGCATTCCCCTGACCGTCAGCCGCAAGGCCTTCTGGCAGCTGACCCTGATGGGTGCGGTAGGCTACGGCGGCATGTCGATGCTCTATGCCAACAGCATCCGCTACCTGCCGGCCTCGCTTACCGGCCTGCTCCTCTACACCTATCCTGCACTGGTCAGCCTGCTCTCCGTTCTGGTGGGAGACGAGCACTGCACGATGCCGAAGGGGGTGGCGCTCGTCATCTGTTCGGCAGGCCTTGTGCTCGTCCTGGGAGCCTCCTTCGCAGGGGCGCGACTGGAGGGGGTGCTTTCGGTGCTGGGGGCCGCCGTCATCTACAGCTGTTACATCCTGATCGGCAACAGGATACTGAAGAACCTCGACCCGCTGGTGACCTCCCTCTACGTCTGCAGCTCCGCGGGCCTTGCCTTTCTTCTCTATGGGCTTGCCAGCGGCGATCTGCTCCTGAAAATGGCGCCGGCCGGTTGGCTCTCCATCCTTGGGATCGCCGTATTTCCGACTCTCTTCGGCGTGATCGGCTTTTTCGCCGGCCTGCGCCTGATAGGCGCCACCAATGCCTCCATCATCAGCATGCTGGAACCGCTCATCACCGTGCTCCTTTCGGCGCTGCTGCTGGGCGAGCGGATCGGCTGGCTGCAGGGACTGGGAGGCGCCATGCTGCTTTTGGGGGCGGTCATTCTGCAGCTTTGGGGAAACGGCGCCAGGCGCACGACGATCATCGAGGTGTGACAAGGGCCGGGGAGCCACGCCGGCCCCGATCCTCCAGTCCGGCCCCCTCCGCCGGGCGGTCGTTGACTTTCACGCCCCGATCTGCTAGATGAATACGTTCATACTTAACAGCTAACCCAAGGATCACATGGAACAGTTCTTTCTCAAAGTCTCGATCATGCTCGTCCCCGCCTTGATGGCCATCACCTGCCATGAAGTTTCCCACGGCTACGTAGCCAACAAGCTCGGGGACAACACGGCCCAGTCGCTGGGGCGGCTTACCCTCAATCCGATCAAGCACCTGGATATCTTCGGGACCCTGATGGTCTTTATCGTGGGAATCGGCTGGGCCAAGCCGGTGCCGGTCAACTTCAACAACCTGCGACACCCGAAAAGGGACATGATCTGGGTGGCGGCTGCCGGGCCGATCACCAATTTCACGCTCGCCTTTTTCTCAGCAATGGCCATGCGGCTGCTGATCCACGCGGCTGACGGGGTTCCTGACGGCTCCTCGCTGGCAGCCTTCGTCGACCCGATCACGCTGATGCTCGCCTTCTCCGTCTACGTAAACCTGCTGCTCGGCATCTTCAACCTGATTCCGCTGCCGCCGCTGGACGGCGGCAGGGTGGCAGTCGGCCTCCTGCCGTTTGGCCCGTCCAATGCCCTGTCCCGACTGGAGCCCTTCGGCATGATCATCGTCATTGTGCTGGTGTTCTTTACCGATATCTTCAGCTACGTGATATCTCCGGCCCTGAATTTCGCCGTGCATCTCCTGGCAGGGCCAAGCAGCAACCTCGTCTTCGGCGTAACCCGGCTGATGATGAGGTGATTGGCATCCATTCTCGCGTAAAGGAAATGAAACCATAAAGGAGTTCGTATGAGCAACAAGCGTATCGTCAGCGGCATGAGGCCGACCGGCAAACTGCATCTCGGTCACTTTCACGGGGTGCTGTCCAACTGGTTGGAACTGCAGAGAAACTTCGACTGCTTCTTCTTTGCCGCCGACTGGCATTCTCTTACCACCGAATACGCCAATACGGAGGGGATCAAGGAGAGCATCCACGAGATGGTGCTCGACTGGCTCGCCTTCGGCATCGACCCTGAGAAGAGCGTCATTTTCGAGCAGAGCCGGGTGCCGCAGCACGCGGAACTGAACCTGATCCTCTCCATGATCACGCCGGTCTCCTGGCTGGAGCGCAACCCGACCTACAAGGAGATGCAGGAAAACCTCTCCACCAAGGATCTCTCCACCTTCGGCTTTCTCGGCTACCCTGTGCTGATGGCCTCGGACATCATCGTCTACAAGGCCGAGCGGGTCCCGGTCGGTCAGGACCAGATTCCGCACCTGGAGATCACCAGGGAGATCGCCCGGCGCTTCAACCACCTCTACGGCGAGGTTTTTCCTGAGCCGGCCGCGCTTCTCACCGAGACCCCGAAGGTGCTCGGTCTGGACGGCCGGAAGATGAGCAAGTCCTACGGCAACGCGATTTTCCTCTCCGACGATGCCGAGGAGACCAGGAAGAAGGTGATGTCCATGGTGACCGACACCCAGCGCCCGTTCAAGAAGGATCCCGGCGAGCCGGACCGTTGCATCGCTTTCACGCTGCACTCCCTTTACGTGCCGCAGGAAAAAAGAGAGGAGATCGTGGTCGGCTGCCGGAGCGCGCAGCTTGGCTGCGTCGACTGTAAAAAGATCCTGGCCGGCTGCATGATCGATACTCTCGCGCCCTTCAGGGCCAGGCGCGAGGAGTTGGCAAGACAGAGCGGGCTGGTCGCAGAAGTGCTTGCCGAAGGGAGCCGCAAGGCTGAGGTGGTGGCGAAGCAAACCATGGTCGAGGCTCGCGCCGCGCTGAGAGTCTGATGTCCCCCAGGGGCACCCCTCGCGGGTGCCCGCCATTTGGTAACCCGATTCCGGAGTCCTTTTGCCCCTCGAAAGCATGCAAAGTAACCTTTTCTCCGATGCCCTGGAAGACGCCTACCGGGTTCACATCGAGGAGTTTGAGGGACCGCTCGATCTTCTGCTCCACCTGATAAAGAAGAACGAGCTGGACATCTACAACATCCCGATCGCTGCCATAACCAGGCAGTATCTGGAGTACATGGAGCTTCTCAAGGAACTGAACCTCGACATCGCCGGGGAGTTCCTGGTGATGGCGGCCACGCTTTTGCAGATCAAGTCGCGCATGCTGCTCCCGGCGACCAATGACGAGGAAGATGCCGAGGTGGAGGACCCCCGCGCGGAACTGGTGCGCAGGCTCCTGGAGTACCAGCGTTACCGGGACGCCTCCTATCTGCTTTCCAGCCGTTACCTGCTGGGGCGGGACGTCTTTGCCAGGAAGTTCGACTCGCCCGAGTTTGCCGACCTGGTGCAAAAAGAGGAACCGGTCGATGTCGAGCTGTTCGAGCTGATCGAGGCTTTCCGAAGGGTGCTGGCCCGGGTTTCCATCGATACCTTCCACGATGTTGTGGCAGACGGGATCAGTATCGCCGACCGGATCAGCGAGGTGCTATCCATTTTGCACGTGACCCGGACCGTCAGTTTCGAATCGCTCTTCTGCGGCCGGATGACGCGGGACCTGGTGGTGGTGACCTTCCTGTCCATACTCGAGCTGTGCAAGCTGAAACTGATCAGGATAACCCAGGTTGAGAGCCTGGGGGCCATCTGGCTCACCTCGAGTTCGCCTGAGGGTGATGGACTGGAGGATCATGGACCAGAGGATCATGGACCAGATTGATCTGCTGTTTTGGAGGGGTTAGTTGCCCGGTAAATCGTTAAAGTCGATCGTTGAGAGTCTCATATTCGTGCACGATCAGCCGCTGTCGCTGGACCGGCTCGCCCTGATCCTGGAGGAGCATGAGCGCGCCGAAATCCGTCAGGCGCTCGAAGAGCTGGTCGAGGAGTACAGCGCCGCCTCGCGCGGGATAATCCTCGCGCAGGTGGCTGGCGGATACCAGCTTCGCAGCAGGCCTGAGCATGCTGACTACATCCGCAGGCTTACCAAGAGCAAGGGGGTCAAGTTCAGCCAGTCCGCCCTGGAGACCCTTGCCATCATCGCCTACCGCCAGCCGGTCACCCGGGCGGAGGTCGAATACCTGCGCGGAGTCGACTCGGGCGGGGTGCTGAAGACCCTCCTGGAGAAGAAGCTGCTGAGGATCCTCGGCAAAAAGGACGTCCCGGGCAAGCCGCTCATCTACGGAACCAGCCGTGAATTTCTGGAGCTCTTCAGCCTGAAGGATATCGGCTCGCTGCCGACGCTGAAGGAGATCCACGAGCTGGCGCCGCCGGACCCCTTCGCAGACCAGCCCGAATTGCCGCTGGACTCTGTTGAACCGGAAGATATGCTGCGCTAGAATAACCGTTGGCGCGGGCGCCGTCCAAACTTCTCGCCGCTGGCAAGCGCTCAAGGGAGGCTTCCATGATACGTCAACCGGCAGTAGCCGGCAGGTTCTACACGGCCGATCCGGACCGGCTCCGCGAGGAGCTTGGCCTTCTGGTGCAGCCAGGGGGTGAGGAGCGGGCCATCGGCATCGTCGCCCCCCATGCGGGGTACCTCTATTCCGGGAAGGTGGCCGGCCAGGTCTACGGCCAGGTCCGGGTGCCGGAGGCCGTGCTGGTCATAGGTCCCAACCACACAGGCGTCGGCGCCCCCGCGGCCCTTTCCCCCTCAGGCGAGTGGTCTACCCCCCTGGGCCCGGTCCCTGTGAACAGCCGTCTCTCCAAACTGATCCTGAAGCACGCCCCACTGGTCCGCGAGGACCTCGCCGCACACCGGTTCGAGCATTCCATCGAGGTGCAGCTCCCTTTCCTTCAGTACCGAAACCCCCGGGTATCCATCGCGGCGCTCTGTCTGTCGATTGCCGACTTCGACTCCCTTTGCCTGCTAGGTGAGGGGATCGCGCGCGCTGTTTCCGAATACGCGGGCGAGGTGCTGATCGTCGCCAGTTCCGATATGTCCCACTACGAAGCGGCCCGGACTGCCATGGCCAAGGATGAGCTGGCACTGGCCGAGCTTGCCGCCCTGAACCCCGAGGCGCTGCTGAAGGTCTGCCGCGAGAAGGATATCACCATGTGCGGCGTGGTCCCGGCTACGGTTATGCTGGTGGCGGCCAGGGCGCTTGGGGCCACCTCCAGCCGTCTGATAAGCTACTCCACCAGCGGCGAGGTGACCGGCGACCTGGAAAGCGTGGTCGCCTACGCGGCTTTGGCGGTCTGCTGATGGAGGTAATCACTACCCATGTGAACGCCGATTTCGACTGCGTGGGCTCCATGGTCGCCGCCAAAAAACTGTACCCTGACGCGAAACTTGTGTTTTCCGGCGCCCAGGAGAAGGGGGTCAGGGACTTCTTGCAGAAGGAAACCGTCGGCTCTCTCGAGCTTACCCGTCTGAAGGATCTCGATTTCTCGGCCATCACCCACCTCATCATCGTCGATTGTCAGCACTCCTCGCGGATCGCCAAATTCGGCGAGCTGGCCAAGGGGGGCGGGGTCGAGGTGCACATCTATGACCATCACCCCGAAGGCTCCGGCGACATCCCTGCAACCGGCGGGGTGATCCGCCCCTGCGGTTCTACCACCACCATCCTGAGCGGCCTGCTGATGCAGCGCGGCATTAAACCCACGCCATACGAGGCGACGCTGATGATGCTCGGCATCCACGAGGATACCGGCAACCTCACCTTCCCGGCAACAACCGTTGAGGATTATGCGGCCGCCGCCTGGCTTCTGGAGCGGGGTGCCAGCCTGAACGAGGTGGCTGACTCCATCGGCAGGGAACTCACCGTCGAACAGGTGTCGCTTCTGAACGAGCTGCTCAGCTCGCTTAAAACCACCTCGCTGAAAGGGATCGAGGTTTCTGTCGCGCACGCCTCGGTGGATCGCTACGTGGGTGACATCGCGACGCTCGCCCACATGATGCGCGACATGGAGAATCTGCAGGCGCTCTTTCTGGTGGTGGGGATGGGGGACCGGGTCCTGGTGATCGCCAGAAGCCGGATTCCTGAGGTAAGGGTGGGCGAGATCCTGCACGAAATGGGGGGGGGAGGGCATGCCACGGCCGCCTCGGCAACCATTCGCGGGCTCACCCTGATCCAGGTGCTGGCCCAGCTGGAGGAGGTGCTCAGAAAACGGGTCGATCCAAGGCGGGTGACGGCTGACATCATGTCCCAACCGGTCAAGACCCTGCCGCCGGACTGCTCGATCGAGGAGGCGCGCGAGCGCCTGGTGCGCTACAACGTGAGCGCGATGCCGGTTCTGGACGGGGACGCCGTGCGCGGCATTCTGTCGAGAAAGACGGTGGAAAAGGCGCTCTACCACAACCTTGGGCAGGTCCCGGTGGCGGACTACATGCACTCCGAGTTCTTGACCGCCTCCCCCGATACCCCCATCAGCGAGATCCAGGCCTACATGGTGGGCGAGGACGCCCGGCTGGTCCCGGTGATTGCTGACGGCCTGCTGGTGGGAGTGGTCACCCGCACCGACCTCTTGCGCTACAGCCTTGGCGGCGAGGCGCTCTACGACCTTGCCCGCGAGGCTGCCCAGGTGAAGAGCCGCGAGGTCGAGGGGCTGATGAACAAGCACCTGGCCCGGAGGTCGATCGACGTCCTGCACGACCTCGGTCGCACGGGGGACAAGCTGGAGGTGGCCATCTACGCGGTGGGCGGCTTTGTCAGGGATCTGCTTCTGGGCCACGACAACGTGGACATGGACGTGACGGTGGACGGCGACGGAATCCTGTTCGCCGAGGTGTTCGCCGCCGACTTCGGTTGTCGGGTGAAGAGCCATCAGAAGTTCGGCACGGCAGTGATCGTCTTTGCCGACGGCTTCAAGATCGACGTGGCAAGCACCCGCCTTGAGTATTACCTCTCGCCGGGCGCCCTGCCGACCGTGGAGCGTTCCTCGCTGAAGATGGACCTGTACCGTCGCGACTTCACCGTCAACACGCTGGCCATCAGGCTGAACAGCGAATTTTTCGGCCAGCTCATCGATTACTTCGGCGGCTATCGTGACCTGCAGGCAAGGGTGATCCGCGTGCTGCATAACCTCTCCTTCGTGGAAGATCCGACCCGCGTCTTCCGGGCCATCCGCTTCGAGCAGAGGCTCGATTTCAAGATCGCCAGGCACACCGAGGACCTGATCAAAAACGCGGTCAAGATGGATTTTCTGGAGAAACTCGGTGGCCGCCGACTGTTAAGCGAGCTTGTGCAGATCCTGAAGGAGAAGGAGCCGTTGAAGGGGGTCTGGCGCATGGCCTCCCTGGGGCTGTTCCGCTTCATACACCCAAGCCTGCAACTCACTCCCCCCATGCAGGTTATGCTTGAGGAGGTGCGCTATGTGGTCTCCTGGTTCGAACTCCTTTACCTGGAGCGCCCCTATGAAAGGTGGGCCGTATATTTTCTCGCGCTCTGCGAGAACCTCTCCGACGACCAGTTCTGGGGCGCCTGCACCCGCCTTGCTGTCAGCGAACATTACAAGGAGAGGCTAGTCGAGATGCGCAAACTGGGGGACGAACTGTTCACTTCCATAGAGCAGAGACTCGCGCGGCAGGGGAAACTCGAAAACAGCGAAGTCTACTTCTTTTTCAGAGGGCTCTCTGTGGAGGAGCTCCTGTACCAGATGGCGAAAAACCGCAACTCCGAGGTGAAGAGGTGCATCTCGCTTTATTTCACCAAGCTGCACGGCGTGCGCCCGCAAATAGGCGGAGAGGATCTGAAGCGCCTGGGGGTTGAGCCGGGTCCGCGCTTCCGGGAACTGCTTGACGCCGTGTTGAGCGCCAGGCTGAACGGCCGGGTGGTCAGCCGCGAGGACGAGCTGGAGCTGGTGAAGGAGCTGCTCGGGTCAAGTTCGCGAGTGGGTTCCGGGTTCTGACTCCGGTCGGGTTTGAAATAACCCTGGCGCGCACAATATCCAAGCAGGGACACCAGATGTGCGGCAATTTCGCCACAGCACCGTCCTTTGGCTGGGCTGTGGCAACTGCTTGAAATTACGTTGTTTCCAGCTGATATGTTCGTCAGGTGAGGCGCTTAAAGCACATGAAGACGAATGTAACAATTTTTTAATTGGAATTTAGACAGGAGTAACGGTCGGTAAATCAGTGGGTTGCGCTAATTTGCCCTTCCTTGTCGGCTGGTGGCTCCCCTTTTGCACCATGAACCGCTGATTGGCACTACAGCGGAAAAGGGGATTTACATGTATCGACTGAAGCGCAGCGCAGCCCTGGCCGTCACCCTCCTTTTCATTGCGACCCCCTGTCTTGCAGCGGAAAACAGCTTCAAGTCCATTTTCCAAAACGTCTTCTACGGCGGGCTCTCCGGCGCATTGGTCGGCGCTGCCGTGCTGGTCTTTACCAGCCAGCCTGGCAAGCACCTCGATTACATAGGCTACGGCGCCGCGGGCGGCGTGCTGGTCGGCGCGGCCTACGGAGCCATTACCACCTCCAGATCGTTGGCCGAGCTTAAAGACGGTGAGGTTAAATTCGCCATACCGACCATCGTGCCTGAACTAAGGGAGGCCAACTCCAAGGGCCAGACCTCCATCGTTGCTACGGCGGAGCTGTTTAGGGGCAGTTTCTGACAGCATCACATGCTCGGAGACTTAGGGTTTAAAAAAGGGGGGGCTCATGTCTCTCCTTTTTTATTGGTGCTCATTCGACCGTTCCCGACAGCCTTGCCTTACCCTGACGGCTGGTATAAACTACACTGGTCCTGGTTTTCACCCCTTGCAGCCCAGCAAAGCTGCAGTTGAGAGTTTTTGTTTGGGAGGTAGCTTTTGGTATTGAACGATAGACTCCCGGACCTGTTGGCGTACACCGATTCCATGCTCACCTGGGTTAGCGGGCGAGGACGGATATTGATCGTCGTCCACGACAATCCGGACCCCGACTCGCTGGCCTCAGCCATGGCCCTCAGACATCTCTTCGCAGTGCGGGTGAACCGGGAGGCGGTAATCGCCTTCTCCGGCATGATCGGCAGGAGCGAAAACCTCGCCATGGCCAAACTGCTGCAGATCCCGCTCACCCCGTTTCCCCTCATCGACCTGAAGATGTTCCAGGTGATCTGCCTGCTGGACACCCAGCCGAGTACCGGCAACAACTCCCTTCCTCCTGGTGTGCGCGTGGACATCGTCATCGACCATCACCCGATGCGGGAGGCGAGTGCTGGCTGCCGGTGGGTCGATATCCGCCCCGAGTACGGAACGACGGCCACAATCCTCTATGAATACCTGAAGGTGCAGGGCGTTTCGCTCGGCACGAAGCTGGCAACGGCCCTTTTCTACGCCATAAAATCCGAGACCCAGGACCTCGGCCGGGAGGCAAGGCGCCCCGACCGCGACGCCTACCTCGTGCTCTTTCCGCTGGCGAACAAGACCCTGTTGAACAGCATCACCCGCCCCCGGCTGCCGAGGGAGTACTTCGTCTCCCTGCACAGCGCGCTGGAGCATGCCGTCATCTACGGCAACGTGCTCGTTGCAGCGCTAAAGGAAGTGCAGTTCCCCGAACTGGTGGCCGAGTTGGCCGACCTCATGCTGCGGCTGGAAGGGATAGAGACAGTGCTCTGTATGGGGCACTACAGCACCGAGATGATCCTCTCCATCAGGACCGCCAGCGAGCAGATCAACGCGGGCGAACTGATCGGCAAGCTGGTGGTCGGGATCGGCAGCGCGGGGGGGCACGGCATGATGGCCGGGGGCAAGGTCGACAACGTCGAGGATTCCGACGCCGCCATTGCCGCCCTGGAGAAAATCCTTACCGACAGAATGCTTGCCGAACTGGCAGTTCCCGCCTGCGATCCGCTGCTGCTTGTCCCCTAGCTGGTTCATGAAAGCGGTTGCCAAATATTCTCTAAAGTGCTAGTAATTACTCTATGTCTCTCTTCCTGGATAACGCAGCAACTACATTCCCAAAACCGGATTCCGTCTACATGGCCATGGATGCTGCCATGCGCGAGATCGGCGTTGCTCCCGGCAGGGGAGGCTACCGGCAGTCCCTCGCGGCGGCCCGCATCGTCTTCGAAACCCGATCCGCTCTGGCCGGCTTCTTCGGCGTCTCGGACTCTTCCCGCCTGATTTTCACCCACAGTGCCACCGAATCGATCAACATCGCCGTCTGCGGCCTTTTGAAGGCCGGCGATCATGTCGTCTCCAGCAGCGTGGAGCACAACGCCCTCTTGCGACCGCTGCACCTGATGGCCGGGCGCGGGGTGGAGGTCAGCTTCGTGCAGGCGGGCCGAGACGGGGTTGTTTCGGAGCGGGAGATCGCCTCCGCCATGCGGGCCAACACCAGGCTGGTGGCAGTAGCGCACAGCTCAAACGTTACCGGGGCCGTGCAGCCCATAGCCGAGATCGCCCGCACGGCGCGCCTGGGCGGGGCGCTGTTCCTCCTGGATGCAGCCCAAAGCGCGGGCTACTTTCCGCTGGATGCCGAAGCGATGGGTATCGACCTGCTCGCCGCACCGGGGCACAAGGGACTCTTCGGACCACCCGGCACCGGCATCCTGACCGTAGCCGAGGGGATCGTGCTCGACCCTATGATTGTGGGGGGGACCGGCGGCAATACCAGCAGTCCCGAGCAGCCCGAGCAGCTCCCCGAGCGTTTCGAAAGCGGCACCACCAATACGCCGGCCATAGCCGGGCTGAAGGCGGGGCTTGATTTCCTGCTGGAAACCGGGCTGGAGGTGATCAGGGCGAAGGGGAAACTTTTGACCGGACAGCTCCTGGAAGGACTGGCAGCCATCCCCGGTGCCTGTATTTACGGGCCGGTGAACGGCGAGCGGGGAGGCGCCATCTCCTTCAACATCGAGGGACACGACCCGGCCACGCTCGGCTATCTGCTGGACAGCTGCTACGACATCAGCGTGCGCTCCGGGTTGCACTGCGCCCCGGACGTGCACAGAACGATCGGCACCTATCCTGCCGGTACCGTCAGGGTGAGCCCCGGTTTCTTTACCGGTGAAGACGACATCGCCTTCTTTTTGCAGGCCTTGCGCGAGTTGCAGGCGCGCTGAGTCCTGACGGGTATCGGCAGTAACGGCATAGCCGTGTAAAAAGCCATTGCGAGGTGGCTTGAGGGCGCTTCCTCTGTAGCCGTGGCAAGGATTTTCGGGAGCATTGACTCATATAAAAGGCACTGTTTCAACATAAAGGCACTATTAAGTTGACGACCATATCAGAGCGGGACTTTTCAGGCATCAGGCAGGACGCAGAGCTGGTTTCTTTACATGGTGGCAACGTACAGGGGGTGGATATGAAGAAAATCTACGTGCTCGATACCAATGTTCTTCTGTACGACCCGCAGGCCCTCACCAGATTCGAGGACAATTCCATCATCATCCCGATCACCGTGATCGAGGAGATCGACCGGTTCAAGAAGGACATGAACGAGACCGGCCGCAATGCGAGGCAGTTTTCTCGACTGATGGACGCCTATCGCAAGATCGGCTCGCTTGCCAAGGGGCTGCCCCTTGAAAATGGCGGTACGCTCAGGATCGAGATCTACGAAGAGAACGTGATGAAAAGGCTGCCGCCCGAACTGCGCGTGGACCGCGGCGACAACCGCATCCTCGCCGTCGCCGTCGACCTGATGGAGGCCAATCCGGCGGTGCCGGTGATCCTGGTCACCAAGGACACCAACCTCAGGATCAAGGCGGACGCCCTGGGGCTGGCCGCCCAGGATTACGAATCGGACAAGGTCGCCATCGAGGATCTCTTTAGCGGCGTCGCCAACCTGCAGGTGGAGGCCGAGCTGATCGACCGTTTCTACAGCCAGGGGTGGATTGAGGCCGCAGCCGGGCTTTTGCCCAACCAGTACGTAACGCTCACCGAGGCCGCCAATCCTTCGCACAGCGCCATCGGCCGCTTCGATCATGCATCGGGGCGCATCCTGCCGCTGCGGGGCGCCGACAAGGAAGGGGTCTGGAGCCTTTTCCCCAGAAACCGCGAGCAGTCCTTCGCCCTCGACGCGCTGCTGGACGACAATGTAAAGATCGTCACTCTGGTCGGCAAAGCCGGCACAGGCAAGACGCTGCTCGCCATAGCGGCCGGCCTGCAAAAGACGGCCGAGGAAAATGTCTACAACCGGCTGCTGGTCTCGCGCCCGGTCTTTCCGATGGGCAGGGACTTGGGTTTTCTCCCGGGGGACATCGAAGAGAAGCTGACCCCCTGGATGCAGCCGATTTTCGACAACGTCGAGCTGCTGTTGACCGGCCACGAAGGCGAGAAGCGCCACAGCAAGGGGTACAAGGAACTGATGGCAATGGGGATCCTGGAGATCGAACCGCTCACCTACATAAGGGGGCGCTCGATCCCGAACCAGTTCATGATCGTGGACGAGGCGCAAAACCTCACCCCGCACGAGATCAAGACCATCGTGACCCGGGCGGGGGAGGGGACCAAGATCGTCCTCACCGGCGACCCGTACCAGATCGATAACCCGTATGTGGACGCCGAGAGCAACGGTCTGACCTACGTGGTTGAGCGTCTGAAGGAGCAGACCATCTCCGGTCACGTCACCATGACCAAGGGGGAGCGCTCCGAGCTTGCCGAGCTGGCGGCGAACCTGCTGTAGGGGCGCGCCTCTAAATCGGTGGGAGCGGCTCCTGGCCGCATACGGCCGGCTTGACCGGCCGAGCAAAGATTTACACAGAGTGGGCCGGAACCGCCTTTTGGGTGGTCCGGCCCACCATGCCTTCATCGGTCGTTGATAGTCCCTTTCCCTTGTCGGGAGGGGACGTTGTTTCGCAATTCATACTACGGAGTGAAAAGGGGGCACGGCGTCTGTGCCCTCTCTATTTTTTTATGCTACTTCTTGCCCTAGAATCATCGTGTGACGAAACGGCGGCCGCTGTCGTTCAAGACGGAAGGGTCGTCCTCTCCAGTGTAATCGCTTCCCAGATCAGCATCCATGCCGAGTACGGCGGGGTGGTCCCCGAAATCGCCTCCAGAAAGCACCTGGAGTCGGTCTCCCTGGTGATCGAGCAGGCGCTTCTTGAGGCGGATGTCCGCCTGTGCGATCTGGAAGGTGTGGCTGTCACCCAGGGTCCGGGTCTGGCGGGCGCGCTATTGGTCGGTATCTCGGTGGCCAAGGGGCTTTCCTTTGGTCGCGGCATTCCGCTGGTGGGAGTGAACCACATCGAGGGTCACCTGCTGGCCGTCTTCCTGGAGGCGCCGGTCGAATTCCCTTTCCTGGCCCTGGCCGTTTCCGGCGGACACTCGCACTTGTACCGGGTGGACGGAGTGGGGCGCTACACGACGCTCGGCCAGACGGTTGACGACGCGGCCGGCGAGGCCTTTGACAAGGTGGCCAAGCTGATCGGGCTCCCCTATCCGGGAGGAGTGGCGATCGACCGCCTGGCTGTCACGGGCGACCCGCAGGCGATCAAATTCCCCAGGCCTCTTTTGCACGATGGCAGCTACAATTTCAGTTTTTCCGGACTGAAGACCGCCGTGCTCACCCATGTCAACAAGTTTCCCGAGTCCAAAACGACCGGTGTGCACGATCTGGCAGCCTCCTTCCAGGCCGCCGTCTGCGATGTGCTGACCAAAAAGACCGCCGCGGCCGTGGCCGCCACCGGGATCAAGCGGGTGGTGGTAGCCGGCGGGGTTGCCTGCAACAGCGCCCTTCGCCTGTCCATGGAGCGCTTCGCGGCCGAAAAAGGGGTCGAGCTCCGCATGCCGTCGCCTGCGCTTTGCTCTGATAACGCGGCGATGATAGCGGTCCCCGGCGATTTCTACCTCACGGCCGGCTTCAAAAGCGGCTTCGATCTTGACGCGCTTCCCGTCTGGCCGCTCGACCGGCTTGCCGTGCGTCTGCAGGAGGCTTACTGATGGAAAAGATGCGTGCAAAGAAGTCCCTGGGGCAGAATTTCCTGATCGACGACAACGTGCTGTCGCGCATCGTCTCCTGCGTGGCCCCGACGGCCGGGGACGCCATCCTGGAGGTAGGGCCCGGGCGCGGCGCGCTCACCAGGCTTTTGGCCGGAAGCGGCGCGCAGTTTCTGGCCATCGAGTGGGACCGGGACCTGCTGCCGCTTTTAAGCGCAGAGTTCGCCGCAGCTTCCAACGTGGAGATCGGGCACGGCGATATCCTCCGGGTCGACCTGCAGCAGCTCCTCACCTCCCGCGCTGCCGGAAAGAAGTGGAAGGTCGCCGCCAATCTCCCTTACAACATCTCTTCCCAGGTGCTCTTCCGGTTCATGGAGTGCAGCGACCTTTTCGAGCGGCTGGTGCTGATGCTGCAAAAAGAGGTGGGGGACCGGCTGGTGGCCCCTGCCGGATGCAAGGACTACGGCGCGCTGACCGTGCTGCTCGGGCTCCATTTCGACATCCGCCGTGAATTCATCGTGAAGCCGGGCGCCTTCCGGCCGATTCCCAAGGTGGATTCGGCCGTGCTCAGCTTCAAGCCGCTGGGAAGGCCGAGGGTCGAGGTGGGAGACGAGGACTTCTTCCGGCGCCTGGTGAAGGGTGGCTTCAATCAACGCCGAAAGACGCTGCTCAATTCGCTCCGCTCGGCCGGTTTCGACGACTTGGACGGCTCGCTGGCAGAGGCTTTTTACAGAAGCGGCATCGACGGCGGCAGACGCGGCGAGACCCTCTCTCTGGAGGAGTTCGCGGCCCTTTCCCGGGAACTGCTGGCGGGGAAAACTCTGGCGTAAGGCAGACTGTTTGTGGTATATACCAATGCTAATCTTGCAGTGAGGAGGATGCCCTTTGAAAATATGCGTGATCGGTTCCGGCTACGTAGGTCTGGTGGCGGGCACCTGTTTTGCCGAGAGCGGCAACGATGTCATCTGCGTGGACGTGGACGAGGATAAGATCGAGGGACTTAAGCGCGGAATCATCCCGATCTACGAGCCGGGCCTGAAGGAAATGGTGCTGCGCAACTGCGAGGAGGGTAGGCTCACCTTCACGACCGACCTGGCCTTCGCGGTCAAGCAGTCGCTCGTCAACTTCATTGCGGTCGGTACCCCGCCCGGCGCCGACGGCTCCGCCGACCTGCAGCACGTCCTCTCCGTTGCGCGCACCATCGGCCGCCACATGGACGGTTTCAAGATCATAGTCGACAAGTCGACCGTGCCGGTCGGCACCGCAGACAAGGTGCGTCTGGCCATAGCCGGGGAGCTGGAACTGCGCGGGTTGCATACCGAGTTCGACGTGGTCTCCAATCCCGAGTTCCTGAAAGAGGGGGCGGCCATCGACGACTTCATGAAACCGGACCGGGTGGTGATCGGGACCGACAACGTGCGCACCGCCGAGCTCATGAAGGAGCTCTATTCCGCCTTCATGCGCAAGTCGAACCGGCTGCTGATCATGGACATCAAAAGCGCCGAGATGACCAAGTATGCGGCCAATGCCATGCTTGCCACCCGAATCACCTTCATGAACCAGATCGCCAACCTGTGCGAACTGATGGGCGCCGACGTGATGGCGGTGAGAGAGGGGATCGGCTCAGACTCCCGCATCGGTTACGACTTTCTCTTCCCCGGTGTCGGCTACGGCGGCTCCTGCTTTCCCAAGGATGTGAAGGCGCTGGTGAAAACGGCGGACGAATGCGACTTCGACTTCATCCTGCTGAAGGGGGTGGAGGAGGCCAACGATCGCCAAAAGCGCGTGCTCTCCGACAAGATTCTGCGCCGCTTGGGGAATTCCGAGGAAAAGCCCCTGGCCGGTAAAAGTTTCGCCGTCTGGGGACTCTCCTTCAAGCCGCGCACCGACGACATGAGGGATGCCCCCTCGCTCACCATCATCAACCGCCTGCTGGAGATGGGGGCCCAGGTGTGCGCCCATGACCCGGAGGCGATAAACGAAGCGAAAAAGCATTTCGGCGACCGGATTACCTACAGCCTGAATCAGTACGAGCCGTTGAAGGGTGCGGACGCCCTGGTGATCATCACGGAGTGGAATGAATATCGAAACCCGGACTTCGACAGGATAAAGAAGCTGCTCGTCAATCCGCTCATCTTCGACGGCCGCAACCTCTACCAACCGGACCGTATGCACCAGGCAGGCTTCGAATACCTGCCGATCGGCAGAAACGGCAAGGTGCTCTGCGAGATGATTTAGAAGACGAAGGTGCCGGTGGCTACCCTGTGTGCCACCAGGAAGGAGTCTTCTCCCGGCACCGAACAAGATCCATCCTCCCTGCGGGGATTCAGGCTAGAAACACGGGGTCCTCAAATGCGTATGCTTGTCACCGGCGGTGCCGGTTTCATCGGCTCTCATCTTTGCGAAAGGCTGCTGAAGGAAGGAAACGAGGTGATCTGTCTCGACAACTTCTTCACGGGTAACAAGCGCAACATAGCGCATCTGCTGGAGAACCGCAATTTCGAGCTGATCCGCCATGACGTGACGCAGCCGATCCTGCTGGAGGTCGACCGGATCTTTAACCTCGCTTGCCCGGCCTCGCCGATCCACTATCAGTACAACCCGGTGAAGACGACCAAGACCAGCGTGATGGGGGCGATCAACATGCTGGGCCTCGCCAAGAGGGTGAGGGCGAGGATCCTGCAGGCGTCCACCTCCGAGGTGTACGGAGACCCGCAGGTGCACCCGCAGACCGAGTCGTACTGGGGCAACGTTAATACGCTCGGCATCAGGAGCTGCTACGACGAAGGAAAACGGGTAGCCGAGACGCTGATGATGGACTACCATAGGCAAAACAAGGTCGATATCAGGATCGTGAGGATTTTCAATACCTACGGCCCGAAGATGGCCGAGAACGACGGCCGGGTGGTCTCCAACTTCATCCTGCAGGCTCTCAGGGGGGAGGATATCACCGTCTACGGCAAAGGCGACCAGACCCGCTCTTTTTGTTTCGTCTCCGACCTGGTGGACGGCCTGATCAAGATGATGGAGTGTCCCGGCTTTATCGGCCCCGTCAATCTCGGCAATCCCGCCGAGACCACCATCCTCGAGTTTGCCAGGAAGATCATCGACCTTACCGGCTCCAGCTCCAGCATCGTCTTCAAGCCGCTGCCGGCGGACGACCCGAAGCAGAGGCAGCCCGATATCACGCTCGCCAACGAGATGCTCGGCTGGCAGCCCAAAGTGGCGGTCGACGACGGTCTGCAGCAGACCATCGCTTACTTCCGTTCCGTCCTTTGCGCGGTGTAGCCATGCGGAAGCGGTTCCTGCTAACGCCTGCGGCGATCATAATATTCATCCTCTTCTTCACCGTGTTCGGGGAACGGGGACTGCTGCGCATAAACCATCTGCACCGCGACCGCGACGAGATGCAAAAGCGCCTGCTCGATCTGAGGGGCGAGAATGAAAAGCTGAAGAGGGAGATCACGGCCCTGCAGACGGACCGCCGCTACCTGGAAAGCATAGCCCGGCGCGATTTCGGCCTGGTCCGCGCAAACGAGGTGATCTACCAGTTTCTCCCGCCGCCCGATAAAGCAGGCCCGGCGGAGAAAGAGATCGAGAAGAAGCCCGAGCTGCAGCCGAAACTGCTGTTGCCGGCCAAAAAAAGTAAAGCTCTGGCAGGACCATGAGGGAGGGTAGCTTGCATGGGTGAGACGGTGGGCAAGCAGCACTGCGTGGTCTGCGCCTGGCGCGAGAACTGTGCCAAGAAGTTCCGCGTGACCGACGGGGGTGCCCGTTGCCCCGATTTTACCCGTGACGTCACCATCAAGGCCGTGCCCGACACGGAAAACGAAAAAGAGAAGGGGGATAAGATATGAAGGAGCAGCTGCGCGCATGCATCCTGAGGGGAATCGAGGGGTGTTTCGCCGACGGCACGCTCACCTCGGGGGTCGTTCCGGCCGTAAGCGTCGAAAAACCGGCACACCCGGAGCACGGGGATTTCGCCACCAATGTCGCCATGCAGATGGCGAAGCCCGAGCGCAAATCGCCGCGTGCCATCGCCGAGATCCTGGCCGCAAAGCTTGCCGGCAGCTCAGAGCTGATCGAGTCGCTGGAGATCGCAGGTCCAGGTTTCATCAACTTTTTCATCAAGGACACGGCCTGGAGAAAGACCCTGGCCGAGATCGACAAGGCAGGCCCTGCCTACGGCACGAGCACGGTCGGCGCAGGCAGGAAGGTGCAGGTTGAATTCGTGAGCGCCAACCCGACCGGCCCTCTGCATATCGGGCACGGACGCGGTGCTGCAACCGGAGACGCGGTCGCCTCGCTGCTCGCCGCCGCCGGTTTCGACGTGCAGCGCGAATACTACATAAACGACGCGGGCAACCAGATGAACACCCTTGGTCTCTCCGGCCTGTTGCGCTACCGGCAACTGCTGGGAGAAGAGATCGATTTTCCGGAAAACTGCTACCAGGGCGACTACATAAAGGATATCGCACGCGATGCCATCACGAAGTACGGCGACCGCTTCCTGAAGGTCCCCCAGCAAGAGGGGGTCGCCTTCTTCTCCAAGATGGGCGGCGACCTGATACTGAAGGGGATCGACGAGGACCTGCAATCCTTCGGCGTGCGCCTGGACCACTGGTTCTCCGAGCAGTCGCTCTTTGACGACGGCAAGGTCGCCTCCGCCATCACCGAGATGCAGGAGAAGGGACTCATCTACGAGCAGGACGGCGCCCTCTGGTTTCGCACCACCGACTACGGTGACGACAAGGACCGCGTGGTGGTCAGAAGTAACGGGGTCACCACCTACTTCGCCTCCGACATCGCCTATCACCGGGAAAAGTTCGCCCGCGGCTTTGACTGGGTGATCGACGTCTGGGGAGCCGACCATCACGGTTACGTGCCGAGGCTGAAGGGCATCGTGCAGGGGCTTGGCCGAAACCCCGAGGATCTCGGCATCATCCTCGTGCAGCTGGTTTCCCTATTGCGTGACGGCGTCCCGGTTGCCATGTCGACCAGAAGCGGCGAGTTCGTGACACTGAAAGAGGTGGTCGACGAGGTCGGACGCGACGCGGCGCGCTTTTTCTTCCTCATGCGCCGCTCCGACAGCCAGCTCGACTTCGACCTTGAGCTTGCCAAGCGCCAGAGCACGGACAACCCGGTCTACTACGTGCAGTATGCACACGCAAGGATCAAGAGCATCTTCGAGACGGCGCGCGAGCGGGGATTTGAGCCTGCCTTCGAAAATGTCCAGCTGGAGCTTTTGGAGAGTGCAGACGACATGTCGCTGATCAAGAAGCTCTCCGTCTACCCGGAGATCCTTGAAGCGGCAGCGCTCAATTTCGAACCGCACCGGATCACCTATTATCTGCAGGAACTGGCCAGCGAATTCCACAGCTTCTACAACAAGAGCCGTGTCATCACCGAGGTCCCCGAGCTGACACAGGCGCGGCTTTTTCTGTTGCACTGTGCCGCTGTCACCATCAAGAACGCACTCGGGGTGCTGGGCATCTCAGCTCCGGAGCGGATGTAGTCGGGGGCCATCATGGTAGTTGATTACAGCGAAAAGAGGGGCGGCAGGGATACCGTCGAGCGGAAGCCCGAGCGAAAGCCCGTACAAAAGCCGGTGCAAAAGCCTGTGCAAAAGAACAGGGCGCGCAAGGAGCCAGGGGGGCTGTTCGCCCTGCTGTCGGTGGTCGCGCTGACTGTCACCTTCGGCGCCGGCCTCGGCACCGGCTGGGTTCTCTTCAGCAATCCGGACTCGGTCCCTGTTGCCGCCGCACCAGCGAAGAAAGAGGAGCCTGCGACCGTTGCCGCTCCCCCCGCTCCCCCCGGCCCCGAAGCTCAGCTCACCTTCTACCAGACGCTGCCGGCCGGCGGCAGGGGGGTGATTGGCAGCGGCCTCAACCTGAAGAAAACGGAGCCTGCGCTCGCAGCACAGCAGCCGGCTTCGCGCCCCCCGGTCCCCGCGCCGTCCAGTGAGGTGCAGCAGTCCGGCGATAAACAGCAATCGGGTGAGAAGCTGCAGGCGGGCAGTAAGCAGGCGGGTGACAAGCAGCAGGCAGAAGAAAAGCAGCAGGCTACGACGCGCTTTGTCGTGCAGGTCGCTTCCTATCGCGAAAAGCAGGAGGCGGACAAGGCGCAGGCAAAGCTCACCGGCAAAGGGATGGCTGCCTACGTGTCGGAGTCCCAGGTTTCCGGCAACGGGGTCTGGTACCGCATCAGGATAGGCCGGCATCTGAGCCGAGCTGAGGCCGATGAGTTGGCCGGCAAGGCAGGTAAGGGCGCCGTGGTGCTTGCTGAATAGTGGCCGATCAGGCAGGAAAGGTTGTGCAGTCATCCCGAACGGGGACACCAATGGAACATCGAAAAAAGCTCGGCGAAATCCTTGTGGAAAGCGGCATTCTAACTGAAAAAACGGTGGAGCGGATGCTGCTCCTTTCCAAGCGTCTAAATAAGCGCTTTGGTAACGTGCTGGAGGATCTTGAGCTGATAAACGGCGACGAACTGGCCGCAGCGCTCGCCACCCAGTTCGCCTGCCGGGTTGCCAGCAACTTCGCAGACTACACCTTTGCACCGGAACTGCTCGCCACCATATCGGTCGAAGTTGCCATACAGAATTACATTTTTCCCTTGAAAATAGATAACAAGAGGCTTGCCATCGCTATGGCCGACCCGACCGAGACCCGCGTGGTGAGGAACATCGCTGCCAACCACGGGTTCACCATCACCCCGTTTATAGCGACCCGCAAGGAGATCTACGAGGCGATCTGCAGGCACTACCTGCATAAGGAGGTGTACACCTCCTCCGCCAGGACGGTGCTCGTGGTGGAGGACGACAAGCTGATGGGCACCCAGTTCAGCGACATCCTCAGCAAGCAGGGGTACCGCGTCATCATTGCCGTAGACGGGCTGGAGGCGTACAAGGCGGTGCTAGCCGAGAACCCGCAGGTAGTGATCACCAACCTGGTCGTGCCGAAGCTGGACGGCTTCGGGCTCTTCGATGCGCTGCGCATGGTTCCTGAGCTGAGCATGATCCCGGTGATCCTGGTTGCCAACTCCACGCACCCTGACGACGAGGTGAAGGCATTCGAGCGGGGCTTCTTCGACTTCATCAGGAAGCCGGTAAGGGAAAGTACCCTGATCACCCGGGTGAAGCGGGCGTTGCAGTTTCACGAAAGGAAGTACCAGCTCATCTGAGGGTGCAGCCGAACAACCGACGAACAGCATCCTCCGACCCTCCAGAGCGCAAGGCGCTGGAGGTATTTCTTTGCAGGGGTGTCCCATGAGCGCCATACAGAGTGTGAAATGCCCGCATTGCCGAAAGGAAGCGCCTTTGGCCGGTAACCCTTTCCGTCCATTTTGTTCCGAGCGCTGCAAGATGATCGATCTCGGCACCTGGGCGAATGAGGGGTACCGCATCCCCGGGGAAAAAGCCCCGCACCCTCAGGACGATGACGAATCCGACCAATGACTCCCCCATGAGCCATTTTCCGCTATGACCACTTTCAAAGGAGTCCTTCATGTCCCAAGTACGTCTCCGTTTCGCGCCGAGCCCGACCGGTTTTCTCCATGTAGGGGGGGCGCGCACGGCACTTTTCAACTGGCTTCTGGCAAGAAAGCAGCAGGGCACCTTCATCCTCAGGATCGAGGATACCGATGTCGCACGCTCGACCCGGGAGTCGGTGGACGCCATCCTCGAGGGGATGACCTGGCTCGGCCTTGACTGGGATGAGGGGCCCTTCTACCAGTCCGACAATTTCCCGCTCTATAAGAAATATGTACAGAAGCTGCTGGCGGACGGTAAGGCGTACAAGTGCTACTGCAGCTCAGAGGAGCTCGATGCCAGGCGCGAGCAGGCGTTGAAGGAGGGGGGGAAGCCGAAATACGACGGCACCTGCCGGGATCTCGAGCCGAGAGAGGATGACGGCAGGCCCTACGTGGTCCGTTTCAGGGCGCCACAGCAAGGGTCCACCTCCTGGATCGACCTCATCAAGGGGAAGATCTCCTTCGAAAACGAGGAACTGGACGACCTGATCATCCAGCGCACCGACGGTACGCCGACCTACAACTTCGTGGTCGTCATTGATGACGCCACCATGGGGATCACCACCGTCATCCGCGGCGACGATCACGTGAACAACACGCCGCGCCAGATCCTGCTCTATCAGGCGCTGGGAAGCCCCGTGCCGAGCTTCGCCCACGTCCCGATGATACTGGGCGCCGACAAGGCGCGGCTCTCCAAGCGCCACGGCGCAACCAGCGTCATGGCCTACCGCGACATGGGCTTTCTCCCCGAAGCTATGGTGAACTACCTGGTCCGGCTCGGCTGGAGCTACGGAGACGAGGAGATCTTCTCGCTTGAGGACCTGATCCAGAAGTTCTCCATAGAGAGCGTCGGCCGCTCGGCCGGCGTATTCAATCCGGATAAGCTCCTCTGGCTGAACGCGCACTACATCAAAAACGGAGATCCGGTCCGCCTGGCAGCCCTGTTGATCCCCTTTTTGAAGGAGCGCGGGGTCGATCCGGAGCGAGGTCCCGACCTGGTGGCCGCGGTCAGGACCCTGCAGGAGAGGGCGAAGACCATGCTGGAACTGGCTGACGGCGCGCTCTTTTACTATCACACGGAGATTTCCTACGACGAAAAGGGCGCTGCCAAGTTTTTCAACCCCGAGACACCGGTACTGCTGGATAACCTGGTGGCCAGACTCGAGGCGCTGGACAGCCTGAGCGTGGCGTCGATCGAGGGGGTGTTCAAGGAGCTTTGCGAAGAGAAAGGGATCAAACTCGGGCAGATCGGGCCGGCGGTAAGGCTCTCGCTCTCCGGGTCGACCGCCTCACCAGGCATCTACGAGATGATCGAGGTGCTAGGTCTGGCCGAGACTAAGAAGCGGCTGGAACGGGCGATCGCCAGCATCGGGCGCTAGACTAAAAAAGGAGGGGGGCGTAAGCCCCTCTCCTTTTCTAATGCGGTTAAAAAAATAGGCCTGCAAGCGGTAAAACCGCAAATGCAGGCCATGGCATTACATGTAGCTGTAAAACGATTAGGCGTGGATGCAGTTCACAGGGCAGGTGTCAACGCACGCGCCGCAGTCGATGCAGGTATCCGCTGCGATTACCCTCTTGTCGCCGGACTCGCTGATAGAGTTAACCGGGCAGGAATCCTCACAGGCGCCGCAGTTGATGCATTCGTCGGTAATGGTATGAGCCAAAGTATTCACCTCCTCCATATAGGATTTACGTATTATTTTCGGGAAAATTAGCATAACGCGTGGTAAAAGTCCACCATAAAGCTGCCGCTTTTTCGGTCTTTTTGCTGAGAAAATTCTTGAACTGTGGGCATCTCTACTGTATATATAAAAAAAGGTTCTATTTGCGATCGTTTTGCCGCGATAGGGTATATCCTATTCACTACATGGCGAACTACATTATTTACGGGGGTTTCTGATCGATGGATATACTGGCACTTAACTGCGGGAGTTCTTCAGTAAAATACCAGTTGTTTGACTGGGATAAAAAAGTGGTTGTTGCCAAGGGGATGGTTGAGCGCGTGGTGATAGGAGATTCCTTCATCCTGCACGAGGTTCCCGGGCGCGAAACCTACCGGGAAGATTCCGATTGTCCCGATCACAGATTTGCCGTCGATCTCATACTGCGTACCCTGACCTCTCCTGAGCACGGCGTGCTGCAGGACATCAAGCAGATTTCAGCCGTCGGGCACCGGGTGGTGCATGGCGGCGAGCGCTTCACGAAATCCGTCCTGATCGATGCCGACGTGCTGGATGCGGTCACCGAGGTGCAGCATCTGGCCCCCTTGCATAATCCGCCCAACATCGCCGGGATCGAGGGGGCGATGGCAGTGCTTCCGGGCGTGCCGCAGATCGCCATTTTCGACACCGCCTTCCATCAGACTATGCCGGAGCATGCCTATCTCTATCCGCTCCCCTTCGAGTGGTATGAAAAATACGGCGTGAGGCGTTATGGCTTCCATGGCACCTCCCATCTCTACGTCTCCAAACGGGTAGCCGCTATCCTCGGCAAACCTGCAGCCGAGTGCAACATCATCACCATGCATATCGGCAATGGCGTGTCACACTGCGCCATCAAGAACGGCATCTCGGTAGACACCAGCATGGGGCTCACTCCGCTCGAGGGCGCCATGATGGGGACTCGCTGCGGGGACATCGACCCGGCCATTCCAGCCTTCATGATGCAAAAGGACAACCTCTCCGCCAAGGAGATCGACAGCATCCTGAACAAGAAGAGCGGCGTGATCGGCATCACGGGGCGCTTCACGGACCGCCGCGACGTCATCGAACATGCCGAGGCGGGCGACAGGCTCTGTGCGCTGGCGCTCGACATCGAGGCGTACCGTTTGAAGAAGTATATCGGCACCTATCTCGCCGTGGTCGGCAAGCTGGATGCGGTAGTCTTCACCGCCGGAGTGGGAGAGATGGGTGCGCCTATCAGGGCGCGCGCCATCGAGGGGCTGGAGCATATGGGGATCATCCTGGACCGGCAGAGAAACGCCTCCGCCATGACCCGCAAAAGGGAAACGCTGATCACCACTGACGACTCGCCCGTCAAGGTATACGTGATACCGACCGATGAGGAACTGGTCTTCACGGAGGATGTGGCCGCCATTTTGAACGGTACCTACACGGACCACATGAATTTCGAGTACAGCTTTTCCAAGCCGGAGTTCGTCAGGAGCTAGCTGGTTTCCGTCCGGAAAGGGTGCTTTTCCGCCCTGGCGGCGTCAACCTTCGGTCCTGCTTGTGCGGCGTACTTATGTACGCCTCCGCGCAACCCCTCGGTTTCCTTGCCAGGACGAAAAATCCCTCCTTTCCGAATCGGAAACCGGCAGTTTCACATCCGGAGTTGTCGGATGGAAACTAGCTGGAATAAGCAAGGATTGCGCAACAAAGGCCGGCTGGGATATCCCAGCCGGCCTTTGTTTATTCAGCCATTGGCTGCACTTCATTTCAATGTCCGCTGCGCGAAAAAGGCTCCTCGCCCCGTCCTCCGGGCATCTCTTCCGAGGGGGCGAGGGCAGGGGTGACCCCGGCTGCGGCTCTACCCCTGCGCCTGTACGGCGGTGATCGCCGTCACGTCGACGATATCCTGGATGGAGCATCCGCGGGACAGATCGTTGACGGGTTTAGCCAGACCCTGAATGACCGGGCCTATTGCTTTTGCCCCCGCCAGCCTTTCTACCAGCTTGTAGGCGATGTTCCCGGCATCGAGGGTCGGGAAGATCAGCACGTTGGCCCGTCCGGCCACCGTGCTGCCCGGGGCTTTCTTGCCGCCGATTGCCGGTATGAGTGCCGCGTCCGCCTGCAGTTCTCCGTCAATGGAGAGTTCCGGATCCATTGCCCTCGCGATCTCCAGCGCCTTCGTCACCTTGTCCGCGTCCGGATGGCTGGCGCTTCCCTTGGTGGAAAAGGAGAGCATGGCGACCCTCGCCGGTACGTCAAGGAAGGCCTGGCAGTTTCTCGCCGTAGCGATGGCGATCTCCGCCAGCGCCTGGGGGTCCGGATTCGGGTTGACGGCGCAGTCGGCAAAGAGGATTACCCCTTCCTCGCCGAAGTTGGGCGTCTTGGTCGACATCAGGAAAAACGAGGAGACCGTCTTGATGCCGGGGGCAGGGCCGACCGTCTGGAAGGCCGCTCGCAGCACGTCGCCGGTAGTGCCGGTTGCACCGGCCACCTCGCCGTCGGCGTCCCCTTCGCGCACCATCATGCCGGCAAAGTAAAGGTTGTCCGGGGCGCACAGCAGTTCCCGCGCCTGCTCGCTGGTAAGCCCCTTCGACTTCCGAAGCGCCACCAGCTTTTCGACATAGCCGGCAAGCTTCGGCGAACAGGCAGGCTCTATGATCTCCACCTCCGCCAGGTGAATTCCTTTGGCAACGGCAGAGGCATGCAGCGCCTCGGGATTTCCAAGCAGTATCACTTTAGCCAAACCTTGTTCCACAATATTCTGAGCCGCAAACAGCATTCTTTCGTCGTAGCTTTCCGGGAATACAATGGTCTTGATGTGGGTGCGCGCTTTTTCCTTTATCTGCTTTACCAACGGCATGATGATCCTCCCGTATTTGAGTTAAAACCGTGTTAGGTTTTATAACCCAAGCCGTGAGGTGCGGTCAATAAAAAAGCCGAGCTTTAGTGGGTGTGAGGAGAGCCGCATTCAGCCGGGTCTCCCTGGATCTTGGCGACCGCGTGCGGTACGGCCGGCCAGACAAAGGCGATGTTTTCGGTAGCCCCTTTCGGGCTTCCGGGGAGATTGATGATGAGGGTCTGCTTGCGAATGCCGGCGACGGCGCGCGAAATGATGGCGTTGGCCGTCTTTTTGAGGCTCTCCATGCGCATCACCTCGCCAAAGCCGGGCAGCAGCCGGTCAACGATCCGCTCGGTTGCCTCCGGAGTGACGTCGCGAGGCGAAACCCCGGTGCCGCCCGTGGTGAGGATCAGGTCGAAGCTGCCGCTGTCTGCCCACTCCGTGAGCTTCTCCGCGATCATTTCCGCCTCGTCCGGGATCACCTCCGTACAGGTGACTGTGACGCCTCGCTCTTCCAGCCACCCCTTGAGGGCCGGTCCGCTTCCGTCAGCTCTCTCCCCGGTCGAGCACCGGTCGCTAAGAGTCAATATGGCAGCACGCATGCATTTCTCCTTTTGGTGTCCGGCCTCGCAATGTCGGTCTCGGACGGTGTGTCGAAGCGGAGTGGGGGGAAGGTGTCGTAGCCGCCAGCAGTCAAAGACGTGGCGGGCCTTGGCCACCCGGCTAGTCTCTGGCGATCTCTATACCTTACAGTAATGGTTGAGGTTAATCTTGGCAAGCCCACGTTTATATGGGTTCCCCGCCGCGGAGGAGTGTGTGCTCTGTAGTGCCTTTGATGCCTAATGGGTTGGCTTGCGGTTAGGTCTCCCGCTGATACGTGCCGCTCTTGCCGCCTTCCTTGAAATGAAGCGCTATATCGGAGATGACAATCCCCTTGTCGCTACCCTTGCACATATCGTAGACGGTGAGTGCGGCGACGGTCGCGGCGGTCATCGCCTCCATCTCCACCCCGGTCCGCTCAAAGGCCCGCACGGTCGCCAGCACCACGATGCGTCCCTTTTCGGTATCGACCTCGAACTCAATCGCCACGTGGTGAATGGCAAGCGGGTGGGAGAGCGGAATCAGCTCCGGCGTCTTCTTGGCTCCGGCTATTCCCGCGATCCGGGCCACCCCGAGCACGTCACCCTTGGCGACCCGCCCGGAAACTATTGCACTGACCGTTTCCGGTTTCAGTGTCAGCAAGGCCCCGGCGACCGCCGTACGCATGGTGGGGTTCTTCATGCTCACGTCCACCATGATGGCATTTCCACTTTCGTCAAAATGATTGAAAGACATCGCTTAAGCCTCCATATCCATAGTAGGGTCGAGCAGGTGCAGATCCACCTCGTCTCCCGGCCTGAACTCCGTGCGTTCCGCCGGGAGGAGCGCCAGGGCGTTTGAGCGCAGCATGGTCTTCAGTATCCCGGTGTTCTGGTCGCCCGAGGTGCTCGCCAGGTAGCGCCCATCCTCGACCGTCACCACCACCCTCAGGAAATTGAGCTTACCATGCTTCTTTTTCACCTCATCCTTCAGGTAGCCGCGCACCGTCCTTCTCAGTACCTTTTTGTGCCCCATCATCTTCAAAATTGCCGGCCGTGCGAACTCCTCGAAGGTGATCATCGTCGAGACCGGATTCCCCGGCAGCGAGAAGACAGGGGTGCTTCCATGCAGGCCGAAAGCGGTAGGTCCTCCCGGCTTGATGCCGATCTTCCAGAACTGCTCCTCGACTCCGAGCTCGGCCAGCGTCTCACGCACCAGGTCCCGGTCGCCGGCCGAAACCCCTGCCGAGGTGATCAAGAGGTCCGCCTTCAACCCCTCGGAGAGCAGTGCCATATGGCTCTCCCTGTTGTCGCGGGCGATGCCCAGTAAGACCGGCTCCGCGCCGCACAGTTTTATTGCGGCGGCAAGTGCCAGGGTATTGCTGTTGACGATCTCGCTTTCCTTGGGCTCGGTGCCGAGTTCCACCAGTTCGTCACCGGTGGAGACGATTGCCACCCGCACCCTGCGGTAAACCGGAACCAGTACGGCCGCAAAAGAGGCGAGCAGGCTTACCTGGGGTGGACCGAGCAGGGTCCCTTCGCTTACCACCGGCTCTCCGCTTGCCACATCCTCGCCCCTGAAGCGGATGTGATCCTTAAGCTTTACCTGGTGCAGCAGCTGCACGGTCCCTTCAGCTTCCTTGGTCTCCTCGAAGGGGACCACTGCGTCGGCACCTGGCGGAATCGGAGCGCCGGTCATGATCCTAGCGGCGCACCCCTGTCGAACGGCGTCCGCGGAACTCGCCCCGGCGGGAATGTAGTCGGTCACTTTGAGGATCACGCCGGGCGAGCAGTCGGCGCTTCTGACGGCGAAGCCGTCCATGGCCGAGTTGTCCCAGCGCGGCATGTCGTTAGGCGCCCTGAAGTCAGCCGCAATAATACGGCCGGCGGCCTCCAGAAGCATTACACGCTCGACCCCGGCAGGTGCTACATTTTCCAGTATCCTGCGCCTGGCTTCCTCGAAGCTTGTCATTTCTTTACCTCTTGTTTCTTTAGTAGGCAGCATTGGAGACTTTTAATAAAAAAGGGCCCCACCCTTCAAAAAGGAGAGGCCCCTGTCGCTGGATGCGGCGGAAGGGTCTCCTTTCCAAAAGGGAGGCGGTGCCGTTTCCGGCAGCACCCACAGGCCGGGCACCCTGGGGAAAACTTCCCTTTAGGCAGTCTCAGCTCGGAGATCGACAAACAGTTTTCCAAGCCATAACATATTTCCCGCCAAATAAACAATTATTTTGCCTTAAGTCTTGGTCTGACAGCGAAGTTTTTTACGGTGCATGATGTACTCAGTGAGCTGATATAACTGATTGATTTAGGTAAGATAGAGTGCTGGGCGTATGGCCGTGGTAGGGCTCAGGCCGCGCTGAGAAGTATACGGAAAATCATTCATTAGAGGGGTTGTCTCTCTTTGGCAATCGGAGTATCTTTTTTAAGCAGCTTCAAAAAATGTTTTTACCCGGTCCCTGTTTCCGTGCTATAGGGCGTAACAGCGCCGCACAGGGCCATTCTATTTTAGGAAAGTAAATCATGGCACTTATCGATACCTTCGGCAGGCGCATCAACTATCTCCGGCTCTCCGTTACGGACCGCTGCAATCTGCGCTGCAGTTACTGCATGCCGGAGGGGGGTGTGGAAAAGCTCGCCCACTCCCAGGTTCTTTCTTATGCGGACCTGCTGCGCATATCTGCCGAGGCGGTGGCGGCGGGCATAGAAAAAATCCGGGTGACCGGTGGCGAGCCGCTGGTACGAAAGGGAATTCTTCCCTTCCTGGCTCGGCTTTCGGGCCTCCCGGGGCTGAAGGAGCTGGTCCTGACCACTAACGGGCTGCTCCTGAAGGATATGGCGCAGGGACTGCGGGACGCGGGTGTGCAGCGGCTTAACATCAGTCTTGACTCACTGCGGCCGGAAATCTTTGCCAGCATCACCCGTGGTGGCGATCTCGGTCTGGTGCTGGCGGGGATTGAGGCCGCCGAACTGGTCGGTTTTCCGCCACACAAGATAAACGTGGTTGTCATGCGCGGGGTGAACGACAGCGAGATTCTTGATTTCGTCAGGCTTACCATTGATCGGCCGTACGCTGTCAGATTCATCGAGTACATGCCGACCTGCGGGGATGCCGACTGGCGAGCCCTCTGCGTGCCCGGGGCGGAGATCATGGAGCGGATCGCCGGCAGTTTCAGCATCGAGGATACCCAGAGTTCAGAGCGGTCGGGTCCCTCGAAAAACTTCCGCGTGCAGGGGGCGCCCGGGTCCCTGGGGATCATCACGGCCATGACCGGACACTTCTGCGATGGTTGCAACCGCCTCAGGGTGACTGCGTCAGGGATTGCCAAGGGGTGTCTCTTCTCCGGTGAAGGCGTCGATCTGCGGCCTGTACTGGCCGCCGGTGACGACGCGCTTTTACGCCGGGAGATCCAGCGGATCGTCTCGGCCAAACCAGGCAGGCACGAGCTGACAGTCCAAGGCGTGGAGACCGCGCCCTTTGCCATGTCCAGGGTAGGCGGCTAGGCGTAAATCTCTACCCCTCCGAGAGAGGGGCAGGGGTGAGGGCGCCTCCACGAGGAGTGATGGAAAGAACCCCCCGGCGAAAGGGGTAGGGGAAGATAGAGCTGCACCGGCCGCGGATTCCGGGTTGGCGGCAATAAAGAGCAAAAGGCAAAAAAGGGAGGAGCGCATGAAAGGCAAGGTGCTGGCGGTAAACGTCAGTCTGAATAAGGGTGAGAGGAAGACCCCGGTCGATTCAGTCACGCTTCGCGAGGGGCACGGTATCGAAGGGGACGCCCACGCGGGCGACTGGCACCGTCAGGTGAGTCTGCTGGCAATGGAGAGTATCGCGAAGATGCAGGCCTTGGGGCTCGATGTAGGGGAGGGGGATTTTGCCGAGAACATCACCACCGAAGGTGTGGACCTGGTAAGCCTCCCGATCGGCTCCAGGATCGCGCTCGGAGAGACGGTGCTTGAAGTGACCCAGATCGGCAAGGTATGTCACACACGTTGTGCGATCTTCTACCAGGCGGGAGATTGCGTAATGCCGAAAGAGGGGATTTTCGGGAAAGTGATCACCGGCGGAGTCGTGCGGCCGGGAGATGAGATTGGCGTGTAAACGCAGGCAAATCCTGGTTCCCGGGATTCGTGGCACCCCCTTATTCGCCATTCGGCCTTAGGCCTCCGGAAGGAGGCCGTGGGCCAGCAATGCTCTTCCTGATCGATACCGAACCCGGTGTCCGCACCTCGTACAGGCAGGTAGACGCAACCGGGGAGCTCTTCAGTGCCCCCCCGACTGGCCTGCACCTCCGTTTAAAGGAAAGATCGTTAAATACCTGCCGTAGCTGATTCCAGTACCGTCGACAAATTCCACCTCTGCTGTCTGCTTGATCAACTCTCTGTTTCTCAATCGCTACCTGATGCCCGCTCTCACCCGCGCGAACTTCCCGGCTCTTTCCGCTCGCGCCAGGCGAGCCTTCAAAGATTCACCGCGCTCCCCCAACCCTTTTCACCTGCGCTGCGCTGACCAGCCGCCGGTCTCAGAGTGCCCCCATTCTTTCCGCCCGCAACAGTTCCACCCTTCGTCTTATGGTAACCGGTGCTCGCCATAGGTGTGCCTCGATGACCGATTCTATCGGGGCTTTCCTGGCTCTTTACCGGCAGCTGCCGTCGGATCCGCCTTGGCCAAAATGTTACACATGGCGACATGAATGCACAATAAGTACGGTTTGTTAATCTTTGTCGGCGGTTGCAAAACGGATAAAAACATAGTGATTACGGATGATTATCTGTATGCGGTTTTTTTTCCGATCGTGTAAACGTTGTGGCATGGCAATTGCCGTATACGAACTGCTTATCCCAACGGTCGGTTGTACCGTTCACATCGAAAAAGGAGAGATTCTACATGGCTGTTTCACGAAGGGAGTTTCTGCAGGGGGGGGCGATCGCAGCGGCGTTGGCCCTTTCCGGCAAGAAGGCGGAAGCGGGAGTTGACTCCCCGCATATGCGCACCAAGGGGCTCAAGAGCTCGACCACCATCTGCCCGTTCTGTGCGGTCGGCTGCGGCCTGGTTGTGCACACCAAGGGCGGCAAGGTGGTGAATATCGAGGGCGACACCGAGCATCCGATCAACCAGGGTGCGCTCTGCTCCAAGGGCAGCGCACTTTTCCAGGTGGCCAACAACGAGCGGCGCCTGCAAAAGGTCATGTACCGCGCCCCGGGCTCCGACAAGTTCGAGGAGAAGTCCTGGGACTGGGCCCTGGAACGGATCAGCCAGAAGATGAAGGATACCCGCGACAAGACCTTCAAGGCCAAAGAGATCAACAAGAAGGATGCCAAGGAATACCTGGTGAACAGGACCGAAGGTATGGCCTTTTTGGGCGGTGCCGGCCTCGATAACGAGGAGTGCTACCTCTGGAGCAAGTTCGCCCGCTCCATGGGGGTCGCGAACCTGGAACACCAAGCCCGAATATGACACTCCGCTACAGTCGCCGGTCTGGCGGCTTCGTTTGGACGTGGGGCGATGACGAACCATTGGATAGATTTGAAAAACAGCGACGCCATCCTCGCCATCGGATGCAACCCCGCTGAGAACCACCCGATTTCCTTCAAGTGGATAGAGGCCGCCATCGATAACGGCGGCAAGCTGCTGGCCGTCGATCCGCGCTTCACCAGGACCGCCTCCAAGGCGGACCACTACGCGCAGATCCGCCCCGGCACCGACATCGCCTACCTGGGGGGCATGATCAACTACGCGCTGGAACATAACATGATCCACGAGGAGTACGTGCGCGAGTACACGAACGCCTCCTTCATCGTGAACGAGAAGTTCGACTTCGAGGAGGGTCTCTTCTGCGCCTTTGACGATCAGGAGAAAACCTACGACCCGAAGGCGTGGGCCTACGAGGTAGAAGGCTCAGGACTCCCCCAGCGCGACAAGTCGCTGAAGGACCCCCGCTGCGTCTACCAGCAGATGAAGAAGCATTTCTCCCGCTACACGATCGACATGGTCTGCTCCATCACCGGAACCAAGAAAGAGGACTACCTGGCCGTTGCCAAGGCCTTTTGCGCGACGGGTCGTCCCGACAAGGCCGGCACCGTCCTCTACGCGATGGGAATCACCCAGTCGACCCACGGTACGCAAAACGTGCGCGCCGTTGCCATGCTGCAGATGCTCCTTGGCAATATCGGCATCGCAGGCGGCGGCGTCAACGCGCTGCGCGGCGAGAGTAACGTCCAGGGTTCGACCGATTACGGTCTGCTGTTCCACATACTCCCTGGCTACCTGAAGTCGCCCGAGTTCGATAACGTCGACCTGAAGAGCTACCTGGAGAAGTGGACACCGAAGACCAAGGACCCCAAGAGCGCCAACTGGTGGGGTAACACCCCGAAGTACACGGTGAGCCTGATGAAGGCCTGGTACGGCGACAATGCCACGGCCGAGAACGACTTTTGCTACGACTACCTGCCAAAGAGAAGCGGCAACTACTCCTTCATGAAGCTGATGGAGAAGATGGGCAAGGGCGAGCTGGAAGGACTGGTCTGCATGGGGCAAAATCCCGCGGTCGGCGGTCCCGATTCGCTGAAGACCCGCGAGGCGCTCGGCAAACTGGACTGGCTCGTCACCGTCGATCTCTGGGAGACCGAGACCTCCATCTTCTGGAAGCGCCCGGGGGTGAACCCGAAGGACATCCAGACCGAGGTGTTCATGCTGCCGGCCGCCTCCTCTGTTGAGAAGGAAGGGAGCATCTCCAACTCCGGGCGCTGGGCGCAGTGGCGCTACAAGGCGGTCGAGCCTCTGGGCGAGGCGAAGAGCGACCTCTGGATCATCGACAAGTTCGCCAAGTCCCTGAAAAAGGCCTACCAGAAGGGTGGCGTTTTCCCCGAGCCGATCACCAAGCTTGCCTGGAACTACGGCAACCATGAGGAGCCCGACGTGCACCTGGTGGCCAAGGAGATCAACGGCTACTTCACCCGCGACATGACCATCGTCGACAAGGACAAGACCCTGGAATTCAAGAAGGGCGACCAGGTCCCGATGTTCAAGTACCTGCAGGACGACGGCTCTACCGTTTCGGGGTGCTGGATCTACTGCGGCTCCTACACGAAGGAAGGAAACCAGATGGCGCGCCGCGACGCGACCGATTCTCCCAACAACCTCGGCATGTTCCCGAAGTGGTCCTGGTGCTGGCCGGTCAACCGCCGCATCATCTACAACCGCGCCTCGGTCGACCTGGACGGCAACCCCTTCAACCCGAAGCGTGCTGTCATCGCCTGGGACGCCCTGGAGAAGAAGTGGAAGGGGGATGTGCCCGACGGCCCCTGGCCGCCGATGAGAAACGACAAGGAGGGGAAATACCCCTTCATCATGGTCCCCGAAGGACTAGGCCGCCTATACGCCCTGGACCTTAAGGACGGACCCTTCCCCGAGCACTACGAGCCGATCGAAAGCCCGGCCAAGAACCTGCTCTCCAGGGTGCAGAGTAGCCCGGCGGTGAAGGTCCCGGCCAACATGTCGAGCGACACGACGAAGTACCCGTACGTCGGCACCACCTACCGGATGACCGAGCACTGGCAGGCGGGCGCCATGACCCGCAGCATTCCCTGGCTGGTGGAACTGGTTCCCACCATGTTCGTGGAGATCTCCGAGACGCTCGGCAGGGCCAAGGGGATCAACAACGGCGACCAGGTCCGCATCACCACGGAGCGCGGCTCCATCCAGGCGCAGGCGCTGGTCACCTCCCGGCTCAAGCCTTTCGACGTGCAGGGAAAGATGGTCGAACAGGTAGGGCTTCCCTGGCATTTCGGTTACGCGGGGCTCGCCACCGGGGACAGCGGCAACGTCCTGACCCCTTCGGTCGGCTGCGCCAACACGAGTATCCCCGAATTCAAGGCGTTTTTGTGCAACATCGAGAAAGGGGGTAAGCGCGCATGAGCGAAATGAACAATGATTTTTCCAAGTCGAAAGCCTTTTTGATCGACATGACCAAGTGCACCGGCTGTCGCGGTTGCCAGGTTGCCTGCAAGCAGTGGAACCAGCTCGATGCTGAAAAGACCACCTTTTTTACCGGCGAGGGATACCAGAACCCGCCGCTCATGTCGGAGCACACCTTCACCCGGATCAAGTTCCGGGATTACCAGAAGAACGGTCAGAACGAGTTCGCCTTCTACAAAGAGATGTGCATGCACTGCAACGACCCGGCCTGCGCCTCGGTCTGCCCGGTGGGCGCCTTCGTTAAGACCAAGGAAGGTCCGGTCACCTATGATGCGGAACGCTGCATCGGCTGCCGTTTCTGCATGGTCGCCTGCCCGTTCGGGGTGCCCAAGTACGAGTGGAGCAAGGCGTTCCCGCTGGTGAAAAAGTGCACCGGCTGCTACTCCCGCATACTGGACGGCAAAAAACCGGCCTGCGCCACCACCTGCCCCTCGGCCATCACTTACGGCGAGCGCGGGGAGATGATCAAGGAGGCCAACCGCAGGATCGGGGCGCGCCCCGAGAAATACCTGAAGAAGCTCTACGGCGAGGAAGAGGCGGGCGGCACCAGCGTCATCTACCTGACGGCGCTCCCCTTTGACGAGCTGGGCTTCAAGCATGTGACCAAGCGGCCGCTGCCGTCCTACACCTGGCAGGCTCTTCGTCTGGTGCCCGGCATCTTTCTGACCGTGGGGGGCTCGCTCTCGCTACTTTCCTGGTTTACCCACAGAAAGGAGCGGCTGAAGAAGGAAGCAGAACAAAGGGAAGCATCGGACAATACGCCGAAGGAGGAGAGCTAGATGACCGCCGCCAGAATTATCATCAAAGAGATCAAGGGATACCACAATTTCGTGAAGTTCCTGATCGTCCTCGTGGCGCTCGGAGCACTCGCCTCAATGGTCCGCTTCGTTTTCGGCCTCGGGGTTACCACCAACCTGAACGATACCTTTCCCTGGGGACTCTGGATCTCCTTCGACGTGGTGACCGCCGTGCCGCTTGCGGCGGGCGCCTTTACGCTCGGCGCAATCGTGCACTGCTTCCATATCAAGAAGCTGGAGCCCCTGGTGCGCCCGGCCATCGTCACCGGATTCCTCGGTTACTCCCTGGTCTGCGTGGGACTCCTGCTTGACTTGGGTCAGCCGCAGCGCGGCTGGCACACAATGGTCTACTGGAACCCGCATTCCCCGATGTTCGAAGTATCCATGTGCATCATGGCTTACACCACGGTGCTCTTTCTCGAGTTCCTGTCGCCGGTGTGTGAAAAGTTCGGTTACCACGTACCGCTTAGGCTCTTGCGCACCATCGAGATGCCGCTGGTGATTGCCGCTGCAGCCATCTCGACCTTACACCAGTCCTCCCTGGGGACCTTCTTTCTGATCGCCGTGGACAAGCTGCACCCGCTTTGGTACAACCCGTTGCTGCCCCTCTTATTCTGGGTCTCCGCGATGTGTGCCGGTATTTCCATCATCACTGTCGAGGCGACCATGAGCCACAAGTGGATGGGGCAGCCGGATGAAAGCGAACTGCTGGAGACCCTGGCGAAGATTCTTCCCTGGGTGCTTATGGTATACCTCACCATCCGGATATTCTCGCTGATGGCCCTTACCCAGGGTCTGCTGTGGGACCGTCCGGGTCTGACCGCCCTTTTTGCCCTCGAGATGGTGGCTCTGATAGTGCCGCTCGTCATGCTGACCAGTTCCAAGGTGCGCGACCACAACAAGCTGCGCTCCACCGCTGCCTGGCTGGTGATCTTCGGTGTCATCGTGAACCGGTTCAATGTTTCGATGTTCGGGATGATGGAGAAGGGGACCATGTACTACCCCTCCTTCATCGAGAGCGTCGTTACCATCGGGGTCATTGCGGCGCACATCCTCTTTTTCGTGCTGATAGCCAAGTACTTCCCTATCTTTGAGCACCATCCGGAGACAGTCGATTACACCCTTCCGGATAATTTCAAAAAAACCGGCAAGGCGCATGCTGTCGAGGCCAAACTGGCAAGCGAGGCGTAATTCCTCTCTACCGTCTGTTCGCTGCGCTCACGAGAGAACACAGAGGGCGCAGAGTAAACCTTAAGCTCTTTATTGAGCCTTGATGGAACAACTTCCCGTAGGAGCGGCATTCCTGCCGCGATGGCCTCAGGATTTCGGGGCACATAACTGCAGGGTCCGCTCCTCCAGGAAATGTCCGAGCACCTCGAACCCCCCTTTAACAGGGGGGCAAGGGCGGGTTAGATTTTTTTGCTGCTCCCCGGATTTAAAAAGGGTAAAGGAGTCGTAGGTGGCGACCAAGATATACAGTTTTAAAAACGGCACCATAGAGCCGGAAGAGGGCGAACTGGTGAGCGAGTTCCCGCTTGCTCTGGTAGTGAACGGGCGCGAGATGGCGACCCTGATCGCCTCTCCCCACGACCTGCGCTTTCTGGTGGCCGGCTTCCTGCGACTGCAGGGGTTCGTGGAGTCGGTGCACGACTTCCTGGCTCTCTCCGTCTGCAACGATTTCGGGGCCGCGAGCGTCACCATCAGGGGGGAACTGCCGGAGCGCCTGAAGCCGGTGCTCACCTCCGGTTGCGGCACCGGGATCAGCTTCAATCTGCCAAAGGCGGCAGAGAAGCGCGGGGTGTCCGGTGTGCACGCTCCCGAGTCTGTGTTTGCGCTGATGGATGAACTGGCCCGCAAGGCAGACGGCTACAAAAACCACGGCGGCATGCATTCCGCGGGGGTAGGGGAGGACAAACTCCTTTTGCACTCGGAGGATATCGGCCGCCACAACACCATCGACAGGATTGCCGGCGAAGCGCTTCTGAAGGGGATCTCGCTGGCCGGAAAGATCCTGGTCACCTCCGGCCGGGTCTCCACCGAACTGGTGGCCAAGGCGTCGCTGCTCGGCATCGAGGTGATCGCCTCGCGCACCTCGCCGACCGACATGGCGGTGAAAATGGCTGACGAAGCCGGGATCACCCTGATCGGCTACGTGAAGGCCGACCGGTTCAAGATCTACACCCATCCAGCAGGGATCTCAGTTGCCTGCGGCAAGGGGAAGATTGCAGGCGTTACCGGCGTAATACTGGCCGGGGGCGCCTCCAGCCGGATGGGGAGCAACAAGGCGCTACTGCCGCACAAGGGCGGGCGCTTTATCGAAAGCATTTACCGGGAATTGAGCGAGATCTTCCCGGAAGTTATCCTGGTCACCAATACACCCGAGCAATACCAGTTTCTACCCTGCAAGAAGGTTCCCGATCTGTTTCAGGGGATGGGCGCGCTAGCCGGGATCCATGCCGGGCTCGCCAGCAGCTCTAACCCGGCCGTCTTCACCGTCGCCTGCGATATGCCGCATCTCGACCCCTGGCTGATCAGGCATATTGCCAACCGCGGAGCCGGCTGCGATCTGGTGCTGCCGCGCAGTGAATACGGCTACGAGCCGCTGCACGCCCTTTACCGCAAGGGGTGTCTGCCGGTAATGGAAGAGTGCCTGAGAAAAGGCGAGAGAAAGATCACTTCCATCCTGCAGCACCTGAGGGTGCGGGAACTCGATGCAGTCGAGGTAGCCCGGTTCGATCCCTCCTTCGACTCATTTAGCAACATCAACACCCCGGAAGAGTATTACCAGCTGAGAAACAGCGCCAAGGCAAAGCCCGCTTCAGAAGTGACCGGCGGCGTCGAAGCGGAGCAGAAAGCCCAGGCGTAAAGCAGATGGGCGGAACGGTTTTTTACGATTTATCAAATCAAAGGAGTAGTGAAAATGTTCGGATTCGGCATGCCAGAAATGATCATCGTCCTCGTGATAGCTCTCGTCGTGGTTGGCCCAGCCAAGCTCCCCCAACTTGGGCAGGCGCTTGGGAGCAGTATCAGAAACTTCAAAAAAGCCACCACTGGCGACGATGTAGTGCAGGTGAGCGAGGAAAAAAAGGCCTAAAACGCTCCGTGAGAATAATATGCTTCAAATGCCTGCAGCTTTTCCATTCTGCGGGCATTTTTTTATTTAAGGGTAAAGCCACACAACGTATATAAAAGCTAAGGATCCACGATTCAGGTTCCAGTTTCTCGTCCGGAGTTTACGGATGAAACTAACAACTTAACTCGTGGGTTTTACATTGACCCCAAATTGCAGCGCTCGAATCCAACATTCGTCGCGCACCGGCTTGCTCGCTTTTACTGTAGAAGTTGACAAGTTTTCCAAATCATGGCAAAGCAAAGAGCATTGTGTCAAATAGGCAGGTCTTTTTAGCCAGGAAACAGGATAGGAGCGGCCAATGATTGCCGAGTGGCGCGAAGAGATGGCGACCGGGGACGAGGAGATTGACAGTCAACACAGGGAGCTTTTGCGACGGATCAACGACCTGCTTCAGGGAGTCAGGGCCTTGAAGGGGAGCGAGGAGATCGGCAAACTCCTCTGGTTTTTGAAAGGGTACGTCCGTAAACATTTCTGGGCCGAAGAAGAACTCCAGCTCAACTGCGGCTTTCCCGGCTACCTGGCCCATAAGGCCGAGCATGAGGCCTTTTACCTGGAGGTGAAGCGCGCACAAGGGAGGGAGTATGGAGCGGACCCAAATTATCGAGCGGTTGAACGATCTTGCCCCGCTTGACGTAGATGGGTTGAGGCTTACAGCCATGCGATCAAGCACTTGGAGTACGAGGACATACGAAAGAAGCTGTTGGAGTTCCAGGACGACCATAAGGGGCATATCCGGAAACTCGCCTCTATGGTTCAGCAACTCGGTGGAAAACCGCTGAAGCCATCTCCGGACCTGAAAGGCTACCTGATAGAAGGTTATACGGCCCTGAAGAGTGTTACAGGGACCAAGGGTGCGCTGGAGGTTATGAGGACCAACGAGATCCTGACCAACAGGAAATACGGGGAAGCTGCCGCTCTCGATTTTCCGGAGGAGGTCATGAAGATGATAAGGTCGAATTTCACCCACGAGCAGTTACACCTGCAGTATATCGAGGAGATCCTCTCCACGCCACGTCGCGAGTTGTAGTCGGTGGCGCCAGTCGCCTGCCTCGAAACTGAAAGGGGAGTGCGGGTTTAAAGGCCGGTGCTCCCCGTTTTTGTGCTGACGGGCAGCCGATCTGGAAATGCTGTCTAGCTTATTGGTTGCTGTAAGGGAGATGTGATGGATAAAACTGCGCTGATAACTGGTGCCTCATCGGGATTTGGCGCCGCCTGCGCGAGGGCCTTCGCCGGTCTCGGCTGGAAATTGGTTCTTACCGCGCGCCGCAGCGAAGTGCTCGGACAACTGCAGGTGGAACTGGCTCCGCTTACTGCTGTGCATACAATAACACTTGACGTCAGAGACCGTAATGCTGTTGCCGCGGCCTTTTCATCCTTGCCCGGGCAATTCTGCGAGGTCGATCTGCTGGTGAACAATGCGGGGCTAGCGCTTGGGCTGGAACCTGCCCATAAGGCCTCTCTCGATGACTGGGACACCATGGTGGACACCAACATCAAGGGGGTCATGTACTGCACGCGTGCCATTCTTCCGGGCATGGTGGCGCGAAACCGCGGGCATGTCGTGAATGTCGGTTCGATTGCGGGCAGTTGGCCTTATCCCGGTGGAAACGTGTACGGCGCCAGCAAGGCTTTCGTGCAGCAGTTCTCTCGGAACCTGCGCGCCGACCTGCTGGGGACTCAGGTTCGTGTGACAAATATAGAACCTGGAATGGCGGAGACGGAATTCTCCAGGATCCGGTTTCAAGGGGACGAGGAGAAGGCGCATCGTGTTTATGCGGGGACGGAGCCGCTGCTGCCGCAGGATATCGCCGATATCATCGTCTGGGTTTCGACCGTTCCCGGCCGGGTCAACATCAATAGCGTGGAGGTGATGTCTGTCTGCCAATCCTGGGGACCGCTAGCCGTTCATCGCCACGAAGTCTGACTCGTGTCTCTCTTGCTGCAGTGCCTGATATGCAGCCAGTGCTTTTTAATTCTATCCAGGCGTTCTTTCATCTGAGGGCGCGCCACCGCCGTATGAACTGCCTCTCCAGCGTTGGCAGTTTGGTGCACTTCTTGGCAGCTCCCTCATCCGCCCCTTTGGGGCACTTTCACCCAGGGGAGAAGGGGTGACGTTTTACGCCTGAAGGACGCTGCGTCAGGCTTAATAGCGGCTAAACGACGATTCTCACTCTGTCCTTGCTCCTTTCCCATAGGCGAGTGTCCCCGTTTTCTCATTACCTCAGGCCCTAATTCACCCGCAATTTCCCCCGCACTCACTCACACCTGCCCAAGTCTGTAAATCAATCCCAGTCAAATCCGCTGACACTTCTGTTCCAGGTCGCAGGCTACCTTCACTCGATCCGGCAGGGGCTTGCCTTCTCGGCATGAAAATATCACCTGCGCCGTTGCCGAGTAAAGGCAATCGTGTAAAGTTATCTTTGGCTAATTGCCGGGTTGTTTTCTCAGCGGATTCGCCTGTTCTGTACAAATCCAAAGATAGCGGGAGGTGCTAAGCCATGCGCAAGATCTCTTATAGCTGCGAGGTGCATGCCGCCCTTGATACGGTATGGAAGCTCCTGATCGAGAAAGTCGAGCAACCGCAAAGTTATATGCCGGGGGTGGTGCAGTCGCGCATCCTCCAGCATTACGGCAATGGCGTGCTGCGCGAGATCAAAGGCAACGGAATGCTGATAAAGGAAAAGGTGGTGATAGACAAGGCGCACGGGGAAATCCACTATTTCCTGCTTGAGCACCCGCTCTTCAGCGGACGGGTGGTGAATCGGGTGGTCCCTTCCTCGGTGCAAAGCCCGGTTGCCCCGCAGCTTCTCACCATAGAGGTTGAATGGCAACCAAAGGACGAGGAGGCCGAGCAGCTGATCCAGTCGGCTATACCGGGCCAGATACAAAGCGAAGTGTTCATTTTGAAACAGAGGGCAGAGGCGATGGAAATGGAGGAGTCGCTACCCCTGTCAACCCCGTACGCTTTCGGCATCACGCTGGCTCTTCCTTTTGCGGATGCCGTCGCCCGTGTGCAGGAGGAACTACTGAAGGAGGGCTTTGGTACCATCTCGGAGATCGACCTGAAACACAAGTTTCGCGAGAAGCTGCACAAGGATTTTCGCAACTACCTGATCCTTGGCGCCTGCAATCCCGGGCTCGCCTACCAGGCCTTCGGCATTGAGCTTAATATCGGCACCCTGTTACCCTGCAATGTGGCCATTTATGCCCTATCCGAAGGCCGCACGGTAGTGATGGTCATGGACCCGGTGGCGGTCCTTTCTCTGGTCGGCAATGAGCAGCTCCGGGAGCTGGCCGAAACGGTAAAACATAGCATGCAGAGGGTACTGACTGCCCTTTGATTCCTGCTTCCCGCGTTCTAGATCCCTGATTCATGATCTGGCGTGAGTAACAGCCTTTTTAGGGGGCCAACTGCTGTCAGGGGCGCCGGGGCCGCATGAGCCATGATGAAAATCAAGCGCGTTTATGATACTCCCGAATCCAAGGACGGGCTGCGCGTGCTGGTGGACCGGCTCTTGCCGAGGGGGCTTTCCAAGGAGCAGGCCCGGGTGGACTGGTGGGTGAAGGAGATTGCGCCAAGCGATGAGCTGCGCCGCTGGTTTGGCCACGATCCGGCCCGCTGGCCAGAGTTCAGGGCCCGCTACCTGCGCGAACTTGAGACCAAGGGCCCGTTGCTTGCCGAGATAGCGGAGCGCGCCCGCCAGGAAACGGTAACCCTGCTCTATGCGGCCCGGGACGACCTGCACAACAACGCCCTGGTCCTCAGGGAACTGCTTGGGGAAAAAGAATCCATCATTTAGTCTGATCCGCCAAGACGCCGCTTTGTGATGCAAAGAAGCAAGCTAAAGAATGGTGACGGGAGGCGTAATGGTAAAGAATCTAGCAACAAAGCTGCTGGAAAGCCACCTGGTGGAGGGGGCGCTTGTCCCTGGGCAGGAAATTTCACTGAAGATAGATCAGACACTTTTGCAGGATGCTACCGGCACCATGGCGATGCTGGAGTTCATGGCGACCGGAATTGAGCGGGTGAAGGTGGATCTGGCCGCTCAGTACGTCGACCACAACCTGCTGCAGACGGACAACAAGAATGCGGATGACCACGCCTTTCTCGCCAGCGCGGCGCAGAAGTTCGGCGTCTATCTGTCCAAGCCGGGCAACGGGGTATCCCATCAGGTCCATCTGGAGCGTTTCGGGGTGCCGGGGACGACCCTGCTGGGCGCCGACTCCCACACCCCGACGGCCGCGGGGCTGGGGATGCTCGCCATCGGCGCCGGCGGGCTCGACGTGGCGCTCGCCATGGCCGGCCGCCCCTTTCACCTCACCTGTCCGCGTATCTGGGGAGTCAAGCTGATCGGTGAACTGCAACCTTGGGTCTCCGGCAAGGATATGATCCTGGAGATGCTTCGGCGACACACAGTGAAGGGTGGCGTCGGAAAGATCATCGAGTATTACGGGCCGGGGGTGGCAACACTCTCGGCTACCGACCGCGCCACCATCGGCAACATGGGGGCAGAGCTGGGAGCAACCAGCACCCTTTTCCCGAGTGACGAGCGCACCTTGCAGTTTTTGAAGGCGCAGGGGCGCGCTGAAGTCTGGCAGGCGCTCTCGGCAGATCCGGACGCGACCTATGACGAGTACGAGGAGATCGACCTCTCCCGGATCGAGCCGATGATCGCCTGCCCGTCCTCGCCGGACAACGTGGTGAGGGTCGCCGAGATCGAAGGGTTGAAGGTGGACCAGGTGATCGTAGGCTCCTCGGTCAATTCTTCCTTTCGCGACCTGATGACGGTCTGCCGGATCCTCGACGGCAGAAAGATCGCCCCCAATATGTCCTTTCACATAAATCCCGGCAGCCGGCAGGTGCTGGAAAACGTGGTAGCTCACGGCGGCTTCATCATGCTCCTTTTGGCGGGTGGCCAGGTGCATCAGCCCGGCTGCCTCGGCTGCATCGGCATGGGACAGGCTCCGGGCACAAACCAGGTGTCGCTTAGGACCTTTCCGCGCAACTTCCCCGGACGAAGCGGCACCAAGGAGGACCGGGTGTATCTCTGTTCACCGGAGACCGCCGCGGCAGCCGGAGTCTTCGGGGTGGTCACCGATCCCAGGAAGCTCGGCGAACTGCTCCCCTGGCCCGCCGTGCAAAACCCGGAGAGCTACCTGGTGGATGATGCCGGCATTGCGGCGCCAACCGCCGACGGCAGTGGCGTCGAAATAGTCACCGGACCGAACATCGTGCCGTTTCCCGAGTTTGCCGCACTGCCCGATCAGCTGGATCTCGAGGTGATCCTCAAGGTGGGGGACGACATCACAACGGACGCCATCATGCCGGCTGGCAACAAGGTGCTCCCCTTCCGCAGCAACATCCCGGCAATCAGCCGCTTTGTTTTTGAGCAGATTGACCCCGAATTCGCCTCCCGGGCGGCTTCCAAGGGGGACGGGGCGGTGGTGGGCGGTGAAAACTACGGCCAGGGCTCCTCAAGGGAGCATGCGGCGCTGGCGCCACGCTATCTGGGCATTAGGGTAAAGCTCGCCAAGAGTTTCGCCAGAATCCACCGCTCCAACCTGATCAATTTCGGCATCCTGCCGCTTACTTTCAAGGACCGGGCCGACTACGACCGGATCAAGCAGGGCGATCGTATCCGGATTTCAGGGGTGCGGGCGCTGGTCGAAGGGGGCGCGACTGAGTTCCCGGTGCAGGTGGATGGGGGTGAGGTGGTGACGCTTCTGGACGCCACCCACCGCGAGCGGCAGGAACTTCTGGCAGGAAGTCTCTTGAATTTCGTGAAGGAGGAGAATCATGGAAGGAAGCCTTAAAGAGCTGCTGTCTGAGGCGGAGTTGCTTGGGTTCTATGAGCAGATGGTGCTTTGCCGCGAGTTCGAGGAGAGCTGTGCCGAGCAGTACGCCAAGGGGGAGATCACCGGTTTCCTGCATCTCTACAGCGGACAGGAGGCGGTCGCCGTCGGCTGTACCGCGGCCCTTGAGACTAACGACTACATCCTTTCCGCCTACCGTGACCACGCCCAGGCTATCGTGCGGGGCGCCGACCCCAAGCGGGTTATGGCGGAGCTCTTCGGCAGATCGACCGGGATCTGCAAGGGGAAGGGGGGCTCCATGCACCTCTTCGCGCCGGAGCTGAATTTCATGGGTGGCTACGCCATCGTAGGCGGTCAGTTCCCGATCGCCACCGGTCTTTCCTGGGCAGCCCAGTTGCTGGACGAGGACCGCGTGACCGCCTGCTTCTTCGGCGACGGCTCCATGAACCAGGGTACTTTTCATGAGTCGCTCAACTGGGCGAGGCTCTGGGAGCTGCCGATGCTCTTCATCTGCGAGAACAACTTTTACGGCATCGGCACCGAGGTGCACCGGGCCTCCGCACAGGCCGCCCTGCACCGGCGCACCTGCGGCTACGATATCCCCAGTGAAAAGGTGGACGGCATGGATGTGATTGCTGTTTACCAGGCGACCAAGCGCGCGGCAGCCTGGGTAAGGGAGAGGCAGCGCCCCTACTTCATCGAGGCGGTCACCTACCGCTTCCGTGGCCACTCGATGGCCGACCCCGCCAAGTACCGAAGCTCGGCCGAACACGAGGTCTGGAAGAGCCGGGACCCGATCCCGAACCTCTCCCGGAGGCTTTTGGAAGAGGGGATGGGCAGCGAGGCGCAGTTCCAGGAAATACTGGAGCGCTGCACGGCCCAAGTGGAGGAGGCGGTGCGCTTCGCCGCCGAGTCGCCCTGGCCGCAGGACAATGAGGTCTGGGAGGATATATATGTCTGAAATGACCTATCGTGACGCCATTAACCTGGCGCTTAAGGAGGAGATGCGCCGCGACCAGTCAGTGGTCATCTTCGGAGAGGACGTGGCGCTTTATGAGGGGGCTTTCAAGGTGACACGCGGCCTTCTGTCCGAGTTCGGCGAAGAGCGGGTGCGGGATTGCCCGATCTCGGAGAACACCATAATCGGGGTGGCGGTCGGCGCCGCCATGGGCGGGGTGCGCCCGATCGCCGAGCTGATGACGGTGAACTTCGCCCTTTTGGCGATGGACCAGATCGTAAACCACATGGCGAAGGTGCGTTATATGTTCGGCGGCCAGACGGTGGTTCCCATGGTAATTCGGATGCCGGGCGGAGGAGGCAGCCAGTTGGGGGCCCAGCACTCCCAGAGTCTGGAGAGCTACTTCATGCACTGCCCGGGGATGCGCATTGCCTATCCGGCGACACCCGCCGATGCCAAGGGTCTTTTGAAAACGGCAATCCGAGACGACAATCCGGTGATCTTCCTGGAACATGAGCTTCTCTACAACAGTAAGGGCGAGGTGCCGGACGATCCCGAATTACTGGTCGAGTTTGGAAAGGCGGCTGTGCTTCGCGAAGGGACGGCAGTCACCCTGATCGGTTACGGCCGCATGTCAATCCTCTGCCTGCAGGCTGCCCAATTTTTGGAAAAGGAGGGGCTATCCTGCGAGGTGATCGATCTGCGCACCCTGAACCCGCTCGACACGGAAACCTTCATGGCATCGGTTCTTAAGACCGGGCGGGCGGTGGTGGTGGAGGAGTGCTGGCGTACGGCAGGGCTTGGAGCCGACATCGCCTCGCGCATCTACGAGCGTTGCTTCGATGTACTGCTGGCACCTGTAAAGAGGATCTCCGGGCTCGACGTGCCGATGCCGTATTCCCGCAAGATCGAAAAACTCTGCATCCCGCAACCGGAGGGGATAGTGCAGGGCGTGCGCGATCTTTTAAATGAATCGTACTGAGGAGTCACCATGAACGAGATCGTCATGCCGAAACTTTCCGATACCATGATCGAAGGGAGGGTCGTCTCCTGGAAGAAACGGGTGGGGGAGAAGGTGAGCCGTGGTGATGTGCTCGCCGAGGTGGAGACCGATAAGGCGAACATGGAGCTTGAGGCGTTTGCCTCGGGGGTGCTGCTGGAAATAAAAGTACAGGCCGGAGAGCTTGCCTCTGTGGGCACAGTGATCGCCGTCATCGGAAAACCGGAAGAGAAAGGGGCCACCCCGGCTCAGCCGGCAGAGGGGGGAGCGGCCAAGCCTGAACCCTCGGGGGGCGTGCCCGAAGCAGAACCGGCAACGGCGCCAAAAGCAGCGGAGCCTGCAGCATCAGGAAACGTTGCCTCCCGGGGTGAGCCATCCGCGGCCGGGGAAGCGGGGCAGGGTAAGCCGATGCAGGAAGAGGCCAGGCAGGGCGGTCTGCCGGCGCAGGAAAGCCCCGAAACGGCCGAAGCGGAATCCACCGGCATCACAGCCGGCAAGGGCGAGACCCAGGCCCCTTCCGCAACTGTTGAGCCGGGTGCCGGTGAGGCGCAAACCCCTGTCGTGCCTGCTCAGCAGGGCTCTGCTGTCAAGGCTCATGTTCCGCCTGCGCCAGCAGAAACAGCATCAGGGGGGGGCGAGGCTCGTGGTGTCACCGAATCCGGTGTGCGGGCAGCTCCTATCGTACGGCGCCGAGCACGGGAACTTGGGATAGATCTGAGCGGCCTGGCCGGCAGCGGCCCGGACGGTCGCATACTGTTGCAGGACCTGGAGCGCAATGAACCGGCTCCTGAGGAATCCGGACAGACGGCAGCTCCGGTAGGCCAGGTGGCAGCCGGGGAGGGGGCAAGGCCCCTGTCGAGGGTCAGGGCGGCGATAGCTAAGACGGTAAGTGAGTCATGGCGCTCCATCCCCCACTTCAGCGTCACCATGGAGATCCTCATGGACGAGGCCGAAGGAGTTCGGCGCCAGCTAAAGCAAAGCGGCCATGCTGTGACCCTGAATGATATGGTTGTCAAGGGGGTGGCCCTTTCGCTATTGAGGTTTCAGCAGTTGAATGCGTCATTTGCGGCAGATGGCGTGCAACAGCACAGCGAAATCAACATAGGGATCGCCGTGGGTTTGCCGGAGGGGGTGCTGGTCCCGGTTATAGTCGGTTGCCAGCGGCTGTCACTGCTGGAGATATCGCAGGCCGGGCGCAAACTCGTGGAGCGCGCACGGCAAGGCGCTCTTGGTGAAAGGGAAATGAGCGGTGGAACCTTCTCGGTCTCCAACCTCGGGATGTATGGGGTAAGCCAATTCAGTGCCGTTATCTACCCGTCTCAGGCAGGGGTTCTGGCAGTCGGCGCATCTATGGACAGAGCCGTTGTGCGCGCCGGTATGCCGGCCTGCGCGAAAATCATGCAGGCCACTCTCTCCGCTGATCATCGCCTGGTTGACGGTGCTTATGCTGCAGAATTCCTGCAGGAATTGAAGGCTATCCTGGAGAACCCGGTCCGGCTGCTTATCTAAACGAGCTGTATATCATTTCTCCCGCTGGTGTCCAACGGCGCAGGTTTCCACAGGTGGGCCGGCGGCGTGGCAGCTGCAGTCTCTAGCCGTAGGGGGTGTTATGAACTGGGAATATAAGATCGTTTATTTCGGCGTCGATCGATTGCTCGATGATGAGCAGTACGAGGCGCGCTTGCATGATGGCGTGCATATGCTGAATGAGATGGGAAAGCAGGGTTGGGAACTGGTCCATTTTCTTGAACGACCGATCTTGAAGGAGATGACGAAGTACCATGCCGTCTTGAAAAGACACCGCACATCTTGATGATGGCTTCTAGCGTGGTCTGTTTTACCTTGCCCTTACCAAACCGTATTCCTCTTCTCAGAGCCTTTGCAGAACCAGTTCGCCGTCCTTAATAACTCTCACGCAGGTGCCCAGCCGTTTACCTTCCCGGTTAAGCGTGTCCCTGAGCCAGGCGGTCTCAGGGGGCGTGGCGAGCTGTACCCGGAACTTGCGCACCCTGGTCGGAATCATGGTTAGGCGAGCGAGCTTGCCGGTTCCAGCCTCAAGGGCGGCAAAGTACATGAGTCCCAATTCTCCCCGGTAGTGCTCGAAGCCTTTAATTCCTTCATAGTCGTTGATGAAATCTCCGCAGCCGTAGATCGCCAGCTTGTCGTGGTAGATTTCAATTCCCTTTACGTGGTGTGAAGAGTGGCCGTAGACGATATCGACTGCGGCCTCGTCGATCAGCCAGTGGGTGAACTGCCTCTGGTCCGCGGCTACCTCGTATCCCCAGTTGCCGCCCCAGTGCAGCGAGATTACCGCCAGATCACCGGCCGCTTTTACCTCCTTTATCTGCATCGCTAGGCGTACCAGCGTGGAGTACGACAGGTCCGGCAGTAGATTTATTCCCGGTTTTTCAGCTGTCGCACCCCATTCCTGCGGAATGCCGCTCGACCCCAGGCCGCAGCTGAAGAGGTGCAAATTACCTTTTCCCTGCAAAGCGAACAGCGCCGGTGCTGCCGCCTCCGCCTGATTTAGTCCTGCCCCTGCCGTATGGATCCCGGCGGCGTGCAGGGTGGCCAGAGTTTCTTCAAGACCGGAATATCCCCAGTCGAGCAGGTGGTTGTTGGCGAGCGTGCAGCCATTAATGCGGGCCTCGGTCAGGCAGGGAGTGTTTGCAGGGTGCATCCTGTAGTTGATCCCTTTTCCCTTCCAGTAATCGTTGCTACGCGTGATGCTGGTCTCCAGGTTTACAATTCGCAACTGCGGTGCCATTTTGCTCCAGACGCCCAGGGCGTCTCCCCAGGGGTAGGCGAATTCTACCGGCCTCGGGATCAGGCCTGTCTCCAACTCGGCAAGCCTCAGGTAGCCGCGCGCATCCTTCACATACGGTTCCCATATCTGCGGGGGACCCGGATGAGGAAGGATCTGGTCGATCCCGCGGCCGATCATGACGTCTCCACAAAGAGAGATAGTGACGATGGATTCTTCCATTTTGTCTGTCTCTGCAGGTTTCGACTGAAGGTCAGATTAAAGGGCTAAATGATGCTTCACCTTGTTAGGTGGGTAACTTTATTGTGTCAGTTTTGGGGGATGTTTCAGTATAGTAGGCGCTTCATGTGTGTCAAGTTGACTGAATGGGGGTTAGCTTCATCTGAGGAAATTAGAACTAGGACAGCCTTGATTTGAAGAAACGGTTGTAATGTTGCAGCTGCCTGATAACTTAAAGCGGTGAACTGATCGTTATTTTTAGCCGGGGAGGTATTTATGAGACTGTATATCAGTCATGTGGTAGGTGGAGCACTTCTGCTCGCAGGTGTCCTCAGCGCCCAAACATCACGCGATGCCGTAGCCGAGGTGAGGGTCAATGTCAACCTCGGTCCTCCGCCAGTCATAGTCAGAGAGCCCCCCGTGGTGGTGATGGTTCCCGGTTCGCAGGTGTATTTTATCCCGCAAATCAGCTTTGATCTCTTTTTCTATGATGGTTACTGGTGGTCTCCGCGCGGAGATCGCTGGTATCGGTCCCGGGCCTACAACGGTCCATGGCGCGTGGTATCCCGCCGCGCCATTCCGGGCCCTGTTTACCGTGTGCCCAGAGATTACCGGCGGGTCTATGTCCGGGAAAATCGAATCCCTTACCGTCAGTGGAAGAGGGAGGGGAGGGGCCACGACCGTGGCAGGCGGGGCGATAGGGGAGGACACAGGGGACGTGATGATCACCGCGGGCGCTGATAGCAGCTGGGATGCACGAGTATTGATCCGCTACAGAAAAAAACGGTTCTTTTGCTCCTCCTTTACAGGCTTATGGCCTCAATCGGCAAATTTCAGCGCCGACCACCAGGCGATAAGCACGACTGCGGCACTCGAAACCGCAAGTAACGCATTGAGCAGACGTTTGGGCCGACCAAGATATCCAACGAATAGTTCCGCCAATAGTCCCAAGGCGAACCCGAATAGGAAACCGAAAAGGTGGGCACCAAGATCAGTTTGCTTCCCCTCGGTCCCGAGCAGGGCAAGCAGAGCAAGTGCTGCAGCGATAGGTACCGGCCAGCGCCTGCGCAGGTGTTGCCGGTAGCGCACCATGCTGAGGGCGCCCAGGATGCCGACTACTCCAAAGACGGCAGTTGAGGAGCCGACCGAGCTGTGGCTTGGCAGCTGTATGTACGCATTGGCCAGGTTGCCAAGTATGCCGGAGGCTAGCAGCAGGCTCCAGGCAAGCCCTGAACCGAGATCGCGGCAGAGGTAGATGACGAAGACTCCGCCGATTGCCAGGTTGCTGAAGAGGTGCAGCCAGTCTGAATGGAGGGTTAATGCAGTGACAAGCCGCCACCACTGGCCGTCCAGAATCTGGCTGCCATGGGCCTTGCCGAGGTCGATCCAGTCGACCGGGTGCCGGCCCAGCACGTTTAGCTCAAGGCCAGTCAGGTTATGAAAGGTGGCAAGCAGAAAGAGGACTGAGAGCGTCGGCAGGGTGTTTTCGATCATGGGGCGAACTGGCGGTAGCAACGGGGGCCAGTTCCGGTTTTCTTTCACGAAAAGACGGAGTTCCTGGCAGGCCTGCTCTATGTTTGCCGGGTGAACCAGCAACTGCCACTCCGTCTCCCCATGCTGCACGCGGCTTTCCAGGAAACGGGCTTCAAGCACCAAGGCCCAAAGCCTGGCACGCCGTTCGGAAAGGGGGGCTGCGCCCGCATCGATCCGGTTTAGGGGGATCGCGAGCCATTCTTCTTCGGGCAGATGTGTTACTTCCGGCTCCAGTTCCATGGCGCCCAGTATCGCAGATAGTTCATTGCACGTCACCAAGAAAGCAGATATCTGGTGCATTTGGGGCTGTTGAAAATGCCCCGGTTCCCGATGGCGGCGGTGAGCGGGCGTCTCTTGACTAATTGTATGTAGGTGCTAAAAGAAGTGGAGGTTTTGCCTGATGGATGACAGCATGTCGAGCAAGCCTCCCTTAATGGAGTATCTGTATCGGATGCTGCGAGCAATGAGTCAGCAGGGTTTGGGAGGCTGCAGATCCGCTGCTACTTCGGTTTTCGGAAGGGAAGTCGAGGATGCTATCGATAACTGTCCAATTAGCTGTATCTGCTGGGAGGATTCGGCCCGGCCTCTCGGCTAACCCTGCCGGGGATAATGTGCCAAACTGCAGGCACCGTCACCCGTCCCGTAGATGGCCGATCAGGTTGCGCTGGCATCGACGGCTCTGCGGGATTGGCAAAAGGAGATATGTGAACATGATTTCGGCAGCCATAAAGGAATTCGTCGACAAGGTAGGGCACGCTTTTGTCGCCACTTCGGATGCCAATGGCAATCCCCATCTTGCCTCTGGCAGGAGTATTTCCGTTTTTGAGCCGAACCGACTGCTCTTCGAAGCATGGTTTTGCCAGACAACGCTGAAAAACCTGCAGGAAAATCCGAAGGTCGCGGTGGCCGTTGCCGATCCGGTCACTGGAAACGGTTACCAGTTCACCGGTCGTGTTGAAAGAAGTGAAGATACTGCGGTTTTGAACGGGTACATTCCGGATGTTGAGCCTCCAGGGCTTCCTCAGGTGCAGTGGAGGCTTGAGATCCGAGTCGACAGCGTGATGAATTTCTCGACCGACGCGCATTCTGACCGGCCACTAGGCTAGAGACATCGGCAGAAATAACGCATCTACCAGGCCCTCCGAATTGTTCCTCATCTTTTCGCCTCGGTCTGCAAAAGGAGTTCCTCGGCCATCGGGACATCTTCCTCTGCTAACTCTATTTGCTTACTTATCCCGGTGCCTTTCGGTTGGTCGGACAGGAAATACTCGATTCCCCTCTCCTGCAGCAGTGCTTCTACGCGGGCCAGATCTGCCTCGTCCTTAGGGTCATAAAACTTCACCATGACACGCTCCTTTGTAGTTGTTTTCCGGCCTTTTCACGCTGAGGGTAGATTTTGCGGATAATGATGATCAGGAAATGGGGCTGCCTGGCGCTGATGCTGCTTCGGCAGTCCTCATAAGGACACTATCCACCCAAGGGCGATTCTTTAGATAAGTCTCCTGTCTATGGCCCGGTCAACGGACCAGCGCCCGGCCCCGCCTATCAGGATGGCAATGCTTATGGCAATGGCGAGCAGATGGTACTCGAATCCTTCACCTGGTTGCTTGCCCGCCCAGTTCATGAAGAAGCCGAATTTCCAGTGGACTAGCGCTATCGCTCCCAGCATGTTGCTAAGGATTCCAAAGGCGGCAAGACGGGTGAAGAGACCTAGAATCAGGGCGACGGCGCCAAACGATTCGCCGAGGATGACAAGGATGGCAAGCGGTGCTGGTATCTGCATATTTGTAAACCCAGAAAGGGCGCCGCTGAACCCGGGACCACCAAACCAGCCGAGCAACTTTTGTGCGCCGTGGGGAAACATGACAACTCCAAGCGTCACTCTCAGAATCAGACCGGACCAGCTGTCGTCGGTCATGAAGAACTTTTTCATGGTGGGTCCTCCCCTGGATATTCCCGAATATAACGTGATGGTCGAGCAGCAGGGGCTGTATCATAAGCCAGTCCAACTCCCGCGCACGGTTGCCATCTCCAGGAAGTGGCTCGCCTCCCTGCGTATAGGGTGCCGCTATAAAGATCGGCCGCACTTGTGTGAGGAGCAAGAAGAGCCGCGACATAGAGGGTGAAAAATACCAAGTTCACCGGGCTTCCGCCCGAGGTTGCAAAAGGTTGAAAAAGGGGAGGTTGGCGGTTTGATTACTTGACGAGCAGTTTGGCGTAGTCGAGCATACCCTGGAAGTCGACTACTACCACCGGCTCGTCTCCAACCACCCAGGCATCGTGCCCGGTCGGCAGTAGCGAGACATCGCCTGCTGTGCAATCTATTTCGGTACCGTCATCCATGGCAACCCTGAGAGTTCCCGAGATGTGATACTGGAAGTGGGGCGCTTCGCAACTTGCGGTCTTCACAATAGGCTGCACCGATTTTGACCATCGCCATCCGGGCTCAAATGTTGCGCGACCGACTCCGGCTCCGCCGATCGTTACCAGTTCGAGCCGTCCGAGCGGAAATGTTCTGATTTCATCCGGATTGGAGAAATTTTTACGTTCAGCTTTCTTCATGGCATACTCCGTGATTCTGGCAGCTGTAGGCCTTTCAAGGCGACCTTTATTGAAAGTAAACTTAGCATATTTTAATTGTATTCTTTGCAAAAACAAGCAGATTTATCCGTCTACCGCACGCCAAACTGTTTAATCCCCGCTTTCCATCGGAGACCAACCGTTCCACATCGGTCGTTTCCGGATGGAAACTAACTAAAGCCTTTGGTGCACAATTTTAGGCTGCAGGATAAGTGAAAGCCATGGGCTGCCGTTTTTATGCAGTAGCTGAAAAAATGTAGCCTCTCACAGATCCTCTGAAGCCTGAAGTTATGCGGGTCAGTGAGCCGTTCCTTGTCAGCTTGCCCGTCTTTGACGGCTCCATATGAAAATCAGAGGTAGGCGAATTCCCTCAGTTATGCTAGGGTACCAGACTGTTGAAAATAGAGTCGGGGCAATCCCGGCCGCGGGCAATAAGCTGGAAAATACAAGAAACGGCAACGGACGGGTAATTTATCATGACCTCAAAACACCTCGAAACGATAACCGATCATTTGGCTAACTTGCAGGGGCACTTCTATTTCAGGCCGCAGCCGGGACCGCTTAGGGAGTGGCTTACTCAAATGGTCCTTGATGAACTTGAGGGAGAGACGGCCGAGGAACTTGCTGAGGTCGCTTTTGAGCTGGAGGTGAGCATCGGTCAACAGGAAGGGGAGAGCGAGGCTACTGTCAGTTTCAGCGTCGATCATCCTGGCGTCGCGCACAGTTCGCAGATAGCCTTGACACAGCTGGCCGAGGATGCGCTGGAAGATCTGGCCGGCTACCTGACGCGGTTGACGGCAGAGGCAGACCCGGCCGGGACTGCAGAAACCGCCAAGACTGTGTTGCGGAGAAAAATTGAGGCCGGCGAGCATCATGAAATAGTGCCAGCCTCGGCCAGACTGAAGGTCTCGCCTGAGTGGCTTAAAAGCGTGATCCCCTGCACGGATTACAGCTATGACGAGATTGAAGGAAAGAAATATATCCGGGAGTATTACTGGTCCAAGGAGTTGATAGAGAGTCTCTTCAGGATCAAGTCTACCAAGACCACGCCGGATGACCTGCAGTACGTGGCGAAGGAGTGCTGTGAGGGGGACCTCGATTGGGCGCGTGACCTGATCGCCAGGCTTAAGTCGCCGAACCGGCCCGAGCCTGCCCCAAGGGACCAGCCGCAGAAAAACCAGAACCGGCCTGCACCGGCGAAGGCTGTGCCTAACGAGCGAGCAAGGCAGCGCTCGAGGCACAAGAAGCCGTCACGTGACCAGAGCAAGGATGCGCCCCGCAAGCTCGAGCCCGCAGCGCCGAAACTGCCGCAGAGTTAAGCCCCTTTCGCGGCTGGCTGCTCGGCCTGTCCGCGTAGGTAGGCTGCAAACTCCATGTCCGTCTGGGTGATATGCTGCACGAGCCAGGAGGCCATGGTCTTGTTGGTCATAATCACCAGCGACAGGGTGGACCCTTCCTCCCTGAAGGCAGCTGACAGTTTGGCGACTTCGGCTATGAAGCGCATGTGCTGCGACTTGTGGGCGGCGCACTGCGGATACAGGTGTTTTTGCTGCAGTCTTTCTTCACAGGTGAAATGCTCCTTGATGTAATCCTCGAGGAAAAGTAGCAGCCGCAACACCTCTTCCTTCCCCTTTCCTTCACTGCAGGCAGCGGAAAGCCTGTCGACCCTGCTGAAAATCTCCTTGTGCTGGTTGTCAATATCCACCACCCCAGTAGCCAGATCGCTGCTCCACTTTATTGTCATCACTGCTCCTTTTTTTGAAATTGTGTTTCTCTTGTGCCCGCCCTTGCGTCCTTCCCTGTGCATGCAGATTGAAGGACTCCGGTATGCGGCAGGTCAGCCTGCTGTTTGCTCCGGCGGCTCATCTCCCGGAATCGAGATACGGAAGCTGGTTCCCCGGCCTGGTGAACTCACCACCTGAATGTCGCCGCCGTGGTCCTTGACGATGCCGTAGGAAACGGAAAGGCCGAGCCCGCTGCCGTTGTCCTTGGTGGTGAAAAACGGGGTGAATATTTTTTCCAGGAGCTCAGGAAGGATTCCTTTGCCCGTGTCGGCGATCTCCACCACACACCCCTTGCCGGGTGGATGAGCGCTGGTGGCAAGCCGCATGGTGCCGCCCCCGGGCATGGCCTGGGCTGCGTTCAGGATCAGGTTGCTGAATACCTGCCTGAGCTGGTCCGCGTCGCCCCGGATCAGGGCGAGATCTGGTGAGAATTGTCGCACCACCTTGATGCTCTCCATGCTCGTCTGGTGGCCGATCTGGCTCAGGATGTCGTCCAGGATATCGTGCACAATGAAATCCCTTTTATTGAGCGACTTCTGGCGGGCGAAGACGAGCAGGTTGCCGACGATCTTAGCCATCCGTTCGGTCTGCAGGCTGATGATCTCGACCTCCTCGCGGTTTGCGTGCTCCGGCGGCAGGCACATCTCCAGCACCTCGGTGTTGCCTCGGATGATGGCGAGCGGGGTGTTGATTTCATGGGCCACCCCCGCCGCGACAATACCGAGATCGGCCAGCTTTTCGGCCCGCGCCAGTTCAGCCTGCGTCTGCAGCAGTAGGTGGTTCTTGTCGCTCAACTGCGCCGTTCGCTCCTGCACCTTCAATTCCAGGCCGCGGTGCAGACGATTGATCTCCGCCTCCTGACGGCTGAGAGCCCGTGTCATCAGGTTGAAGGCCTCTGCCAGATCCCCCACCTCGTCGGTCGAGCGCACCTCTATCTGCAGGTCCCGCTCGCCCAGGGCGACCCGGTGGGCGAGTTTCTCCAGTTCCTTGATCGGCCTCGCCAAGAGGGTGCCGATAAAGCCTGAAACCGCAAGGCCTATGAGCGAGGTGACAAAGAGAACTATGTACAGGATGGAATTGACGCTTTTCTGCATCTCGGTATAGGGTTTTTCCAGCATGCCGACGTAGAGAGAACCGATCGCTTTGCCGTGCAGGTCCAAAATCGGTTCATAGGCGGTGAAGTACCAGTCGTTCACGACGAAGGCCCTGCCGACCCATTTCCTTTTTTCCAGCAGCACCCGGTTGTAGACCTCCTCGGAAAGCCGGGTTCCGATGGCCCGCTCGCCGCTGTAGGCCCGCACATTGGTGGCTATACGGGTGTCGCCCAGAAAAAGAGTGGCGGAGCCTACGTCTGTTCCCTCGAACTGTACCTTTTCGTAGACGATATCCTTGATCTTGTCCACCAGCGCGTTGTTGTTGTTCAAAAGGATCGCCCCGTAGAGCGCGCCGATGATTTGTCCCGCGGAATCACGCACCGGCGCGGCCGAGATCATCACCATCCCCGAACGCTCGACCGCCGAGGCGCGCGGCCGCGCGTGGGGAGTGGACAGCACCGGGATGGTGGCGCGGCTGCTCAGTCCACCGCGCTCGGCGTTTAATTGCGCATCGGTCAAAATGGTGGTGCCGGTGACGGCGATCCCCTTCAGGGCCTGCTGCAGGAAGTAGTTCCCGGCCTGCCGGTCACCCGACAGCTGCGGGTGGTGCGCACGATAGATGACGCGTCCCGTGCTGTCGACAGCGGTGAGGATATCGAGACGCTTTTTCTGCTGCAGCGAGCGGAGCAGCGTTTGCAGCACCGGCTTGTTGCCGGACTCTATGGCCGAAGCGGCGAAAGGGTTCGCCGCGGTGAGATCGATCAGTTCGCCGATACGGTTCAGCTCGTTTCGGTACACCTCGCGGGCAGAATTAAGGTCGGTGCGCACCTTCTCCTGTGCCTGGCTGGCGATCTTCGCGTTGATGATGTAGAGACCTGCCAATGAGCACACGATAAAGGCGACAAAGAGCGGGGTGAGCGCACCAAAGGTGAGTTTTGCCCGGATCGGAAAGCGTCTGGGCATCAGCTGGCGCCCATCTCGTCCAGACCGTACTCCTCGATCTTTCGGTCGAGGGTCCGTCTGGCGATGTCGAGGATCTTTGCTGCCCGGCTTTTGTTGTTGCCGGCCGCCTTCAGCACGTGCAGGATGTGCTCGCGCTCCACAGTCTCCAGCGAAACCAGCCGGTCAGCTGGCTTGCGTTCGCTTACCTGGGCGCTCTTCCAGACCGGCAGGGTTTCGGCGGTGACCTGCGTGCCGCGGGTAAGGATGACGGCGCGTTCGATGGCATTCTCCAGCTCCCTGATGTTTCCGGGCCAACTGTAGGCCTTCAGCAGTTGCAGCGAATCGGGCGTGAAGCCGGTGATCTCCCTTTTCATACGGGCCGAGTATTTCCTCAGGAAGTGCCTGGCCAAAAGCTCTATGTCCTCACTGCGTTCGCGAAGCGGAGGGAGATATAGCGATATCACGTTGAGGCGGAAGTAGAGGTCCTCGCGGAAACGCTTCTGGCGCACCTCCTCCTCCAGGTCCTTGTTGGTGGCGGCCAGGAAACGTATGTCGACCGTTTTCCCCTTGGTGTCGCCGACCGGTATGAAATCGCCCTCCTGCAGCACGCGCAGCAACTTTGCCTGGATGGCGGGACTCATGTCTCCCACCTCGTCCAGGAAGAGGGTGCCGCGGTTGGCCGCCTCCAGGAGCCCCTTCTGGTGATTTATAGCGCCGGTGAAGGCGCCTCGCACATGGCCAAAGAGCTGGCTCTCCAGCAGCGTGTCGGAAAGCGCCGCGCAGTTGATGGTAAGAAAGGCCTGCCCCTTGCGCGGACTGTTATTGTGGATGAGGCTTGCCACCAGCTCCTTGCCGGTTCCCGATTCGCCCAGAATCACCACGTTCGATTCGCTTTGGGCAACCAGCAGCGCCATGTCGTGGACCTCACGAAAACTGTCACTGGCAAAAAGGAGCGGGTTTGCCGCCGAGGCGATCCCCAGTTCGTCCTTTAATGCCGAGTTCTCCTTCAGGAGCTCCTTTCGTTCCAGAACCTTATCCAGGATGCCGAAGATCTTTTCCTTCGGGAAGGGCTTGGTCACGTAGTCGTAGGCCCCAAGCTTCATCGCCTCGATGGCAGAGTTGATTGAGGCGTAGGCGGTCATGATGACCACGGGCACCTCCAGCTTCATCTTCTTGATCCGCTGCAGAATCTCGATACCGTCGATGTCTGGCATCTTCACATCCAGCAGCAGAAGATCGCTGTCATCGAAGCCGCGGTGCTCCAGGCTGCTCATGAGCGAGGTCCCCGAGCTGAAGACCTCCAGATCGAGTCCCTTGGCCGTCAGTATCTTGCTCAGATACCGAAGTATCTCGACCTCGTCGTCGCAAATGATCACCCTGCCGTTGTACATTTCTGCCACCTATGCGGCTCCTTGCAGCGTCCAGCGCCGTGGAGCCTTTTCGAGGTTGGGCCGGATTCGGGGCAGATCTGAGCACTTCCCGTCCGGCTTTTCGTCATTTGACCCGAATTCCCCCCCCGGGGTCGGATAACGGCAGCATAATAGCAGATCTTTTTGCAGATTGGGATGACAATCGACTCTGGCAGGAGGGCGACGAACCTGAAATAGTGCAACCTATGATGCGGGTTACCAAGAGGGGGGGTCAGCCGGCTGCCAGGAAAGGGCGCAGCTTATTGCAGTAAACGGGTAGATGAGACCTCCCCTGCGAAAATTCGACCGGTCGAGGGAGGGGACCGGAGCGTTAAGAGCCCAAAAGACATTCATCTGGCCGGGCATCCTTTTCATAATAGCGGACCTCTATGGTATTTCCCTCAGGATCTGAAAAATAGATCGAGATACCAGAGCCGTGCGCACCCCAGCGCGGTACGGGTCCTGTAGTAATCGAAACCGCGTTGTCGCTCAGGCGCTCTACCAGAGCATCCCAGTCCTTCTTAGCAAGCGCCATGCAGAAATGATTCAACTGCTGCCACCCAGCGCCGACAGCGGCCTCATTTTGCCACATATTCTTCGGGAACAGGTCGATCACCGTGTCCTCATTCAGCCTGACCGAAGGAAAGGGGACTCTCCCAGTCCGGTATTCCTCCATACGTTCGGTCTTTAGCTGCAGCACCTTCGAGTAAAAGTCCAGCATCTTCTGCTCATCCGTCACGTTCAGCCCTAGGTGATCCATTGCACATCGCATAAGTCACTCCTTTGCCGGTTTCCCGTTAATCGATCAGATGCCTTTAGTTCCCACAAACGCCGGGTGCGCCAGCGCACCCTTGCGATATCCTTTCAGTTGAAAGAAAAAATAAGTCGTCTGCGGCCCGGTACTAAGTAGAGGACGCGCTAGTTGCAGTTTCTTGCGAGATGGGTCAATTACTCGAATTTTAGCTCGCAATGTCCGCTGGACGGTGCTTATGAAGAAGTAAAATCCATAAAACTTCAGAATTTCGTAAAGAAACATGATAGGGCCTTGCCGATTTTTTTCAACCGGCAATGTTGTTAACTACCTGAATCAAGGTAAAGCTTTTAGGCAATTAAGCATATGGGGACATGATGTTATTTGAGGAAGGTGCAGGTCGTGATTAACGGACATTCCCGCGCAGCTTCCATCCTGGAAAAGGACGGGGTTCTGCACCTGAACCCGGGCAGCGCCGGTCCCAAGCGGTTCGAGCTGCCGGTGACGGTGGCTTTGCTGAAGCTTAACGCTGCCGAGGTAAGTGCCGAGATCATTGAATTGGCCTAACAGCTGAATACCGGCTGTTCAGGCGTCTTGTCAGCCCCAGTCGGTCAATGGGTAATCTGATGCATGAAATGACCTTGCTGATCAACATCGCTGTCGCTTTGGTGGCGGCATTTTTCGGCGGACTGGCCGCGCGCCGTGTCGGCCTTCCCACCATCGGCGGCTATATGCTGGCAGGAATCGCTATCGGTCCGTTTACCCCCGGATTCGTCGGGGACGTCAGGACTATCAGCCAGTTGGCCGAACTCGGCGTCATCTTTCTCATGTTCGGCGTCGGTCTGCATTTTTCGCTGCAAGATCTCTGGAAGGTCCGCAGTATCGCCATTCCCGGAGCCTTGGGCCAGATGGCGCTTGCCACCTTGCTGGGGGTCGCTCTCAGCCAGTTATGGGGCTGGTCGGCAGCAAGCGGACTGGTGCTCGGCCTGGCGGTCTCCGTTGCCAGCACGGTGGTCCTGCTTCGGGGGCTGATGGACAACGGCCTTTTGAACACACCGCACGGTCAGGCGGCAGTAGGCTGGCTGGTCCTGGAAGACCTGGCAACGGTTTTGATCCTGATCTTCATGCCGGTGCTTTCCGGCTCCATCGGTGCTTTCTGGGAAAATCTCGGCTTCACGGTGCTGAAAGCCTCCCTTTTCATGGCACTTTTGCTGTTCGTCGGCAAGAAGCTGATTCCCTGGTTGCTGCTTCGCATCGCCCATACCCGCTCTAAGGAGCTGTTCATTCTGGCTATACTGGCGATCGCTCTCGGCACGGCGCTGGGCGCTTCGGAGATTTTCGGCGTCTCGCTGGCGCTGGGAGCTTTCATGGCGGGTGTCCTGGTAGGCCAATCGCCGCTCAGTCATCAGGCCGGAGCGGATGTGCTCCCTTTTCGCGAGGCCTTTGCCGTGCTGTTCTTCGTCTCCATCGGCATGCTGGTGAACCCGGGTTATCTGTTCGCTAATTACGGGTCTGTGCTGGCGCTTACCGGGCTTATTCTGGTCGGCAAGCCGGCGCTAACCATGCTGATGGGCTTCATGTTTCCCTGGCCGGCCCGCACAGCCTTGGTGGTCTCTGCCGGCCTGAGCCAGATCGGAGAATTCTCCTTTATCCTTGGTCAGGCCGGGGTTAATCTTCGTTTACTGAACCAGGATCAATATTCTCTCATACTGGCAGGCGCTCTGCTCTCGATTACCATGAATCCGGCCATGTTTCGCCTGATAGGCCCGTCTGAAAAGTGGCTGCAGGGTTTTCCGGCGCTCTGGAAAATACTGGATCGGCACGGTCCGACACCGCCCCCCCTCGAGGAATCGGTGGCCGGGCACGTGGTCATCATCGGCTTTGGCAGGGTCGGCCATTATATCGTTAATGTCTTGGGACAGGTAAAGATACCGCTTCTGGTGATAGAGGCGGACGCCGAACGGGTCGAAGAACTGGGGCGACAAAGCGTGCCGACTCTGTTTGGCGACGCGGCCAACTCCGAAGTCCTGACGCACGCAGGCCTGAGCCGCGCCCGCGCCCTGGTGGTCACGGTGCCGGATGAAGCCGCCAGCGAAATGATCGTTTCTGCGGCAAGGCGTTTGGCGCCCGCTCTGCCAGTTATCGTCCGTGCCGCGACAGAAGAGGGGGTGCAGCGACTGGCCCGGTTGGGCGCCCAGCACGTGGTCCACCCGGAACTGGAGGGGGGGCTTGAGATTGTCCGGCACACGTTTTTGCAGCTTGGCTTCCCGCTTCGCGAGGTTTACCGGTATGCCGATGCTGTTCGAAACGATCATTACGACTTCCGGGTCCACAGTGCAAAAGAGCACCGGTTGCTGCAGGATCTCCTTGATGCGGTAAACAGCATCGAGATCAGCTGGCTGCGCCTCCCCTCTAAGAACCGGCTGGTCGGTCGCACCTTGGCCGAGGCAGGCCTGCGCTCTCAAACCGGCGCCTCCGTGGTGGCAATCATGCGTGGCAAGCAGTTGCTGGCCAATCCGAAGTCGGTAACGGAGCTGCAAGCCGACGATCGCATAGGCCTGATCGGTGACCCGGAACAGATCGATGCCGCCGAGAAGCTTCTGTCGGAGCTAGCTGAGAGCGCCTCCGCCGCCGAGCCGGAATAGCGAGTATACGTTCGGAACGGTAGCCTTTTCCGCCCTGGCGGCGTCAACCTTCGGTCAAGTTTTTGCGGCGTACTTCCGAATCGGAAACCCGACTGTTTCACATCCGGAGTTTCCGGATGAAATTAGCTAGCGTTTGCGCTCGGCAACGGTTTCCTTATCGGCACCTGTGCCAGTGTGATTGTCGCGGTAACTGTTATAGTCCGGTGATTTGTGAAATCATGTTGGATTTTTAAAGAGCTGACGGGCATTTTCATCTTCGTAAACGGCTGAAGATGGTTTATGATCCTGCTCCTTTGTGATATTAATGGAGCTGGGAAAGCGCCATTGCCAGAACGATAGCAATGAGATAGGTATGACCTGAAAGGAGCTGTACAGTGATTTTTTTCATGCTGCTTTTGAAACCCATTGCCTGGTTTTTTGCCTTTCGTTCCGGGATCAGATGCGATTTGAAAGGGATGCTGCTGCGGGCTGCCGGCATTACCGGTTTTCTTACCCTGGCGGACAAGATTAGTGTCGCCAGCAATCTTGCCTTTCCGGCAATCATGCTTACCCTGCTGCTCTACGCACTGATGTCTTTTACTCTGCTCCCTATCGCCTGGAAGCTAAAGAGTGGGGCAGCGGTTATGGTCTGTAATCTGCTCGGCATGTTGGGAGCCTTTGCGGGCGTCAATTTCACCATGGATCTCATCAGGGGATTGCTGCCGTTATGACCGGCGTCTTTGTATGATATAGTTTTCTGCCTCCCCTGCCTGTATCGGGCGGATCTGGCTTTTACTCTGACAGCGCCGTCGATAGGTGCGACACAGATAATTCTACATTGAATCCTAACTTGGAGACTCTTCAATGCACCCTAAAAAACCGTTTTTGCGAGGCTCCCTGCTCGGCGCAGTTTTGTACTTGGCGTGCCTGGCCGCGCCAGGCGCCAGCTGGTCCGAATCCTCCGCGCCCATCCTGTCGAAAGGGCAAACCGTGTACGTGTCTGCCTACTCGAACGTCTTCACCGGACCTCGCCGGCTCCCTTTTCACCTGGCGACCACCCTCAGCATAAGGAATACCGATCTCTCGGCGAGCTTTCGCGTCATCTCAATCGACTACTACGATACCAACGGCAAGCTCATCCGGCGCAGTCTCCAGAAACCCTTTGTGCTTGGACCCTTGGCTTCCAGCTACGTCCACCTGGAGGAGAAGGATGTCAGCGGCGGGTTCGGTGCCAACTTCATCGTCAGATGGGACGCCGGCAGTTTGATCAATGCCCCTGTCATCGAGTGCGTAATGATCGGAACTGCTTCAGGGCAAGGAATATCCTTCGTGAGCCCGGGCAGAGAGATTGTCGAGGCCAGGTAACTGGAAGGCAAACTGCGGGCTTTCTTGCAAACCTTTCTGGTTTAAGCTCCAGTCACGGCCCCGGACTTTCTGCTCAGGGGGGCTTTCCATTAGACCGTGCATAAAGGGGGTCCTTGATGTTCAAGAACAACAGGGTGGTGGTCGTCCTCGTCGCGCTGCTCGTGATGCTCCCATTTTTGTCGTTCCTGCTAAATTTCTTCACGGACTGGCTTTTTTTCGCTGAAACCGGTTTCACTTCGGTGTTTACCACTACTCTGGCAGCCAAACTCGGCTCCGGGCTCTTCTTTGGCGCCCTTTTTCTGCTCTTCGCGCTTTTCAACCTGCATTTTGCCAACCGCGGCTCCCTGTCCGTCACCCATATCTTTCCCGAAGGGGGCAACGTCTACCGGCTGAAACCCGATGACGCTGCCCGTCTCATCAGGCCCTTGAGCATGTTGGTGAGTGCGGCGCTCGCTCTGCTTGCCGCTAATTGGGGCGCCCTGCAGTGGCAAAACGTGCTCCTCTTTATCAACAGAATCACCGTCGGCATTGCCGACCCCGTGCTTGGAAAGGATCTCGGCTTTTACCTGTTCAGCATACCGCTTCTCGAGCAGCTAAACGGTTTCGCCGGCTTCCTGCTGCCGGCTACTGCCTTGCTGGTCGTGGCCCTTTATTACCTGCGCGGCGGCATCATTTTGACGGAGCGCGGAGCGGTCATCGATGCGGCCCTGCGCAGGCATCTGGCCGTTTTGGCCGGGCTTTTTGCCCTCTCGATCGCCGCGGGATTTTATCTGAAGGGATTCGATCTGCTGCTGGCGGGGAACAGCAACTTTCACGGTGCAGGTTACGCCGACGTTCATGCACGTCTTACTACCTTTCGCCTGCTCACCCTGCTGACCCCCCTGGCTGGGGCCGTCTTTGCTGCCGGCCTCTGGAAAGGCGCCTGGCGCATGATCGTCTTGCCGCCGGTCATCGTCGTTGCAGTATATGGAATCGGCATTCTTGCCTATCCGGCTCTGCTGCAGAAGTTCAAGGTCGCCCCCAATGAGCTGGACCTGGAGACCCCCTACATCGCGAGCAGCATCAAGTTTACCCGTCTTGGTTACGATCTGGACAAGATCGAGACCATCCCCTTTGACGCGGACCTGAAGCTCACCGCTGCCGACATCTCCAGAAACGTCGCGACCATCAAGAACATCCGGCTCTGGGACACCGAGCCTTTACTGAAGACCTACAGCCAGTTGCAGCAGATCAGGACCTATTACAAGTTTTTCGACGTCGACAACGACCGCTACCTGGTGAACGGCCAGTACACGCAGGTCATGCTCTCGCCGCGCGAACTCTCCTACGCCGACCTGCCGAGTCGTAACTGGATCAACGAAAGGCTCATCTTCACCCACGGAAACGGCATCACCTTCGGACCGGTGAGCCGGATCAGCAAGGAAGGGCTTCCGGAGTTCTTCGTCAAGGATATTCCGCCGGTAAGCTCGGCCGACATCCAGGTGAAGCGCCCTGAGATCTACTACGGGGAGCTTTCCAACGAGTACGTCATCGTCGGTACCAGGGTGCCAGAATTCAGCTATCCGACCTCCACCGGGAATATAAATACCGTCTATACGGGTAAGGGTGGAGTTCCCATCTCCTCGCTTGCCAGAAAGGCACTCTTCGCCGCCCGCTTCCGATCGGACAAGATCCTGCTCTCCTCGGACGTCACCCGCCGAAGCCGCGTGCTCTACTACCGGAACATCAACGAGCGGGTGCGCACCATCGCCCCGTTTCTGCGCTACGACGTCGATCCCTACCTTGTCGTCAACAAGGGGGGAGGGCTCACCTGGATCATCGACGCCTATACCTCCTCAACGAGGCTCCCTTATTCCCAGCCGCTCAAGGGGGGCGTCAACTACATGAGGAATTCCGTGAAGGTGACCATCGATGCCTATGACGGCACGGTCTCCTTTTACCTGAGCGATCCCCACGATGCCATGGCGAGGGTCTACGGCCGCATCTATCCGGGTCTCCTGAGGCCGATTTCCGCCATGCCGCCGGACCTGCGTCAGCACGTCCGCTACCCCCATCAGTTCCTTCAGCTGCAGGCCTCGGTATTTGCCTCCTACCATATGACCGACCCAAAGGTCTTCTACAACAAGGAGAACCTCTGGGAGATCCCGACCCTCGGCGAGAAGCCGATGGAGCCGTACTACACGGTCATGAAGCTGCCGGGCGAAAAGCGTGAGGAGTACATCCTGCTGCTCCCGTTCTCTCCTTCCAAGCGGGACAACCTGGCCGCCTGGCTGACCGCCCGTTGCGACGGCGAAAACTACGGGAAGATCCGGGCCTACACCTTTCCCCGCGACCGGCTGGTCTACGGGCCGAAGCAGATCGATGCGCGGATAAACCAGGACGCCTTCATATCCCAGCAGTTGACGCTCTGGAGTCAGCGTGGCTCAGAGGTGATCCGGGGGAGCCTGCTGGTGATCCCGATCGAGAAATCGCTCCTCTATGTGCAGCCGCTCTACCTCGCCGCGGACAAGGCCGGGCTTCCCGAGCTGCGCCGGGTGATCGTTGCCTACGGCGACGAGGTGGTCATGGAGCAGACCCTGGAGCTTGCCCTGCAAAGGATCTTCACTGGAAGAAAGGGACCCCCGGAAGAGGCCGCTGCTAAACCCGCCGGGCCCGCAGCCGGTGCATCTGCTGCCGGCAGTAGCGCCGCCGGGGCGGCGCAGGGCTCTACCGCCGAGCTTGCCAGGGAGGCGATGTCGGTCTTCGAGCGGGCGACAAACCTGCAGCGCCAGGGTGATTGGGCAGGCTACGGCGAAGAGTTGGGCAAGCTGCAGCTTATTTTGAAGCGGATGGCCCGGTAGCGGCCAATCTTCGACTGGACCTGCCTTTGAAAGCTAGGAAAAGGGACATGAAACTTCCAGCATCGGGCGCTCACCAGCCCTGGCACAACCTTACTGTTGACGAAATCTGCTCGCTTCTTGCCACCACTCCCGCCGGCTTGCCTCAAACAGAGGCGGCAAAGAGGCTCGCCCAGTACGGTCGAAACGAGCTGCAGTCTGCGCAGAAGGTCTCTCCCCGGGCCGTGTTCCTTCAGCAGTTCAAAAACGTGCTTATCGTCATCCTGCTGGTGGCCGCCTTGCTTTCCGCCTTTCTCGGCCACGCTGTAGAGGCGGTTACCATCACCGTTATCGTGCTGTTTGCGGCGCTCCTTGGCTTCATCCAGGAGTATAGAGCCGAGCGCGCCATCGACGCCCTGCGCCAGATGGCGGCGCCGGAGGCGTCCCTGTTAAGGGACGGCGAGGAAACCAAGGTCCCGGCAGGCGATCTGGTACCGGGGGATGTCGTTTTGCTGCGGGCAGGGGACAGGATCCCGGCCGACCTGAGACTCGTCGAGTCGGTCAATCTGCAGGTCGAGGAGTCTGCCCTTACCGGCGAATCGGTGGCAGTCGAGAAGAGGGCCGCGCCCCTTCACGACCCGGAGATCGCCTTGGGCGAACGGAGCAACATGGCCTACGCCGGGACCGCCGCCAGCTACGGCCGGGGAAGGGGGGTCGTGGTCGCCACCGGCATGCAGACGGAGTTCGGCGCGATTGCCCGCATGCTTTCCGGCATAGAGGCCGGCAGGACGCCGCTTCAGGAGAATCTTGACCGTGTCGGGCGGTTACTGGCACGCGCCGCGCTCGTCGGCGTGGCGATCATCGTCGCCCTGGGACTTGTGCGCGGCGAGCCGTTGGTCGAGATGCTGATATTCGGCATCGCCCTGGCGGTAGCCGTGGTTCCGGAAGCCTTGCCAGCCGTGGTCACCATATCGCTCGCCCTGGGTGTCCAGCGCATGGTGAGGCGCCACGCGCTCATGCGCCGGCTGGCCGCGGTTGAGACCCTCGGTAGCACCACGGTCATCTGTTCAGACAAGACCGGCACGCTCACCAAGGACGAGATGACTGCCAGAAGCTGCTTTGTGGCAGGTGAACTCTTCGAGCTCTCCGGGGCGGGCTACCAGCCTGAGGGAGCCTTCTCATTGGAAGGTGCGGCTGTTGCGCCCGGCGCTCCCCTGACCCTTATGTTGCGGGCCGCAGCCCTCGCCTGCGACGCGCAGGTGGCCTTCGACCAGTCGGCCGGCCGCTGGACCGTCAAGGGTGACTCGACCGAGGGTGCGCTGGTGGTGGCCGCGGCCAAAGCCGGACTGGACAAGGCGCAGCTGGACGCGCAGTTTCCCCGTCTGGATGAAATACCGTTCACCTCTGAGACCAAGCGGATGACCACTTTGCATGCCGACGGGGATGAGGTGGTGGCTTTTGCCAAAGGTGCCCCGGAAGTGATCCTGCAATCGTGCAGCAGGGAATTTACCGGGGATGGGGAAAAAGCTCTCGACGCCGCGGGCAGAGAGCGGATCGTCGAGGCGGCCGGGGGGATGGCCGGGCAGGCACTCCGGGTGTTGGCCGTTTCCTTTAAAAAACAGGCGAGCCGTGGGGACGCCGAACAGCAGATGACCTTCCTGGGGCTCGTGGGCATGATAGACCCCCCGCGACCGGAGGCGCGTGAAGCCATCCGGACCTGCAGAGAGGCCGGCATCAGGCCGGTCATGATCACCGGCGACCATCCGGTCACAGCCCGGGCGGTGGCAAACGAGCTGGGACTTCTTTCCGCAGGTCGCGCCATCACCGGTTCCGAGCTGGAAGCGATGGACGAGGCGCAATTCGAGAGCGAAGTGGAATTGATCGAGGTGTATGCGCGGGTCTCGCCTGCCCATAAACTGCGGGTGGTCGCCGCCCTGCAAAAAAAGGGGCACGTCGTTGCCATGACTGGTGACGGGGTGAACGACGCACCGGCCCTCAAAAAGGCAGATATCGGCATCGCCATGGGCATCACCGGCACTGCGGTCAGCAAGGAGGCGGCCGCCATGACCCTTACCGACGACAATTTCGCCTCTATCGTGGCGGCCGTGGAGGAGGGGCGCGGCATCTTCGATAACATCAAGAAGTACCTGATGTATCTGCTCTCCTCCAACATCGGCGAAATCGGACTGATGGCCGGGGCGCTGCTTTTGGGACTGCCCTTGCCCCTTAGCGCGGTGCAGATACTGTACGTGAACCTGGCTACCGACGGTTTGCCGGCGCTGGCCCTGGCGGTTGACCCGCCCGATGCTGACCTCATGCGCCGCCCGCCCCGCGACGCGGCCCAGGGGATTTTCACCCGTCCGGTGGTAACGCTGATCCTGGTCGGTGGCGCCTGGTCCGCTCTGGTAAACCTGAGCCTTTTCGCCTGGGCTCGCGCAGCCGGTCGCAGCGACCTGGAAGCGATGACGATGACCTTTGTCTCGCTGGTGCTGATCCAGTTCTTCAAGGCGTATAACTTCCGCTCGGACCGGCATTCGGTGCTCAGGCGCCCATTTGCCAACAAGTGGCTGAACATGGCCGTCCTTTGGGAGATGATCCTCTTGCTTGCGATCGTCTATCTGCCGGTCCTGCAGGAGCCTTTCGGCACCTTCAACCTGACGCCTGCCGACTGGGTCGTCATCATGCTGGCGGCCTTTACCGTTGTTCCGGTCCTGGAGCTCGCCAAGTGGCTGGAGCGCCGAGGTCTGTTCGGGACCATGTGATAAAACACCTGTCTCCCGGCATCTGCCTGACCTGTCCGCTTCTTGGGGCACGCCGGGATGCCCGCGCTTATTGTTGTAAAAGAGATATTGAAAGAGGGGATGCATGCAATACGAAGGTTTAAAGGATATCGAGATACTCTTCGGGCTCGCCCTGTTGACGGTAGTCCTGCTGAGGCGCTTCAAGTTTCCCTCGATAATCGGGTTTCTGCTCACCGGTGTCGTAGCCGGGCCCTATGCGCTCGGCTTGATAAAGGACACCCACCAGGTAGAGCAGATGGCCGAGTATGGCGTGGTGCTGCTGCTGTTCACCATCGGCATCGAGTTCTCACTGAAGGAGCTTGTGCGGATCCGGCATATGGTGCTTTGGGGCGGGGGGCTGCAGCTCTTCTTGACCATAGCGGCGGTGGCCGGGATCGGTACCCTTTTTGACTTTCCGCTCTCCCAGTCGATCTTCTTCGGCTTCCTGGTGGCGCTCTCCAGCACCGCCATTCTCATGAAACTTCTGATCGACGCAGGCGAGATGGATACCCCTCAGGGTAAGACGGCGCTGGGAATTCTCATCTTCCAGGATCTCTGCATCGTGCCGCTCATGCTTTTCACCCCCTTTCTGGCCGGAGCCGGCGACGGGCTGCAGGGGATCGCCATGGTGGCCGCCAAGGCCGCCGCGGTGGTGCTCGCCGCCCATTTCGGCTCCCGCTTCCTGGTTCCCTGGATATTCGAGCAGGTGGTGAAGACCAGAAGCCGGGAACTTTTCGTGCTGACCATCATCTTCATAGGGATGGGGACCGCGTGGCTTACGGCCCAGGCCGGGCTCTCTCTTGCGCTGGGCGCCTTCATAGCGGGACTGGCCATCTCCGAATCGGAATACAGTCATCAGGCCCTAAGCGACATGATGCCCTTTCGCGAGGCGCTGATGAGCCTCTTCTTCATCTCGGTCGGCATGCTCCTTAATCCGGCCATCCTGATGAAGTACCCCCTGCTGCTGGGAACGCTGGTACTGTCCGTCATCCTGATTAAGGCGCTGCTTACCTCCGCCATCGGCGTCACCTTGGGACTTCCCCTGCGCATAGCCATCGTTGCCGGTCTGTCGCTGGCACAGATAGGCGAGTTTTCCTTCGTCCTTTCCAGCGCCGGCCTGTCGTACGGACTTTTGACCACGGAAACCTACCAGATTTTCCTGGCCGCCTCCATTGCAACCATGGGGTTGACGCCTGTTTGCATGAAATTCTCCGGTCCTTTTGCCGATTACGTCACCCGCGTCATGCCCCATGCCTGGACCCGGGGGAGGAAAACCTTTTCCGAGAGTGATGAAAAACTGTCGCTTACCGACCATGTGATCATCGTCGGTTTCGGCGTTAACGGCCGCAATCTCTTCAAGGTACTGAAGAATCTGGACATTCCGCGCGTTGTCATCGAGACCAATCCCTTCACCTTCCGGGCCGAGCAGGAAAGGGGCGAACAGATCATCTTCGGGGATGCCTCCAGTCCGGAAGTACTCGGACATGCCGGCATAGAGGAAGCCCGCATCATCGTCATCGCCATCTCCGACGCCGCAGCCAGCAGGCGGATAGCGGCGCTTGCCCGGCAGGTGAACCCGTCGATCCACGTGATCGTGCGCACCAGATACCTTCTCGAGATGGAGGCGCTCTTCAAACTCGGGGTGAACGAGGTGATACCGGAAGAGTTCGAGACCTCGGTGGAGATCCTTTCCCGGGTGCTGAAAAGGTTTCTGGTGCCGCAGGATGTCATCGAAGACTGCATCGTCGACGTGAGGCGGGACGGCTACGAGATGCTGCGCAGCTCGAGCAGTCGCCACAGCCATGCGGTTGGCATTGCCGGTTTCCTTTCCGGGGCTGAGATCGGGAGCTTCAGGGTGCACAAAGAGACCCCTATCGAGGGGGAAACCCTGAGAGGGGGGGTGCTGCGGGCCAGTTCAGGGGCGACCGTGGTCGCCGTCCGCAGGGGTACGGAGATTACGCCCAACCCGGACCCGGTATGGCAATTCGCTGAAGGCGATATTGTGCTGCTGCTGGGAACCCCCGAACAGTTGAGGGCCGCAGCGAAACTTTTCGATGCCGGCCAAACCGCGGCGGCCGGCTGAGTCTTTTTTCCCGCGATCAGGCTGCCGTTCTAACGGCGGAGGGTCGGAAATTCTTTTGGTAAATCTCAGAAAATCTGTACAATGAGGCGCATATACCCAACCGGAGCACTTTCGGGCAAAAGGAGCAGCATTAATGCCGAATAAAATAGAGCAAATAGTCCAAGTCCCAGGCATTCCAGATCTGAAACCCCTCACCATGGACGCCCCGGGCCTGGTTGACGATTTCATGCACCACTATTCGCACCACCTCGGCCGCGACAAGTACTGCCGGTCCGCTCGCTACCATTACCAGGCCCTCGCTTTCACCGTGCGCGAGCGGCTTATCGAGCGCTGGAACAATACACGCTACGCCTACATTAACGCGGACTGCAAGAGCGGCTACTATCTTTCCCTGGAGTTCCTGATGGGACGCGCGCTGGGAAACGCCATGCTGAACCTCGGGATTACCGATGCCGCCTCCCGGGCCGTGCAGCAGCTTGGCATCAAGCTTGAGGCACTGGCCGAGGAGGAGATCGACGCGGGGCTTGGCAACGGCGGTCTGGGGCGCCTGGCCGCCTGCTTTCTGGACAGTTGCGCCACCTTGCAGCTACCGGTCATGGGCTACGGCATCCGCTATGAGTACGGCATGTTCCGGCAGCGTCTGGTGGACGGCCGCCAGGTGGAGGAGCCTGACCATTGGCTGCGGGACGGCAATCCCTGGGAACTGGAGCGTCCTGAATATACCCAGCGCATCCGCTTTGGCGGGCAGAGCGAGAACTACCGGACCGCCGACGGGAGTTTGAGCCACCGCTGGGTGGATACCAGTGACATCCTGGCCGTACCGTACGACATCCCGATTCCGGGTTACAAGAACGGCACTGTCAACACGCTGCGGCTCTGGAAGGCCGCTGCCACCGACGTTTTCGATCTTGATGAGTTCAACGCCGGAAGTTACACCGAGTCGGTCGCCATGAAGAACGCGGCGGAAAACATCACCATGGTACTCTATCCAAACGACGCCAGTGAAAACGGCAAGGCGCTCAGGCTTCGCCAGCAGTACTTCCTCGCCTCGGCCAGCCTTCAGGACGTGATGGCCCGCTGGAAATTCCGTAAGGGGGGGGACTTCAGCCAGTTCGCTGAGAAGAATTGCTTCCAGCTGAACGATACCCACCCAAGCTGCGCCGTCCCCGAATTGATGCGCCTGTTGATGGACGACCGGGGCCTTGGGTGGGATGAGGCCTGGGCCATTACCAGCCGCACCATGGCTTACACAAATCACACGCTGCTTCCCGAGGCCCTGGAAAAGTGGCCGTTGTCGCTCTTCAGGCAGCTGCTGCCGCGCATCCTGGAAATCATCCTGGAGATCAACGCGCGTTTTCTTGCTGTGGTGGCGAGTCGCTGGCCTGGGGACGGGGATCGTCTGCGGCGGATGTCCATCATCGAGGAGGGGGATTGCCCGCAGGTGCGTATGGCCTATCTGGCCATCGTGGGCAGTTTCTCCGTGAATGGGGTGGCGGCGCTCCACTCTCAGCTTCTGGTCCAGGGATTGTTCCGCGACTTTTACGAGCTGTGGCCGGAGAAATTTAACAACAAGACCAACGGCGTCACGCCTCGCCGCTGGCTTGCCTGGTGCAATCCCGCTCTAAGTGGCCTGATCGCGGAAAAAATCGGCCTGGGATTCGTGGCGGATCTGGGAAAGATTGAGGAGATTGCCAGTTTTGCCGACCATGCCGGTTTTCGCGAACAGTGGCGCGCTGTGAAGCAGGCGAACAAGGAGCGGTTGGCCGAGATGGTCTTCGAGCAGTGCGGAGTTCGCTTCAACACCAAGGGGCTGTTCGACGTCCAGGTGAAGCGTATTCACGAATACAAACGCCAGCTTTTGAACCTCTTGCACGTGATCCATCTATACGACCGGATCAAGCGTGGCGACACGACCAACTGGACCGACCGCTGCGTGTTGATCGGCGGCAAGGCAGCACCCGGCTATTATATGGCGAAACTGATCATCAAGCTGATCTCCAATGTGGCCAAGGTGGTGAACGACGACCCGGAAGTAGGCGACCGGTTGAAGGTCGCCTTCCTGCCTAACTACCGGGTTACCGCCATGGAGGTGATCTGCCCGGGCACTGACCTTTCAGAGCAGATCTCCACGGCCGGCAAGGAGGCTTCGGGCACCGGCAACATGAAATTCATGATGAACGGCGCCATCACCATCGGGACACTGGACGGTGCCAACATAGAGATCCGCGAAGAGGTGGGGGACGAAAACTTCTTTGTCTTCGGGCTAGCCGCCGAAGAGGTGGAGGCGCTGCGTCACAACTACCGCCCAGACGCGGTCATCGCTGCTGACCTGGATCTGGAGCGGGTCATGCAGCTTTTAAGGAGCGGCCACTTCAATATGTTCGAGCCGGGGATCTTTGACCCGATCATCGCGGCCATCGGCAACCCGCACGACCCCTGGATGGTGGCGGCTGACTTCCGCAGTTTCATCGATGCCCAAAAGCGGGTAGACGAGGCGTACCGCGACGCTGACAGCTGGACCCGGATGAGCATCATAAACAGCGCGAAGAGCGGCAAGTTCTCCACCGACCGTACCATCACCGAATACAACGACGACATCTGGCACCTGAAGGGCGTCAAGGTCTGACAGGCGGAATCACCCAAGTTTGCCTGCAAATATCGCGGATTGGCGGAATAATCCATTGCCTGCATATTTCTGCTTTAGGGTTGCTCGCTTTTTGCCGATATATCACCTATTAGAAGAGGCCCTGACCAGAATATTCGTGTTCCGGGCGCTGCTGCTCTTGATCTCGCTAAACTTAATTGCCAACTCGTAGGAGGAAATATGTCTACAGCCATTGTACCGGTGAAGAAGGGTGGGTCGCAGCATGAACTGATCCAGCTGGTGAGTTTCAACCTGGGACCCGAAGAATACGCGGTTGAGGTGCTGAAGGTTCGTGAAATCATCAGGATGACTACCATCACCCATATCCCGAACACCCCGCCAAGCGTCGAGGGTATTATTAATCTGCGCGGTAAGGTGATCCCGATCATCTCGCTTAGAAACCGTTTCAGCATGGCCGGTTCGGAAAATGACCAGCATACCCGGATCATTGTCATGGACATCGGCGGCAAACTGATGGGGTTCATCGTGGACGGCGTTTCAGAGGTGATCCGCATCTCCAGCAGCGAGATCCAGCCCCCGCCCAGCATGGTTGCGGGCGGCGTCGACCAGGATTTCATCTGCGGAGTGATTCAGCACGCGGATCAGTTGCTGCTCATGCTGCAACTGGACCGCATGTTTTCCAGTGAGGAGCAGGAGGCCTTTGCCGGCATCGACGATTAGTTTTAAGGCTCTGAAAGCAACAAGAAACGGGGACCCGGCGCATTGCCTTGGGTCCCCGTTTTAGTTGCAGTCAGGCAACTGCGCCTGAACTGGACTTATTGGCATTTCAAGCCGCGCGCGCGTCAATCTCCACCTTCAAGCTGAAGGCGGACTGGATGAGGTCGCTCTTTGCCTTGGCGCCGAATACCTCCACGGACATGTCGTCGTGACCGACCAGTTTGATGCGCAGCGTACCCGGCGAGAGTGAGCAGTCTACGCCCTCCACCACGCTGTTTCGGCGCCGGTCCAGGCCGTCGCAAAGGCGCAGTATGCCCCCCAGCCTGGAGACCAGCACCCGGTCGCCTTCGGAAAGCCGGACGAACTGGTCGTGCTTGCTTTTTGGCACCGATTTTCTGTGGTAGCGGGCGATATTGGCGATCAGCTCCCGTTCCCGAGGCGTAAACCCGAACAGGTCGGCATGGCGGATCAGGTGGTAGGAGTGCTTGTGGTGGCTTGAATAATTGATGAAATAGCCGACGTCGTGCATGAGTGCCGCGGCTTCCAGCAGGCGGCTCTCCTGCTCGGCGAGGCCGAAGCGGGCCGTCAGCGCCTGGAAAATCTGCAGTGCCAGCTTCGCCACGTGCAGGGAATGCACCTCGTCGAAGTGGCAGGAGCGGGCGAATTCCAGCGCGGAATCGCGCCAGGAGCGAAGCGGACGGTCTTCGGGAAGCAGGCTCTGTCTGCGCAGCCCGCGCAGTATCAGCCCCTCGCGGATACCCCGCTCGTTCACCTTCAGCACGTTCACCTGAAAAAACTCCATCAGCTCGTCCACAGCGCTGACGCCGGCGATGATGATGTCGGAGCGCTCCGGGTTGAGCCCGGGGATAGAGCGGCGTTCCTTGTCGCTCTTTCTAAGCAGCATTGCCAACAGATGAACCACCTCTGAGCGGAGAATCTCGCATCCGTGCACCGAGTCGTAGCGTTCGCGCCTGCTGGCGGTCACCATGGCGGCGATCGAGGTTATGGTGCCGCCGGAGCCGACCAGGCACTGCATCCCGGTGCGCTCGCCCGCATATGAGGTCTTCAGCGTCTTCTTGACGTACTTGCGCAGTTTCTGGTGCTCCGCCTGGGAGACCGGGTCATTTTTGAGGAAGTTTTCGGTCAGAAAGACCGCGCCAAGCTCCAGGGAGAGGATGTCTTCCACATGGGTGCCGAGGGCCGTGATCAGCTCGAGGCTGCCGCCGCCGATGTCGAAGATCAGATGGCGCACACCTTCCAGGTCGAAATTGTGAAAGGCGCTGAGTGCCGCCAGTTCCGCCTCCTCCTCGCCGCTGATCACCACGACCTCCAGCCCGATCCGGGACTTGATCGCCTGCACGAAATCTGCGCCGTTGGCGGCCTTGCGAACCGCGCTGGTGGCAACCGCCTCGATCGAGGAGACCTGGTAGCCGTCGATGATCTTCTTCTGGCGGGAAAGTGCCTCCATGGCGCGCTCCCAGGCGGCAGGAGCGATGCTTCCGGTCTTGTTGAGCCCTTCGCCCAGCCGCACCAAAACCTTTTCATCGTCCAGTATCCGGTACTTTCCGGCGGCCATGGGCTCAATGACGATACTGCGTATGGAGTTGGTGCCTATGTCTATGGCGGCGAGCCGGTTTTTTTTCAAAAGGGACTCCTTGCCTGCAAGATGTTTTACCACGTCTCAGAGAGGCAGAGGCTCCGGCCAGGGGAGGGGCTAACGGATTTTCTGGTGATTTCCTGCAGATAGTATCAAGAAGGGTTGCCGACTGGCAATCCCTATTGTGGATGATGCAGCACAGATCTTATCTGACGGCCTTGAGCAGCCACTTTCTGACCTTCTTTAGTCCTTTGCCGACCTTCATGAGACCCGAGTCCTCAAGTCCTGTCAGACGTCTTTCCACCTTCGATAGGGCCTTGCCAATCCGTTTGGAGCGCTTCGGTCCGCCTTTACTCATTTTCGCCAGGGCGTCCTCGATACGCACCAGATCCGAAGTCAATTTCTTGCCGCACTTTCCGGTCAGCCTGTCCCGAAACCGGTTCCGGGTGGCCCGGGCCACAGACTGGATTTTTTCCCTCACCCCTGAGAGGCGCTCCTTCACCGCCTGGTCACCAGCTTCGTCCCCTGGTTGTTCATCCCTCGAAAGCTCGTTTGCCTGTTCCTGGATGGATCCTGCGGCGCGAGGATTTATGCCCGGTACCTTCCCCAAGCCCACTTCCCCTGCCTGCGCGATACTGGAAAAACTGGTGAGCCCAGCTTCCTGGAGCCGCTTCGCCAGCACCTTGCCGACGCCTCTCAATCTTTGCAGAGCTGCCGCGCTTTGTACCATTTCGGGCGCTCCCCGGTGCAGGTTACTTTGTGGTTTCTCTTTGCAGTCGTTCCAGCGCCTTGCTGCGGGAGGTGAAGATCCTGCCGCCCCCGGTGACCAGTTGTATGAAGAGGGCTTCTCCCCCGGCGGATCTCTTGAAAGAGGCCACTCCACCCTTGCTGAGAGCACAGCTGGCCTGCGCCTCCAGCATGTTCTGCGTCAGCGCGCCGAGATCCGGTTCATGCCCGATCAAGGCGATTTCGCGGGCCTGCGGATAGCGGTTCAAAAGTTCGTCGAGCTGTTCCGGCCCGAAGCGCGCAGCAAGCTGGGACGCCACCAGCAGATCGCCCCTGTGGCGTAGCGTCTCCGACAGGATGTCGGCCGTCTGGACGGCCCGTATCATGGGGCTGGTGAGAATAACATCCGGCTCTAAGCCCAGCTTCTTCAGGCTCCGGGCGATCTTCCTGAAGCGCTTGATGCCGCGGGGGGTGAGGAAGCGATGTTCTTCCGGAATGTCTTGGGAGCGTTCAATAGCTTCGGCATGGCGAATAAGATGGATTATCATGGGTAGGGTTCCTAATTAGTTTCCATCCGGAAACTCCGGATGTGAAACTGTTGGTTTCCGATTCGACAAAGCGGGGATTTTTCGTCCTGGCAAGGAAACCGAGGGGTTGCGCGGAGGCGTACATAAGTACGCCGCACAAGCAAGCCCGAAGGTTGACGCCGCCAGGGCGGAAAAGCACCCTTTCCGGACGAAAACTAATTAATGATATCGGTAACTTTAACCAAGTTGCCGAGGTTTGCAACCCATTCAAGTGGTTTTCACGAGAGCTGTCCGGGCTCTTTTGCGCATGGAGGGCTTCTGCGAAATTAGGGTGTCGTTCAGTTACCAAAAAACTTGGGGTCGGCAGGGAGTGCGTTTATGCGCAGACACCTCCTCCCTTCTCAAAAAAACAACACCCGATGTTGAGGCGCTGTTTTTTTGAGAAAGAGGGGAGGGTTTCGGGGGGAAGGAGTTTTTCTTCTCAACGTCTATCCAGCATCTCGCGCGTGCAACCGACCAGGAAGCGGAACACTTCACCGCGGCAGCTGACGCTGCGCGGCAGGTCGCGATTCATGAGGTCCTCTGCGAAATGCAGGGTGCTGGCGTCATCCCGCCCGAGTTCGTCCATGACACCCTCAAGAAGCGGAAGGATGTCGTAGAGGTCGTCCCGGTTGAAGGGCGCGGGATCATCCTTTCCCTTGAATTTAGGGTGATAGCGTGTCTCGATAACCTTTGGGTATTTGTACTTCAGATCCGACGGATTGATGCAGATTCCCATAATTTCCCCCTGACAAGACTAATGGCAGCCACAGCCCGAACTGCTGCAACTGGTACGGCATGGCAGTGGATCTTCCTGATTCGAGGTGTGTTTGTCGTAGCAGGCGAGGGATGCTGTAGTCACATACCAGATTCCCTCGCTCAGTTCGCCGCCGAGCGCTTTTTGCTTCAGCAGCATGAGGATTCTTGTCTCGGTCGTTGCCAACTGCTCCGCTGCGGCCGCTGCCGGCAGATATTCGATTCCGTCCATTACCACCGTCATAGCGTGTTCCTCCTGGTGAGATCTTTTCAGTCTAGTTACACGGAACGTGCCAGCCTCATCCTGCGCTTAAATGCAGCTCCGGTGCGTTTATCTGAGGAGGAGTCTTTTGCTTTGCGCCGGAACCTGCCCACTATATAGTCAGCCATGCACAGGTGGCAGCAGTTGCTGCTGCTCAAGTCCATTTATTCAGAGACTGATCCGCTTTCCAATATCCCTGTTGATAACGAAAAGCAGACATAGTACTCTGCAGCGAAACGGAATTCGAGCGCTCTCCGGAGGTTACGCAGCAGTGGCATTGACTGCCGTGATTTTCGCTTTTGACATAAGACTCCTCCCATCCGGAATCACCATCAACCCAACATTCGCAGCCAGCACAGCGTTAACGTTCGACGTAACTGAATCTGATAAAGAGAGTCCTCATATGAAAAACAGAGTCATTACAGAGTCACCTGATGAACCTCGCCCTTCAGTCTCCTTACCGGCAAACGCGTCTCTCGACTGCCTGATCGAGGGTGAACTCCCCTCACTCGTTGCCACCTATAAACTCCTACATGCGACGCCCGAGCTTTCCGGCCAGGAGGCAAAGACATCGGCACTGCTGGCAAAGGAGCTGAAATCTCTGGGCTACGCGGTCAGCGAAGGGATCGGCAGATATGAACACAACCCCTGGCCCGGCTACGGTGTGGTCGCTGTGCTGCAAAACGGCGCTGGGCCTACCGTGCTGGTCCGAGCCGACATGGATGCGCTGCCGATCGAGGAAAACACCGGTCTTCCTTATGCCAGCCAGGTGAGGGGGGTCAACCGGGACGGGAAAGAGGTTGCCGTGATGCACGCCTGTGGGCACGATCTCCACGTCACCACGCTGATCGGCACGGCTCGCCTGCTGGCGCTATTGAAGGGGGAGTGGCAAGGGACGCTGGTGCTGATCGGACAGCCGGGCGAGGAGGGGGGGGGCGGGGCGCAGGCCATGGTGAACGATGGCGCCTATCGGCTCTGCCCTCAGCCGGATTACGCCCTGGCGCTGCATGCCACCTTGCAACTGGAGGTGGGGACGATCGGCTACCTGGCCGGCAACTTCATGTCGAGCTTCAGCGAAGTGGAGATAAAGGTGCGCGGCGTCGGCGCTCACGGCTCGGCGCCTGAAAGCGGCAAGGACCCGATCGTCATGGCAGCACAACTCGTCCTCGCCTTGCAGACCATCGTCAGTCGGGAGGTAAATCCCTTTGATCCGGCAGTACTCACCGTCGGCTCCATTCATGGCGGAGCGGCAAGCAACATCATACCCGAAGAGGTGCGCTTGCAGCTCAGCATCAGGACTTATGACGATAAGGTCCGCGATCTGATCCTTGCCTCAGTGGAGCGCATCGCCAAAGGCGTCGCTTTTACCGCCGGTGTCCCGGAAGACCGGGCCCCAGTGGTCAGGCTGATAGCTTCGCATCCGGCTAACTACAATGACCCGCAGCTGACTGAGCGTGTGGCGCGGGCGCTGAAGCAGGCTTTGGGCGATAATAAGGTGGTCAGAACCAAACCGGTTATGGTAAGCGAGGACTTTGGTTCCTGGGGGCTGGGCGGCCGGATCCCGACCTGCATGTTCTGGCTGGGGGCGGCAGATCCGGTCCAGTTTAAGGCGAGCCAGCAGTCTGGCGTCCCGCTCCCCTCGCATCACTCTCCCCTGTTTGCACCGCTTCCTGAACCTGCTCTTCGGGCAGGTGTCAAGGCAATGAGCGCCGCCGTGCTTGATCTCCTGGCAAAGTAGGCCGACTTAAGGAGTGGGCCTGCATGGTCCCCGGAGCCAGACCGCCGGCTGCAATCAAGAGGAATTCTGCTACACTGGGAAGGATTTTAAAAAATCCGCAGATGCCCGGAGGAAGACGCCATGGCAAATCCCTTTGTACATGTGGAGCTGATGACCACCGACATTCAAAAGTCGAAACGGTTCTACCAGGGCCTCTTCGAGTGGAAGCTTGAAGACGTACCTGACATGAATTACACCATGATAAATGTAGGAGAAGGGACCGGGGGCGGCATGATGCAGCATCCGGCGCCCGACGCGCAATCGAGTTGGCTTGCCTACGTCCAGGTTGATGATGTGGCAGCTTCGACCCAGATGGCACTGTCGTTAGGCGCCACTATCGTGAAGCCCGTGAGCGAGATCCCGGGGGTCGGTTTGTTCAGCGTGATTGTCGACCCGACCGGGGCGACCTTGGCGATGTGGCAACCGCTAACCCTCAGCTGAGGGTAGAGTCACACGAGAAAAAAATGACCTGCTTGCAGGCCATTTTTTTTGCCAGCCCTCTGAGGGGCGGAGCTCTGGTTTCCGATGGTGCCCCGCGTGCGACTGCTATCTTCTGGGTGCGGCCGGCTGGGGAGCGAGCGGGGTGGCTGGTCTTGGCGAAGAGGGGACGTCAACGGCAGGCATACGCGGCCTCATCCGGGCAGGTAGCCTTGGGGGAGCAACCGTTGGGGTTGGGGCAATTCGCGGAGCTGGAGCAGATTCAACGCGTGGAGCTGGGGCAACGCGTGTTGGTGTTACGGAGGGGGGCGGTGCCGGTGCAGGCCTGTTCAGCTGCCGTATGTTTTCCCGGCTGGTTGGGCCGCCCTCACGGATTCGACCTCCAGGTCCTCCGCCTGTCGACCGTCGCCGCTGGCCCGCGGCAGGGGAAGCTTTCTCGCGGCTGGACCCGGTGGCACGCGGTTGGCCAACAGCCGGCGGGACAGGCTGGCTATCTCGCGCTGGCTGTTGCAGGTTCGCTCCTGAACTGCGCCGCTGCGGGCTCGTTGCCGGAGTGCGCCGAGGGCTTGCCGGTGCCCTCTGTCTGGCTCCTGGTGCCGGCTGCCGACCAGTTTTCGGGGAGCGGTGCGGCTCGAGCCGTCGTGGTCGATCAACGCCGGGTGCGCGCTGCTGTTCTGTTTTCCCCGGGCGCGGCTGGTCCAGACGGGCAGGTGGGGCAGTTCGTCGCTCTTCACGGCGCCTCCAGGTGTCGGTCCGCAGCTGCTGGCGGAAACGACTAGTATCGTGTTGCAGGACTCTGGTGTTGGTGTTGATGACAGCAGCGCGCCTGTTGATATAGACCCCGCGCCTGTCACGGATATGGGGACGTGCCCGGCTGACCCATCCGCCGCCGCGCCATCCGTGGTAATAGACGCGGCGTTCGCGCCAGTTGCAATCCCGGTTCAGCCAGGCTCCTATGGCAAATCCGACGCTGAAGGTGATGAAGGGGTAAACGGGGTTATATTGCTCCCAATAAACCACCCGGGGGTCGTAGACAGGTACATATACGTATTGGGGAGAGGCTGGGACTATCCGTATCACCTCCGTCTCGTAAATCACCTGCTGTTCCCGCGTGGAGTATAGGTTTCCCTGCGCCCGGGCATCGGCACGCAGCCGCTGAACGGTGTCCATCACATCTTGTTGCTGATAGATGAAAGCCTGCCCCAGCGAGACGGTCCATTGGTAGTTCTCCTCCATCATGAAGAGCACTTCCGGGTAGTGAGCCACCGCCTTCACGCTGACATCCCAGCCTTGATCGTCGATGCGCGCAGACTTTCCGAACTCTCTCACATGGCGCGCGGCGTCGCCGATCTGGTCGACAAAGGTAGCAGCAGGCAGTATCTGGGCGATCAGCGGATCCGGGTAGAGCGCGATTGGTGCCAGCAGATCATCCAGTTCTTCCGGGGTCAGCAGGTATGCCCCGGGTTGCTCGCCGGACATGATATACCCGGGCTCCGCTGCCAGGCTGACCCGGCCAAGCCCGATGGTGAATAAAACTAAAAGCACAGTAGTGAATAAGGTCTTTTTCATCGGTATCTCCAGGCCGGCAGCGGCAATTGGTGCTGATAGTCTAGCAGAAAGGCGCAGGCTTAGCAAAGTCCGCGAGCTAGGACGTCCTTGACTGCCAGACCGGCCCGACTGTGCATGGTGCAGCATCTTTTGCTAAGCTGCCGCCGCGGGCTCCCTTATCTGCCTTATCTTCGAGTGCAGCCCCTCCATGTCAAAAGGCTTTTGTATATAGTGCACACCTTGATCGAGGACACCTTGTTTGGCCAGTATTTCCGTGGAATGCCCCGACATGAATAGTACCGGCAGCCCTGGACGATGCACGGCGATACCGCGCGCCAGCTCCCTGCCGTTCATGCCGGGCATCACCACGTCGGTGATAACGAGATCTATCGGCGTGAGGCCATCCTGGCAGATCGCTATCGCCCGGCGAGGGTCCTCTGCCGGGATCACCTGATAGCCGATTTTTTCCAGCATCTGGGTGGCCATCACGCGCATCATGTCGTCATCCTCTACCATCAGGATGGTGCCGGACCCGAACAGAACCTCGTCCGCGACCACAGCCGTCTCCAGTTCTGGTTCGTCGGGTAGCCTCGGGAGGTAGATCCTGAAGGTGGTCCCTTTGCCCGGCTCGCTTTCCACATCAATGAAGCCCCCGTTCTGGGTGACTATGCCATAGACGGTGGCCAGACCGAGGCCGGTCCCTTTGCCAACGTCCTTGGTGGTGAAAAAAGGCTCGAAGATCCGCTTCACCAGTTCAACATCCATTCCGGTGCCGGCGTCCCTGACCGTCAGGCATGTGTAGTCGCCGGGTTTAGCATCTAGGCGGTAGTCACAGTCCGCTTCGCTGATCAGTGCATTTCCTGTCATTATGGTGAGGTCCCCGCCGCCAGGCATGGCGTCGCGGGCGTTCACCGCCAGGTTCATCAGGATCTGGTCCACCTGCGATGGGTCTATCTTCACACGCCAGAGGCTGGTCGAGGGAAGAAAGGTGAGCCTGATCTCCTCGCCGATCAGTCTGCTCAGCGTCCTCTCGGTCTCGATGCAGTGGGCGTTCAGATTGATGGCCCGGGGTGAGATAATCTCTTTACGGGAAAAGGCGAGCAGCTGGCGTACCATGTCCCGGGAACGCTCACCTGCCTTGGAAATTTCCTGGATGTACGGTCTGAGCAGATCGCTTTCGGCCAGCTCCACCTCGCACAATTGGGCATAGCCAAGGATAACGCTCAGCATGTTGTTGAAGTCATGCGCCACCCCGCCCGCCAGCTGCCCTACGCATTCCATTTTCTGCGACTGTCTGAGTTGTGCCTCGATTTTCCTGTGCTCGGTGATGTCGATGCCAAAGCAAAGGGTGCCGACCTTCTTGCCGCTCTCCATGATCGGGCTGTTGCGCCAGGAAATGGTGCGCATTGCCCCGTTTTTGATGACTATCTGGTTTTCGAAGGCGTCGCGGCAGCCGGCTTCCAGGACAGGCCCTGGCGGCGAGCAGGGTTGCGGAGCAGATTCCTGGCTCACCACTGCCTGCAGCCAGTTTTTCCCGGATAGCTCGGCAAAGCTGAAGCCTGTTACCTCTTCCGCTGTGCGGTTGAAGAGCGTCACCGCTCCGTCCAGATCCAGTCCGACGATGATGACGCTGGCCGCTTGTATCAGATTCTCGGTATACTCTTTAGTCTGTTTAAGCTGTTCCACCGCCTGCCTTTGCTCCATGATGTCCTCCACAGAGAGCACGACGCTGGCGATCCGGCCCTCCTGGTGAACCGGCGCGGCGCCGCAGGCAATGGTAACTGTTGTCCCGTTGCTTCTGATGAGATTCGCCTCGAACTTGACGACCTCGGCCGCCCCGCTGTAAACCCGTTTCAATTCCTGTAGAACCTCTCCAGCCGCACTGCCGCTGAAAAAGCTCTGAATGTGCATGCCGCAGAGCGCACTGCGCTGGTAACCTGTCATCTCGGCACAGCGGCCATTGACCATCTCAATGGTGCCGGCCAAATCGATCACGATTACGGCATTGACGCTGCTTTCCATGACCCTGGTCAGAAAACTGAAAGAGTCCCGCAGTTGCCCGTTGGCTCGGCTGATCGCTTTAAACGGCAGCAGAATGAAAACGAGCATCCCGATGCCGAGCCCCAGCAGTGCCACGATTGCCGACTCTTTTAAAATGGGAAGTAAGGAGCGGCTGGTTTCGATGCTGCCGGCTACCGTTTCATTGTCACCAAGCGGTTGGGAACGCCTGATGGTCGGCGCCTTGAGGTTGTCGCCGATTGCCGCGATTTCCATGCCGTTCATGTCGAGCAGGCGACGCATCTCGTCATGTCTGTCATGCGGCCGTCTTGACAGCCTTGCCTTCAGCAGGTCTCGATCATAGTGCCGCAGGTCTGGATCTGGGGCGATTATCCTGGCGATGTTCTGTACGTCTATCTCCGCCCCCGCCTCAAGGCTCCCGGCGGCGTACTGGTAGCTGATGATGAAGTAGCCGGCCGGAAAAATGAGTGCCACGAAAAAAGCCAGCACGATTGTGAAATTAGCTGCAAATTTTGTTTGATTTCTTGAACCGGGCATTGGCTTTGCTCTCCTTGCTATTCGGAGGGGGAAAGTCTGTCGTAGCTGCGTGACCTGTCCCGGCCTGTCGAGCAAAGCGCAAACAGCCGCGTTCGCTTGTAAAGCCGTGGGAAGTAAGCCCCGGTTTGGACGGGCTCGCGCATTAAATTCTTCAGGTGACCATCATATTGACTGGAGCAAGTAGGGGTGGGTGAAGAAGTTCGCGGCATCTGGAATGGGCCGACACCGTCCGATCGATTTGATGGGAGTGACATTAACATTATCTTATTTAAAAGAAAAGGACTTGTTATGAGCCTCATTCTATCAGTTGCATAGGATTGGATTCCAGCTGCTAAGGCTCACTGCTGCTCAGGACTCTGTTGAGCCACTGTGCTGCCTTTCTTACCATTGACTGGTTCTTCTGTAAGGACGGTAGTCTTTGTAGGCCTAGGTGATCTTCAGTCCTGACAGTAAAGCTGCAGGCAGTTGCTAGTTCAGGGCACACGACAGCTTGAAATAAAGTCACACTGTGATATACATTTCTGCCTTCCCAGATTGTCTTGCTTGCTGTGTCGACAACTTCTGTTTCAGGGAGATTACCTATCCGGTTTTTGTCGATCTTTGTGAGTGAAATCTGCCTGTGCGGCACCTAGAGGGGACGAACAATTAGAGGAGATCCTGATGTTCGATAAAGCGGATATACTGATCGTGGGAGCCGGCATCATCGGGCTGACTGTGGCACGGGAACTTGTGAAGTCCGGCCACGGCGACATTGTGATCATCGAGAAGGAGCCGGAACTCGGGCGCCACGCATCGGGGCGCAACAGCGGCGTGCTGCACGCGGGGATCTACTACGCTCCCGACAGCCTGAAGGCCAAGTCCTGTCTGAACGGCAACTTTCTCATGCGCGACTACTGCAAAGAGAAGGGGCTCCCCTTGCTGGAAAACGGCAAGGTGATTGTCACCCGCACCGCCCGGGAGCTTCCGGTGCTGGACGAGCTCTTCATCCGGGCGAGGGCGAACGGCGCCAAGGTGGAGATGATCGACGAGAGGCAGTTGGCGGAGATCGAACCGAACGCGAGGACGGTGGAGCGTGCGCTCTTTTCCCACTATACAGCCGTGGTGGATCCCAAGGCAGTGATGAAGAGTCTGAAACAGGATCTGGAATTGAGCGGACGGGTGAAGTTACATCTGGATTGCCGTTTGACCGGCCTGAAAGGGAGCAATACGGCTCAGACGAGCAGGGGGGATATCGGTTTCAGCCGCTTTATTAATGCGGCTGGCGCCTATTGCGACAAGGTGGCGCGCCTGTTCGGGGTCGGCGAGAAGTACCGGCTGATTCCTTTCAAGGGGGTCTACCGGCTGCTCCGAAAAGACGCTCCCTTCACGGTTAATTCGAGCATCTATCCCGTGCCGGATATCCGCAATCCCTTTTTGGGCGTCCATTTTACCCGCAGTGTGTACGGTGAGGTCTATCTCGGGCCTACGGCGATTCCAGCTTTTGGCCGGGAAAATTACGGCGTGCTGACCGGACTCGATCTGGAAGGCTTCGCCATCGCTTACGAGGACCTGGTTCTTTTTATGATGAACCCGCTTTTCCGAAGCGTTGCCTTGAGCGAGCCTGGCAAATACATTCCCTCCCGTTTCCATCGCGACGCGGCAAGGCTTGTGAAAGAGCTCTCGCCCCAAGACCTGGTGGCAGCCAGCAAGGTCGGTATACGCCCTCAACTGGTTGATTGGGAGACCAAGCAGCTGGTGATGGATTTCATGGTGGTGGCGGACGGGCCGGCGGTCCATGTGCTGAACCCGATCTCCCCGGCCTTCACCTCGTCCATGGACCTAGCTCAAGGGATTGTGAAGGCTCATTTCCGCCGCTGATCGGCCTACGGCAGATCGGTCTCCCCCATCAGGTAACGGTCGCATTCGCGCGCGGCGCCGCGCCCTTCGTTGAATGCCCAGACCACCAGGCTCTGGCCACGTCGGCAGTCACCGGCTGCAAAGACGCCGGGTATGCTGGTTTGATATTTGTCAAAGAAGGCGGCTACTGTACTGTTCGGATTGCGTGGGACGCCAAGTGATTCGAGCAGGTGCTGTTCCGGCCCCAAAAAGCCCATCGCCAAGAGCACCAGTTGCGCTGGATGCTCTTGTTCCGTTCCGGGTTGCTGCTTCGGCATCAGGATACCCTGCCCGTCTCCCTCCCAGCTGACTTCGATGGTCCTTACTGCCGCCACACTGCCGTCGACATCCCCTTCAAAACCAAGCGCAGAGGTTTGATAGAGGCGCGGGTCGCAGCCGTAAAGCGCCGCCGCCTCCTGTTGTCCGTAGTCCATGCTGTAAATCTGCGGCCACTCCGGCCACGGGTTGCTGGCGGCTCGCTCAGCCGGCGGCCGGGGCAGGATTTCCAGCTGGGTTACACTGCGGCAGCCGTGGCGAAGCGAGGTCGCTACGCAGTCGGTACCGGTGTCGCCGCCGCCGATGATGACGACATCCTTGCCGGTTGCCGAAAGGACCGTGCTGCTTCCCTTCAGGAGCGCACTTGTGCTGGCGGTCAGGAAATCCATTGCGAAGTGTATCTCTTGCAGATCTCGTCCCTTAACCGGGAGGTCGCGCGCTCTTCCGGCGCCAATGGCCAGCACCACGGCGTCGAAATCACCCAGGAGCTTTTCAGCGGGAAGATCCTTGCCGATCTCGGTACTGCAGATAAAGTTCACCCCCTCCGCCTTCAGCTGGTTGATGCGGCGCATGACCACCCGTTCCTTGTCCAGTTTCATGTTCGGTATGCCGTACATCAGCAGCCCGCCCGGGCGGTCGGAGCGCTCGAAGACGGTGACCGTATGACCTGCCCGGTTCAACTGGGCGGCGGCGCTGAGGCCTGCCGGACCGGAGCCTACGATGGCGACGCTCTTTCCGGTTCGCGACTCCGGCGGCTCAGGGACGATCCAGCCTTCTTCCCAGCCGCGCTCAGCTATGGCCGCTTCGATGTTCTTGATGGTGACCGGAGGATCGATTACGCCGAGGACGCAGGATCCCTCGCAGGGCGCCGGGCAGACGCGGCCGGTGAATTCCGGGAAATTGTTGGTGCGGTGCAGTCGATCCAGCGCCTGGCGCCAGAGGTTTCGGTACACGAGGTCGTTCCACTCGGGTATCAGGTTGTAGATCGGGCAGCCGCTTGCCATACCGCTCAGAAGGACGCCGGTGTGGCAAAAGGGCGTGCCGCAATCCATGCAGCGGGCACCCTGTTCGCGTAGTTTTTCCTGCGACATGTGCAGGTGGAATTCCTGCCAGTCGCAAACGCGGTCCCTGGCAGGCCGGTCCGCCGGCAGTTCGCGAGGGAGTTCCATGAAACCGGTGCTTTTGCCCATAGCTCTTTCCCGTCTAAAGTAGTTTTGGATACCTTCATTGATCTTTAAGCTAAGAAGGTTCACCTTGTTAACCCCGAGGCTGTAAAAGTTCGCCTTCCCGGTCTCAGCCCCCGCCGACCCTGGCCTCGTCGCGCAGATTCTCCTCGAAAGCTGCCTCCATGGCCTCGTCTCCGCTAAGCCCCGCGTCCTTTGCCTTTGCCAGTGCCTGCAGCACCCGCTTGTAATCCTTGGGCATGACCTTTACGAACTTGGCCAGCTGTGCCTCCCAGTTTGCGAGTATCGCTTGCGCGCGCATACTGCCGGTAAGACTTGCCTGCCGCTCGATCAGCTCCTTCAACATGCTGGCGTCTTCTGGTTCCAGTTTCTCCAGATAAACCATCTGCGTATTGCAGCGCGAGGCAAAGTCTCCCGCCTCGTCGAACACGTAAGCGGTTCCTCCGCTCATGCCGGCAGCGAAATTCCGTCCGGTCCGTCCGAGTACCGCGACTGTGCCGCCGGTCATATACTCGCAGCCGTGATCCCCAACGGCCTCGACTACCGCTGTTGCCCCGGAATTGCGCACGCAGAACCGCTCACCGGCCATGCCGCTTATATACAGCTCGCCACTGGTTGCCCCGTAGCAGGCGACGTTGCCGGTGATGATATTCTCCTCGGCCTTGAAGACCGACTCCCTGGGCGGGTAAAGCACGATCTTGCCGCCGGAGAGCCCCTTGCCGAGGTAGTCGTTGGCATCGCCTTCCAGTTCCAGCGTGACCCCCCTCGGAATGAAGGCGCCGAAGCTCTGCCCGGCGCTGCCGGTAAAACGCAGCTGCACCGTGTCCTGCGGCAGCCCTGCCGGCCCGTGCGCCCGGGTGATCTCGCTGCCGAGCATGGTTCCCACCACCCGGTTCACGTTCCTTATGGAAAGCTCGGCCTTGACCTGCTCTCCCCTCTCGATGGCGGGGGCGCAAAGCTTAAGGAGCACGCTCTGGTCGAGCGAGTCCTGGAGGCCGTGGTCCTGATGCTCGGTGCAGTAGTGGCTTGCCTCCAGATCAAGTATCGGCTGGTACAAAAGTCGCGACAGGTCGAGCCCCTTCGCCTTCCAGTGCTCGATCGCCCCTCGCGGCTCCAGCAGGTCGGTGCGCCCGATCATCTGGTTCAGGGTGGCAAAGCCCAGTTCCGCCATGATCTCCCGCAGTTCCTGCGCCACGAATTTCATGAAATTGACCACGTACTCGGGCTTGCCGGTGAACTTCGCGCGCAGACGCGGGTCCTGGGTGGCGACGCCGACCGGGCAGGTGTTGAGGTGGCAGACGCGCATCATCAGGCAGCCGAGCGTGACGAGCGGCGCGGTTGCGAAGCCGAATTCCTCCGCTCCCAAAAGGGCCGCGATCGCCACGTCGCGCCCGGTCTTCAGCTGGCCGTCGGTCTCCACGACGATCCTGCTTCTGAGCCCGTTCATGATCAGGGTCTGGTGGGTCTCGGCCAGGCCGAGCTCCCAGGGGAGTCCTGCGTGCCTGATGCTGGAAAGCGGCGAGGCGCCGGTTCCGCCGTCGTAGCCGCTCACCAGCACCACGTCGGCGTGCGCCTTGGCGACCCCCGCGGCCACCGTGCCGACTCCCGCCTCTGACACCAGCTTCACGCTGATGCGCGCGTGCCGGTTGGCGTTTTTCAGGTCGTGGATCAGTTCGGCCAGGTCTTCGATGGAGTAGATGTCGTGGTGGGGGGGCGGCGAGATGAGGCCTACCCCGGGCGTGGTATGGCGGGTGCGCGCGATCCAGGGGTAGACCTTCAGCCCCGGCAGTTCCCCGCCTTCGCCAGGCTTGGCGCCCTGCGCCATCTTGATCTGGATCTCGCTGGCGTTGATCAGGTAGTGGCTGGTCACCCCGAAGCGGGCCGAGGCGACCTGCTTGATGGCGCTGTTCTTCGAGTCGCCGGCTTCGTTTGTCCAGCTGTAGCGCTCGGGGTCCTCGCCCCCCTCGCCGGTATTCGACTTGCCTCCGATCCGGTTCATGGCGATGGCGAGGGTCTCGTGCGCCTCCTGGCTGATCGAGCCGTAGGACATGGCGCCGGTCTTGAACCGCTGCACGATCTTTTCTACCGGCTCCACCTCGTCGAGCGGGATCGACTCCATCTGTCTGAACTGCAGCAGGCCGCGCAGCGTGCAGTGCTTGACGGACTGCTCGTTGATCAGCCCGGAGAAGACCTTGAACTGGGCGTAGTCGTTGCCGCGAGCCGCCTTTTGCAGCGCGTGTATCGAAAGCGGATTGAACAGGTGCTCTTCGCCGTCGCGCCGCCACTGGTAGTTGCCTCCTGGGTCGAGGGTGGGCGGCTGGATCCTTCTTCGCGAAAATGCGCGCGCGTGACGATCGAGAAGCTCGCTCGCGATCTGCTCGATCCCGATCCCTTCCACGCGAGATGCGGTCCAGGTGAAGTAGCGCTCGATCACCGAACTGTGCAGCCCGACTGCCTCGAAGATCTGCGCCCCGCGATAGCTCTGGATGGTGGAAATCCCCATCTTGGCCATGGTTTTCACCACCCCCTTGACGGAGGCCTTGATGAAATGCTCCTGAGCCTCCTGCGCTTCGACCCCGGTGAGCATCCCCTGCCGGATCATGTCGTCCATGGTCTCGAAGGCGAGATAGGGATTGATGGCGTTGGCGCCGTAGCCGATCAGCGCTGACAGGTGATGCACCTCGCGCGGCTCGCCCGACTCGACGACCAGGCTGGCCAGGGTGCGCTTCCCCTCGCGGATCAGGTGGTGGTGTACCCCTGCCAGGGCGAGCAGCGCCGGGATGGCGGCCTGTTGCCGGTCCAATCCGCGGTCCGACAGGATGAGGATATTGCATCCCCGCCCGAGCGCCGCATCGGCCGCGTTAAAGAGCGTCTGCATGGCCTTTTCCAGCCCCTGTGGCCCCTCGTCCGCCGCAAAGAGCAGCGGCAGGGTAGCGGCGCTGAAGCCCGGCTGCCCGAGGTGGCGAAGCTTTTCCAGCTCCAGATCGGTGAGGATCGGGTGCTCCAGGCGGATCAGCCTGGCGCTTTCCGGGACGGGCTCAAGGAGGTTCCCCTCGCTCCCCAAAAGGGTGACGGTCGAGGTGATCAGCTCCTCCCGGATAGGATCGATGGGCGGGTTGGTGACCTGCGCGAAGTGCTGCTTGAAGTAGTTGTAGAGAAGCTGCGGTCGGTCAGAGAGTACGGCCAGCGGCGTGTCGGTCCCCATGGAGCCTAGCGGCTGCACCCCGTCGCGCGCCATCGGCTCCAAGACCGTGCGCAGGTCCTCGAAGCTGTAACCCATCGCCTGCTGGCGCTCCATCAACGGGGCGTGCTCGCGGCGGGGCTCTACCTGCGGGTCCGGCAGCCCGGCTAAGGGGAGCTGGTTATCCTCTATCCATTGGCGGTAGGGCCTCCCGGCGGCCAGTTCCTCCTTGATCTCGGTGTCGGGAACGATGCGTCCCTGCTCCAGATCCACCAGGAACATCTGCCCCGGCTGCACGCGCCCCTTCATGAGGACGCGCCTTGGCTCGACCGGGAGCACGCCGGCCTCGGAGGCCATGATCACCACCCCGTCCGAGGTGACCAGGTAGCGCAAGGGGCGCAGTCCGTTTCGGTCGAGCACCGCTCCAATGTAGCGGCCGTCCGTGAAGGTGAGGGCAGCCGGCCCGTCCCAGGCCTCCATCAGGCAGGAGTTGTACTGGTAAAACGCCTTCAGCTCCGGGTCCATCGATGCGTGATTCTCCCAGGGCTCGGGTATCATCATCATGACCGCGTGCGGCAGCGGCCGGCCGGCCATCACCAGCAGTTCCAGGCAGTTGTCGAACATGGCGGAGTCGGAGCCGTTGGCGTTGATGATCGGGTCGATCCTGGCAAAATCCGCGCCGAAGAGAGCCGATGCCAGCTGGGAACGGCGGGCGTGCATCCAGTTGATGTTGCCGCGCAGCGTGTTGATCTCCCCGTTGTGGGCGAGCAGCCGGTAGGGGTGCGACCTGTCCCAGATCGGCAGCGTATTGGTGGAGAAGCGCGAGTGTACGAGCGCCAGGGCTGTCTCCATGGCTGGGTCGTTCAGGTCGGGATAGTAGCTCTCCAGCTGGGTGGTGGTGAGCATCCCCTTGTAGACCATGGTCCGGCTGGAAAGACTTGCTACGTACCAGTAAGGGTCGATTCCGCTGCGCCGGATCTCCATGACCGACCGCTTTCTTATCAGATAGAGCTTTCGTTCGAAAGCCTGCTGGTCGCTACAGGCTGCACTGCGTCCGATGAAGAGCTGTCGCATGAACGGCTCGGCCGCGAGCGCGCTCCTGCCGAGCGAGGCGTTGTCGGTCGGGATGTCGCGCCAGCCGATTACGCTCTGGCCTTCCCCTGCCACGATAGACTCCATGGTTCTTACTGCCTGCTCGCGCTCCTCCAGAGCCTGCGAGGCGAAGACCATGGCGACGCCGTAGTGGCCAGGCTTTGGCAGTTGCAGGCCGAGCGGAGCCAGGGAGGCCCGCAAGAAGGCGTCAGGAACCTGCAGGAGGATCCCCGCGCCGTCGCCGGTATTCGGGTCGCAGCCGCAGCCGCCGCGGTGATCGAGGTTGATAAGCAGGTCGAGGGCCTGCCTCACGAGGCCGTGGGAGCTTTCCCCCTTCAGGTTGGCCAGGAAGCCGACGCCGCAGGCGTCGTGCTCGAAGCTGGGATCGTGAAGTCCTTGCTGCTCGGGTAGGCCGTTTTTTTTCATGGGCGCCTTCGTCTTTTGGGGGCTCTACAGATCGTGACGTCGGCAGGGAAGGGGAGGGAGATGCCTTTGTCCCGGACCGCCCACAAAGGGAGAACTGACAAAGGATATCACGCTGAAGAAACTTGGCCAACAGTGAGATCGATTTGAGGCAAGGAATTTGATTACAGTGATCGGCAGCCTGCGGTCAGGTCGAGCGGGGCGGCGAGTAGCTGCAGGGAGGGGACCCGCCCGAGTGCCAGGGATCTGGCACTCGGGTCGACCTGGAAGGTGTTCACTGGGGGCGGCAAACATGGGGGCGAGAGAGAGTGCGTTTCTTAGTTCAGGTGGCTTGCAGCTTTAGGCGCTTGTTCAGAGTCTGGCGCCCCATGCCGAGAATTTTTCCTGCCATCCCCTGGTTACCTTTGGCCCGTTTCATCGCCTCTCCGATCATGTATTGCTCGACCTCGTCAATGGTCGGGAAATGGCCGAAGATGGAGCAGAGCGGGTTCTCCTCGGTGGAGGCTGGCTTCTCATAGGAGCTTTTCGGGGCGGGAGGTTGGTCGCCGATCAGGGCGCGGAAGCTTTCCATCGATAAGACACCTGAGGTGTGCCGCAACACCGCGTCGAACACCACCGCCTCCAGCTCCCTGATGTTGCCCGGAAACTGGTAGAGTGCGAGCAGCAGGGCCAGCTCAGGCGGAGGGGTCGGCTTTTTCTTGCCAAGGCACTCGGCCGAGGATGCCAGGAAATGATCGAGCAGCAGCGGGATGTCGTCCAGCCGATCGCGCAGCGGGGGGAGATGGACCTTGTGGCCGCACAGCCGGTAGTACAGGTCGTTTCTGAACTTTCCCTGTTTGATCAGCTCAAGGAGGTCTCGGTTGGTGGCGAGCACGATGCGGGCGTCGCTTTTCTTGATGAAGTCCGAGCCGACCGGATAGTATTCCTGTTCCTGCAAAAGCCGCAGCAGCTTGATCTGCGACATCTCGTTCAGATCGCCGATCTCGTCGAGAAAGAGGGTGCCGCCCGAGGCACGGGTGATCAGCCCGTCACGAGCCTGGTCCGCCCCGGTGAAGGCGCCTTTCCTGTGGCCGAAAAGCGTGTCCGAGAACATGTTGTCGTCCAGTCCGGCCGCGTTCAGCGCCACGTACTCGCCGGTGCAACCGCTCAGGTTGTGGATGGCGCGTGCTATCAGCTCCTTGCCGGTTCCGGTCTCGCCGGTGATCATCACCGGCTGCCGTGTCTCGGAGATGACCTCCAGATACTGAAAAATGGCGCGCATCCCCTTGTTGCCGGTGACGATGGTATGGAAGGCTTCCGGGTGGTCGAGCCGATCGGTGAACATGTACTGCTTGAGGGCGGAGAGCTCATTTGACAGACAGCGCATCTCCAGGGCCTTTCTCACCGAAGTGGTCAGGCGCTTCACCTCGATCGGTTTCACCAGGTAGTCGAAGGCCCCGTTTTTCACGCAGTTGACGACCGTCTCGACGTCGTTGTTGGCAGTAGCGACGATGACCGGGATCTCCGGATACTGCAAGATGATCTGCGGCAGCAGCTCCAAACCGCTCAGGTGCGGCATGCGCAGGTCGAGCACGATCACCGCCACCTCCTCCCTGGCCAGCCGCGCCATCACGGCTCGGCTGTCGCTCTCCGTCAGCACCTCATTATATCCGCTGGTATTGAGGCAGCTGCGGCAACTCTCAAGGATCTGCACTTCGTCGTCGACCAGCAGAATCCGCTGCATATGCTTGTTTTCTTTTATCACTTTGCTTGCTCCTTCAGATAATGTCCCTGGCAGCTCGGCTCGCTGGTGGCTACCGGCCAGGCAGCCGACTCTCCACCTGGCAAGAGGGGTGGCGTCGGTTCAGGCAGATCGCCTGACTCGCGTCCGGCTGGATCATAGCTGTTGCTGGGGGAGGGTGAAATAGAAGGTGGCACCCTGTTCTGGTTTCGCCTCGGCCCAGACCCTGCCGCCGTGGCGCTGGACTATCCGCTGCACGGTGGCAAGTCCGATACCGAAGCCGCTGAACTCGGCTTTGGGGTGGAGGCGCTGGAAGGGGGTGAACAGTTTGCCGGCCTTTGCCATGTCAAACCCCGCGCCGTCGTCCCGCACCAGATAGACGCTCTCCCCGTCGCGGTCGATGACCTCGAACTGAATCAGCGCCTCTTCCTTAAGTGACGTGTACTTGAAAGCATTGCCCAGCAGGTTGTCAAGTAACAGCCTCAACAGGTCTGGATCCCCCTCTGCCGCCATACCCGGCAGGATCTCGAATTCCACCCTGCGCTGCGGGTGCCGCATGCGGAATCCGGCGGCTATTTCGACGGCCAGTTCGCTCAGGTCGGTCCGGCTGCGAAACATCTCGGTGCGGGTCAGCCTGGAAAATTCGAGCAGCGTCCTGATCAGCTCGCTCATGGTGATCGTCTCATTGAAGATGATGTCGATGAATTCCTTGCACTGCGGGTCGAGTTTCTGGCCGAACAGCTCGATGATCACCTGGCAGTAGCCGTTGATGTTGGTAAGTGGGGTGCGCAGGTCGTGGGAAACCGTATAGCTGAAGGCCTCCAGGTCACGATTGGCGACCTCGAGCTCATGAGCCCGGGCTGACAGGGTGCGGTTCAAGAGTTCGATGTCGCGGGCGTTTTGCCTGCGCTGCGTGATGTCCTCCTTGACCACGACCAGGTGGGTGATCCCGCCGTTGATGTCAAAAATCGGGGATATCGAGGTCGACTCGCTGTACGGCTCGCCGCTCTTCTTCACACCCTCCAGTTCGCCTTGCCACTCGCTCCCGGACAAAAGCGTCGCCCAGAGGTCATCCCCCATTTCTTGCAGGCTGCGCAGATTGCGTCCCAGCACCTCCTGCTCGCTGTATCCTGTAAGAGCCGTGAACTTCGGGTTTACGTACTCGATGACCCCCATCGGATCGACGATCACAATGCTGCTGGGGCTCTGCTCTACCGCCCGCGACAGCTTGCGGATATGGTCCTGCTGCGCCTGCAGCTCCCTTTCCAGTTGTATGGTGGCCAGGCACCCCGCGATGGCGGCGAACAGCTTGCCGCTGTCAATCGGTTTCATGAGGTAGCGGCTGATGCCGATCTCTATGCACTCGATGAGATAGGCCATGTCGCTGTGGGCGGTGGTCACCACGATCGGGACGTTCGCTTTCAGTTCGGTGATGTGCCTGGCCATCTCGATCCCGTTCATGACCGGCATCTTTATGTCGGTCATCACCAGGTCGGGGCAAAGTTCCCGAAACAGTTGCAACCCCTCAGCCCCGTTGCGGGCGGTGTGGATCAAGAGATCAGGGAACCTCCTTTGCAGGAGGGTACAGACAGTCTCCCTGGTGATCTCCTCGTCTTCCACATAAAGCAGCACCGGTCCGGGACCCGGCATCAGTTTTGGATACATGTCAGACCTCGATCCTGAATTCTGCCCCTGCTGCTGAATTTCGCGCGGAGAGTGAGCCGTTCATGCTTTTTTCCACTATGTTCTTCGCCATGTAAAGGCCGATGCCGGTCCCGTTCCCCTGTTCCTTTGTGGTGAAGTAGGGCTCGAAGATGCGGCTGATGATCGCCTCGTCGATGCCTCCTGCGTTGTCGAGCATGGTCACCACCGCCTTGCCGTTCTCGCTGAAGATTTTCACCTTCAGGCAAGGGTCCTGGCAGGGCTTCTCCAGAAAAGCGTCCATGGCGTTATTAAATATGTTGAGCAGCACCTGGGCGAACTCGTTCGGATGGCCGCTGATGGCCGGGGCCTTTTGGGCGTCGACCTCGATCCTGATCCCCTTGTCGGTGAGGCTCCCCTCGATGAGCGCCAGCGTCCTCTCGACCACAAGGCCTAGGTCGAACACGCTCATCTCCTTGTCCGGGGTGAAGAAGTTCCTGAAGTCGTCGATGGTCTGCGACATGTGTCTTACCAGCTGCATTATCTTTTTCGTGCTGGAGTCGAGCTGGCCCTTATTGAAGTTGCCGTACTCGTAGCTTAGGGTCAGGTCCTGAACCAGGAGGCCGACGGCGTTCAACGGCTGCCTCCACTGGTGAGCGATGTTGCCGATCATCTCCCCCATGGCAGCCTGCCGGCTTTGCTGCATCAGCACCTCGTCCTTTTTGCGCAGCTCTTCCATCGCCTGCAGGCGCTCGGCTGTCTCCTGGGTAAGCGCCGCCGTACGCTCCCGCACCCGCTGCTCCAGTTCCCGGTTCAGGTTGGAGAGCGACTGCTTGGCCGCCAAAAGCTCCTGGTTCTTGTCGGCGGCAAGCTCGTAGGTGGCGAGCAGCAGTTCGATGGTTTGGGCGCAGGAGGCGTGGATGCGGTAGCTTTTGCCGTAGTAATCAATGGCCACCTCTCCCTCGGCTTCTCCCTTGCGGCAGGCGCGGTCTCCCTGCAGGACGGCGCCGATCCTGTAGAGGAGCAGCTTGTTGCTGTAGGGCTTGGAAACGAAGTAGTCGGCGCCGGCCTCCAGGCTGTGCAGCACGTCGGCGGGGTCGTTCAGGTGGGTCAGCAGGATGATCGGCGTACTCTTGACCTCCTCCATCCCCCTCACCCTGCGGCAGAACTCGAAGCCGTCCATCTCGGGCATCAGGATGTCGCTGATGATGAGATCGGGGCGCCGGCCGGTCACCTGCTCGAGCGCCTCGCTGCCGTTTAGCGCCACGCAGACGCGGTAGCCGTGTGCGCCCAGCACCTGCTCCAGGAGCTTTGCCTGGGTAGGGCTGTCGTCGACGATCAGGATCAGGGCAGGGTCTTTTTTCGCCGCTTCGTGCTTTTGCATGTTGATTCCTTATCTGGCCGGCTTGGCTGCAGTTGCCAGTCCTGCCAGCAGTTGGATGATCCCCTCCGGGGGGAGTATGTACTGTGCTGCCTCAAGCTGGATCGCCTCGCCCGGCATGCCGAAGACGACCGAGCTCTCCCGGTTCTGGGCGATGGTGATCCCGCCGCGGTCTCTGATGGTCTTCAGTTCCTTTGCGCCGTCCGATCCCATGCCGGTTAGCAGCACGCCGGCGCAGTGGCGTCCGTAGCAAAGCGCCACGGAGCGAAAAAGCGCGGAGACCGACGGGCGCAACCCGTTTTCGGCAGGGGCCGGGGAGAGGACGATCCGGTCGCCGGGACCAGCCTCCAGATGGGCGCCGTCCGGCGCCACATAGACCTGACCCCGAAGTATCAGCATGCCGTGCTCGGCAAGCTGCACCGGGAGCCTGGAGTTCTGGTTCAGCCAGTGCACGAAATTTTCGGTGAAGCCGTCGGCCATGTGCTGCACGATCAGCACGGCCGCCCCGAACTGCGGGGAAAGCTGAGAGAGGATCAGCTGAAAAAGCGGGGGGCCGCCGGTCGAGGCGCCGATCGCCACCACGCTGATCTGGGGCGCCGGCTCGGGGAGCGCCACTGCGACCTGGTTCATGAGCCGGGAGAAGGTCCGGCGCACCACCTTGATCTCGGACATGAGCTTTATGTGCCGGACCAGCTTTTCCACCGACCCGGCGTGTCCCGGGGAGCCGGGCGGGTCGGGCTTGGCCAGCACCATCAGGGCGCCCGCCTCCATGACGCTGAAAAGGGTGCCGGAGTCCTTCGGGTCCAGCTTTCCGGTGACGATGACGATCGGTACGGGACAACTGGACATGATGGCCCGGGTCGCCTGGAAGCCGTCCATGCCGGGCAGGTTGATGTCCATGGTGATGATGTCCGGCCTCAGTCTGCCTGCGGCCTCCAGCGCTGCCTCGCCGCTTTCGGCCGTGCCGATGACCTCGATTTCCGGGTCGGCGCTGAAGACGGAAACCAGCAGCTGCCGGACCGTTTTTGAGTCCTCTACTATCAGAAGTCGTATCACCTGGATCCTCTGTCCTTCAGGTAAGTTTGTGAATGACTTCGATGAGGCTGCTCTGATCGAAGCTGCTCTTGACTATGTAGGCGTTGGCGCCGACTTCTATGCCGCGCTCGCGATCCTGCCTGGACTCCAGGCCGGTCACCAGTATGACCGGGATGGCGGCAAGCCTCTTGTCCTCCCTGATGGCCGCGGTAAGCTGAAAGCCGTCCATGCGGGGCATCTCCACGTCCGAGACGACGATGTCGAAACTCTCGGTCTTAAGCTGCGAGATCGCGTCGGCGCCGTCGATGGCTGTCCTCACCAGGAATCCGGAGGACTCCAGGATGTTTTTTAAAAGCGTCCGTGAGGTGATGGAATCTTCGGCAACCAGTACCGACAGCCGCTTGGGCTTTGGCCTGGCGGGAGTTTGGGGCGGGCTTGCACCCGAACCGGCGCTGAGCAGCGCGGATCTGAAGAGATCGCCGATGTTCAGGATCGGCACCACCTGTCCGTTGCCGAGCACCGTCGCCCCGGCCACGTTTCTTACCCGCGGCAACTGGCTCCCCAGGGGCTTCATCAGGATCTCCTGTACCTCTAGCACACGATCGACCGCAAAGGCGATCCGTTTGTCGGCTCCGCTCAAAACCACCACCGGCTGGAAGCCGTCCGGCTGCTCTGCGCCCGTCTCGCTTAGCTCCAGGAGCCGGGCAAGGTTTACCAGTGGGGTTACTTCGCCCGCCACGAGGACGGTGTCGCGGTTCTCCACGCTCAGGATCTCACCTTTTGCCACTCTGAAGGTAAGATCCACGTTGGCGGCGGGAATCAGGGCGGCGCGCCCGGCAGTCTCCACCAAAAGAGCGCGCAGCATGGCGAAGGAGAGCGGCAGACAGAGACGGAACTCGGTACCCTCTCCGGGACGTGACTCCACCGTGACATGACCTCCCAGCCGCTCCAGCGACTCGCGCACGATGGCAAGGCCGACACCGCGCCCCGAGATGCTGGTTATGATCGGGCTGGTGGAGAAGCCCGACTCGAAGATCAATTGCAGCGCCTCGGCGTCCGAGATCCGCTCCGCTTCTTCGGGGGCCAGCAGCTCCAGCCTGAGTGCTGCACCCTTCACCTCGGCAGGATCGATGCCCCTGCCGTCGTCGGCCACCGTTATTTCTGCGCGGTTGCCGTCCTGCAGCCGAACCGCGATGGTGATATTCCCCTTGTCAGGCTTTCCAAGGAGACGGCGCGCGGGCGCCTTTTCGATGCCGTGATCCATCACGTTTCGCATGATGTGCAAAAGCGGTTCTTTAAGCTCCGAGAGGATGCGCCGGTCTATCTCCAGCTCGCCGCCGGAGCAGCTCAGCTCGGCCTCCTTGTCGAGTTCGCGGGCCATGTCGCGCACCGTCTTGGAAAAAGGCTCGGTGAGGAAGGAGAAAGGGAGCAGGTGCAGCTTTTTCATGTCCTCCTGCAGCGGGTCAATCATCCCCCGCAGGCTCCAGAGGTGCTTGCCGGTGCTCTTTTCCAGGGAGCGCAGGCGGCTCTCGGTCAGCCGCTCACTCTCGCAGCCGCTCTGCAGCAAGGCGGCAAGCCTGGCAGCCTGATCACCCGGTTTGGCATGCCTGAGCGCCTCCCTGGCTGATTCCAGCGCCCGCGCCCGTTCCTTGCTGCGCCCGGTGAACTCTGCGGCAGCCGCTGCCATCTCCTCCAGCAGCACCGAGGCGGTAAGTTTCGCCGAAACCAGTTCCTCGGCTTGCAGCAGCAGCGACGCCAGCAAGCGGGTGGAGACCCTCACCGTATCGCCGGCCGGCGTACTGCCGCTTGGGGGCGCGCGTCGCTCCGGCTCAGGGGCTTCAGCCGCCTCTCTCCCTGGCCTGGCAGGCTCCGCTTCACCAGGGCCGCCAGCTCCGGCATTAATGCCGGCCGAGCCTTCAGCTTTTCCTTGAACTTTTGCCCGCCCGGAAGAGGAGGGGGGACCTGTTTCTTTGGCGCCCAAGCGGGGAGCAGCTTCTCTGGGGCCGGGATCGGTGGAGGCGCGCTCCTCGCGCGTCAGTATGGAGGCGGAGAGGGCGTCGACGTCTGCGTGAAGCCGGTCGAAGAGGCTCAGGTCCAGCTGGATCTCGCCGCGCTTCAGGTCGGAGAGCAGGCTTTCCAGCTCCTGGCAGGTTTGGGCCACGTCCAGCAGGTTCACCGCGTGCGCGGCCCCCTTCAGCGTGTGCATGCGCCGGAAAATGGTCTCCAGCAGGCGTCTGCGCTCGGCCGGCTCCCCCTCCTTCTCCAGGGCGACCAGCAGGGTCGAGAGGGCGCGGATGTGGTCCTGTGCCTCCAGCTGGAAGGTTTCCAGCAATTCTTTCAGTAACGCGTCGCTGTCAACCATGCCTCTTGCCGCCTTTGCCGGTGCCCGGGTGCCCAGGCGCCGCCGTTATCTCCAACCGGGTACGGCAGGTCATGCCGTCCGGTACCGGCTGACCAGCTGCTGAAGCTTCTGGTTCAGCTCGTACAGGCTCCTGGCTGCGGATTCGATCTGGCGCGACCCCTCCACGTTCTGCCCGCTTGCCTGGTTGATGCTCTGGATGGCGATGGCGATCTGGTCCATGCCGATCGCCTGCTCCTGGGTGGAGGTGACGATCTGAAGGGTGGCGTTGGAGGACTCCTCGATGCTTATGGCCAAAAGGCGGATCGATTCGCCCGCCTCGCTCGACTGCCTGACACCTGCCTCCACGGCCTTACTCCCCTGCTCGGTTGCCAGCACCGCCGCGGTGGTGGCCTTTTGAATCAGACCGAGGATGCTGCGCACCTGGGAGGTCGCCTGCTTGGACTGGGTCGCCAGGTTCTTCACCTCCTGGGCTACCACGGCAAAACCCTTGCCGTGCTCACCAGCCTTGGCGGCCTCGATGGCTGCGTTCACCGCCAGCAGGTTTGACTGTTCGGCCAGGTCGTTCACCGTGGCGATGATCTCGCCGATCGCCTGGCTCTGTTCGCTCAGGTTCACGATACGCTCCGCTATGAAGCCCATCCGCTCGTCGATCCCCCGCATGCCGCCAATGGCGCTGTCCACCGAGTCCCTGCCGGACTTGGCGACCTGCACCGATCTGTGCGAGCTCTCGTAGACCTGCCTCGACTTCTGGGAGGCGACGTCGGTGGTCTGGCGCACCTCCTGGACCGTCGCGTGGGTCTCCGAGATGGAGGTGGCGGTCTGCGCCGAACTGGAGGCTAGTTCGCTGACCGTGGTCATGATCTCGCCGGCCGAGTGGGTAAGCACGTTCACCACTTCCCTGATTTCCAGGTTCAGCTCCCGCAGGTTTTTGGTCATGGCGCAAAAGGAGTTGCCGAGTTGATCCTTGGGCGAGGCGGGGAGCACCTCGATGGTCAGATCCCCGGCGGCGATCCGGTCCGCGCTGGCGGCAAGGTTTTTCAGCGAGGCGACCATGTTCTGCATGGCAACCCCGAAGACGTCGCGCTCCGAGTTCGGCACCACCTCCACTTCAAGGTCTCCCAGAGCGATCCTGTTGGCGCTTTCCCCCATCCGGCGAAGCGACTGCACCATCTTTCCCATGGCGCGCAGCAGTTGGCCGATCTCGTCTGGCGACTCGCTGCCGACCTCCACCGAGACGTCCCCCTTGGCGAGCCGGTCCGCCGCCTCCAGTGCGCCGTTGAGCGGTTTGACGATGGAAGCGGTGATGGCAAAGGCGGTGGCGACCGCCAGCACTCCGGCAAGGACGATTAGAAGCGCGGTGATGGCGAAGGTCCAGCGCTCGTTTTGCTGCGATTCGGTCGCGAAGGTCTGCGCCTTCGTGAAGGAGAATTTCAGTACCTCGCTTACCTGGGTGTCGATTTTAGCAACCATGTGTCTGGCATAGCTCTTGTGGAAGGCGGCCGCTTCCGGCACCCTGTTAAGCCGCACAAGCTCAGCGGTCTTTGCGCGTATCGGCCTCCACTCGTCCATCGACTCCCTGATCTGGTCGATCTTCCCCTTGTCGCCCAGAAAGCGCTCCCTGGCAACGGCGAGTTCCCGGTAGACTACCTTTTCGGAGGCGTCGATGTCGGAAAGCGCCCTCTCCATTTCCTGCCGGTCGTCTGCATAAAGCACGATATCTTTCATGCTCCGGTGCATTCTTATGATGTGGGCGTCGACCTGGTGGATGGCGTTGGTTACCGTGAACGGGTGATCGTAGAACTGGGCCAGCAGGTTTCCCTGGGCGGCCAAATTCTTCAGGGAGAGGGCCCCTATCAGGACAAGAAAAAGGACGGCGACGCCAAAGCCTGCCAGCAGCCTGGATCGAATTTTCAGATTACTCAGCATGAAACCCCCGTTTGCTATTTAAAACTGGTGCAGTTACCTTTCTGATTCCGCGGCAGAGGAGAAATCCCGAAGCTAGAGCGACTCCCCTTTTGGAGATCAACCGTTTCGAGCTCGCCACCGCGCTTTAAGCAACTTCATCGTGCACAATGACCCTTTTGTCGCCTAGGATCCTCCCCATGTCCAGGAGCGCCAGCCGATCGGCGGTGACCCCGGCCAGGAACTCTTCCCTGATGCCGATAAAGGTGGCCGGGGGTGGCTGCAGTTCAGCAAGCGGCAATGATCGCATGCCGATGATTTCATCAGCCAGCACCCCGAACTCTACGCTGCCGTCACCTACCACGATCACCCGGTTCAGGTCGGAGAGGCCTACCGCGGGGAGCTCAAAGAAGCGCCGCAGATCGATGATGGAGATGATCCTGCCGCGCAGGTTGGTGATGCCGAGCACGAAAGGGGGGGTGCAAAAAAGCGGCGTGAACTCGGCAAGCGGCAGCGTTTCGCTGATGTACGACATCTCGACGGCGTAGCTTTCGCCCGAAAGCCGGAACTCGAGGCAGTCGAGCCGTCTCCCTGCCTCCGGGTCGAGAGCCGGACGCCTGGCGAGATGAACCGCGCGCGCCTGTAAAAGCGCCTGCTCCTCCTCGGCGCTCAGCGCCTGCTTTTCAGTTACTGCCGCGCCCGCCTTTTCCTGGCGCCTAAGCAGGGCGGTCCAATCGATGCAGGTCTCTTCTCCGGAGGCGGAGCTCTCTCTAGCTTTCATCTGGGCTCCTTCACCTTCTTATTGCCGCGCCAGTCTGGCCTGGATGTTCATCGGTTGCCCCCGTCATGGCACGGATGATCTCCGCCAGTCTGCCGGCTGTCATCCCCTCTGCCTCGGGAAGCACCTCGTGAGGGTCTCGCCTCTCTAAAAGGTGCAGCGCGTTGGCGAAGTTTCGCTCCGCTTCCGCCGGTTCCCCTCGCTGTCTGTGCAGGTTGCCGAGGGCGAAATAGGCGAGCAGGTAGTCATGGTCGATGAAAAGCGCGTGTTTCAGGGATCTGGCGGCGCCGGCCGTGTCTCCCTGCTGCTCCAGGATAATGGAGAGCAGGTAATGGAGGTGGCAGTTCAAACGGTCGCAATCAAGTGCCCTTTGGCAGCAGTCGCGAGCCTCGTCCAGGCTGCCGATGTTGGCAAAGGCACGGGCCGCAAGTCCCAGCAGGCCTGCCTGTTCCTGCTCCGGCTGCAGGGAGCCTAGCGCGTGGGCGGCCGCCTGCTGGTAGAGCCCTTTTTCATAAAGGGCCAGGGCCTCGGCATGTCCTGCCGGTTTCGGCGGCTCATTGGCGCGGGAGATTTCCGGAAGCGGTGAGGCCTGAACCTGAGAGGACGCGGGCACGGCTGACGGTCGCGCGAGAGATGCGGCGGGCGCCCGGGCCGCGGAGGCTGCACCGTTTTCAGTCCCGCTGCTGGCAGAGTGCTGAGGGAGGAGTATGGGCAAGGAGCCGTACGGCGCTTGCTTTTGCGGGCCTCCCTTGCCAAGCACGAAAGCGCCGTCGTAGTGCCGGCAGCTGAAACCTCTGTACATCTGCTGATCGACCTCGGTCGGCCCGACGAAGAGCCAGCCCGTCTCTTTCAGGGCCGCGTGAAAACTCGTCATGGTCTTTTCGATCAGCGCCTGATCGAAATAGAGCATGACGTTGCGGCAGAAGATGATGTCCAGCTCGCTGCTGCCGCTGTCTGTCGGGAACTGCTCTCCGGCGAGGTTCAGCTGGCTGAAGCGCACCATTTTGCGGATGCGCGGAACGATCTCAAAGCGCCCGTCCGGGAGTTTGTTGAAGTAACCCATGAGCCAGTCCGGTGCGTTGCGAAACGACCATCGGCTGTAGACGCCGAGCCGGGCGCGCTCCAGGGCCAGCGGGTTTATATCCGAGGCAAGGATGCTGATCTTCCACTTGGAAAGGTCGGCTATGGCCCGGTACAGGAGGATCGCGATGGTGTAGGGCTCTTCACCAGAGGAGCAGCCTGCGCTCCATATCCTGAGGGTCCTGTCTGTGCTGCGCCGGGAGTCAATCAGCGCCGGCAGCAGCTCTTCTTCCAGGACCTGGTAGCTTCTCGGGTCGCGCAGGAAATAGGTCTCGCCGATGGTGAGGGTGCGGGCCAGGGTGTCCAGCTGCGCACCGCTTAGAGGTGACGACATGAGGTGCAACAGGTATTTGTCCAGATCCGGATAAGCTGCCTGCCGGGCCAGGGAGGTCATCTTATGCTGCAGTTCAAGCAGACGCTCGCTGGAAAAATGGAGCCCCATGGTCTTTGCTACGAACCTTGCGAAAAGAGGGAGCGTTTTCAGCAGAGCGGGGCCGATCACCTTTTCGCCTGTTGCAGCGCCTGCACCAGAAGGCTCTCTTCCGCGGCGAAAAGCAGGGTTTCCAGGTCGTGGATCAGCACCAATCCCTGATCGGTCCTTGTTACCCCCTCCAGATAAGCGATACCGGTCAGGAGCTGGTCCGGCTGCAGGACGGCCCGCTCTGTTTCTTCAATGACGCTTTCGGTGCCGTCAACCACCAAGGCGAGGGTCAGCGTCTGCGTGCGGGCGACCACAAACAGGTCTTCGCTTCGGATCCCCCGCTCGGGGAGCCGGAAGCGCTTTCTCAGATTGATGACAGGAATCACCTCTCCTTGCAGGTCGAGGATGCCGAGCACGATGGCCGGCGCCTCGGGGAGGGGGGTGATCTCCGCGGCTCGCACGACCCTTTGCACGGCCTGAAGCCGTAGCGCGTAGCGTTGCCCGTCGAGGGTAAAGATGAGCAGGTGAGGTGTCGGAATTTGTTGTTCTCCATGACCGCCGTGCAAAGGTCTTCAGCACATCTCTTTTGCGCATTAATTTACCTTGCAAGCGCTGTGATATCAAGGAGATTATGCCTCCGAGCTGCAAATGGGGCTTTTCTGTGAGGCGATCCTGTGGGCGGTTGCAAATCGGGGATGCCCATATAGTATTGGTGATGATTAATTATGGGCGGGATTCTGCCTGCTGGGGAAGGGCCCAAGCCACAAGAACGCTGGCGGAAACGGCATGATGGCGCAGCTTGACGAACTTGAAGACAGGTCTGTCCTTTCGCAAAGCTACAAGAATTTCGACAGTCTCCGTATGCTCTGGTCCATGGGATCGGCTGTGATCCCTCGCACCGCGAGGATCCGTTCGATGGAAAGAAGTGCAGCCGAGATCATCGATGAGGTGGCAAATAACCGGGGTAGCCGAGCGAGAAGGCCTGGCCCGGGCCGGTGGCCCCGGGGTGGAGAAATTTCGCGAAGACGGCTACATGCAGGGTGAACCCTGCAGCTGAACAGGAGATATTCGTGACTCCAGGCGGGAGAAAGGGGAGCTCGGCGGCAGGGGAGGGTGGGCCCACTTCAGCCCGAAATCTGCTGGGAAAACTCGGTTTCAGGGTGCTCGGAGCGGTCAATGGCCTGAGTCGGGTGGCCTTGAAGGACGGCCACTTCCTGGTGACACTGGACCGTGAGTCACTGCTGGAAAAAAGCCGTCGGCTGACCGGCCTGCACGACTTCGGCGACACCTCGTTCATGACCGCCCTGGATGTCCTGTTGGCTTCCTTTGAAAATGACGCACAGCTGAACCTCATCGGCCGCATAACGGTGCATTCCGAGCTGGTGCGCGTTCTTTGCAACAGATTGTGCATGCAGCGGGACCGTCTGATCTTTCCTGACATAGCCAAGGAGCAGATCCGGCGACCGATCTTCATCACCGGCCTTCCCAGAAGCGGGACCACCTTCCTGCATGCGCTCCTATCTCAGGATCCCGTCTGTCGTGCCCCCCAGGTCTGGGAGGTCATGCACCCGTCCCCGCCGCCGGAAACTGCGTCCTACCTGGCCGACCCGCGTATCCTGCGAACCAGCCGGGAGTTAAGCTGGATCAATATGCTGATGCCGGATTTCTACAAGTGCCACACGATCGGGGCGAGACTGCCGCAGGAATGCATCGCCATGACCGATCACTGTTTTTTAAGCTACCTCTTCGAGTCGATGTATTACGTCACCTCCTACCGTAGCTGGCATGACCTGCAGGACAAGCGCCCGGCCTACCAATGTCACCGGCGCTTCCTGCAGCACCTGCAGTGGCGCTGTCCCGGCGAGCACTGGGTGCTGAAGGCGCCGAGCCATCTCATGGCGCTCGATTCCCTTTTCCAGGAATACCCCGACGCTCAGATCGTCATGACCCATCGCGACCCGTTAAAGGTGCTGCCGTCTTGCGCAAGCTTCGCCCGGGTATTGCGCGCGCCGTTCACCGGCTTCATCGACCCGCAAGTGCTGGGGGCGGAGGTGAGCCGCCGCTGGGCCGACAGCGCCGGGCTGGTGACCCGGTTGCGTGCCGAGCAAAAGGAACTGGCCGGGAACTTCTTCGACGTGAGCTACCAGGATCTGGTCCGGGATCCCATGGCGGTGGCGCAGGGAGTCTACCGGTATTTCCGGCGGGAACTGAGCTGCGAGGCTGAACGGGCCATGCTGCTCTTTATCGCCCGTCACCCGAAGGACAAAAATGGCGTCCATCACTACTCGCTGGAACAGTTCGGGCTGGACCCAGTTCAGGAGAGGCGCAACTTCCAGAGCTATACTGATTATTTCGGAGTGGCAGCGGAGCCTTGATCCGGGGCAAACGGGGACAGGCACCTGCGGAGCCAGTCCCCTGGCGAGAGAGCTATGGGTGTAATCCGCCGTCTCAATATGATGCTGTTGGTCGTGGCTGCGGTCGTCTTTTCTCTCATGCTGAGACGCATCGACTGGCAGGACCTCATGCACTCCTTTCTGCAGGCCGGACGCTCCTGGCCCCTGCTGCTTATCCCCTACGGCGTCACCTGCTATTTCTGGACCCTTTCCTGGCGATCTCTCTTGATCAGCAAGATCGGCTGCCCGCCGATTCGTCGGCTGTTCTTCCTGCGGTTGGCAGGGGAGTCCCTGAACCAGCTGACCCCCACCGCTTCTCTTGGCGGAGAGCCCTTCAAGGCGCTGCGTCTTCAGGCGAATGGCGTCGCCTGGCAGGAAGCGGCCGCATCTCTGGTGATCCACAAGGCGTTGATGGTGCTAAGTCTTGTGCTGTACATCTTTATCGGCCTGGCACTCATCCCGATCACCTTTCCTGGCATCTCGCACCGGCTCGCCCTTTTCAGCTGTCTTGCCGCGACTGTGCTGGCGGCGGCCGGCGTTGTCTTTACCGGGCTGCAGCGCAGAAATCCCTGCCTCTCGTTTTTAAGATTGCTGCAGAGGTTGAGTCTTTGCCCTGCCGCTCTGTTGGCAAAGGAGGCTGAGCTTGCCAGCCTGGACGCCTTCCTGGCCGCCTTTTATCGTGAACATCCCGGCGCCGGGTTCAAGGCGCTGCTATTTTTCCTCCTGGGATGGCTGACGCATGCGGTGGAGGTATGGCTGATCTTCCGGCTCTTGGGGCACCCGATCAGTTTTGGTCTGGCCCTTTGCCTCGACGCACTTTCGCAACTGGTAGCCGGGCTCGGTTTCATGATTCCTGCCTCCCTTGGTGTGCAAGATGGAGGCAATATCCTGCTTTCACTAGGATTCAATCTGGGGGCTACCCTTGGTGCGGGTTTCAGCATTCTGCGGCGGTTCCGCGAGGCGTTCTGGTTACTGCTCGGGCTGCTGGCGGTGGCACGGGAAAAGTGACCAGGGCACGGTCCGGCTCTGTCAGGCGGTTGAGTCAGTTTCGGGGGGAGCTATGAGAGTCGGCAAGGTTTTGCCCGATGAGATCGGAGGTTCGCTGCAGCGGATCATTATCAGGCTTGAGCTGGGAAAGTTCCTGAATTCAGGACCGCGTGCGAATATAATCTCAGTCGAGTCGCTGGTGGCCTATTCGACCGCGGTAAACGAACTGCATCGGGAAGGCTACCGGATGGTTCCGGCTGAGGCGTATGCTGCGGCCTACGGGATCAGTCTTGCCAGCGTGTATCAGAAAATCCATCTGGACGGCAGCCTGTTCGCGCTGGTTTACCCGGAGGGTGAACCGCCCTTAGAAGCAGTCCCGCTGGAAGAGAAGGAGGTCAAGGATGGGCTTGGTCCGCAGCTTCCCTGGCAAGAAGAATCATGACGGCATTGGTGGGCACGCTGTTGCGATCTGTGGTGAGTTGGTTATAATTTGCCAATGTTTCAGGAGGATATCTTTTAAAGGCAAAGGAGAATCGATATGTTGACCTTCGTTATGCTTACCAGGCTCTCACCGACAGCACTTCGCTCGCCGGCTTCCTTCGAAGAGCTGGAAAATTCAGTCATGGAACAGATCCGCAGCAAGTGTCCACAGGTGGAATGGGTGCAGAATCTGGCCATCCTCGGGCCGTGCGATTACCTGGACATCTTCCGTGCCCCAGATCACGAGACAGCCCTGGAGGTTTGCACCATCATACGCTCCTTCGGGCACGCCTCTACCGAGGTCTGGAGTGCCACCGAGTGGAACCGGTACAAAGAACTGCTGCACAGACTGCCCAAGAAGTAGCAGCCCGGCTTTGCTGGAGGGGGTGAGTCCCCTCCTGATGGCGCGACATTTTTCGAAGGAGAGGTGGCATGCATGGAATCGGGCTGCTAATGCTGTCGAGACTGCACGATGCCTTACCGGAAGCTACAGTTTACTGGGAGAAGGAACCGGCGCCGGGGGGGTTGCACGGCGCCGTGCTGACTGCCGAGCTGAAACACAGAAAATTCACCATGCGGTTCGAAAGTGGTCCGGAGAGCAGCGAGGCCGAAACGCCGGACAGCTCCCTGGTTGACCAGGTGGTTGACGATTTCATCGATTTCTTTGCCAGGTCGATATATCCCAAGGAAAAATTCACCAGGATTATCTGAAACGGCCTCAGCCGGATGCCACCTGAGCGGCAAACTCACGCGCCGCCGGGAGAAACTCCAGAAAATCCGCGTACAACCCCTTATAGTGACGGGCGAGTTCCGGCCCGCCACCGGCCAGCGGGTTGGTTCTTTTCACCCTTTTCGACATGCGCGCGAGCGCGTTAGCGATCCCTTCGATCTCGGTATAGGAAGGGATCATTTCCTCGAAAATGACGGGCACCATCCCCTGCAGTCTCTCCGGCAGATGTGAGCGCTTCCCCTCAACAATCAGCCTCACCCTTTGCAGGTATTGAGGCAGGGGTTCCTCCGACCAGTCGCTCCAGGTACTGGCCAGAAAATGATCGTAATAGAGATCGACCAGGATGCCGCGATAGAGTCCGAACTCCTTCCCGATCCGCAGCCGGCTCCGGTTGAATTGCGGCTGGTTCTGGGCGAATGAATCGATGCGGCGGTGCAGTTCGAGCCCGCGGCGCAGGCGGGGAGGGTAGTCGTCCCCAAGCCTCCCCTTCACGAAGTCGCCCATGAAGTTGCCGGTGAGGATCTCAGGATCGTCGCCCGAGAGATAAAGATGGAATAGATAGTTCACGTTTTCCCTGCAGAGGCATCAAATGATTGTCCGTCTCTCCTGCATTCTCACATATCGCGCCTGATCTGCAAAGGGCAATGATCTCTGCAGGCGTGCATAGTGCAGCTGGTTTTGTTATGCTGTTGAACATTGGGTCCAATACAACGATACGGTTTTACCGGAGAGTTCATGCTCGGTGCTCTGACGGGTGATATAGTAGGCTCAATCTATGAATGGAACAACATCAAGACCACGAAATTCCCGCTGTTCCGGGATGATTGCCACTTCACCGATGATTCCGTATTGACAGTGGCACTGGCAGAGTCGATCCTGACCGGCGAGAGTTATGCCTCGGTGATGAAACGCTATTTCCTCAATTATCCGGACGCAGGCTATGGAAACAATTTTCTGCGCTGGGCTCAATGCGCTGACGCCTGCCCGTATAACAGCTGGGGAAACGGCGCTGCCATGCGCATCAGCCCGGCAGCCTGGGCCTTTGCCTCTCTTGCCGAGGTTCTACAAAAGGCCGCGGAGTACAGCGTGGTGACCCACGACCACCCCGAGGGGATCAAGGGCGCCCAGGCGACAGCGGCAGCTGTCTACCTGGGGCGAAACGGCGCGTCCAAAGAGGAGATCCGCAGCTTTGTAACCGAAACCTTCTGTTACGACCTCTCCCGAAGCTGCGATGAAATCAGGCCGGATTACATATTTGACGTCTCCTGCCAGGGGACTGTGCCGCAGGCAATGGCGGCATTCCTGGAGTCTTGCGATTTCGAGGGCGCCATCCGTCTTGCCATCTCGCTCGGCGGAGACTCCGACACCCTGGCCGGCATCACAGGGGGAATTGCCCAGGCCTTCTACGGTGGAGTGCCGGAGCCTATCGCCGCCAGGACGCTGGATTTTCTTGATGAACCGCTCAGAAGGGTGACGGTGGAGTTCGAGCAGAAGTACGTACGCCACCGATCACCTTGATGAGAGACTGGCTTCACAGTGAAAAAAAGCCCGATCTACATCAGCCGGTGAGGAAGCTGGAGAGAGCTGGAAAGATAAGTAGGGGTAAAAGTTAGGGCCACTGATAGTTGTGTCAGATGGGGTCATCCAACGCTATCAGTTCTTCTGGTTCTTCTGCGGGATTCTTTTCTTCCTTCCATTTCTGCATGGCCAATCGGTAGCTATCCTGCATCTCGTCTGTGATCAAGTACTTTTCCGACTCCGGCGTGTCGGTTGGTACAGTTTTGTCTGTCTGCCGGAAAGTCTCTGTCTGGGACCTCTTTATAATGGACTGTGATAATTGGCAGGAATGAGACAAGAGCGTGGTTATCTTGTCCAGCCTTTCCAGTATCTCCTTCCGAAAGACGTCATCATTCATGACCAGGTCCTTTATCATATTTGATAGCCACGCGGTGCGCTGATTCACTGGCTTAACGGTGCAGTCTGGAACAGCGTGCCGGTTGATTATATCGTATAGAGGAAAGCCTGCAGTTCCGTATCCAACTTCCCGAGGGTTGAGAATGCCTGCAGGGCCGACCAGAGCGCGAAACTCCCTCCATCCCGAGGGGAAGATTCGCCCTCATCGGTAGCTTTATTTCAGCAGTTCCCGGCCTATCTCAAAACCTTTGGCGACCACCGCTCCCACACCATAGTAGGTGCGGTTTGCCGGGCTGTAAACCAGCGGCAGCACCTTCGCGGCATCGGGAACTCCGTTCTCGTCAAGGACTTCCTCTTCCGCCTTGACGTCCAGGATCTCTCCGATGAACTGTGTGTGGATGCCTACCTCCACTGTCTGCAGCAGGCGGCATTCGAGCACCAGGGGGAATTCAGCTACATAGGGGGCGTCCACCAGTTCGCTTTTGACGGCGGTCAGGCCGGCAACGCCGAATTTGTCCGCATCACGTCCCGAGGCGATTCCGGCATAATCCGCCTCCCGGGCAAAGGCCGCGGACGGGATGTTTATGGTAAATGCCTTTCGCTCGAGAATAGCTGCATAAGTATGCCTGGATTTGCGCAGAGATACGGTCACTGAGGGGGGATCTGAACAGCAGATTCCTCCCCAGGCGATGGTGGCCAGATTCGGCTTTCCCTTTTTGTCATAGGTTCCCACCAGCCAGACCGGGGTCGGCATGGCGTGCGTCACTGCGCCCAAGCTCTTCTTCATGAGTTTCTCCTGTTTGAGATGCTGGCCTTTTCCAATGGCAGGACGAAAGTGCCTGCCGCCGGCACCGATATCGCCTCTACAGTCAGATTCCGAATTGCGCTTTCCCCGCGGGTGCTTTTGCGGCCGAACCAGCCGATGCGGTGCGGTAGCTTAACAAAGAAACCTTACTAATTCAAGCGGCCAACTGTTGCAAGCCCCACCTCGCGGCCTGGACCGGTAACAGGGAGAGCCTTCGACAGGCTCTGCTCGATTGACCTTCACCCAGAGTCTGCCGAAGGGGGGGCAGCGGTTGCCTGTCTGTAGGCAGATGATTCTGCTAAAAGATGATTCTGCTAAAATATACACGAGCCGCCGGAAGATAGGCACGGATCAGGGCAACTGTGCTATAGTCAGCGACTTTGAGGTTCATAACGAACCCGGTATCAAACACGGCAGGGGAGCATTGTGGAAATAAGGGAAGTCGACATACGGGTGGAATTTTACCGGGGCTCCGGGCCAGGCGGCCAGCACAGAAATACCACTGACTCAGCCGTCAGGATCCGTCACCTGCCGACCGGGGTGGTGGCGCAGGCAAGCGAAAGCCGCTCGCAACTGCAAAACCGTGAAAAGGCGATGGAAAGGCTGCAAGAGATACTGCGTAAGCGTGAGCAAAAGGCCAAGAAGAGGATCGATACCAAGGTGCCGCGCCGTGCCAAGGAAAAGCGGCTCACCAACAAGAAGCTTGTCTCAGAGAGAAAGAAGCTGCGAACTACCCTGGACTGAGGGTTAGGCCAGCTCCTTGCCTGTTCCCGCATAAAGTGCCCTCAGCACCTCGCTGAATTCGCCAGCCGCAGGGGAGAGTTCTCTCCCTTTTCTGCTGGCCAGATAAAACTCCCGCCTGATGCACACCTCTGCCACAGGTACCTGTATGAGCGCCCCCTGAGCCAGTTCGCTCTGCACTGAAATCGCCGAAACGAACGAGACGCCGATTCCGGCGATTACTGCGCGCTTCACTGCTTCATTGCTGCCCAGTCGCGCCGCAACCCGTACGCCGCCCGGGTCGATGCCCGCCTCCTGCAAGGCATCGGCGGACGCCTTGCCGGTCCCGGAGCCGGTCTCGCGAAGCACGAACGGCTCTCCCGACAGATCCTCCTTGCAGATCCCCGACACCCCGGACCAGCGATGCCAGGCGGGGGCTATCAGCACCAGTTCGTCCCTTGCAAAGGGGTTGAAGTCGAGGCTCTCTTCATCGAAGCGTCCGCCGACCACTGCTAATTCAACCTCCTCAGCCATCAGTTTGCCGAGCACATCGCGGCTGTCTCCCTGCAAAAGTGTTATCCTCAGCCCCGGAAATCTGCTGATCAGGTGCGGCAGCGCGGCGGGGATCATATATTCCCCCGGGATGCTGCTGCCGGCAATGTTCAGCACCGCTTCTTCCATGCCTTTGAAGCGCCGGAGGGCAAGCGGTATCTCCCGAGCGAAGTCAACCAGGCGACGCGCGTGCTCCAGAAGCAGCTTTCCCCCTTCGGTCAGCAGCGCTCCCTTGCCGGTTCGGTCCAATAGCTTCAGTCCGAATTCATTCTCCAGCGCGGAGATATGCTGGCTCACCGTAGACTGGGTGATGAAGGCCGCTTCCGCGCCTTTGGAAAAGCTGCCGCTCTCGGCGACTTTTATAAATACCTCAAGCTGTTTCAGATTCACCCGAATCTCCATTCAATATAACGATGCAGTTGATCGAATTTATCGAATTTATCAATTTGACTCTTCATTGTCAAATAGCTTATTAATGATAGCCCCGATTCTGGCAGGCTCTGACGCCCGGCTCCGGTTCAAATTTGTTATCCTCGAATCCTCCGGTATTTACCCCGCAGCAGGGGGATCTGGATAGCATCTATCGTCAGCCAAGCATGGAGGCGACTCGGTTGCCCCCCAACATGATTGAACAGCAGGTAATCAAAGGAGCAGAGCATGAAAAGGTTGTTGTTGTCGATTGTAACTCTTTCGCTGGCGGTAACCCCCGCCGCCTGGGCCAAAAGCCGCAGCGGTGTCGTCACCGTCGAGATCGACCTCTCAAAGCAGCAGGCGGGCCGGGAGACCAGGCTCTGGATTCCCTACGCGGTCTCCAATAAAGACCAGTCGATAACCGATGTTAAAGTGGCTGGCGATTTTGCCTCGTCAGCCGTCTACACCGAGAGGGTAAACGGGACCCCGCTGCTCTTTGCCAGCTGGGCCAAGGATGCGCCCAGCCGCAAACTGACCTACTCATTCTCCGTAGAGAGGGAGGAGATCCAGTTGCGCGACCTGCCGAGCGCGGAGCCTGCCTGGAACCGTGCCGATTACTCGGACTTCCTGAAGCCCACCTCTATCGGTCCCACCGACGGCGAGGTGAAAAAGCTGGCCGATTCTATCACCAAAGGGGAAGTAACCGTTCTTGGCAAGGCGAAGGCTATTTACCACTGGACCTGCGAGAATATGTACCGCGATCCGGCAACCATCGGCTGCGGCAAGGGAGACGTCTGCCAACTGCTCAAAAAGCCGGGCGGCAAGTGCACCGATATTTCCTCTGTCTACGTAGCCCTTGCCCGGGCAGCCGGCGTCCCGGCCCGCGAGGTGTTCGGCCTGAGGCTTGGTAAGAAGGCTGAAGAGGAGGTAACCACCTGGCAGCACTGCTGGGTGGAATTCTTTCTCCCCGGCTACGGCTGGGTTCCGGTTGACCCCGCCGATGTCAGAAAGGCGATGCTTGTTGAGAACCTCGAGCTGAAGGACCCCAAAACCCGCGAGTATCGGGATTATTATTGGGGCGGCATCGACGCCTATCGCTTCCAGATTGCCTTTGGCCGAGATCTGATCTTGAACCCTCCGCAGGCAGGAGCACCGCTTAATACATTTGGCTATCCGTATGCGGAGATCGGCGGCAAGGTGGTTGACTGGTATGAGCCGAAGAGTTTCAGCTATAAGATCCTTTTCAAAGAGAAGGCGAACTGACCACCTTCAGCCGCCCGATGATTAAATCTCTCCCTCCTCAGCCACCCCCATTTTTCAAAAAAGGGGAGACAGGGCAGCAACTTAGCTGAAACGATACCTTGGGCCGCGCTGTCATAAACAGCGCGGCCCTTTTCATTAGACTGGCTCGCCACCTTTTTGCAGCTCCGCCTCCAGGAGAGGCGAAAGGCAAGTTTACCTTGTCTGGTCCTGTCGATTGCTGTATCCTTGACGCGTTTGTCTCTACTAATGTATATGGGGGAAATTTGAATATACGGACTGCATTCGCTGTTTCGGCCCTTGCCTGCACCCTCTGGTCGTCACCCGCCGGCGCCGAGGAACAGCCGGCGCCCGCAGCCGCCATGCCGGCGGAAGAGACGATCCTTGCCCTGAGGGTGGAGGTCGCCTTGTTGCAGGAGAAGCTGAAGGCCCTTCGGGAGTGCAGCATCACTCCGACCGACCTGGCAGCCAAGAACTGCAGGAGACTGAAGGAGGTCGCAGCCGAGGTTCGCGCGCAGAGGCAGGAGCTGACCGGGTTCGAAGGCTATCTGAAATGGATGTCCGCCAATGTGGCCGGCTATTCCAGATACCTCTCTGCCGGTTCGGTCGCCGCCGGTTTCGCCAAAGTGCTGCCTATTCCCTATGCCGGCCAGGCCTCCGTCTTCACCAAATTCGTCTCCAATGCCGCCGTCTCGCTGAGCACGACCTCGGTAACCATCAACAAGTATCTCGCCACCTCCCAGCGGTTCCTCGCCAAGGCCGATGCCCTTGACCCGGACAAGGGGGTGAACGCGCAGGAGGTCTCCGAACTGGTTCGGTTCGCGGATCAGGACCTTTTGAAGGGGATGGCCGAGGTGCAGGAGAGACTGGTCAGTACCTCGGAGCTTACCGCGTCGTCCCTCTCGTTCCTGGAGAGCTTGAACCACTACGTTGGCTCCACCGACGAGTATTGGTCGAAAACCAAGTCGTTCCTGAGAAGCGGAGACGACACGAAGGAGAAGAGTTTTCTCTCCGAGAGCACTGCCTCGCTCAGGAACCGGGCCCAGGCTTTTAACGGAAGGTTCAAGCTGTTCGACGAGACGGTCAAGAAGGCCGCCCCCCAGATCAAGTCGCTGGTTGCCTACGATAACCTGATCCGCGAGATAGGCCCGAGGGTCGCCAGGTTGCAGTAGCCGATGAGGAGGATGGTGTGGAACTTGATGCCGAACTTGTCAGTCAGTTGAAGAGGGTGCTTGAGGCGGCGGAATATCTGCTGCCCAAGCCGCTACCGAAGATCGACTGGGGCGTTTGCCAGGCCGCCAACTGGAAACGCCATGCCTTTGCCGGCTTCCTGGAGCCGATAGAGAGCGTCGAGGGGATGAGAATGGAGGATCTGCTTGGCATCGAGGAGCAAAAGCGGGTCGTCGAGGAGAATACCAGGCAGTTCCTGGCCGGCCTCCCCGCCAACAACACGCTCTTGTGGGGCACCAGGGGGACCGGCAAGTCCTCGCTGGTCCGGGCGCTGCTCGGTAGCTATGCCCCGCAGGGGCTCCGGGTGATCCAGGTGGACAAGGACGACCTTGTCCATCTGCCGGTGATTGTGGACCGCTTGAAGGGAGAGCCGTATCGCTTCATCATCTTCTCGGACGACCTCTCTTTCGAGCTGGGGGAGTCGAGCTACAAGATGCTGAAAAGCGCCCTGGACGGCTCCGTCTACGCGCCCCCCGAAAACGTGCTCATCTACGTAACCTCCAACAGGCGGCATCTCATCCCCGAGTACGAGAGCGACAACAAGGGGGCCATGCTGGTCGAGGGGGAGATCCATCACGGCGAGGCGGTGGAGGAGAAGATATCGCTCTCCGGCAGGTTCGGGATCTGGGTTGCTTTCCATCCCTTCAGTCAGGACCAGTACCTGGAGGTGGTGCGGCAGTGGGTGGGCAGGCTTGCCGAGCGCTGCAGCGCGGAGGTACCCTGGGATGATGCCTGCCGGCAGGCGGCGATCCTCTGGTCGCAGAAAAAAGGTGATCGCAGCGGCCGCATCGCGAACCAGTTCGCCAATGACTGGGCGGGTAAAAGCCTGCTTGGTAAAACAGTGGATCAGTCTGTAGCCGGATTTATCCTCTGATCCCCGGGGGCCGCAACTCCGCCTTCCGGGCAGGGGTGGCTTGTCCGGCACCAGGGATGTCGGGAATTCGACAGCTGTAGCGAATCACTTGCGGCCGCCCGCCATTTTTTCGCTTTCCGGCAGCCTCCTCAGCAGGTACATGAAGACCGGCCCCGCAACCCCGCCAAGCCCCGCCGTCGCAAACGCTATCCCCCAGTCCACCGAAAACCCTCCCCATGGCCGCCAGTTGTGGGCCAGATCCAGCGCCCAGCCGAAAAGGGTCGGCGAGATCATGCCAAGAGAATAGCCGATCAGCGACTGCATCCCCATGGCAGCACCCAGGTAGGCGGGGGGAACCAGCTCGGTGAGGGCGGTTGAGAAGACCGGCGATTCGGCGGAAACCAGAAACCCGTAAACGAGTCCAAAGCCGATGGCAACCGCCGGGTGGCAGTTGATCAGCCAGCCAAAGCCAAAAGAGCAACAGGCGCTGGCTAGCATGACCACCGAGATGGTCTTTGTCCTGCCGAGCGAATCGGAGAGCGAGCCGGTGAGGGCGGTGGAAAAAGCGCCCATCCCGATCACCAGGGCGGCCGCGGTCGCCGCCCAGCCGGAGGCAGCACCCCGGGCCATGCCGTGCGATATCAGCGAGGCTGTGAAAAAAGGCGCGATCCAGCCGCGCATGCCGTACATCTCCCACATGTGGGAGGCGTAGCCCATGATCATCAGCAAGGCGGACCTGTTGCCGAGTGTCTCGGCGGCGAGGCTCTTTTTGACCTTCGGGTGCACGGTGGGACGGTAGCCGCGAAACACCAGCAGCGAGACGGCGGCGCCGAGGTAGACAGAGGCCGAACAGGCGAGAAAGGCGATGCGCCAGCCAAAGGCGGAGGAGAGCCAGCCTGTTACGGCAAGGGACAGCGAGGCACCCAGCATCAGGGAGCCTACGTAGATCCCGATCGCCCTGCCGCGCTCGTTGGGCGTGAAGCGCTCGGCCACCAGCTTTATGCCGGGCATGTAGGTGCCGCCCATGCCGATCCCGGTGAGGGCCCTCAAAATCAGTGCGCTTGTGTAGTCGTTGGCATAGAGGGCGAACAGCAGGTTGGCGGTCGCCGACCAGAGAGCCGAGGCGACGAAGATGTTGCGTGTGTTCAGGCGGTCGGTAAGGGCGCTCAGGATCACGCCGGACGCGATGTAGCCCAGCTGATAGACGGAGAGGATCGAGCCCGCCATCGTGTTGTTCATCCCCCATTCTTCCTTCAGAGCCGGCAGCACCGCGGAATAGTTGATGAACACCATCATGATGAAGAGCTGCACCAGGCAGAGGGTCAGGAGCCAGCGGGTTTTGTCGGACATGCAGGGGTGCTCTTCGTTTGGATGACCGCTTTGGGCGGTCTGGTTCCCGGAGGCGATTGCTGCCGCGACAATCCTTTTCTGTCAAGGCGCAGAAATAGCGGGGGAAAACTAGAACCGGTAGCCGACGCCCAGCGCCAGCAGGTGGGCGTCGCTTTTGTACACGCCATTCGCGGTTGCTTCGACACTGTTGTTCCTGGTGCGGTTCTCGTACAGCTGGTAGGCATAGGAGAGGGCGATCTTGAACTGCTGATAGTTCAGATCGGTGCCTGCGCAAAAGACATGGGTGTCGGAGTCCGGTATGGAAGGATCGAAGGTGCTGTCGGGGACTGAGCTGTTGCCGTAGACGTATCCCGCCAGAAGAGCCACCGTGTCGTTCAGCCGGTATCTCCCCCCGAGGTTCAGCCCGAAGCTGTCGTGCCAGTCCCTTTGCGTCGGGGGGAGCGGTGTGCCATTGTCGAGCGTTAATTGCAGCTTCTTGAACGAGGACCACCCCTCCCACCTGATGCCGGCTTCGACTGTCAACGGTTCGGTGACCTGGCAGGAAACCCCAGCGGTCAGTTGCTGCGGCAATCGAATGCTCGTCTTGCCTTTGCTGTTCAAAGGGGCGACTGCCGGCGAGGTGCTGGAATCCCCTTTGATGTCGACCTTCACCTCGCTTCGGTAGGACACGCCAAAGGAAATCTCCTCGCTCAGGTCGTAGGCGAGCGCCGCATTGAAGCCGACCCCGGTGCCATCTCCCTTGAATTTTGACCCGATATCAAAGGCAGGCCCGGGAATACCGAGTGTGTCGGAAAGAATCTTCCGCTCCAGCGTGGCGTCCACCAGGATCACGTCCAGCCCGACGGCGACGGCAAGCGAGGGGATGATGCGGTACGATACGACCGGATTTATGTTGAAACTGGTTAATTCAGATTTGGTCGCCAGGTATCTCCCTTCCCAGTTTTCGTTCCACTTCGTGCCGAGGCCAAACGGGCTGAATACGCCAAGCCCCGCACTCAGATTGTCGTTGAACTTGTGGGTAGCGTAGAAGGTACTCGGGAAAAAGGTGGACTGGTTCGATGTCGAGCCTCCCGGCAGCGCCGTTTCGAATTCGCGGGAGGAGAAGATGACAGTTGTCCCGAGCTCGACCTGCGTGCCGTCCAGCTTGTTGATCAGGGCGGGATTGTAAAAAATGGTGTTCGGGGAGTCGGTATGGGCGGTCACGGCATTCCCCTGGCCAAGCGCGGAGGCGCCTTGAGTAAAGACCGCATAACCTGCGGCTTGTACACAAGTCGGTACACCGCCGATTAGAAAGGCCAGCGTTGCCAGCGTTGCCAGCGTTGCCGGGATAAAACCTTTTCCTTTCATGTCGTCTCCTTCAAGAATGCCGTGATGCAGCAGATTGAAATCGCAGTCAGAAGAGCAGCAACGCACGAAGTTGCTGAAATTGCCAGGAAACTAACACACACTTCGTCTGCTGTAAAGTATTTGGCTGGCAGATTTGCCGGTCCCTGTCCAAAGGGTCAACTCACCGAGCGCAGGGTTGCTTCATGATATGTGCTGAATTGGAGGGTCTTAGCGAGGGTTATCGAATTATCTATGGACTGTGAGAAGGCGCTGCCGCTTGATTCCGGCAGTGTCGGCGCTGACGGGGTGTGGGCGGCCACTATCCGGTTGCGTCCGGTCGACTTTGCCTGATAGAGAGCCACATCCGAGGCGTGTATCAGGTCGGTAAAAGTGCGGCCATCCTCGGGGAACGAGGCGACACCGAGGCTTGCCGTCAGGCGCCTGAAGGGGATGTCGCTGTCTCCCGGGAACTGCTCGCTTTCGATCTCGAAGCGGATCCTTTCAGCGACCACCAGGGCTTCAGCTTTGCTGGTGCCCGGCAGCAGGGCGCAGAATTCCTCCCCCCCGTAGCGCGCCACGATGTCCATCTCCCGCAGGGAGGCCTTGATTATCTCCGAGGTTTTCCTCAGGGCATCGTCACCTGCCAGATGACCGCAGACATCGTTATAGTTCTTGAAGAAGTCGAGGTCGATGAAGAGCACGGTCAGACTGAGTCCCTGGCGGTTGCTCCGGTTCAGCTCCTCTTCCAGGCGGTTCTTCAGGAAGCGCCGGTTGTAGAGCCCGGTCAGCGAGTCAGTAATGGAGAGTTGCTCAAAGCGAACCGACTCTTCCAGGACGAGCGTGCGCTCTATCATCAGCGAGGCGAGATTGGCGAAAGAGGTCAATATCTGCAGGTCGGCGTCGCTGAAAGGGGCAAGGTTCTTCTTGTCCGAGAGGTTGAGTACGCCGATAATCCTCTCCTTGAGCTTCAGAGGGATACAGACCAGCGACTTTGATTTGAAGCGTGGGCGGTTTGCCATGGCGACCCTGCTGTCGATTTCTACGTCATTGACGAGCAGCGGCTCCCCGGTCAGAGCGACCTTCCCGGCTATGCCCTTGCCGACCTTGATGGGAAGGGAGCGGGCGACCTTCAGGGTCATCCCGAGCGTAAAGACTATGTGCATCTCTTCGCCGTCCTTGTCGATCAAGATAATGGAGCCCTGGGTGGCATCGACCAGGTCCGCGGCGATGCCAAGTATCGCCTCGTACAGTTCCTCCTTGCTCTCGACCAGTAGAAGCGTGTTGGCAAGCGACATCAGCCGTTCGGAGAATGCACAGGCCCTTGCCTGCTCGGCGTCCCTCAGTATGCGGGAGAGCCTGCGGGCAGCGGCATGTACCACCATTGAAACGAGCGGCAGTTCTGCCTGCTGGAGGGTGGTGTCGAGAAGTGTCAGGAATCCCAGCCGCTCGCCTTGGCACAGCAGCGGAAATGAGGTGCAACTGGTTGCCTGCAGCGCTGGGAGCAGAGCCCGCATGTTTGCATCCAGCAGCACCGTTTTCTTGACCTTGTCCCTGGAAAGAAAAAGGCCAACCTGGTCCTTGGGGATGGTTCCCAGTTCCTCCTGGACGCCCCAGACACCGAGCATCTGGTAGCGTGCGCCGTTCACCTCTTGAAGCCCGAGTGCCAGCCCCGGCACAGTGAAATGCGCAGCGATGGTCTCGCAGGCGAGGGTGACCGTCTCTGTTAAAGTCTGGGCGCAGTCAAGCTGCTCCAGCGCCTCTGAAATGGCAAGCAGACGTGAGTCGGCAGGTTCCGCTGGAAGCGGGTTGTTTTCCAGGGAAAGACTTGGATCAGAAAGGTCGGCCAACTGCCGCGCGACCCCGCGAGCCACCTCGGCAACCTCCTGAAAGGTAGCAACAGTAAGCGTTTCCACATGGTAAAACAGCGAAAAGACTTCGGCTCCTTCACGGCGCGACCAGTCGGCCAGCTGCCAGAGATCGATCGAATGATCCCTGACGCCGTCTCCGATCAGGCAAAAGTCCGCTCCGCTCATGGTGAACGGAATCAGGAAGCCGAAGAAGCCCCCGCCGTAGCGGTGGACTGCAGGGGTGGAGGATTGGAAGATATCCTCCAGCTCCGGTTCGAAAAACTGCCGTGATATCTCCGTGCAAAGCTGGTCGTGAACGATGGAGCAACAGCTGTAAAACCTCGATTGGCCGTCGTTTTCATCGAGCGATCTGCAGTAAAGCGTCAGGTTGTAGGCGCAGAGGGACACGGAGCCCTTCAGCGCGCTTAACAATTCCTCAAGCCGGTTTTTGTCGAGTTCTGTTCCCACAGGTGGATGGCTCCGGGCAGGTAAATGGTAGCAGACGCCAACGGACAATTGACGGTTGACAGGAAACGGGCCATGATCGATAAAAGGTGAACAGAGGTTACAAGCACATTTCGTGCCCGGCTCTGTCCCGAGTTGTTTAGCAGCGGGCATCCACCTCTCCCACGTTGCAGGTCACTTTCCGAGAGAAACTGTGGCATCCGCTGGGCCGAAGCATGAGATCATTGTTCGTCGTTTTGCCGGTGGCAAATGTACTTTACCATGGGCAAAGTCAACCGTCCACTTTAACCTGAAAACGTTGGTCAGTTAGTTCTTGTTGACAGCGCACCACCGCCATGATGCTGGAGAATGAAGCTGCCACGATCTATTTGATATTCCTTCTCGTGTCTATTTCAGTAAATGCGCCTTAATAAGCTAGTTTTATTGGCTGATTTTTCGTTTATTATCGTTGATTATCCTGCCTAATCTCGGTAAAGTAGCTTCCAATCTGGTTGAAGGGGTTTCAATGACGACAGCCTCATCCGATACACCTCTCTACAACAGCAGGATCTTCGATTCGTATCTGAATCTTATTAAGAAAAAGTATCCGCAGGTAGATATTCGGGGCATGTTTGCTCATGCGGGGATGAAAGAATCTGAAATCGCTGATCACGGACACTGGTTCAGTCAGCGGCAGGTCGATCTCTTTCATGGCAAACTGGTGCAGTTGACGGGAAATCCCGGCATCGCTCGTGAAGCCGGACGTTACGCGGCTTCCCCGGGGAGCACCCGGTTTCTGCATGAATTCCTGCTCGGCTTTCTCGGCCCCGAGAACGTCCTCGCCATCATCGCCAAACTGGCCCCCAATTTCAGCCGGTCCGCCCGTTACAACTCTCGCAGGATAAGCTCCCACCAGTTCGAACTGACGGTCACCTTCGAAGAGGGGGTGCAGGAAAACCGCTATCAATGCCAAAACCGCATCGGTTACTTCGAGGCGATCTTTCTGCTCTTCAATCACGATCTTCCTGAAATCTCTCATAGCGAATGCATTTTCACCGGGGCGAAGGCCTGCCGCTACCTGATCGGCTGGCGCCCTTTGCTTGCCTCGCGCCTTGTTGCTGCGCGGAACACCTCCTTGTGCCTGCTTCTCCCCATCGCCGTGACTTTCGCCTTCCTTGGTTGGAACCCGTATCTCGGCGCATTTCTTCTCGTTTGCCTGCTGCTCCATCTGGCGCTTGCGCTGCTGGTTAATAATTCCCAACGAAGCTCGCTCCTCTCGGCCCTGTCCAGCATGCGCAAATCGAGCGAGATGCTTTTGGCGCAGACACAGGAAAATTGCGACAGTGCGCTCATGATCAACGAGATCGGTGAAATCATCTCCCAAAAGACCGAACTGGAAGATATCGTCCGCAGCGTGAACGAGGTGCTGCGCAAGCGGCTTCACTACGGTCGTGGCCTGATACTGCTGGCAAACCGTGATTTGAGCGCCCTCGAACTCCGCAGCTCATTTGGCTTTAGCTGCCAGGACGCGCTGAAGCTGGAGCGCCTGGAACACCCGCTGCAAACTGCGGATCAGCCGAGCGTTTTTGTCCGCTCTTTCCTGCAGCAAAAACCCTTGCTGGTCAACGGCACCGAGCAGGTGCGGGACCTCGCCCGCCAGGAGAACCAGGCTTTTGTAGCCGGATTGGGGGTCAAATCTTTTATCTGTGCACCGATTGTCTGCGAAGGCGAGTCGTTGGGCGTGCTGGCGGTCGATGATACGAAGAGGGAAGGGGGACTGCTGCAGAGCGATCTGACCCTGATCCAGGGGATCGCTCCCGTGATAGGAATCGCCATCAGGAACGCCATGCGGCTTGCCAACGAGCGTGATCTCTCCGAACAGCTGAGAAAGGCTTCGGAGCATCAGGAAAGGCGGGTCGAGGAGAGGACAGCGGAGCTCTCCCGAGCCCAGGAGGAGCTGGAATTCCTGTACGACTCGGTATCTCATGATCTAAGGACGCCGCTTCGGGTCATCTACGGCTATGGTGACCTGCTCCTGGACGGATATGCGGAAAAGCTTGATGAAACGGCCAGAGAGTATCTGAAATGCATGATCAAGGGGGGCGAACAGATGGAGGCGACTCTTGACCGGACGCTCGACTTCTCGGAGGTGAACTTAAGGGAGCTCAAGCTGCGTCCGGTAGATCTGAGCGCCCTGGCGGCCCAGGTGCTGCTTGATCTGAAGATCACCGACCGGCGGCGCATCGTCATCGCCCGGATCCAGGAGAGTGTGGTGGTGACCGGAGACGAGACCCTGCTGAAAAGCGTCATGGAGAATCTGCTCGGCAATGCCTGGAAGTACAGCGCCACCAAGGCTTCCACCAGCATCTCCTTCGGTATGAGGGACGGGGTCTGTTATCTGAGCGACAATGGTGCAGGCTTCGATATGGCCCAGGCGGACAGGCTGTTCATGCCCTTTCAGAGGCTGCACGACCGCAAGACCTTTGCCGGGCACGGCCTTGGTCTCGCCATGGTGCGGCGCATGATAGAGCGGCTGGGCGGAAGGATCTGGGCTACCGGCAAGCCCGGGGAGGGCGCTACCTTCTATTTCACCGTTGGCTGCGGCGCCAATCCGCGTCAAACCGGCGATTCGCCCCCCTCGTCCGGAGCGCCCCCAGTGCTCTAGGCCCGGTTGCCGGCCTGCCTCGGCCGTCTGGCTAACGGGGACAGGCACCTGCGGAGCCAGTCCCCTCATCCTACCTCGGCATACTCTCTTTCGCGGAAATCGACGCCTAGCATCCGGGCGAGTTCGCTCACCCGGGCCACGTCCAGCCCGGGCAGGGCGACAGCGCTGGCCGTCACCTGCGGGATGTGTCGTGTCGCCTCCTGAAGGAAATCGCACACTCCCTGGAAGCCGGCGGCGCCAAAGGGCGTGTTGCAAAGCTTCTGGTAGCTTTCCGGATCGGCCGCGTTCAGGCTGACCGAGAGAGCGTCCACCAGCCCCTTGAGCTCCGGCAGCACGTTCCTGCCGTGCACCAGGTTTGCCTGGCCGTCCGTGTTGACCCTGACCCGCACCCCCCGGCGCTTCAATTCCGCCGACACCTCTTTCACCAGATCGAGCCGGATGAGCGGCTCGCCGTAGCCGCAGAAAACCACCTCGCGAAAGCCGGCAGCGGCGTCCACCGCCGCCATAACCTCGGGGAAATCGGGCTCATGGGAAAGCAGCAGCTCGTGCCCCTTCACGGTGAACTCCTCGAACTTCGGGCAGAAGGTGCAGCGGTTCGAGCAGCGGTTGGTGATGTTCAGGTAGAGGGAATCACGTATCATGTAGGCTATGGTCGCCGCCGGCTCCCCTTCACCTAGGCCGAAGAGCCTGCGGGCATTGAAGGAGGTGATGCGGCCGACGTCCTCCAGCGAGAGCCCCTTCAACTCGGCCACCCGCTCGGCCGCCAGCCTGACGAAGGCAGGTTCGTTCCTCTTGCCGCGGTGCGGGACCGGCGGCAGGTAGGGTGAGTCGGTCTCCACCAGCAGATGCTCGATCTTCACCCCGCGCACCACCTCTCTGAGCGGCTCATTAGAGGAGTAGGTCACCGTTCCCGGAATGGAGATCTTGAACCCCATGGCGATACATTCCCTGGCCATTTCCAGGTTTCCAGAGAAACAGTGCAGCACCCCTCCGACCTCGCGGGCCTGCTCCTCCTTCATAATGGCGATGATCCTGTCGTGTGCGTCGCGGTCATGAATGATGAGCGGCAGCGAGAGCTCGCGGGCCAGCCGGATAAAGCGCCGGAACACCTCCTCCTGCGCGGGTCTCGGCGAGCGGTCACGGTAAAAATCCAGACCGACCTCGCCGATGGCGACCACCTTCCGGTTTCCCAGGGCCATCTCCCGCACCAGCTGGTAGCACTTCTCGGTAACGCGGTCCGCATCGTGCGGGTGCACGCCGACCGCACAGTAGATATGCTGGTAGGCGTTGGCGAGTTCGCACGCCTCCCGGCTCGATTCCAGATCGGCTCCCACTGCGATGATGGTGCTGACCCCGGCTTCCCTGGCTCTTTCCAGCATCTCGGGGAGGTCTTGTGCGAACTCCTTGCCGTATATGTGTGCGTGGCTGTCAATGAGTTCCATCGGGTTTGCTCCTTGCGCGGCCTGCGGCCACTCACGCCGTTGGGACGTGAGGTAAGTTATTTCTGCTCTACCCCGGAGAAGGTGCCCCGAAGGGAGGATGAGGCCGTTGTCACGGGGGCACAACCTGACCGCCAGATAACGCAGCCAGGTTCCCCTATCCGGGGCACTCTGCTGGGGGAATCAGGAAAGATCCATCTGCCGCACTGGTGCTCCTTTCACCCCGAGAGGGACTCAAGAGGCAGCAGTTCTTTCGAACTAGGTATATTAATGGAGTCTGGAGCAGGAATCCAGTGCTAATTGACGGGAAAAGGGAATCTGACTGGGAGGCGGTGCGGCGATCAGGTTGTGACGGCGCGAATCGACGCCTCGATGCCGTCCATGAGCAGGGTAAGCTCGGGAAGTGAGATCGAGAGCGGGGGAAAGACCACGATCACGTTGCCGAGCGGGCGCAGGAAAAGGCCGTGCTTACGGGCTTCCAGGCAGACCCTGACGCCGATCCGCTCCTCCCAGGGGTAAGGGGTCCGCTTTTGCTTGTCCAGCACCAGTTCGATGCCGCCGATCATCCCCTCGTGCCGGATGTCGCCCACCTGCGGCAGCAGCGTGAGCCTTTGCAGCCGCTCCTTCAGGTAGTTTATTTTGGGCTCCAGCGACTCCAGCAGGCGGTCCTTCTCGAACAGGTCCAGGCTGGCCAGGGCGGCGGCGCAGGCGATCGGGTTGCCGGTGAAGGTGTGCCCATGGAAGAAGGTCTTGAGTTCGCTGTAGGATCCGAGGAAGGCGTCGTATATTCTCCTCGTGGTAAGGGTTGCGGCAAGCGGCAGGTAGCCGGCGGAGATCCCCTTGGAAAGCGCCATGATGTCCGGGGTCACCCCTTCCTTCTGGCAGGCGAACATGGTGCCGGTCCGGCCGAAGCCGACGGCAACCTCGTCCGCGATCAAGAGCACGTCGAAGCGGTCGCAAAGCTCCCGCACCCCCTTCATAAACCCGGCAGGCTGGACGATCATGCCGCCTGCGCCCTGCACGGCAGGCTCTATGACCAGGCCCGCGAGTTCGTGGGCATGCAGTTCCAGCAGTCGTTCGAGTTCCTTCAGGCAGAGCAGGCCGCAGCGCGAGCAGTCCCGTTCGGCGGAGAGTGCGCAGCGGTAGCAGTAGGGGGAGGGGGCCTTGATGGTCGGGAAGAGCAGGGGGGCGTAGACCTCGTGGTAGATGTCGATCGCCCCGACGCTCATGGCGCCGACCGTGTCGCCGTGGTAGGCGTTATCAAAGCAGATGAACTTGGTCTTCTCCGGATGGCCGGTCTGTCTCTGATACTGGAAGGCCATCTTTACGCCGATCTCGACCGCGGTGGAGCCGTTGTCGGAATAAAAGACCTTGCAAAGGCCGGGCGGAGTGATCTCCACCAGGCGCTTGGCGAGCAGAACGGCGCGGTCGTTGCTGAGTCCCAGAAGCGTCGAGTGTTCAAGCCGGTCAACCTGCTCTTTGATCGCCTCGTTGATCTCGGCGCGGCAGTGTCCGTGTACGTTGGTCCACATGGCAGCCACGCCGTCCAGGTAGCGGTTGCCATCCGAGTCGATCAGGTAGGACCCCTCGCCCCTGGTGATGACGATATTTTGCGCCTGCTCCCACTCGCTCATCTGTGTGAACGGGTGCCAGAGGTACTCGCTGTCGTATTTTCTTAGGGTTTCCGTGTCGAGCTCAACCACTCTTAATCTCCTTGGAACCGATCCTGCTCCATTTCTTCTCCCTCCGGGCAAAGGTGCCCTCGGGGCGGACGAGGGTAGTCGCCACGGAGTGCAACGTCAGCTCCCGACTCCTCAGTCCCCCGGTCCCAGAATTACGGCTGAAACATCTCGCGCAGCATGACGGTTGTCGCAGGGTCCTCTTCCAGGAGTGCCACCACACCCTCGACGATGCGCCGATCGTCCTCTCCCCCTATCTCAGGGAAAACGCCTAAAAGCAGGCTTCCCGACAGGGAGGCGATCAGGTGCGGTGCATATTCCTCCGCCTGGTCCGGAACCTGGGGGTACTTGTTGACGATGACGCCCCGCACCTCCAGCCCGAGACTGCGGCCGCAGAAGGTGGTTAGGAGCGTGTGGTTGATGGTGCCAAGGCCGGGTCTGGCGATAACGGCGATCGGCAGGCCCAGGTGCTGGGCCAGGTCCGCCATCAAAAGCCCTCCGGCCAGAGGCACCATGAGGCCGCCCGCCCCCTCGACGATCAGGTAGTCGAAGCTCCCGGCAAGCCTCTGGTAGGCCTCCCGAATCACCTGGAAATCGATCTTTACCCCGTCCAGCGAAGCGGCGATCGACGGAGCCAGCGGCGCCTTCAACAGGTAGGGAGCGCAGTCCGGCGTGAGTTCGGCACCGGCCGCAAAACAGAGCAGCTCAGCATCCAGCGACACGAGCTGACCGTCACGCTCAAGGCACCCGCTGGTGACAGGCTTCATTACCCCGACCGAGTGCCCCCTTCTTTTCAGCAGCATAGCGATAACAGCCGCAGCGATGCTCTTGCCGACCCCCGTGTCGGTCCCTGTGATGAAAATTCCCTTAGCAGCCATAGCGGTTATCCCTTCTAGACAATAAACAGTACATAGCAGCCCTACCTTTCAGCCAGCACACCAAACTCTCCCCCCTTTGAAAAAGGGGGGCGGGGGGGATTTAATACTAATGCGCGCACATCACCGTCTTCAGCCCCAGGTCGCTGAACATCTTCAGGTCGATCGCGATACTGCGGCCCTGAGTGGTCAGGTAGTTGCCGATCATGGTGCCGTTGGCGCCGGCGAAGAAGATCCAGGACTGCAGATCCCCCAGGTTTTTCTCTCGACCGCCGCAAACGGTGATCCGCTTGCCCGGCAGGATCATACGGTAGACGGCTATGGTCTTCAGGCATTCCATGGCGCTGATATTGGCGGCCCCTTCCAGCCGGGTCCCCTCGATCGGGTTCAGGAAGTTGATCGGTACCGAGTCGACGTCCAGCCCCTGCAGGGTGAAGGCCATCTCGACCCTCTGGGCCGCGCTCTCGCCGAGCCCGAAAATGCCGCCACAGCAGACCTTGACTCCGGCCTTTTTCACTGCCCGCACCGTGTCGACATCGTCCTGATAAGGGTGGGTCGTGCAGATGGAGGGGAAAAAGCTCTCCGCAGTCTCCAGGTTGTGGTGATAGGTGTCCATGCCGGCGTCCTTCAGCCTGCTGGCCGTCTCTTCGTCGATGATGCCGAGCGAGCAGGAAGGGAGTATGGTGGTCTCCTGCCTGATGCGGCGAAGGGCTGCCAGGATCTGTTCGAGCTCGGTACCGTTCACGGTGGTGCCGCTGGTAATGATGCCGAAGCAGGCGGAGCCGCTTGCCTCGGCGGCCCGGGCCGATTCCAGCAGGCGTTCCTCCTGGACCAGCGGGTAGACAGGCGCGTCGGTGCTATGGTGGGCGGACTGGGCACAGAAGGCGCAATCCTCGGCGCAGCGTCCGGATTTCGCATTGATGATGGAGCAAAGGTGGATCTTCTCCCCGACGAAGTGCTCCTTCACGCGGCTCGCACCCCGGAACAGGTCGAAGACCGCCGGTCCCTCAAGCTCTGCCAGCCGGACCGCTTCTTCGGGTGTCAGGCTTCCCCCCTGGATGATTCTCTCGACTGCTTCATTGATGAAATTTTCCATTAAATCCTCCACCGCCTCGTTTATCATGAAGGCAGTTGATTGTCAACCAAATCGGGTTGACTGGTTGACGAGCAGCGGGAGTGTGGCTTCTTCTAAGAAGCCCAAAGCTCCCCCTCCCTAGCCCTTGGGGAGGGAAACAAGCTATAGCTGCCCAAACCGCAGCCTGACCTGCTCCTCCACCCGGAGGGAGGAGGTTGGGAGGGGGGACGCCTTGGCCTTCTGCAAAGCTCCCCCTCCCTGACCCTCCCCCTCCGGGGGAGGGAATAACAGCTCAGAAGGGAACAGAAGAGATTGAAGCGCTGAAGGGCGCGGCGAAGGGCGCGGCGAAGGGCGCGGCGAAGGGCGCGGCGAAGGGCGCGGCGAAGGGCGCGGCGAAGGGCGCGGCGAAGGGCGAGGCGAAGGGCGAGGCGAAGGGCGAGGCGAAGGGCGAGGCGAAGGGCGCGGCGAAGGGCGCGGCGAAGGGCGAGGTGAAGGGCGAGGTGAAGGGCGAGGTGAAGGGCGCGGTGAAGGGCGCGGTGAAGGGCGCGGTGAAGGGCGCGGACCGGCCGGGGTAAGGCGGATGAAAGCGGGGGAAGCTGGCTTCTAGAGTTCCTCCGTGGTAAAGGCGACCACCTCGTCGATGGTCTCGGCATCCAGCAGCACCATGACCAGCCGGTCCAGGCCGAGTGCGATCCCTGCGGACTCCGGCATGTCGGCGAGCGCCGCCAGGAACTTCTCGGGCGCCGGGTAGGCTGTCTTGCCGAGCGAGGCTCGAGCGGCTGCCTCGGCCTCGAATCTGCTTCTCTGCTCGGCCGGGTCGATCAGCTCCGAAAAGGCGTTGGCGATCTCCAGCCCTCCGATGTAGAGTTCGAAGCGCTCCGCAACGGTCGGGTCACCCTTCTTAAGTCTGGCCAGCGCACTGCAGCTCGCCGGGTAGTCATAGATGAAGGTCGGGCGGGTGAGGCCCAGGCGCGGCTCGATCTGCTCCACCATCAGCTCGTCGAAAAGACCTGCTGACAGCGCCTGCCAGACGGAGCAGCCCGCGTAAAGCAGGAAGGCGTCCGCCACCGTGATCCGCTCCCAGGGGGGGGCGAGGTCGATGTTCAGGCCGCGATAGCTGATGTGAGAGCTGCTGGCTGCGGCTGCCACCAGCGCCTCGGTCTCCTCCATGAGAGAGAAGTAGTCCGCCTCGGCACGGTACCATTCCAGCATGGTGAACTCACTTAAGTGACGCACGCCGCGCTCCCCATCCCTCCAGCAGCGACAGATCTGGAAGATGCGCCGATAGCCCGCCGAAAGCATCCGCTTCATGCAAAGCTCGGGGGAGGTCTGCAGGAACCATCCGGCCGAGGGGATGGCGTCGATCTGTGACTCCGGTGCGGGCGCAGGTATGCGAAAAGGGGTCTCGACTTCGAGATACCCCTTTTCCTGGAAAAACGCCCTGATCCTGTTCACGACGGCGCCCCGCTCGGCCAGCGCGGCGCGGCGCCTGGAGAGGGGCCAGTTGCCTCCCATCGTTACCCCTTGACCCTGGTGTTGTAGTCTCCGGTACGGGTGTCGATGGTGATCAGCTCTCCCTCCTCGATGAAGGGGGGAACGCGGAGCACGTAGCCGGTCTCCAGCGTGGCGGGCTTCGAATCGCTGCCGGAGGTGTCGCCCTTTACCCAGGGGTCGGTCTGCACGACGCGCAGGTTCACGAAGTTCGGCACGTCCACGCCGATTGCCTTGTCCCTGAAGATCAGCACGTCGACTGCCAGGTTGTCGATCAGGTAGTTCTTGGCGTCGCCCATGGCAGACTCACTGATGTGAATCTGCTCGAAGGTGTCGTTGTCCATGAAGCAGTAGTGGTCGTCCTCCTTGTAGAGGTACTGCATCTTGCGGTCGTCGAGATTGGCAGGCTCGAAGGTCTCGCCGGAACGGTAGGTCCTGTCGAGGGTGGAGCCGGTTATCATGTTCTTCAGCTTCGTGCGGTAGAGAGCCTGCCCCTTGCCCGGTTTGGCGAAGTCGAAAGCCGTGATGATGTACGGCTCGTTGTCGATGGCGATCTTCAGTCCCTTTCTCAGATCGGCTGCAGTATACATAGGAGATTCCTTCTTGTAACGGTTGAATTGTTAACATATTCAAAGAATTAGCGCAATCCGCAGGCGGCGCGCAGCTAGGCCTGTTCTGGTCCATGATATCCGGGTTTTCTTGCTGGTACGCGGATCAAAGGAGGGCTTGGATTACGCCGATGACGTCGTGGGGGGACTACTTGGCGCGATAGGTGATGCGGCCGCGGCTAAGGTCGTAGGGGGAAAGCTCTACGGTAACCTTGTCGCCGGGCAGAATCTTGATGAAAAACTTCCGCATCTTGCCGGAGATATGTGCCAGCACCATGTGGTCGTTTTCCAGCTTGACCTTGAACATCGCGTTGGGAAGCGGTTCGATAACCGTCCCTTCTACTTCGATTGCTTCTTCCTTGCTCATTTTCACTCCTGGCCGGTTCTGTGGCTTCTTTTCATAACAATCTGTGACTTTACAAATTTTTCTTGAAAAAAGCAAGCTGGTTTTAGCAAAGAGCCGCCATTTCCGGTTCTGCATGATCCCTGTTTACAGCAAACCCATAACATGCTAAAACTAGTGTGATTTTCCAAAGGAGTTTTCAAAAACATGAATAATCTGATCAGGGAGATCCCGTTGACAAACGGACTCACCGTATGCTTCTACGATGCGACCCGCCGGTATTTCGGCGATTACCACCAGGTACGGATAAAAATAAGCTGCCAGGTGCCGTTAAGCGCAGGGCTATTCGACGACGCCCGGGCGTTTGAGGCCGCAGTGAAGCTCTTGGGCGGCAAGGTGCTTTATCAAAAAGAGATAGAGCAGCAGGGGGTGCCGACTCTGGCCGTCTCCGACGCAGTGGAAAAGGTGATCAGCCAGTTTATCGAGCACTCGCTCTCCTATTTTGAAAACGAGGCCTTTCCCCGGCGCTTCGTCCAGTCCGAACTGAACCGGGTGCTCACCAGGGCCAAAGCTTTCGTTCCGTTGCGTGCCAATGGCTGAAGCAATCGTCACCATAGAGCGGATGTGCTACGGCGGCGCCGGATTCGGGCGAGTGGAAGGCAAGGCCTGCTTCGTGCCCCTGACCGCCCCCGGTGACCTGGCGCGCATCCGGATCGTCAAGGAAAAGCGCTCCTACCTGGAAGGGGAACTGCTGGAACTGATCGAAGCTTCGCCGCTTCGGGTAGCACCTGACTGCCCGTTCTTCGGCGTCTGCGGTGGATGCAACTGGCAGCAGCTCCCTTATGATGAACAGCTAAAGCAGAAGGGGGAGATCTTCGCCGGCTCCCTGAGCCGCATCGGCCGGGTGCATAACTTTCAGGTCCTGCCGGTCGCCGCCTCGGCAAACAGCTACGGTTACCGCTCCAGAATACAGCTGAAGGTCGGCAGGAAAAAGGGCGCGCCGGCGCTCGGCTTTTTCCGGACCGGCTCCCACCAGGTGGTCGACATCGAGGCCGGCTGCGCCATTGCGGACCCGCTTTTGAACAGGATGACTGCAGAATTTCGCGCGATGCTTGCCCGGCTCCCCGAAACCGGCACGGTGACCCAGATCGATCTGGCCATGGGTGACGACGCCCGGGGGGTGGCTGTCGTGCATTTCGCCGGGCAAGATCAGGCAAAACTCATTGAACGGCTGCTCGACGCACGCCAGGCACTCCCGTCCGTCTCGGGACTCTTCGTCAGGAGCGGCGCCAAGGCCCGTATCGAGCCGGTATTCGGTATTGACGCCCTGACCTACGGCATCCCGGCCGGTTTTTTCCCGGATTCGCCAGAGATGAGGCTACGTTTCAGCAGGGGCGGCTTCTCCCAGGTGAACTATCTGCAAAATCTCCAGCTGATCAGGACGGTCTGGCAGTGGGGTGAGTTTACCGGAACTGAGCGGGTGCTCGATCTTTACTGTGGCAACGGCAACATCTCACTGCCGATTGCCCCGTATGTAGCCCGGGTGGTCGGGGTGGAGGGGTATGCGCCCTCCATCGAGGACGCGCTCGCCAACGCTCAAGCGAACGGGGTCAGCAACGTGTCGTTCCAGGTGAGCGACGCCTCGCTCGCCGTCAGGCGCCTCGCCAAAAAGGGGGAGCGCTTCGACCTGGTGATACTGGACCCGCCGCGAAGCGGCGCCGAGGCGGCCGGCGAGATCGCCCTTTTGGCACCGGAAAAGATCATATACATATCCTGCGACCCGGCCACCCTGTCGCGCGACGTTGCCCTCATCTGCGAGAAGGGGTACCGGGTGACCCGCTCGCAGCCGGTCGACATGTTTCCCCAGACCTATCATCTGGAAAGCGTGACGGAACTTAAGCGGCTCTGACAAAAACACACCTAAAGCGGAGAATCTGCATGTTTTTCGGCAAACTGTTCAAAAAAAATCACAGTCACTATCTGACCCAGGCCGGCAAACATCTGGCCGCCGAGCGCTTCGCAGACGCACGCTTCGACTTCCTGGAGGCCCTGAAGCGCTGCCCGGGGGATGCCGTCAGCGACGAGCGCGAGATACGTGCCGGGCTGAACGCGGCCGGCGACTCCCTTGGTCTTTTGAACCTGCAGGAGGGTGAACACGCGCTGCAAGCGGTCGATCTGGTGAAGGCCTTTGATCATTTTACCCTGGCGGGCGAGCTCGCCGTCGACGAGAAGATAAAGGTCGCCGCAAGGGCAAAGCTGGCGAGTCTGCAGCAAAGCTCCGCGGCCGCCCCGATCCCGTCTCAGGGGCCGAGCGCGCACAAGGCCCACGGCGGAAGTTCCTGCGCCTCCTGCAAGGACGCGGGGAGCCACCAGCCGGCGGAACAAAATCAGCCCGATTCGAACCTCTCGGAGGAGGACCGGTTTTTTCTCATGATACAGCCGCTGCAAGGAGATCTCGCCGCGCGCTATGCAGCACTGGGAGAAAAGTTTGCCACGGCCTATCTTTTGGTCCATGATGGAAATGATACCGATGCCTTACCGATCTTGAGAGAAATACTGACATCAGGTGACAATGACATTGTAATCTACGAAGTGGCGCTTATAATGTACAGGGCCGGACAGCTTCATGAGTGCGAGGCCCTTTTGAACCGTTCGCTCTCGATCAATCCCGGCAACTCGATGAGCTATCTTGCCCTCGTCCAGTTGAGGGCCGAGACTGGCAGGTATGCCGAGGCGATCGCCACGGTGGACCTGATGATGGGGCTTGGCATAATGCCTGACCAGGGACAGCTGATGCTGGGAGAATTGCAGGAGGCAGCAGGCAACGAGGCGGCCGCTTTTGAGGCGTTCACCGTGGCGCTTGCCCTGCCAGCCGTTGCGCGCTCGGCAGCAGAGCGGCTGATTCCCATGCTGGACAAGCAGGGGCGCCTCGACGAGGCGAAATTTCTCGCGAAACGTTATCTGAAAGGATGCTGCTAAAACAGTAACCGGAGGACAGGACAATGAACAAATCGGAACTCATTGAATCTCTCGCTGCAAAGAAGACCCTCTCTTTCAAAAAAGCCGAAGAGGTGGTGAACACAGTCTTTGCCTCCATGACCGATGCCCTGCTCTCTGGCGACAGGATAGAGATCAGGGGATTCGGGAGCTTTGTCGTGAAGGAGTACGATGCCTACACCGGGAGGAACCCGAAGACGGGTGAATCGATCTCGGTGAAGGCGAAGAAACTTCCCTTCTTCAAGGTGGGGAAGGAACTTAAAGAAAAGGTGTCAGGGTAACAGCTTAAGTACAGGCGAAGACCGGGATCGTCATCAAGGGGTGTCACAGCCTGACGACCCTAGGTTGGCAGCTGGTTCCTCCGCGCCATCTGAACCCCGGTCTTTGCCTTCATCTTAACCTCAACCGTTCAATTATGTTTCCCACCTCCTGGTCCTACATCCTAGAAGCGCTGGGCGGTCTGGCACTTTTCATCCTCGGCATGCGCACCATGTCGGAAGGACTGCAGAAGGTTGCCGGCGAACGTCTAAGGCGCCTGCTGGAAAAGAGCACCGGCAACCGGCTGACCGCCCCGCTGGTCGGAAGCTGCCTCGCCTCGCTTTTGCAGTCCGGCTCCGCCGCCTCGGTCCTGGTGGTAGGCTTTGTCAACGCCGGACTTCTCTCACTCTACCAGGCCCTCGGTGTGCTTTTGGGCACCGGCATCGGCACCACCCTCGCCATCCAGTTCATCGCCTTCAGGGTCTCCACCCTGGCGCTTCCAGCCATCACCATCGGAGTTTTGCTGAGCTTCTTCTCCCGCAGCCGCAAGCTTTCCGAGCTCGGCACGTTGATTCTGGGTGTCGGGCTGGTATTTTTCGGTCTCTCCATCATCGAGGCTGCCTGCCTTCCCTTGAGTGAAGCCGCCATACTCGCCGGGCTGCACGAGCAGCTCCTCTCGATGAGGCTGATGGCGGTGCTGCTCGGCGCCTTGCTGACTTTCATGATGCAGTCGGGAAGTGCCGCCATCGGCATCGTGATAGCACTTGCCTCGGGGGGCGTGCTCTCCTATGACGCCGCCATCGCCATGGTGATAGGCGAGGTGGCAGGGGCGGCACTGATCCCGCTGATCGCCTCGGTGGGCGGCAGCCAGGCCGCCAAACGCTCCGTCATCATCTACCTCGCGATCAGCAGCGTCGCCATCGCGCTGGCGCTGGTCTTTTTCCCGCTCTTTCTGCGGGTGGTGAGCCTGCTCTCTCCGGGCGACCTCGCCGTGCTGCACGAGGGGGGGGCGCCGCAGGAGGTAGCGCAGGCGGTTCGCCCCCACATAGCACGGCACCTGGCCAACGCCCATACCATCTTCTCGGTGGCGAGCCTGCTCCTCTTTCTGCCTCTGATCGGCTTTCTCGTCCGCTCCGCCGAGACCCTGCTTCCCGTCCGGCGCTCCGCCAACGAGGCGCGTCCCAAGTTCATCGATGTCAGGGTGATCAAGACCCCGACCATAGCTCTCGCCCAGGCCTGGATCGAGCTCGGCAGGATGGCCAACATCGCCTTCGACATGTACGGCCAGCTGGTCTCGCAGTTCGACGGCTACAACGCGAGACAGGTCGCCGGCATCAGGGACAAGGAGCTGGTGCTGGACGTGCTGCACCGTGACATGTCTCACTTTCTGATCGCCCTCTCCAGGGAGACCCTTTCTCAGGAGAGGGCAGTCGAGATCCCGACCATGCTCCAGATGGTAAACGAGATCGAGCTGATTGGAGATCAAGGCGAGGCGGTCCTGAACTACCTGGTGCGCAAGAAAGAGGAGCGCCTGCGCTTTTCCGGCTCCGCCATGGATGAGCTGAAGCGCTTCGCCGCCAAGGTCGGTGAGGCCATTGCCATTTGTGAACGCGTGCTGGAGGGAGATGCCGGCGAGGGACTCCCCGAGGTGAAGCGAGAGGTCGCCCTGCTTGAGGAAGAACTGCATAAAAGCCACCTGCGGCGGCTGAAGAGCGGCAAATGCAGCATCGTCTCCGGCCTTCTCTACGGCGACATGATTGCCTGCTTTGGAAAGATCGCCCAGCTGACCTACTCCATAGTCGCGCTGAAAAAAGGACTCGCTCATGAATGATCCGCTAGCGGCCATTGATCTTGGCACCAACACGGCACGGCTCCTCATCGCAGAGAAGGAGAGTTGCCGACAGATTCTGCTCACCCGCATCATAACCCGCCTGGGCGGCGGTTTCAGCCGTGAGCATGGCCTCTGCGAAGAGGCGCAGCAGCGCTCCCTGGCGGCTCTTAAGGATTTCGCAGGACGGATCTCGGAGCATCGGGTGGCACGGGTCAGGGCGGTCGCCACCAGCGCCGTGCGCGATGCGGTGAACGGGGAGAGCTTCTGCAAGCGGGTGCTGGCCGAGACCGGCATCCGCATCGAGATCATCGACGGCGCCGAGGAGGCCCTGCTGACACTGAGAGGAGTCGCCTCCATACTGGACGAGCAATCAGGGGAGCTGGCCGTCTTCGACGTCGGCGGGGGGAGCACCGAATACACGCTGGCCGGGGAGGGCGAGCCGCTCTTCTCGCGCAGCCTTCCCATAGGCGTCGTGAGGCTCACCGAAGGGAAGGCGGGAGTAGCCGAGATGGAGGACAAGATCCGCCGGGAGCTCGCCCTCTTCAAGGGAGAACTGGAAGCTGCAGGGCTTCTGGAGCGCTTCGGCAAGGCGACCCTGATCGGGACCGCCGGCACGGCAACCACGCTTGCCGCCATACAGATCGGCATGGCCGATTACGACTACCGGCGGGTGAACAATCACACCATGCCGTTCTCCGAGGTGGAGCGGATCTTCGCTCTGCTTAAGCCTTTGAGCCCCGAGGAGAGGCTCAAGGTTCCAGGGCTTGAGCCCGGCAGAGAGGATCTCATCATCGCCGGGATGCTGGTTGTGCTCTTGACCATGCGGGTGTTCGGCTTCCGGAGCTTCAAGGTGAGCGACTCCGGACTTCTGGAGGGGCTGATCCGCGGCGTCTGACCATGCAGGCAGCATGGAAATGTCCCGCACAGTCCCGCATGAACCACTGGGTGTAATTCACAGCGTACTAAATTGAATTGCGGAGATCAGCTATTCGGAATAAAATTCTTACATATTCCTTAGAAGAGGGTTGTCTGATGGAAACCGTAGCCCCCACCTCTTGTGGGGGATGTCTTACTGGCATCAGGGGGCCGTGACAGCTAATCAACCGCGGTGGACCCCGAGCCTTTTCTTTGGTTCTTTTGTCGAGTTAATGGCTGGAGAAACTCCGCCGTTTCATATTGATCCTGAATTCCGCCCCTACGCCCGTGTTGCGTGCGCTCAAAACTCCATTCATGTTCTTCTCGATGATGGTCTTCGACATGAATAGTCCGAGCCCCGTTCCCTGCTCAGGCCCTTTT